>Ga0164308_10000346_pt1 | contig 25244 bp, 8 predicted proteins | sample Whisoiple_246_MG_FD_109983 | JGI IMG/M metagenome (GOLD analysis project Ga0164308, IMG submission 109983) | Soil microbial communities amended with fresh organic matter from upstate New York, USA - Whitman soil sample_246_MG | ecosystem: Environmental > Terrestrial > Soil > Unclassified >... | reverse complement strand
GCTTAGCTAGGTGGGAAACTCTTATTTCGCGGCTTCCGGCTTCCCGGTGAGGTTTTCCGGGCCTAGCTCTCCACCACGAACTCGTCTCCCGATTCAGAATGCTTGTAAGGGATTCGTTAGTACAGCCTCCCGGGCTCTGCAGAGGGAACCGCTTTTCACCTTATGGACGGCGCCACCTTTGTCAATCTTTGACCGGGCGAAGATTTCAGAAATCTCTCGAGGTTTTGGGATGTTGCGAATCGTTTAAGGCACTTGACCGAGGCCCTTCGCGTGGCCTCAATCGGCGCACCGGCCGACCCTTGACAGGCAGCTGTGAGCCGGGCGGCCCGCGGAGTTACCGAAAACTGGGCCGGGAGGCCCTGGATCCTGCAGCTTCCGCCCATGAGCTTTGCAGAGATCCCGGCGGAAGTTGACGGCTTTGGTACCGGAGAGGTCAGCCTCGTAGGACCCGAAGTCTTGCGCGAGCTGCTGCGCGCCGCCGATGACGACGGCTACCTGTCCGTGGTGCTGAGTCCGCCCGGCCCGGGCCAACGCGGTGAACTGGCGTTGGTGATCTCCGAAGCCATCGACGGCGCGCTCGAGCAACGAGGCGCATGCCCACCGGGCATCGGCGCGGCGAGCGATCTCGGTGCTTCACTCAGTGACCAATTGTATCGCGCGCGGCTCGTGGAGCTCCGCGGGCTGGCCCTCGCCTTGCCGACGCTCGAAGGCATCGCCAACTTGGCCGGCGCACTAGATGCCGAAGACAGTGCAGTTCTGCGCTGGTGGATGGCGGCGACGCGCGAGCGGCCGGTGCGGGTCTACATCGACGCCAAGAATCGCTACGCCGGCGTGTACGATCGACCGACTCCGCTGCAAGAGCTACTCGAACAACGCCCGCGTCGCACGCAGCCACCGGTGCCAGCGTTGGCCCCCGAAGTGAGCGCAAGCTCGGAAGCCATGGAGCTCTCCTCCCCGCCCCCCGTGGTGGCGCTGCGCGAGCAGCTCGAACAAGTCTTCGAGAGCGAAGCGACCGCGGACGAGCCGTTGGAGAGCGCCGAACAGCCGTTGGAGAGCGCCGAACAGCCGTTGGAGAGCGCCGAACAGCCGTTGGAGAGCGCCGAACAGCCGTTGGAGAGCGCCGAGGTTCTCACGGCCGCAGCGGAGCCGGTAGCGGATGAAGGCTCAGAAATGCTCGCCGCGCTCGCGGACTCTGGCCCAGAGGTTCGCTCCATCGAAGACGTTCAAGCTTCGCCGCCCGAGCTAGAACTGGAATTGCACGTCGCTCGGCCCGAGCCCTCGGCGGCTGCAGAAGTGGAGGAAGCCGCCGAAGTCCCGACGACCATCACCCCTCCGGAAGTGACGCTCGAGAACGTCGAGTTCGCACACGGCCCGTTGTTTCCCGAGGCCGAGAACAACTGGCGCACCTGGATGCACGATCTCGAGGCCGCTCGCGGTCCGAAGCCGCTCGGCGTGGTCGAGCGCATGTTCGTCACCAGCTACGTCCCACTCTGCGACGCACTCGCGCGCGGCATTGCGGCGCCCGAAGCCAAGAAGACCATCGAGACCTGGTCGGCGAGCTTCGAGCAAAGCTACAAGGAGGCCTTCGACGCGCTGCGCGTGCGCGGCAAGCGCCCCACGATGGTGCTCGACGTGCCCGAGCTCGCGCTGCGCATGGGCCGACTCCACGGCGCGCGCTCGGTGCAACTGGTGCTCGTCGACGGCTTACGTTTCGATCTCGGCTTGCGCGTCGAGCAACGGCTGCGCAGTTTGTTGGGCCAGAGCGCAGCGCTCACGGAGCGGCTCCTGCTGTGGTCCGCGCTGCCGGCGACGACCGCGGTGCAGCTCGAACTCATCGGTCGCGGCGCCGAGGCCCTGCGCGAGTTCACGGGACACGTCGAATCCGAGGTCCCGGTTGCACGCGGGCGCATGGCGAGCACCTTGCGCCGCATCAAAGCCGGACATCGTGAGTTGCTCAAGCTCGACGTCGTGGAGTCGCGCGTGTCGGAACCCGCCGATGGCAGCGAGACCGACCGCCTCGACAACCTAGCGGACGAAACCGCCCTCGCGCTCGGCTCGTACATGAAGCGCCTGCCTTCGCGCACCCTGGTGATGATCTTCGGCGATCACGGCTTCGTGCTCGACCCGCTGGGTGCAGGCACGACCCGCGCGCGTCACGGTGGCGCCTCGCCGGAAGAGGTGCTGGTGCCGGCGTACGCCTGGCTCGTGGGCGGCGTGCACTGAGCAGTTCGCGCCTCAGCGACCAGGTGGCTTTCGCCGATCCTCGGCTCGGTCGATCTCGTGTATAAAGACGACACGTGAGTCTGGGATCGCGAAAAAGGGGTTCGGATGACTGATCGTCGCTCGTCTTGGGGTCTCCTGGCACTGATTGTCCCGCTGAGTTTCCTGCTTGCCTGCCGTTCATCGGGCTGCAGCGGTGACCCTAAACCGAGCAGCAAGGGCAGCGGCGTGGGCGACGACCGCGTAGCTGCGCCAGCGGAGATCGGTATCCCGAAGTGTGACGAGTACCTCGGCAAAGTCGGGCGCTGCATTTCGGAGCACGCACCCGATGACAAGAAGAAAGCGCTCGAACTCAACTTGCAACGAACGAACGCCTCGTGGGCAGCAATGGCTTCCAACCCAGGGACCCGCCCCTCACTCGATCAGACGTGCGAGCTCGCCCTGAACTCGGTCAAGGCCAGCTTTCAATCGCTGTCGTGCGAGTGGTAGCAGCCAACGCTAGCGACAATGCTCGAGCGCCGCGACGAACGGCTTGCCAATATGCCCAAGCGCCGGACGAACTTGGCAGCGCCGCAGCTAGAGTTTCAACTTTGCGGGTTCTTCCACTCAGCTTGAACCTCCGCTAGTTGATACTCACGGGACCCCACGGCCGTCGGACCATGACGTTCAATCAACACGCCTTTGGAGGCATAGAACCGCTCATCGAAGGCATCGATCCCCAAGCTATGTAAGAGCGCGGCCAGGTGCTCCTCGCGAAAACGGTCCTTGAGTTTCCGCGCACCAAACCAGGACTTTTCTTCCCCCGCAAGAGGCACGCCAGATTGGTCCACGTGCCACTGCCCAGCGTCATTTGCGACGCTGATTGTGCGGACATAGTTCAGAAAGTCGGTCTTGTCGGGGCCATAGAGTTCGAAGATTCTGGCGCCGTAGCGATGGTGTCTCCCTGCCACCTCGGCATCACGCACGGCTGCTACCCGTATCGCCCGACAGTGTAGTTCCGCGGCGGGGAAGGACAATGCAGCGCCATCTCCTCCCTGATAGCCGTTGTCGAACACCGCGGTCCATTCGGACGAGGTCGAGAGCAGCAGCACCCGGCGACGCTCAACGCTCGTCAACGGCAGCAAGCAACTGAGCGTAGCCTCCAGTGGTCCAGAAACGGCCCGGGACTCAACGCTTCCACCTCGCATTTCCTGGATGCCCGCTTCCCGGTGAAGCCACCATTTCGCGACTACCTCGTGAGGCGCTTGTACGAATCCAAACTCCGACGTGATCGGTTCGAACTTACCCTGGAGGAGAAGTGTCATGCGACTCACTTCCGAGTTACGCCACGGTCGCTGGCGTCACCCGAACACGTTGATCAGGTTTTAATGTGCCTGGCTCTCGTTGTATTATACAGCCGGCACCGACGTTGCCGCTTGTTCGAGTGTCGCTTCGGCGGCAGTGGCCACGTTCCCCGCGCGTAGCTACGAAAGCGACGCCCTGCAGCCTATTCTTTGCTATAAAGACGGTTCGTCCGTCTTCAAAAGTATGGAATTTGCCATGGCTCACCCTCGGCACGTCGGATCGGCTGCTCGAAATGGTCGATCGTCGGCCGGCACCGATCCAAAGTCACCGCTATTCGGGTCGACGAAATGACACTGCGGATCTGGGCACTCAAAATTGGCGAGCTCAAGCCACTCGAGCGTGAAGGGTTGCTCCTTTTCGGCGCGCGTTGTGCCATGCGAGTAGAGCCATGGCTGGCACCCGGGGGCAAAGTGCTTTGGTCGCGCGGGCTCGAGCACGTGGTGGCCTCCGCATATTCGGAGGCGGACCCGAAGGCAGCGGCGGCGCTCCGGCGAGAACTGTCGGATCGTGGTGCAGTCGCGAGCAACAACCTTGCCACGACTGACGAAACACTCGGCAGATGCATGAACTATGCGACGCAAAGCCTGGCGCGCGCTATCGACGTCACCTGCATCGATGAAATGCCCGCGATGAAGAAGGTAATCATCGAAACTGCAAAACTCTCAGCGTCGATTGCGGGCGTGCTGGCGCATGCCGGAAGGGTCGACGTCCAAGCCGGTGGAGATCCGGTTGACGTTGCGTGCACGGCAATGTGGAACGCAATTCGCGCCGATGTTGCAGTCATCGTGGGCGCAAGCGCCAGGTTAAAGAGCGCGCAAAACCGAGTACAAGCACTTCACGAGTGCGCCCCACTCTGGCTGGACGGCGTTCCACGGTGGGTGACTACCCAGCCCTGAGAAGCTACGACGAGCACTCGATTAGCGGCGCTCCGTCCAGCACCATGGCCCGACTCGGAGCGGGTTCGCACAACGCACATCCGCCTCTTATCGACTCCACCAGTTCAAGGGCGTCACCCCGTCCCGAGTGTCGTAGACGTTGCCATAGTACCACTCCGTCCCCTCGAACTTGTCGACGCAGGCTCGAAGCACTTTTTCGATGGCCGGAAAACCCGCCGTCGCAGGCACGGTGAAAACCACCTGTTTTGCCGCTTTGCCGTCTAGCCGACCACCGAGGGGCTCGAAACCCTTTGCCAACTCGATCTCGACTGAGTCCAGATCCTTCCGCGCAAACACCTGAACGCACAGGTTTCCACCGCGCTGAACGATCTCGAATCCGTGCTCACCAACGGCGTTGATCACGTCGTCGGCGGCGATTCCTTGAACCAGGCCGGGCGAGCAGAGAACCTTGTATTGGTTTGGGCCGAGAGGTTCGACCAACACCTCTTCCTTCACGGCGGAGCCATCGCTTCGATTTCCTGCATACAGCTCTACGGTGCGATTGGGCGCAGCCACTTGACCTCCTTCAATCCCTTCTGCCATACGGTGCACCGCAACTGCCGCGCGACGCGCAGTCCATACCCGGCGTTGGTGCACCACGGTTCCCTGCACTCAGGTTACATGCAGCCCCTTCCAAACAGGCGTTGGCAGGGCTCAAATTTCCACCTTTGGACGTGGGCACGTTCCGGTGACCGACATGCATATTTGCGGGATTGTTCGTCGTCTGCCCGCATCGCCAGCACTTATATGGCTGCCCCTTCGGGACTTCGTCAAGAAGTTCATTTCGGATGGTCTGCTGTCCAGCTCTGCTCCCTCCCCCAGGACCTCCGGTGCTTGCAGCAATCTCGCCAGGCGTGGCACCGGCGGCATCCTGGAGAACGACGCCACCGCCGCCCGTTGGCTGCTGCGTTGCTGGCCGAATTCCAGGCGCGGCATCCGCGGCCGCGCCTCCGCTACCCTTTACACCAGCGCGCAGCGCGCCCACCCCCTTGCCGATACCGTACGCCGCCCCGCCGCCCACGCCGCCCAGCGCTGCATCTAGCAAGACGGCTTTCGGATCGAGGGTCTGCTTCAAATCCCCGGTTTCGATCGCTCGGCTGGCAATACCGCCAGCAACGCCAGATGCTGCGCCGGCGCCAATCTGTGCAACGAGGCTCGTGCCGCCCGTGAGCACCGCAACCGTGCCGCTCACGGCGCCGCCGACCACTGCACCCGCAGCGCCTCGCAGCGTGACGTCCCCTCCGGTGATTGCGGCGCGGGCGAGGTACACGCCGCCGCCAATCACGCCGCCTACCAGTGCGCCGAGGCAGATGGGGCATTTGCCGTTCGGGTCGCGAATCGTGACGGGATTGCCCCAACTGTAGCTGTAGAGCGCCAGGTTCTGGGGCAAGAACACGCCGCGATTGGTCGCGCCCTGCATGTAGTCGGACAGGATCGGATCGGGAGTGGTCCAGATGCCAATCCTCGGGTCGTAATAGCGGGCGCCGAAGTAGTAGAGCCCGGTCTCGACATCGAGCTCTTTTCCGTTGAACAAGTACGGCTGCCGCGTATGTGCGGTATCGCTCGTCTGATCGACCCACAACTCCCCGCTCGGGAAGTATTGCTCGTGCGCGATCAGACTCTGCACTTCGTCCGTCGCATACGTGGTGCTTCCCAGCTGGTCGCTGTGGAAGTAAGTCGTGCTCGCACGGTCCGAGCACGAGCTGCAGTCCTCGTGCGCGTCGTTTGGAACGAACTTACTGGCGACGCGCATGTCGCCCGCGTAGATGTGCTTCGTCGTGGGCAATGCGTCGCGCACTGTCAGGTATTGCCCAAAGTATGCCGTCTGGGCCGACTCATTCGCGCGCTTGACTAGGCGTTGACCCGCACCATCGTACAAGTCTTCTTGCAGGACCGTGGCCGTTGTCCCGACCTTGCCCGTGACCTTCATCACGCGATTGTCGTCGCTGTATGTCACGATCCTTTGGGCTGCCGTACCTGTGGTTCGCTGCCAGCCCGATTGGTTGCCGTTCGCGTCGTAGCTGAAGGAACGCTTTTGGGTCGTTGTTCCACCGGCGGTGTCGTCGATCTGAGTGGGTGCGTGCGGACGCACAGTGGTGGGGTAAGTGAACGCAGAGGCGTACGTCTGATCGGTGCGCGTCGTCGTTTGCGTGACGGTGGAGCCGGACAGCGTCTGCGTCTCGCTCAATTGCCCCTTCTGCGTGAGGTTGTTGATCGAGTCATACGTCATCGACAGGCCGTAGTGGTATCGGCTCGTCGCGCTGGTCTGATGCAACCCGTCAGCTGTCCGCAGCTGATACAGATCATCGTAGCCAAAGTTCTCGGTGACCGGACCGACCTTCACGGTTCCGGTCTGCGTCGGATCAACCGCTGCCGCATTGGCGATCTGCGTCACGTTGCCGACGGGATCGTATTGATAGGCAACCTTTTGGAAGGGGCGCGCGGGCTTGTTGGCCTGCACCAGCGCGGGATCGCGCTGGCTGGCATCGATACCGGTGAGCCTGCGCGTGAACGGGTCGTACGAGTACTTCGTCGTGACGCCGTTGCCGACGGTCAGGAGTGCCTTTTGCTCGAACTCGTCGTAGCCGATGTGCTGAACGTACTTGGTCGTGACCGCAGTAGCCGTCACGCCTGTCACCGTGTCCAGATTGCCGCCGTTGTCGTAGCCGTATTTCACGACCTCGCGACTGGTGCCTGGGTAGTAGACGGCGAGCAGGCGACCGAACGAGTCGTAGTCATAGGCGAATGTACGCTCAGTCGTGTCCGAGGCACCGATGCGCTTGAGTGTCCAGGTCTCCTCGTTGACGTTCCCCAACGCATCGTACTGGAAGGCTTTCGTACCGGCCTCGCTGACCTCCTGCTTGATGCGAGAGGCGCGGTTGAAGCCGATAGGACCGGCGTCTGTTGCCGAGCCGTAGTCGTAGCTGACGTCCGCCGAATTCGGGTAATCGACCTTTTTCAATCGATTGAATTCGTACTGATAGCGAATCAGCTGAAAGCCGGGAGCCAGGAGCGAGGTCTGCTTCGCCGCCAGATTGCCGGACAGGTCGAATTGGTAATCCGTGCGGCCCGCATCGGGACTGATCAACGTCACGATTCGTCCAAGCGAATCGTACGTCGCCCGCGTGACGTTGCCCTTCGCATCGGTGACGGACAGAAGCTCGTTCAGCGGATTATAACCGTACGAGGTCGTCAAAGTGGTGGGCGACGTACTACTCGCGAGCCGGTTCTGTTCGATCACTTTGAGCACGTTTCCCCTAACGCCGCTCAACTCAACGTGCTGATAACCGGGGAGTGGCGTGGCGGGCGGAGGAGTGCTCGAATTCTCGTTGACGTTCGCGTCGCTCACAGTCACCGAGAGTCGCTGCACCCCGTTGAGCAAACCAAAGCCGTACGTCGTCTTGGTCGTCGCCCACTTGCTTGCGGTGCGCGGGGTCTCGGTGAGCACGGATCTGTCGACCACGTCGAATTGTGATCTCATCGCCGGCACACGCGACGACGGCGGCGGCAACGGAGACATGACCGTGGGCGGCTGAATCGGGTCGAAGAACGGTTGGTCTTGGGCGACGAGCCGCCCCTGGTCGTCGAAGGTGAGCGCACCGCTCACTTGCATGCCCAGTTCCACCCCAGCCCCCGAGTCCCGCGCCAGGCTCTTCTTGGTTTGAATGGTTCGGGCCAACCCGTCCACGAACGCAGACGTTAAAATCGGCTGCGTTGGATGCTGGACGTCGCGATGGGATGTGATCGCATAGGCCGGGTACGGATTGCTTGCCGGCAATCCGCTCGCCGTAGGAACGCCGGTCTCGCTGTAGGAAAACACGATCGTGTGGTTGGCTGACCCAACGTCGTAGGGGCCATCGACCGACTTCAGCCTTCCGAAGTCGTCGTAGTTGAAATTCGCGATGCTGCCGTTGACGTCGGTCTCGCTAGCCATGCTTCCGAAACGGAGATCCGTCACGGACGTAGACGTGTAGCCAAAGCTATCTTGCACCTGGCTTTGGTGCGTCTTAGTCGTCGTGTCGTAGAGGTAATTCAGCGTGTAGCCGCGAGGATCGACGACCTTGCTGACGTTCCCAAACGCGTCGTACGTGTATTGCCACTGGGGATTCGTTGCCGGATCCCCGGTATTGGGCAGGCCCGTAATCGGGTCTACCCCACCGATCACCACCTCAGTCCAGGTCAACAGCGCGCCCCGGTTGTCATAGGTCGCTCGGCGCTCTCGGAGGGTCTTGTTGAAGTGATCCTTTGCGGTCAGAGCGCTGGGCCGGAAGATCTTCAAGGGCTGAAGGATCGGATCTTTGTAGTCGACGTGGTAAACCACCTCGTTGTTCGAGCCCGCGTCGCCGCCGTCCACCATGTCGGTGATATTGCCCACGCAGTCGTAGGTACGTGTCTCCGAGGCTGACACCGGTGGAGTCGAGTTTGGAAGATCGGTGGTCCCTTCGAAGTGCTTCCTGGTTCGGGTCAACTCGCCTGGAAAGATCGAGCCGGGCGGAACGGTGACCGGAGGAGTGATCGCGGCGCACGCTGCGCCGTAGCCACTCGGTATATACGTGCGCGTCACCGCGTTGAAGACCTTGTTCGCCGCGTCTCTCACCACCTCCTGTAAAACTAGTCCCTTGTGATAAAAGTCTTGATTGCTGTAGTTGAGTTCGGTCTTCGAATAGAGCGTGCCATTTTGGTTGAGTCGCTCGGTCGAAACGTTGGCAAAACCGTAGTCGTCGCGTTCGAGTCGATCGTGGTAGCCAGCGGGATCGTAGGTAAAGTGCCGGACATAGTGATGGACCTTGGTCGGGTCGGGGTCCTGGCTGTCGGCTACGTCGACGCGACTCATCACGTACTTCACGCTCTGCTGGTCCATCTTCACGGGCAGATCGCGGCGCGCGAGGTTTCCAGCCCGCTCGTACTGGACATCGAAGCTTCCTCCCAGCGGTCGCTTCACCGTCGTGAGTAGGTTTAGTTCCTTCGGCAGCTGGTTGAGCTTCGCGTAAACAGCAGTGCTGTCCTTGCTCTTGAAGACCATGTCTGGCCGGCCATCCCCATCGAGGTCCTCGAAGTTCGAGTGCGACCACCCGGAGCCATTTTCGTAGAAGCCGGAAGCCCCGACGCAGAGAATGAAGCACACCTTGAAACTGAAGCTCCCAGTCCACGACTTGGTTCGCCGAAACCCAAGAGCATCGTTGATATCCCCAGAGAGCGCGAAGTCGGGTGACTGGCCAATCGAAACGTCCCACCTCGGGACCGTCCAATAGGAGTCGCTGGTGTCGAACTGGTCACCGAGGTTGAGGCGGACGCGCAGGAAGATCTTGTCGCTACCCGCGTTGTCGCCCGTCACACGCAACACCTGATCGGGAAGGCCGTCACCATTGATGTCGACCATGTCGGTGAGGGTGCGGCTGACGCCAAAGCTAAAGCCCCCGCCGACGCTGCCCGAAAGGCCGCCCACACCACCGCCGACGCCGATGTTGGCGTTGTTCGTGCCGTTGTCCTGCAGCCGAATGCCGTTGATTCCGAGATGGGTGTCTAGGCCTAGGCTATCGAACTTGCTGAGCAGGTCCGTGATCGCCTGCGGCCCCTTACCAAACAATCCCGTAGCTGAGCCGTTGCTCGTGGTGGACCAGCCGTTCGCTTTCCAATCGATCTCGGTGCCGAGCCGATAACCATAGTTGAGGCGAACTTTGAACGGATGGCTGACGTCCTTCGCCGAGTCGGTAGGAAGACGACGCACGGCATCCGGGAGCCCGTCTCCGTTGACGTCGATCCAATCGATATTGGTCGATGATAGGCCGTAGTCCGTGCCGATCGCGAAACCGGTAGTGATCATCTTGCGCACGGTTCCGTCAGCGGCCGTGTCGTTGATGAGCTGAGTATCCAGCCCCAGGTTCGCTCGCAGCGTGCCGTGATCCACGCGGCGCAGTGACTCCAAACTCTTGATGTCGTTGTTCTGGTCGACCCACTTGAATCTGCCGGTGCCGTCGCCGTAGCGAACGGCGCCGTCCGCGGAGATCGAATCGGGATAGCGATCACCGTTGAGGTCGAAGAAGTCTTGATCGCTCCTGGTGCGCCCCTGGTTGACGCCCACCCCAGCGACAACCACTTGGGCGCTCAGGTCGAAGTTCCAGGTTCCAGCGTGCCGCAGCGTGTTGATGCCCCCTGTCGTGTTGCTGAGCCGCGAACTCCCGCGGCTGGCGTTGAAGACGCCCGGCGCAATGTACGCGCCGCCAGGTCCAGACCATCGTTCGCCACCAGCAATGTCGTGTTGAGGAACGGCTAGGAAAAACCGGGAAGGGTCGAAGCGAGGCTTCGAGTTAGCATCCAACGGGAACTTGATGTTTTGCGGATTGAATCCACCGCTCAGATCTCCGTTATAGAAACCGGCAGCCCAGCGGTGAAAGCCGCCTGACGTGGGATCGAGCGGCAAACCGTCGTTGGGATCGACGGCGGTGGGCGACCAATCACGCGCAAAGCCATTGACGGGAACACCGGAGATCGTCGCTGGACCAATGCTGACAGGTTGATCGCCATATACGTTGACCATCAATTCGTCGCCGGTCTGGAGCGCGGCCGACGCGCTGACCGGAATGGACATCGTCGCGGTAGTCCCCCCGTTGCCGTCGTCCTGGACCGTGTATTGTTGCTTTGCTCCGTAGAGCTGATTGACCCCCTGAACCAGTACTCTAAACGAGGAACCAATGGTGGACGTCACGGTGAGGGAGCCGCTCACGTTGACGGTTTGGGCCGATGTCGAAGAAAGCGCCTTGGTCGGTCCACCCAGGTATTGTGGAAAGGGATACGAAACGTGGGCGGCCTGGTACAGCAGGTCAGAGGAAACCGGGCTATCGGTCTCCGGGTCCCCAGCGATCGAGCACAGCACCGGCGGACCAGAGACGCAACTCACTGGGCCGTTGAATTGCGTGTTGTTGCTGCTCGATACGTTTCGGTAATAGTCCGTATACCGAATGTTGGGAGCCAAATGCAGCTTGCTGAAGTCGATTGGAGTATCCGATTGAACCTCAATCGTGAGGCTATCTCCGGCTTCCACCGGAATGGAGGCGTTGAGGACGATGGGCGCAGTCGATGTTGCCGGAACTTTGCCACCGGCTGGAAGTGATGGCAGCGAGATCGACTGACTCGAAGTGGGATTCGTCAGCGGATGCTTGAGGATACGAATCGTCACTTCATCCGAGACCGGTTCTTTCGCTTGCTCCGTGCCTCCGAGCGGCTTGTTCTCTACGATCACCGTGCCCTTTCCGGATGCCACCCATTGGACTTCGGGGCGGAACAAGCGAAAGTCGTCTTTCTGCGAGAACTGATAAACCGGGCGCGCATACGGCTCCTTCGTAGCCAACTCCGCCGGGGTCTTGTTGTCGTAGGTGATCACTGGATCCCACGAGAGCTGATTGGCGATCGCTTCCCTTCCGACTTTGTTCGGATCATTGGGATCGTGGTATGGAGTGCTCATGAAGTAGAGCGCGTCCCCCACGCTGAGGGTGGTATGAAGGCCCGTGTTTCCGGGGTCACAACCAGTGTTGTTCTGTGCCGCCGTGCCGTACGGCTGGCAGTCGTTCAGATTGGCGGCATCAATCGACTGGCTCCACAGGACCTTGTCGTTCTTGTAGATCGAGACATCTACGCCGTTACCGCCCGCAATCAGCTTTTTGATTGCTCCGGTGATCGTTACTGCCTGGTTGGTACCGTACGTGGGCATCCAACGGACCAGAGGGTTGATGCGAACGAGACCGCCGCTCTGGCTCCCTGCCTGAATCAAATCACCGTTCACGTCTTTCGAATTGGGCGTGATGTCGTCAGTCGGCGGCGGGCCGAGTGGCGGAGGCGGCGGAGGTGGAGGAGGCGTCACGAATTGGTTCGCGCCGTTGTTCTTCAGCCAGGTCAGCTTGCTATTGCTCGAGATCGAAGCGCGATCGACCAAGCCGTCGCCGTCGACATCGACCATGATGGCGTCGTCGTCTGTCGAGGTCGACGAGTACGCGGCGGTCGCACCAACTCCCGCCGCGCTGAATCCACCACTGATGTTCCAACCTGACTTATTGGTGTGACCGTGCGAGTCCACCGGGGTGAGGGATTGCGAATAGAAGTGCTTGGTTAGATCCGGCGAACTCACGCCGGCGAGGTCGGGGCGTAGGAAGTTCATGAACGCACCTCCGCCACTCGACCCCAGATCGGGAAGCCCATCGCCGTTGAAGTCAATTAGACTCAGGGTCGTCTTTTCAGAGCCGCCGTTGGCGCCGGCGGTGACAGAAAAGGAGATGATGGGAAGGCCGATTCCCAAAGTACCGCTGCCCCCGCCCATGGTGTCTTCGGTTCGCGACAGTGCAGAACCATTTTGTGCCGTGCCCCAAGCAGCCTGCGGGGCGAAACCGTCAACGGCTCTAACATTGTTGGCGACGGTCGTCGTCTGCACTCCACCATACTGGAACGTGTGCTGATCCAGCTGCATCACCGCCCCGAGCCCCTGCTGTCCAATCGAGCTCAGCAGACTCTTGTAGAAGTGCGAGAACGAAGGTGCCTCATAGGTGAGTTTGTACCTTCGGATGAGCGTAGGTGTACCTGTACCGTTGAGAAGCTGTACGTCTACGTGGTCGAGGCGGTGGCTCGTCCGTTCTTGGAAACCAGACCGCCCGGAGACGATGACGTCCGGACGATTCCCTGCGTCGCGAACGAAAGAGACACGGTAGGCCGCCGCCAGATCGGGCGTCGCGCTGCCGGCCGCGTAGTGCGCGGTGTAATCGATCTGACGCGGATACAATTGCACGAACGGTTCGGCACCCCCTGAGCTCCCCGGCAGGGTGCCGCTCACGGTGTCGTACTTGACCTCCATCCGATTCCCAAATGTGTCTTGAAGCGAGGCCAGGCCCCAGCGGGACACCTTGCATGGGGTGCTGGGGGGATCCGTTTGCGCGAGCACTGCGCCGCTCCCGCCGTAAGTGGCCACTCTCCCCTGCTTGTCCGTAACCGTCCAAGAAGTGACGCAATTGCTCGTGTCGACATTGCGAACGATCCTTTCGAAGGGCCCCTCGATGCGTCGCACGTAGGTGTCGCTCGCGGGCGTGCCATTGCTGGCAGGCGTCGTCGGCACCAGCTCCTGACCATCAATCAGGTAGCGATCACGTTCTCCATAGGTGAACTCATCGTACCTCGGGACGCCGAACTTGGTGTCGACTTCGATCGTGGGTAGCCGAATGTCCCAACCCACGCCCATCCATCCATTGGGGCGATCACTGCTGTAGGTGAAGGCGAGCGAAGGTTCGATACCGTTTCTTCCAGGCGGCACCTCGATTGGATACTGGAGGTTCATCGAGCCGCTCGAATTGGGTTCGGGCGGCGCGATCAGGTTCACCCCTGCCGCGGGCGCACCAACCTTGATGCCCTTGATCTCGTTCGAGCTGAACGACTTGACACCGGGCTCGTCAGGCATCGCCATGACGCCCGAAATGAAGTCGGTGAAGTGCTCGGTAAGGCTCGTCAGCGCTCCTGCTCGAGCCGTATCGTAGCGGCCGATGCGTTGCCAAGAGCCGAGCGGTTCGTCGTAGTAGAACGCAAATATTTCACGCTCTGACTGCCCCTGCTTCAGCGCCGCCGCGTCGTAGGGAAGCGTGAGCTTCACTGGCTTTTTGAACTTCAAGCCGTGCGGGCCGAAACGATAGGCGCGCTGCCCCGGAGATACATTGGCGACGCGAGGAGACATCTGCTCGACCTGATCGGCCACGAGCGGGCGCACCGAGATGCGCACGTCGTGATCGACTGCACCTGCGGGGATTTCGAGTTTTGCTCCAGCAAAGGTGATGGTCTTCTTTTCGCCGGCCCGCACCAGTTGGCTGTACGGCGCGCCTGCGTCTTCTGTCCTCGTCCTGTCGGCGACCTGGGCGTCCTCCAGGCACGGCTCGAACTTCAGCGTGTGCCGCACGACTTTGCCGCTTGCCAAAGTCGCTTCGAGATTCGCGGTCCAGGCTTTTCCTGCCTTGCCCGCTGGTTCGACTAGGTGCAGCGCAAAGCTCTTGTCATGCGCAAGCGCGGAGGTCGAGTCCTGGCGGTCCACACGCAAGCCCACGACGTCCTCGCCTTGGGCTGCGACGAACCCGGTCACCCACGCCTCGTGATTGCGGCACTCGCCGTGTAGTGGATAACTGATGGCGACGGCCCGCGTGTCAGCCTCGCTAGTGATTGGACTCGCCGTCACTAGGACTTCGGAGACCGCGGACAATTCTCCCTCATGTGCGGCCTGCGCCGCTCGGTCGACCGACACGTCGACCCCGGTAGCATTGGACAGAGAATCCAAGCTCACGTGGTGCCAGCCGGCACCTCGTCCGAGCAAGTCCACCCGCAGTGGCGCTCGCGAGACGCCGCTTCCGGTCGCGCGGACCAACAGATGCCCATTACTAGGCCTAAGCTGCTCAAACACTAAGTCGTGCGCTTTGGAGACACCGTCGAAGCCGATGCTCTGCGGTGCCGAGCCGGCTCCCCCGCTGGATCCGTTCATGCGCGCCTCGCCCAGTGAGCCATGGGCCGTCGCTAAGATACGGACGCGTTGCACGGAGTAATCCGGTGCGCCTGCCTCGGGAAGCGGCAAGAACCGGACCTCGTTGTCACCGACCTTCAGCCACTCCGGAGATATCTCTTCGACCTGCAAGCCACCTTCGCTGCGTGCGGGCTGCACTCCCCCGCGGGCGGTCAGACCGTTGATTTGGCGAACAGCCTGCGTGAAGTGCCCGAGACCCGTCAGCTCATAGACGAGAAACGCCCGCGACCAGGATCGCGGATCGGCCGACAACTGCACGTGCACGACGCCGTTGCTGGGCGAGGTGCCGCCGAGCGAGACCCTTGCCGCCGTGACTCGATCGGGAATCGCTCTTGCGACGAGCGCACCGGGGGCCGAACTGGCCAAAATTCGGTCCGCAAGCTCTACGTCAGTCGCGTCGCGCGGCGGCAACCAACGTGCCCATAGACCGATTTCCGAAGGGCCGCTGGCCGAAGTAGGAAGCCACTGCACGACGAAACGCGAACCCAACGCCGCGTCGGCGATGGGAACGCGCTTCCACTCGTTCAGCCCTGCGTGAACTGGTATGGACTGAGCCGCAATGACCGGCCGTAGATTCAACCCGTCCTGCGCGAAGAGCGAAAGCGTGCCATCCGTAGGACCTTGAATTGTAATCGCCGCCAGCGACCTCGGCTCCTGCAGGTCGACGGCAAAACGCATTGGCTCGCTCGAGGTGACGCTCGGGGCGCTACCTGGATTGCCATCGAAGAGCTGCCAGGCATCCGTGTTGGGGCCATTTCCGGAGATCCACTGCACCTTCTTGGGGAGCAGCGGAGCGGGCAGCAGTTCGGACGGACTGGAGACCGCGCGGCCGGCATCTTCGAACGCGGCGGGCGTTTCAAGAGGCTCGCTGCTGGTGTCGGCGATGCGGCTGAGCGCCTGTAGTACGTGCTTCGCCAATGCCTTGGTGTCGCGCTCGTTCGCCTGCGCCTGTGCCCAGGCCTGTGCTGGTCCAGGCAAGATCAGCGCAACGGTCACGGTTGCTGCCATCAACCGACCAAACCACCCCTGCCGTTCAATCGTTCGCATGCTGCGCTGCTCCTTCTTGCGATGCGATGCGTAGAGGGTCGACATTGCAGTCCGCTTCTCTCGTGAATCAAAAGAGGTTCCCATGAGTCACCATCGGTCGTGCTGGGGGTCTGGTCCTGTCAGTCGGCTCGTTCACTCTCTCGAGCGAGCCCGGAGGCTTTGACTGCTCACACAGAGCAGCGCTCGAACATTGCAATGCCCGACAACGCCACTCCGCTACTCGTCAGTTCACGGATTCAAAGTCAAGCTGTGAACATTGGCAATCCCCGTGCCCGACGAGCCAAAGAGGCAGAGCCGTTGCACTCCGGGACTATTGCTGATTGGGACAGTCCAATTTGCGTACGTGTTGTAACTGCCGGTGTTCGTCGCAGTGAAGGTCCCGATTTGGAAGCCGTTCTGCGACCCAATGCGCACCGAGAAGCGTCCACCGGCGGTGCCGCTGGCTGCGTTGGTCACGATATTGTGCACGCCCGTCAGATCGACGCCGTCGTAGCAGAACCAATCGTTCGTATCGAAGAAGGTGACGTTGCCGCCGGTGATGGTGATGCCCTGCTGACTGCCGACGGGGCTGGCCGGAATGACGCTGCCCAGCGAGAAGCTCTTGGTGACGGTCGCCGAAGACAGCGTGACGGTACGGAAGTTGACGATCCCCGCTCCAGTGTCGCCGGTGAAGCACAGCGTCTGTTGCCCTGAGGTCGGCGTGATTGCAATATTGAGGTTGGTGAAGGTCTGCCAGCCGCCAGTGCTGAGCACGATGCTTTGACCGATTCTCGTGCCGGTTTGCGATCCGATGCGAACCGAGAAGACGCCACCACTATTGGCGCTGGCCACGCTGGCCACGATCGAGTTGACGCCCGTCAGATCGACTCCGAGGTAGCAAACGTAGTCGTTGGCGTCGAAATTGGCCGTCCAAGAGCCCGGGCCGCCGGACTCGACGGTCGTACCCAGCGAAAAGTCCGGTGGAATGGCCGGGATGGCGCTGACTCCACTCAACGAATATTTCGCCGGTTGGAGGGTGGCCGAGAGCGTGAAGTTCTTGAGGTTACCGATCCCGCTCGCGGTTTCGCCCACGAAGCACAACGTCGTGAAGCCGGAGCTGGGTGAAATGTTCGCGCTGATGTTCGTGAACGTGGTCCAGCCACCCGTGTTGGGCACGACGAAGGTCGCAATGCGAGCGCCCGTAGGCGAGCCGAGACGCGCCGAGAACACGCCCCCCGCATTCGCGCTCGCCACATTTGCGATGATCGAGTTGACGCCCGCGAGCTCGACTTCGTCGTAGCAGACGTAGTCGGTGGCGTCATAATTCGCGATCCAACCGCCCGCATCGGTCGTCGTACCCTGCGACCGGTCTGGTGGCACTGCAGGGATGACGCTCCCCACCGTGTATTTGGGCACCAGTGGGAGCGCTGACAGCTCGAAGCTTTGCAGCGTGGCGATGTTGCTGCCCGATTCGCCGCGAACGCACAAAGCGTGCACTCCAGGCGTATTGGGGATGGGGATTTGCTTGGTCTTGAAGGTGGTTCCGCCCCCGGTGGCGCTCACGTTGAACGTGGCGATCGGTGTCGCCGTCGGACTATCGATTCGGAGCGAGAAAGCACCGGTTGCCGTCGCGCTCGCAAACGTCGCGTTCAGCTTTCGTACGTTCGTGAGCTCGACCCCGTAGTAGCAGACGTAGTCATTTGCATCGAAGGAGACCACGTTGCCATTGGCGGCCGCTTGAGTGCCAACCTGCACGTCCGAAGCAGCAGCTGGAATGACCGCAGGTAGCGCGGGATTGACGACCGAGTACTTGGTCGGTGGCGCGACACATTGTCCGTAGGGGTCATCGCATAGGGAGTTGAACCCGCACGTCCCGCACGTGCCCCCGCAGCCATTGGACCCGCAGGTGGCACCCGTGCACTCGGGCACGCAGACTGGCACCAGGTAGAACTTCAGCAGGTTCGCTATGCCAGTGCTGTTCTCGCCGCGAAAGCACAGAGTATGCAAGCCCGTTGCCGTCGGGCTGAGCGGAATATTAATCGCGGTCCAGTTCGTCCAGCCGCCGCTCGAAAGCACCACCACCTGGCCGAGCTTGGTTCCGTTCGGACCGTCTAAGCGTACACTGAAGGCCGCGTTGGTGCTGGTGTTGGCGCTCGCCAGCGTCGCCATGACCGCCGTGACGTCGTTCATGTACACGTCGTTGAAACAGATCGAGCTCCCCGTGTCGAAGTTGCCGACATACGAAGGCTCGCCAGCAACGATGGCGGTATTCGTTTGAGTGCTGAAGTCGACCGCGTTGATCGTGCTGCCGGCTTGATAAGTCCCAGGGCCCCAGGAGATGCCTGGCAATCCCTTGGTTTTCTCGGCCGCGGCTGCGGTGAGCTTCGTGCCGTCCAGGGTGAGGGCCCGCAAGATCGTCATGGCGACTTGCTTCGTCGACACCGGCTCGATGATTGAGACGTGACTGGTGATGCCGGGGTTCGAGATCAGCAAAGGAACATTGATGTCGTCTTGCGCGCCTCCGCCGTGTTCTGCGTGAATTACCAGGCTGGTCGTGTAGATGACACCGAGGTCGGGCTGCACGTAGACGTTGGGTGCGCGGGCCGCCGCAAGTAAATCAGTGGCGGATTGCGGATCGCCGAAGGTGTCAGCGAGTTCGCTCCCGCTCGTGATGTTCGTCGCGAAGATCGAACCCGTGGGTCGCACGGTCGCGCCCATGGCCTCGTCGTTTTGTGGGTCATTGAGCACGTTGACCACACTCGACACGGTGAGGTTGTTCTGGTCCTGAAGCCAAACGATGCCGGAATCCCCCAGTTGTACGTGACCGGTAACCGAGGGGCTGCTCAGGCTGTTGGAGTTGACGAAGGGAGCCTTCGCGACGTCCACGTCGACCGGATTGTCGTTGGCGTCATAGGCCGACTGGACCACCGTTCGCGGATTGGTCACCGCCGAAAGGTTACCGGGTGAGCCTCCGGCCCCTCCCGGAATCACCGCTCCACCACTTTCGGTCCGCCAGCGGTTGGGATCGATCGGAGCCTGGCCGTGCTTCGAAGTGAGGACAACGAGCGTCTTGTCTCGCAGGTTCTTGGTCTGAAGCTCGCTCAGCAAGCGGCCAATAGAAACGTCTACATGCTGGAAGGCGGACAGCAGGAGCGGGCTCGTATCGGCGAGATTGTTGATGTAGCCGCCCACAGCGAGCCGTTGCGCGACGTCGACCGCGGTGAAATTCAAGCCGAGTACGGTTGGCACCGCAGACGCACGAGTTCCATCCAAGGCAAGCCCGTCAATCTTGTTGAGCACCGCTTGCACTTTGACGTCGTCGTAGGCTTGCGCGGCCGGCACACACCGCGAGTAGTTGACGGTGCTGGGACCGCTGCCATCCGAATTGGTCGAGTTGCATTGATCCTTGGCGGCCGTCAGGTTGACGCCGTTGACGGTGCCACCATTGATCACCAACGACGTGACCTCCGGTGAGTAAAAGTCTGAAAGGCCTTTGCCCGACGGCCCCGATAGCATCTCATAAGATGCGTGATTATCGGTCCAGGCTGTCCGACGGCCGGAGGCCTGCACGACCTCGAAAAGCGTATTGGCTTTCAGGAAACTGTGCGGGTAAACGGGCACGCACGCGCCCTGAGCATCTAGAGTCAAAGGCAAATTGCCTGAAGCAATCGGGCTGAAGAGGTTAGCCTGGGCTTGCGCGAGCGTGCCGTCGTAAATGACTTCGGTGCCGAGGTTGCCGCTGCAATTGCTGCCCGGCGGGTACAACGTGCGATCGAAAACATCCTCCCCGTATACGCCGGTGGATTTGGGTGACCCACCCGTGGCGACCGCGAGTAGGCCGGGAAACGTGCCGGAGGGCGTGGGCGCGGTTACGTTCGGGTAGTCGATGCCGTGTGCGTAAAGGTTTGCGATGTTCGAGGTGGGGTTGTTCGACACCCACTTGTAGAAATCAGCCGCGTGCATGCCGTCGACACTCACCAGCAGAATGCGCCGGAGCCCCGTGTTGGGAACGACGAACGTGGCAGAGCTGGAAGCTGCGGCAGCGGACGCCGCGCGCTCGGCGAGTGCCGAGACATCCATGCCGCCAGGCGTAGCCTTGACCTTGAGGTAGCCCGTCGCCTCGGCAACCGACTCCGCAGAGCTCGAGGAATTCACGCGGGAAGTGCAGCCGATTGCTACCAACGCAAGCACGGACCACAAAAAACGCTCTTTCATCGCTGCCTCCGCTCACTCGCGTGAGTATCTCTCACACTGATTGTCGCATCGGTTTCGAACGCCGTCGCAACGTGACACTGCGCGTATCACGTTCGCTCGTGGATGCGACCGGCACGCGCGTGCCGTGCCGGTCGGAGTCCACTTCTTGCAATTACGGAGACAAGGTGACGCTCTGGATGTTGGCGATACCCGTGCCCTGCAGCCCGAAGAAGCACAGTTTCTGCACACCGGGGCTGTTGCTGATGCCTACGTTCCAGTTCGCGTAGGTGTTGTAGCCGCCGGTGTTGGTCGTGGTGAAGCTGCCGATCTGGAAGCCGGTCTGTGAGCCAATCCGAACTGAGAAGCGATTGCCAGAGCCACCGCTGGCTGCTCGTGTCGTGATCGTGTGCACACCGGTCAAGTCGACCCCGTCGTAGCAGAACCAATCATTTACATCGAAGTAAGTGATCGTCGTGCCGTTGACCGTAATACCCGTTTGGCTGCTCGGTGGCGCCCCAGGAATCACGGCCCCGAGGGAGTAGTTCTTGGCGACGGTCGCCGATGACAGGGTGAGGCTCCGGATGTTCCCGATACCGGTTCCGCTATCACCGGTGATGCACAGCGTGGTCACACCCGAAGTTGGTGCAATGGCAACGTTCAAGCTGACAAAGGCCGTCCACGATCCAGTGCTGAGCACGATGCTCTGCCCAATGCGCACACCGCTTGGAGAACCGGCGCGCACCGAGAAAACGCCACCACTATTGGCACTCGCGACGCTGGCGACAATCGAATTGACTCCAGTCAGATCCACGCTGTCGTAGCAGTAGTAGTCGTTGGCGTCGAAGTTGCTGATCCAACCTCCAGGGTCGTTGTTCGTGCCCTGCTGGGTATCTGGCGGCGTCGCGGGGATGATGCTGGTGCCGCCCAACGAATACTTCGAGGGGATGATCAGCGAAGACAGGGTGAAGCTCTTCAGATTGGCGATACCGCTCCCGGATTCGCCTACGAAGCACAGCGTAGTCATGCCGGAGCTCGTGCTGATGTTCGAGCCCACGTCTGTAAACGTGGTCCAACTGCCGGTGTTGGGTACCCGGAATGTCGCAATGCGGGTTCCGCTTGGAGAGCCGAGCCGGGCGGAAAAGCTGCCGCCACCGTTGGCGCTCGATACGTTGGCAACGACCGAGTTGACCCCCGTCATGTCGACTTCTTCGTAGCAAACGAAGTCGTTGGTGTCGAAATTCGAGATGTAGCCGCCGGGATCGTTGTTCGTGCCCTGCTGCGAATCCGGCGGAGAGGCCGCAATCGTGTTGCCGACCACGTACTTCGGCAATACGGGTTGGTCCGAGAGCTGGAAGCTCTGCAGGTTCGCGATGCCGCTACCCGTTTCACCTCGAACGCAAAGCGCGTGCGTACCGACCGTGGGCAACGCGAGTGGGATTTGCTTCGATTTGAAGGTCGTGGCCCCGCCCGTCGCCGGCACGGTGTAGGACCCGATTTGGGTCCCGGTCGGGCTATCGATGCGGAACGACAGCACGCCGCCAGCAGTGGCGCTCGCCAAGGTCGCGACGATCTTCTGCACGTTCGTCAGCTCCACGCCGTAGTAACACGCGTAGTCATTCGCATCGAAAGACTGCACGGTCGTCGTGCCGCCCGGCGTGGTGCCAGACTGAACGTCATAAGCGGGCGCCGGGATCAGCGAGAGGAGCGCGGTGTTGACGACCGAATACTTCGTCGGCGGCACGATGCACTGCGCGAAGGGGTCATCGCACAAGAAGTTGAAGCCGCACGTTCCGCACACGCCTCCGCAGCCGTCCGAACCGCAGGTAGCGTTGGTGCACTCCGGCACGCACACGGGAACTAGTGAGAAGTTCAACAGGTTCGCAATGCCCGTTCCCGTCTCGCCTCTCAGGCAAACTTGGTGGAGCCCCGTTTGCGCGGGAGCGATTGGGATCGAGATCGTCTTCCAGGTAGTCCAGCCGCCGGTCGAGGGTACGACCACCTGACCGACCTTCGTTCCGTTCGGTCCGTCAATACGCACGCTCAGGGCACTATTGGTGGCCGTGTTCGCGCTGGCGTACGTCACGGTGATCGAGACGACATCCGTCAAGTAGACGTCGTTGAAGCAAATCGAGCTGCCAGCGTTGAAGTTTCCGACGTACGGCGGAGTGCCGGTGACCGTGGTGCTCGTCTGGCTCGTGTAGTCGACGGCGTTGACCGTGCTGCCGCCCTGATAGGTGCCAGGACCCCAAACGATGCCCGGCAGGGCGCTGGTTCCTTCAGCCGAGGCACCCGTCAGCTTCGTGCCGTCGAGCGTCAATGCCCGCAGGATGGTCAGCGCGACTTGCTCTGTCGACACCGGTTGGATGAGCGAAACGTGGTTCACGATGCCGGTGTTGGAGATCAGCAGCGGGACGTTGATGTCGTCTTGCGCTCCGCCGCCATGCTCCGCGATCTGACCTAAGCTATTCTTGTAGATGACACCCAGTTCAGGTTGAACGAAGGCGTTCGGCGCGCGAGCGGCCGCCAGGAGATCGGTAGAAGATTGTGGATCACCGTAGGCTTGGATCAGCTCGGTACCGGTTACGATGTTGGTCGAGAAGATCGAGCCCTGCGGCCGTACCGTCGCAGCCATGGACGCGACATTGGTGGAATTCGTGAGCGCTTGAACGACGTTGGTCACGTTGACGTTGTTCTGGTTTTGCAGCCAGACGATTCCAGAATCCGCCAATTGGACGTGACCGGTGGTAGCGGGACTGAGCCCAGTGTTGGGATTCACGAACGGCGCTTTCGTGACGTCGACGGAGACGTCCGCCCCTTGAACGATCAAGCGTGGATCGCTGGCCACCGGCGTGAGCGGGCTCGCCGCTGTATCTCGGGTCCGCCACTTGCTCGGGTCAATCGGTGACTGAGCGTGCTTCGCGGTCAGAACGATCAACGTCTTGTCGATGAAGTGCCTCGTGTCGAGCTCGGTCAGAATTCGGCCGATCGAAAGATCGACACGATTCAACGCGGCCGTGAGCGCTGGCTTCGGATCACCCGCGTTGTTGAGGTAGCCACCTGCCGGAAGTTTCTGCGCCACGTCGACGGCCGCGAAGCTCATGCCCAAGATCGTCGGCACGGCTGATTGCCTCGAGCCGTCAGCAGCGAAGCCGTCGATCTTGTTGATGACCGCTTGCACCTTGGTGTCGTCGAAGGCCGCGGCAAGGGGCACGCAAGTCGTGTAGCTGAACGGTGGAATGCCGTACGCGTTGTCCGAGTTACAAAGTGCTGCACTACCCGCCAGATCCACGCCGTTCGGCGAGCCGCTGACCGTGCTGAGCGTCGAGGAAATGTCGGGCGCGTACAGTTCCGAGATGCCCTTGCCGGATGGGCCCGACAGAATTTCGTACGAGGCGCGGTTGTCATTCCAAGCGGTGCGGCGGCCCGAGCCCTGAATGACCTGGAAGATGGTGGGACTCTTGAGGAAACTGTGCGGGTAGACTTCGACGCACTGGCCCTGGGCAGTCTTGAACAAGGGCAAGTTCGCCTTGTTGATTGGGCTAAACAGCTGAGTGGCATCCTGCGCAATCGAGGAGTCGTATACAATTTCCGTTCCGACAGCACCTATGCAGTTACTTCCCGGCGGATAAAGCGTGCGATCGTAGCTATCTTCGTCGTAAACGCCGGTCGTTTTGGGAGACGCGCCAGTCGCGATTGCGAGCATGCCTGGAAAGCCGCCGGACGGCGTAGTGGTGGTCGCATTGGGATAATCAATCCCATGCAAATACAGCTTACCGATGTTCGAACGCGGGTTATTGGCTACATATTTATAGTAATCAGCCGCGTGCATACCATCGATGCTAAGCAGCAAGATCCGACGAAGGCCTGTATTGGGCGTCACCGAGATGCCGCACGACGGACAGGGCGCGGCCGCGGCAATCGCTGCCTGTTCGGCGAGCGCATTTACGTCAACTCCGCCCTTAGTCGGGGATTGAAGATTGCTGGCGTTTTCCCCGGCTTTTTCCCCAGATTTGGAGGGTTCGGCCACCGAGCTGCAGCCAACCAGTGCCAACGAGAGCAATGCCCACCACGATCTCGGTTTCGCTTCCATCAATCACCCTCCAGCGGCGTGACCAACCCTCACGCTAGGCTCGAAAAGCTCACTAACATACTAACCTCGAATTTGTATCCAATTTATTCCGTGGCCCATGTCGATTTATTCGACGCGCAATTGATGCGTGCCATTACTCAGAGTGACATTATCCGAATCGTTCACTCACACGTATTCAATCCCGTGTGATCACTACGAGTTAGTCGAACCGTCGCCGAGGCGGACAGACGAGTGACGGAATTCGCCAGCGCATGGCGCGCGCTGGCCCTCTGTGCACGGGAGTGCCGCGGCAGCGGCTAGCTCGGTACTCGTCGCTTGCAACGAGTGCGACGGCGGCAGTGTTCTTCAGCGAGGAGTTTCCTGCGCAACGAATGCGCAGAAGCCGTTGATACAGAAGTTTTGCGAGTCACAGCAATCCGCGTCGGAGCGACAGGCTTCTTGAGTTTGCGCACAGCTGCCGCTGGGCGGAGAGGCACAAGCAAGTGCACCGCTACTTCCACCAGCACGACAGTAGCCGTCACAGCACTGATCGCCGGATGCGCAACTTTCCCCATTGGGATGGCACGGATCGAGCACCCAGTATCCGCGCGAGTTCCCAGCGATCAGCTCTTGTGCCGGCAGGTAGAACGCTGGATGACTCGGATCGCTTCGCTTCAGGTTGGTCGATGCGAGCTGCTGATCGGTGTAGCCGTTGATGTCGATCGCGGCGACCCAAAGCTTCTTGCTCGTCACCTGGGAATGGTCGGAATAATCGTAGAGTCCGGGGTCGCTTTGCCACGGATCTCCTTCAGCGATGTTTCCGTAGCGGCGTCGGCTGGTAAATACCACCCAAAAGTAGCCGCCGGTCGCCACGGGATTGACGTTCGGTTCGAAGTTCAGAACCGTGTCGTCGGGGTGG
>Ga0164308_10000344_pt1 | contig 25287 bp, 23 predicted proteins | sample Whisoiple_246_MG_FD_109983 | JGI IMG/M metagenome (GOLD analysis project Ga0164308, IMG submission 109983) | Soil microbial communities amended with fresh organic matter from upstate New York, USA - Whitman soil sample_246_MG | ecosystem: Environmental > Terrestrial > Soil > Unclassified >... | reverse complement strand
GATTGCGCGCTCGAACTTGAGCGAGTTGATCTTGAAGTATTCACGACCGGTGCGGGGATGACCCTCGGGATCGACCCGATGGTATTTGTTGGCCAAGTTTTCGAGTTCGACCGCATGGTCGACGAGCAGCGCGTCCGCCTCCGGACCGGTCAGAAAACCGCAGGCTTCTTCGTCACGCGCGTAGGCAGCGACGCCCGCTCGTTCGACTTCGCGCAAGACGCTGGCGGGGATTTTTAGGCCGCCTTCGATCCAAGGGGTGTTCGACATGTGGATCCTCCGTGGCTACCAGACGTAGCGCTTTTCCCATTTCATAGGCGCAAAGTAACGGTCGCCGCGGTCGCAGGCCACGGTCACGACGCAGCCCGTTTGCCCAGCTCGGTGAACGCGCTCCGCGAGCTTGATGGCAGCGAAAATATTAGCGCCCGTCGAATGACCGACGTGCAAGCCCTCCTCGCGGGCCACGCGATCCGACATATCCCAACCGTCTTCGGTGGAGACCGGCATCGTCTCATCCGGGACGCCGGGGTCGAAAATGGGTGGAACGATGCTGGAGGCGATGTGCTTCAACCCCTCCAAACCATGCAGCGGTTGATCGGGTTCAACGGCCACGCAATGGATCGGACGGCTATGGGTATGCAGGCGACGGGTCGTGCCCATCATCGTGCCCGTCGTACCGAGCCCCGCGCAAAAATGCGTGATGCGGTCCCCGAGCGCATCGAGGATTTCGACCCCGGTGCCGTCGTAGTGAGCGAGCCAGTTCGACGGGTTTGAATACTGGTCCGGGTAGAAGTACTTGTCCGGATCTTGCTCGACGATCTTCCGCACCAGGCGGATGGCTCCATCCGAACCTTCCATCGGATCGCTGTAGATGAGCTCGGTGCCGAACGCTTGCGTGATGTCCTTGCGTGCCTTGGTCACGTTACTGGGCATCACCAGCTGCACGCGGTAACCGAGCGCGGCGCCCATCAGTGAATAGGCGACCCCGGTGTTGCCGCTCGTGGAGTCGATCAAGATCTTGTCTTGCGTCAGTCGGCCGTCCTCGATCGCATCGAGCATCATGCGCATCGCGGGGCGATCCTTGACGGAGCCCCCGGGATTCATGAACTCCAGCTTGACGTAGACCTCCACGCCCGGCGCGGAGGCGGCCACTTTTTCCAGACGTATCAGCGGCGTGTTGCCGACGGCGTCCAACACCGAGGAAAGTCGCCGCGAACGAGTCAGACGTATGTTCATCGAGTATCCGCAGAAAGTCGGAGCACGCTACGCATTTGGCCGAGCGCGCGCCACGCGCCTGCGGCCAGACGGCGCGTACTCGCATGCCGAAACAAGCGAGCGTGCTCGAACGGTAATGCGGGCAAGTTCGGCTGCAGGCACAGCCGTTCGACGCCCGCACGATGGAGATAAACGAATTCAGCCAAGCTGCCGTCACTGCCGCATACGCACAGCGCCGCCTGGGACAGCCGGGCTTGCCCGGCAGGGCCGACTTCCGCGAGGCGGATCTGGCGGGTAAGCGGGTGCTCAGCCTCCATCTCAGCCGCCTGCAATGGCCGGCACGATGCTGATCTCGTCTGTGGCCTTGAGCGCGGTGGCCAGCCCATCGAGGAAACGAATGTCTTCGTCACCCACGTAGATGTTCACGAAGCGACGAACACCTTTTTCATCCAAGAGGCGCTCGCGAATGCCGGGATGGTTCTTCTCCAGGTTTTCGATCACGTCCTTCACGGTGTCGCCCGCGGCCTGAACTTGATCTTCGCCGCCAGTGAGGGTGCGGAGTGGGGTAGGAATGCGCACGGTTGCCATATCGATCTCCTTGTTTTCGGGTCAGTCAGGCTGCGCAGGTGGCAGCCGTGTAGCGATCGTAGCTGATGTTGGTAATGCTGCGGTCTGGCCCGCACAGGGCGCAGCCGGGGCGCTGGTTGAGGGCGAGCTCTCGCGTGCGGTCGACCTTGCCGTCGAAGCTGACCAGGTTGCCGTATACGCTGGTGTCGCCGAGGAGCAGAGAGAGCGCGCGGTCAGCCATCAGCGCGCCAGCGAAACCCACGACGGGGCCTAGCACCCCGGCCTCCGCGCAGTTGGGGGCAGCAGCCCCGCGCGGAAGATCTTCGAACAGGCAGCGATAGCAGGGCGCGCCCGACGGCGCGACGCTCAGGACGGTGGCGCATAGACGCACGGCAGCGCCGTGAACCACGGGGCGTCGCTCCAAGAAGCAGGCGTCGGCGCACAGAAACTTGGTCGCGAAGTTGTCGGCGCCCTCGATCACCACGTCCACTGTGCGTGCCAGCTCGCGCGCGTTATCCGGCAAAAAGCGTGAACGCACGAGTTCGATGCTGCCGGGCCGCGCCCCCAGGCGATACAGGGCGCGTTCGGCGGCTTGCAACTTGTCCGTGCCGACGTCCGACTCGCTGAACAAAATCTGACGATGCAGGTTGGTCGCGTCCACCAAATCATCGTCGCACAGCACGAGCCGCCCAAGCCCGGCCTCGGCCAAGGCGAGCGCCACTGGACAGCCGAGGCCGCCCACGCCGACGACGAGCGCCGACCTTTGCTGGAGCGCTTCGCGCTCAGGACTTGAAGTACTCATCGAGACTGAAATAGCGCTCGCCAGTGTCGCACAACACGGTCACCACGTTCTTGCCCTCGCCCAGCTCGCGCGCAACCTCGAGCGCCACCGCGACATTTGCGCCAGAACTCAGCCCCACCAAGAGGCCCTCGCGCCGGGCCAAGTCGAGTTTGGTCTGGTAGGCGAGCTCATCGGTCACGGTGCGCACGTGCGTTACCGCGCTCGGGTCGTAATTTTTGGGCACGAAGCCAGCGGCAATGCCTTGGATCTTCGACGGACCCCGCTCGCCTCGCGAAATCGTCGCGCACGACTCCGGCTCGACCGCGATTACCCGGCAGTCGGGATATTGCTCGCGCAATGCACGCCCGACGCCACTGATCGTGCCCCCTGTGCCCACGGCTGCCACGAACGCGTGCACGGGTTCGCCCGCCAAAGCGTGCAAGATTTCCTGGGATGTGGTGTGGAAATGCACGGTTGGATTGGCGTGATTTTCGAACTGTTGAGGCGTGAACGACAGCGGCGTCGCGGCGGCGATTTCCCGGGCCTTTTCAATGGCCCCTTCCATCTGTTGCTCTTCGGGCGTGAGCACGACTTCGGCGCCGTAGGACTGCAGCAATTGGCGGCGCTCCAAACTCATGCTCGCCGGCATGGTCAAGATGCAGCGATACCCGCGGCTCGCGCAGACCAAAGCCAAACCGATGCCGGTATTGCCGCTCGTCGGCTCTACCACCACTCCACCAGGGAGCAGCTTGCCCTCGCGCTCCGCGCGCTCGATCATCGCCAGGCAAATCCGGTCCTTGACGGAACCGCCAGGGTTCTGCGCCTCCAGCTTGCCGAACACGTTTCCGCGGGCTGATTGCCGACCGAGGCGTCGGATCTCTACCAGCGCAGTGTCCGCGACCAAGTCCAGCACATTCCCGTAGATCAGGGGATGCTTGGGCAGCGGGGGCAAAGTCGATTCGGTTTCAGATGACATAGACGTACCGTTGTGCTCCGGGGCGTTTCAGTCCTTGTTCTTCGGCTCTTGTACAGACATCGGCAATCGTTACTTCGTCGAAGCAGGCCTCGACCCGAGCCGAGAGGTCGCGAAAGACCAGTTCGGTCACCCTCCGCGAGTCAGTCGAGGGCTGAGTACGTTTCGGGCCGACCTCGCGATCGCCGAGGCTGATCGGCCCCTCCAGCGCCCGCACGACGTCCCCCAAGCGGATCTCGGCGGGGCGTCGGGACAAGCTATACCCGCCCTGGGGTCCGCGTTTGGAGCCCACGATCCCCGAACGCTTCAAGTCCTGAAAGATTTGCTCCAGGAAGCGCGGCGGGATGTGTTGGCGCTCTGCGATGTCTTTGACCTGGGTCGGCTTACCGTCGTTGAAGAAAGCAATGTCGAACAACGCGCGCACGGCATAGCGGCCCTTGTTCGACAGCTTCACGCCCTCGATATGCATTGGCACATCGTTTTTGTCAAGAACACCCAAGGCGCCTAAACGCGGTGTTTTTGCACGAGAACTGCCGTCCAGTTCGCGGCCCGCGAGCCGGTCGTGCACGCGAGGCGGGTTGGGGCGAGTTTGGTGCAGCCAGCGGATCGGTGTAAAACGTCGGGCTTTCGCGCACGGAGCGCGGACGCTCACTGAAGGGGATCGACGATGATGAGGAACCTGGGATCTTTCGCTGCTCGTTTGCCGCTCGCGCTGCTCGGTTTGGCTGCCTGTGCCGAACAGCAGCCGGCCACGACACCGCTTGCACCGCCGCCCGCCGCGGTGGTCGCTCCACCGCCCGCCGCCGTCGAAGCCAAAAAGGAGGAGCCGAAGCCGGTGCCGCTGACGGCCGAGCAGAAGATCAAGGCATACCAAGAGGGTTGGGCCGCTTTCAACGCCAAGGATTTTGCGAAATTCCAAGGCATGTGGGCTGAAAACGCCACCAGTGAGGTCATGGACATGGGCCCGCCTTTGACCGGTCCAGCAGCGATCACAGAGACCGGCGCCAAGGGATTCGCCAGCGGGTTTCCGGACGCGACCATCGAGCCGCAGCTAACGTTGATTAACGGCAACAACGTGATGGGCGTCGTCCTGGTTCGGGGCACCAACTCGGGTACCTACGCGTCACCAATGGGTTCCGTGCCGCCCACGGGGAAAAAGGTAGGCTTTCTGGCAGCGCAGAGCCTGGAATTGAATGACTGGGGCAAGGCTGTCAAAGAAGTCAAAGCCTACGACGGTGGGACAGTCGCGGGCCAACTGGGCCTCCTACCTACGCCGCACCGCAAAGCACTCGAGGCGGCCTGGAGCGACAAGCCGATCGTGGTGGCTTCCGGCAGCGAGACCGAGAAGACCAATCTGGCAGCGTTCAACAAGGAGATCGATGGCTTCAACAAGCATGATGCCACCGTGGCGCTCGGTAGCGCTGCCGAAGACATCGTGTTTTCGGACTTGAGTTTACCGGCGGATCGCACGGGCAAGAAGGAAGCGCTCAAAGGCACGGAAGAGATGTTCAAGGCATTTCCCGACGCCAAGCTCGAACTCAAGAGCGCCTGGGCTGCAGGGGACTACGTGGTCGCCACCGGTACTTGGAGCGGCACGAACACCGGTGACATGCCCTCGATGAAGTTAAAGAAGACCGGCAAACCCGTGTCGGTACATTTCGTCGAAATCGACAAGTTCGTGGGGGGCAAAACCAAGAACGTCTGGCTGTTCATGAATGGCCCGGCATTCGCGGCGCAGCTCGGTTTGCTGCCGCCCAATGGTGCGGAGCCGAAAGCCAAGGATGGCAAGCCCGGAGCCGCCAAGGCGACGGAACACGCGGCCACGCCGGCAACCAAAGCCGAGCCCGCAGCAAAGCCTGCAGCAGCGGTAGCGCCTGCTCCAGCGATGAAGCCCGCGGCCACCCCGACGCCCGCGCCGGCCACGAAGGCAGCGCCCGCGCCCGCGCCAGCCGCCCCGAAGGCAGCACCAGCGCCCGCGCCAAAGGCCGCGCCCGCCCCGGCGAAGTAAGCGGAGACTGAACGAGCTGGGTCTCGTCGGTGCGGGTCAGCGCCGACGAGACGAATGCTCATTCAGCCGCAGCGACCTGGACCTCGCCCTGCGCGAGCCGCTGGCGCGATCGCATTGCTGCCGGGAGCCAATAGCCGCGGCTGAGCCGCCACCAGAACATCGACGCACCGACGCTGATGTCCACAGTCAACGCGAGCCAGCCGCCGACCGCGCCCAGTCCGTAGTGAATGCCCAACAACCAGGTGAGGCCGGGCACGAACGACCAACCCGAGCCGATCGCGAGCAGCGCGGGGACGCGCACGTCCCCCGTGCCGCGCAGCACGGCGCGCGCGACGATGTTGGCGGCGTCGAAAATCTGAAATCCCGCCGCCACGTACAGCAAGTGCACGCCCACGCTTTGCACCTTGCTGTCGGTGCTGAAAAGCCGCAGCAGGGGGACCGCGCCGAACCCGAATACCACGGCGCAGCCGGCCGCGTATAAGCCCGCCAGCCAAAGCGCGTTCTTTGCGACCGCGAACACTTTTCGATCGTCGTTCGCGCCCACCGCACGGCCCGCCAGCACCGACGCGGCCTCACCGATCGCGACTGCGGGCATGAACGCAAAATGAAGGATCTGGAGCGCCACTTGGTGCGCCGCCAGGTCGGCCTCGCCCATGCGCGCGATCAACAGCACCAATGCGGAAAACGCGGCCACCCCGAGCAAGAACTCACTGCCCGTCGGTAGCCCGATACGAAACACGGAGCGTATGTGCGAGAGCCGCGCGCGATCGAAGCCGAAGCCCAGCCTCATCTGGATCGAAAGCAGCCAGCCCAGCTCGATGAGTTGGACCAGCAGGGTCGCATAGGCGGCGCCCGCGATGCCCCAGTGGGCACGGAAGATCAGCAGGTAGTTGAGTGGGATGTGAATGGCGTTGCTGACCAGCGCGGCATACATCGGCGAACGCGAGTCCCCAAAGCCGTAGCGCGCCTCACGAATCGCTCCGCTCACGAGTACGATTGGCGCACCCAGCAAGCGAATCGAAAGATAAGTATACGCCGCGGCTCCTGCCTCCAAACTGGCAGAGAAACGAGGTAAACAATGGGCAATTGGAAAACCCACCGCGAGCGACACCGCCCCCAATCCGAGTGCTGCGTACACACCCGCTGCGAGGAAGGGCAGTACTTGCTCGCGCTCACCGGCACCAACGCCTTGCGACACGAGTACCTTCACCGCCCGTAGCAGCCCAAAACCGAAACAGACTACGGTCCAGAGCGCGATGCCGCCGAGGCCAACGCCCGCGAGCGCGGCTGAGCCGAGCCGGCCGACGAACGCCGTGTCGACCACGGTCATCACGGAGAACGACAGCGTCGAGACCGTGATCGGCCAGGCCAAAGACACCAGTTCGCGGAACAAGCGAGCCTTGGGCACGGTGGCGTGGGCAGTGATAACGGACACGAAAACCTCGAAAAATGGGCAATAAAATGCAAAAAAGCCGCGGGACCTTGCGGCGCCGCGGCTTCTGCCGGTGCTGTTAGAGCGGAAACCCTAACTACTGCCCGGCGGCTGCCGCGCTGCCGCGCGAACGACGCTCATGGCCTCGAGGGCCATGGCATGCGGCGGGGTACGACGGCAGCTCATTGGGGATCTTTCAGTGAAGACAGGGCACAACAGAGCATGCGCCCCAGCGACGCATAATCTTACACGCGACCTTGCGATCGTCAAGCGTTGGCCGGCCTTTGCGCGTACAGCGCTTCGAGGCTTGGCTGGTAGCGCGCGAGCACCAGGTTTCGGCGCACCTTCAACGATGGCGTGAGCAGCCCATTTTCCACCGTGAAGTCCTCGCGGATCAACTGGAATGCTTTGGGCTTTTCGTAGCTCCTGAAGTTGCGCCCGCGCGCCTCCAGCTCCAAGCCGATGAGATCGCGCACCGCAGGATCGCTGGTGTAATCCTTGATCTCCCGGCCTTTTTCGCGAGACCACTTAGCGAGCGCGGGTTCGTCGATCACTACGAGCGCCACGTTATAGGGGCGATTCAGGCCGAACAACATCGTATTGAGGATGTAGGGCGAGAGCTTGAGTTCCTCTTCCAGCGGAGAGGGTACGACGAACTTTCCGTTCTCGAGTTTGTACTGCTCCTTGATGCGCCCGGTGATGTGTAGGTACCCCTCGTCGTCGAGGAACCCCATATCTCCGGTGCGCAGGCCGCCATCCGGCATCAGCACTTGGCGCTGCTCTTCTTCACGGTGATGGTAGCCGCGCATCACGTTGTCGCCATAGACGATGATCTCGCCGTTCTTCTCGTCGCCAGTGGCAGCGCGATCGATCTCGATTCGGACTCGGGGAATCGCCTTGCCGACGGTCCCGATGCGCGTGGCGTCCGGACAATTGGCGCTCACCACCGGGCTGGCCTCGGTCATGCCATAGCCTTCGTAAACCGCGATCCCGAGCGCGTCGACGAATTCTGCGACTTCGCGGGCCAGCGCGGCGCTGCCGCTGACCGAGAAACGCAGGCGACCACCAAAGCGCCCGCGCACCTTGGAAAAGATCAGCTTGTCTGCCGCCGCCAACGAGAGTCCCTCGCCCAAGGTCAGTGACTGGCCGCGCTTCTTTTTGGTCGCGGCGCTGATCCCGGCTGAAAACAGCTTCTGAATCAGCTTCGGCCGCTCGCTCATCTGCTTGTTCACGCCGTCGTAGATACGATTGAAGATGCGCGGGACGGCGATCAAAATCGTTGGCTTCACCTCCGCCAAATTGCCGAGCAAATTTGGAATTTCATCGTTCAGACCGAGCGAACAGCCGACGCTGAACAGCATATGAAGCTCGGCGGTTTGCCCGAACGCGTGCGCCCAGGGCAGGAAAGCCAACGAACGATCGGTGGGGCGCAGCGGAAAGATCTCTCCCGAAGCAATCACGTTGCTGGCGATGTTCCAGTGGCTGAGCACGACGCCCTTGGGCGCCCCGGTCGTGCCGGAGGTGTAGATGAAGCAGGCGTCCTGATCGGGAGTCGGGTGCTCCACCGCACGCGGGTGCGCTTTGCCGTCAGCCAAAAGCCTCTTGTACGAACGCGGGTCGCTCTCCGGCAAATCGAGACCGATTGCGTGGGCGAGGTGGGGTAGGCGGTCGCGCACGGAAGTGATTTGGGCCAGCACCTCGGCGCTGGCGCCGAGCACGAGCTTGGCTTCACAGTCGTTCAAGATGAACGCCCAATCGTCCAGGGGTTGCGCCTCGTACATGGGCACGAAGGTCGCGCCCAAGCCGAACGTGGCATACGCGGCGGCGGCCCACTCGACGCGATTGCCAGCGATCAGCGCCACGCGGTCACCCTTGCCGATGCCGAGCGCGGCAAGGCCGCCGCGCAGTGCGTCGACCTCGAGCTTGAACTGCGCGTAGGTGATCCAATGCCAGGCTCCGTCGCGTTTGGTGCCGAACAACTCGCGCGGACCGTGCCGCTCGGTGCTCTGTTCCCACAACTCGACCAGGGTCTTGAAATTCGGGATCATCGTGCTCTGCCTCGGATCATGCCGCCTTTGGTTTAGCAGTCAGGGCTGCCGCGAGGAAACTAGCTGTTTCCCGGGGTGCGCAAATAGCCCGCAGGCACGGGTGTAGGTGCCGCTCGGCGAGAGCGTGCTAGCCTGCCGGCCCGCCGGGATTTCCCCGCTTCGCCGCCATGCCCGCCTACACCCTCGTCACTTTCGGCTGCCAAATGAACCAGCACGATTCGGATCGAATCGGCGAGGTATTACGCAACATTGGCTACACGGAAGTCGCCGAGCCGGCCAACGCCGACCTCGTGCTGCTGAACACCTGCAGCATCCGCGAGAAGGCCGAGCAGAAGTTACGCAGCGAGGTCGGCCGTATCGGTCTGCTGAAACGCGCCAAGCCGGGGCTCGTGATCGGCGTCGCCGGTTGCATGGCCCAGCAAGAAGGCGAGCGCTTGTCCAAGCGGATGCCGCAGATCGATTTCATGCTCGGTCCGGACAATATCAGTGAGCTGCCGAGCATCTTGGCCGAGTTGGAACTCGGCGCACCGCCACGCATCCGAACGGTGTTCGATTTGGACGCGCCGCAATTCTTGAACGCGCGAGCCGAGCCCGGTCGCACCGGCGCAACGGCGTTCGTGACGATCATGAAGGGCTGCGACGAGCGTTGCACCTATTGCGTCGTGCCCTACACGCGTGGCCCAGAGCGTTATCGAACGGCGCGCGAAATCCTGGCCGAAATACGGCTGCTGGTCGATGCCGGCGTACGTGAGGTGACGCTGCTCGGTCAGACGGTGAACAGCTACCGCGATCCAGCCGGTTCACTAGCGCTCGCGCCCGGGGCGGGCGAGGTGCACTTCGAGCACACGCTTCGCGCGGTGGCACTGGAAGACGAGAGCGAGTTTCCGGCGCTGCTGCGGGCCATTTGCGCGGAGGTGCCCGAGCTCGCGCGGCTCCGCTACACGAGTCCCCATCCGCGTCACCTCACTTGGTCGCTGATCCTGGCTCACCGCGATCTGCCGGCGCTCGCGCGGCACGTGCACATGCCGGTGCAATCAGGCAGCGATCGCGTGCTCAAGCGCATGCTGCGGCGCTACACCGTGGACGAATACGTCGAGCGCGTGGACGCCCTGCGCAACGCCGTTCCGGGCGTGACCTTCTCGACCGATGTGATCGTGGGCTTCCCGGGCGAGACCCGCGAGGACTTCGCGGCCACCTTGGCGCTCGCCGAGCGCGTCAAATTCACCGGCTTTTTCGGCTTCACGTACTCGGAGCGTCCCAACACCCCCGCGCTCAAGCTCGCCGATGACGTTCCGGAGGCCGAAAAGAGCGCACGCTTGGAGCAGATCTTCGAGCTGACCGATCGCCACCGCCGCGAACACTTGCAGGGCCTGATCGGCACGACGGAGAACGTATTGGTCGAGCGCCGCGGCAAAAACGGTGATCTCATGGGGCGCAGCGAGCGCAACGAGATCGTTCACTTCGAGTGCGCGGTCGATGCGGTCGGTCAGATGCTGCCCGTGCGCATCCGCGAGGCGTACAACAACTCGCTGCGCGGCGAGCTCGAGCCGGGGTTCGTGGTCGCGCCCGCTCTGGAACGCCGAACTGCGAGCGCAGTCGGCAGCGCGCGGCGCATGCTGCCCGTGCTGGCGGGGCCGTGATGGTCGACATCTTTCGAGGCTTTCAAGGGGTTTGGCCGCGGGTCGCGGACAGCGTCTACGTCGCGGATACGGCGCGCGTGATTGGCGACGTCGAACTCGGGGAGGAAGTGAGTGTTTGGTACGGCAGCGTGCTGCGCGGTGACGTCGGCTCGATCCGCATCGGCGCGCGCACGAACATCCAAGACCTGTGCATGCTCCACATGTCTTCCGAGATTTCGAACACCGTGATCGGTGAAGACGTAACCGTTGGTCACAACGTGGTGATCCACGGCGCGCAGATTGGCGATGGAGCATTGATCGGCATGGGCGCCATCCTGCTGGACAATTGCGAAATCGGTGCCGAGGCGCTGATCGCGGCGGGAACCCTGATCAGCGCCGACACGCGCATCCCCCCGCGTACCTTGGTGATCGGCTCGCCGGGTAAAGTCGTGCGTGATTTGCGCGAGGGCGAATGGCAACAGGGACGCCTACTCGCCGCACGCTACGTGCAAATCGCCAAAGCGCACCGTCAGAGCTAGGGGGCAGCAGCGCATCAGCTGCCGGTCAGATTCCAGCGGACCTCGCGATACTGAAGCTGCAAGCGCTCGGCCAGCTCGCGGCGCACCGCGATGTATGCGTCGACGCTGGTGCCTCCGCGGAGCCAGCTCGGTTCGGAGTAGTTCGGCATCGCGCCGCTTTGGAAATAGACTACGGCGTAGCCGCGCTGTTCGAGCCCGCGACGCGTCCCTTTGCGCAGTCCGGTGTTGAATACGATGTCCGCCTGGGGCACGCCGCAGTTCTTTAGTACGTCGTCACGATGTTGGTACAAGAGCTCGGGCGTCAGCGCCACACCCAAGCTCGAGTGCTTCAACTTGCGCTCGGGCAAACAGGGCCGTGCTTCGGAGTTCGTCAGCCCCCAAAAATCGATGAAGCGGAGCTTGCCCGGAAATGCGCTGAATAGGTGATACGGCGCGCCGCCCGCTTGCCCGGACGCGAGCCAAATCTTCCCAGGGGTGACCGCAGCCACCTGCCCGACCACCCGCTTCAGCTCTTCCGCCAACAGCGCGTCGCGCAGGTGGCTCTTATTGGCGAGCTCGAGAAACGAGTAGTTGGCCAGTCCGTAGTCGGCGCGAGCCGCTGGGACGACCTTGAGTGCGGCCGTCAGCGGGTAGCCGTTGCTGCCGCCGGTGTGCGCCAGCCGAACGAGGAACAGCAGATTCGTTGCCGCGAGCGCGAGCGCTCCAGTCACGAGCCAGAGCGGACGCTGACCCACCATGAAGTGCGCGGCAGCGAGGACTGCGAGCCACCAGACCGGCAGAAAAGGCGCCAAGAAGCGACCACAGCTCATCCAATCGCCCCCCGACGAAAGGATGAACAGCACGCCGAACGCTGCGTGCGCGGCGAATACGGCAGGTAGGGCTCGGCTGCGGCGGCTGGCGAATGCCCACAGGAGCAGCAGCACGCTACAAGGGAGGATCAGCAACATGACCGGCTGAAACTGCACCGAGTGATCGAGCAGGTAGGCCCAACCGGCACCCCAGCGGATGCCGCCTCCTGCCTTGGCGGATACGGGGTGCGGGAACCAATCGTGGAAAGCCAGTCGTCGAAAGAGAAAGAGCGCGATCGCGGGAACGATGGCGAGGACGCCCGCGCCAAGCAGCATCGCAAGCGTCGGTCCGTGTTCGGTCGAAGCCGAACGACGCGTCTCGAGCGCACGAAGGCCGCCGCTGAACGCCAAAATTCCCAGGAGAAGCAAGGGATTTTCCGGTCGCACAGTGACGAACCAAGCGCTCGCCAGGATGAGGTTTCCCCCCAGACGAAAGCTCGCGAGTTCGCCGAGGGCGGCCGTGCGAGGCTGCTCCAAAACGCGGGCGATGGCATCCAGCAACCAAACGGTGGCGAAGGCAGCGAGGGAGGTCTCCATCCCGCTCGTGGCCCAATAGACGAGCGGACCGCTGGTCGCGAGCAGCAAGGCAGCGGGGATCTCCAACACCGGATCGAGGCGCCGAGCCAAGCGCCCGGTCAGCCAGCACGTGCCGGCCAAACCGACGAGCGAGAGCACGACTCCGAGCTCGGGGGTCGCAAGCGGGAGCAGCAGCCGAGCCGCCGCGGCCAGCAGCACCAGACCGAGCGACGAGCTCTGTTCTATCGCGTCGCCATTCAAGTTGACGATCTTGCCCGTGCGGATGAGCTCATCCACGACCCACCAGGTGATGTGCGAATCATCACCGCCGCCGCTGCCGTAGAGCACGAGCGCCCCGAGCACCACCAAACCCGACACGGCGAGCACACCCGCTCGCCGCGCGCCCGAACCCAAAGCAAGCATCCGCGTTCCCTTGGGTCGGCCCGATGCGAATGTCAGCCGCCGCCCACGAAGTGTACGATCTCTAGCACATCTCCCGGGTGAAGCTGCGTGCTTGGGTGCTCGGCCCTTGGTACGACCTCGCGGTTCCGTTCCACGGCCACTGGGCCATCGGTCAGGCCCAGCGCTTCGACCAGGCCGCGCACGGTGGTGCCAGGGGGGATCTCGTGAGCGTCGCCGTTGACCGTGATTTGCATGGTTAAACCGGCGGAAGATTTGCTGCCGGGCGGTGCGCGAGTCAAGTTCGCCTAAGCTCGCTTGGCCCGGTGCCCGGCACGGCGCTAGCCTGAGCGCAGTGCGAGTCTGGATCGCGTTCATGGCGGGCGGCCTGCTGACGGCTGCTGCATTCGGAGCCTATCCGCAGGCACAGGCTTGGCTCGAGCGCGATTGGGGGATCCTGGTCGGGGAGCAAGTGCCGCCGAAGGACGAAGCCTTGGAGCCATGGCTCGCCCGCCGTGCACGCGCCGTAGCCGCCCGCCGAGTGACGCTGATGACCGAGGGCTGGTCGGAAGACGCGACGTTCGAAGCGCTGGGGCTGAGCTTGGACCTCGAGCGTACGGCTAGGGCCGCGCGCTTGGCTGCCGCGCAACGAACCGGCTTGCTCGGTGAACTGCAGCGCCGTATCGCGCCCAGGCCTGAAATCTACGACGTCCCGCTGGTGTTTCACTTCGATCCGGCGCGTGCCAGCGTGCGCTTGGCGGCCTGCGCCAACGGTGTGCACCGCGTTCCCGTCGACGCGCGCCTCGACTTGCGGGCACATGCGCGGATCGAGGCTGCGCCCGGCCGGGAACTCGATCTGGCGGGCTCGCTCTTGCAGATCGCTCGTGGCGAACGCGACGACGGCGTGATCATCCCGATCGCGACTCGGGCGATCGCGCCCAGCATCGCTACTGAAATGCACGCCGTAGATGTCTCGCGTGTGCTCGCGAGCTTCGAAACCGACTTCACTCACCATGCCGGCCCGCGCGCCATCAATATCGCCACCGCAGCCCGTTACCTGAATGGCAAGGTAGTCGGTCCCGGTGAAACGTTCAGCTTCAATCAGGCGGTTGGGCCGCGCACCGTCGAACGGGGCTTCACCGAGGCGCCGCAGATCGTCGCTGACGAACTCGAGCCCGGTGTCGGCGGTGGCGTGTGCCAAGTCGCGAGCACGCTGCACGCGGCTGCCGTCTACGGCGGGTTCGAGATTGTGCAACGGCGTAGCCACAGCCGGCCGAGTGGCTACACGCCGCTTGGCCTGGATGCGACGGTGATCGATGGCGAGCTCGATCTGAAACTGCGCAACCCATACGAGTCGGCGCTGATCGTGCACGCCTTTCTGCCCACCCCGACCACTCTGCGCGTCGAATTACTGGGTCGCGATGCGCCTGGCAAAGTCGAACATTTCTACCAAGTCAAAGAGAAGCATGAATTCATGCGCCGCGTCGTGGTCGAACCCGGCTTCGAGCCCAACCAAAGCAAGCGTCACCAAAAAGGCAGCCGCGGCTACGACGTGGTGAGCACCGTACGCACCACCTACCCGAACGGGGAGCGCCGTTTTCGCACGTACACCAGCACCTACTACCCCGTGCCCGAGGTATACTGGGTCGGTGCCGGCACCGATCCGAGCACGTTGCCGCCTTTACCCGAGGGCGCACAGGGCGTGGAATTCGGAGCTCCTGAAAAGGGCCCGCCCGGCTGAGCCGAGCGCGTTCCGCTCGGCGGCGTCTCCCGGGCAGGCCGCGGCTAACCCGGGTGGTGGGATCTGGTTGGCGCGACGACGCATTTTGCCCTAAAACCCGCGCGTGAACGCGTGGCGCCGGCCCTGTCTCTGGATCATTGCCTGCGCAGCTCTGGGCTCGAGCGCGCCGAGCTGCAAGCCGAAGGCAAACGGTGCACAGCCCGAGGTTGCTCCGTCTGCATCGTCTTCTGCCGGAGCGGCCATCATTGCCTCCAGCGCTCCGTCGTCCGTCGATCACGGGGAGCTCGACACTCAAGCGCCGAGCGATGCTCCGAAGCTCGCTGCCACCACCATCGCAACCACGGTATACAAGCTGGCAGACACCGCGTCGCGCCGGCTCGGCTACATTCGGCTAGGCGGGATCGTCGACCGGGAACCCGAGCCGACGCGCGGCAAGGGCTGCAAGGGGCAGTGGTTCCGCATTTTTCCTATGGGTTACGTGTGCAGCGATGATGCCACGACCGATCTAGAAGCCCCGTTGGTGCGCGCGGCTAGCCGTCGCCCGGAGGTCGACAAGCCGATGCCCTACCGCTACGGCTTCGTGCGCGCTACCGCTCCTCAATACTTGCGCGTGCCGACGCGTCAGGAGCAACTGAAGAGCGAGTTCAAGCTCGACGAGCACTTGAGTTGGTTCGAACAAAATCGCAAACAGGTGCAGCAGGTCGTGCTCGGTGCCAACGACGTGCCCCTCGATGCCCGGGGTGTGGCCGTGCCGGGTTTGACGGCGAAAACGGGCTTCAAACCCTCGACCGAACTCAGTGAAATCGAGCTCTTCGGCGGCAAGACGGCGCAAGCAGGGATCCCGTTTTGGCTGGAAGGCGGGCGAAAGATCCCCAACGTCTCCGGCTATGCGGTGCCAGAGTACGCCTACTTCGCGGATCGTGTGCGGCGCAAGACCGGGCTGTCCTTCATTGACGCCTTTGATACCGAAGACGAGGGCGTACATCGCCAGTTTGCGGTCAGCGTCGATATGCGTTTGCTGCCGATCAGCAAGCTCAAGCCGGACTCCGCCTCGCCCTTCCACGGGCTGGAGATCGGCGACAAGATGCCGCTGCCTTTCGCCTGGGTGAACAAGACCGAGGTCACGACCTACAAGCTGATCAAGGGCAAAGACGAAGTGCGCGCTGCGGATGCCATCCCACGGCGCGCGGTGGTGCCGCTCAGTGGCAACGTGCGCATGAAAGCGGGGGCGCGATTTTATCAAACCGCGCGCGACAAGACCGTTTGGCTTCGCGCAGAGGATTTGGGCGTGGTCGAGAAGCCGCCCACCTGGCCAGACTTCGCCGAAAAGGGCGAAAAGTGGATCGATGTTTCAATCACGTCCCAGGTGCTGGTCTTGTACGAGGGCAAAAAGCCCGTCTACGCGACGCTGGTGTCGACAGGACGCGACAAGCTGGGAGATCCGAAGGAAACTTTGTCCACGCTGCGCGGCACGTTTCGGCTGCAGAGCAAGCACATCGCGGCCGCCATGGATTCCGAGGAGAACTCGAGCGTCTCCGGGGGGTCCCGTGGACACGGGGCCAAGCTGAGCGCGAACGCGGCGGAAACCACGGAGCGGCTGAAGAAGGCAGACGCCGCGGGCAAATCCTTGAGCGACGAGGATCGGCGGCGATTGGCCAACATCAACAAGGGCCGCGACCCCGAATACGGAATTACCATGCGTCGAGGCTCGTCTGATTTCGAGCTGCGTGATGTGCCTTGGATTCAGTATTTTGCGGCGGGCTTCGCCTTGCACGGCGCCTATTGGCACGATGTGTTCGGCATCGCGCGCAGTCACGGCTGCATCAACTTGGCGCCGATCGACGCCCGCTACGTGTTTCAGTGGACCGATCCGCCCGTGCCCAAGGGTTGGCACGGCATCAATGTGGGTGCGGACATGGGCGAGGGCACCGGCGTGGTCGTGCGCGAATGACCGCCCTCGTCCCCGAGTGACGCAGAAAACTTGCGGATTCGCCCCTGACGGCGCGACCATCGCCGGTCGTTTCAGCTCATGATGCAGAAAGCGTTGGCGGCAATCCTCGGTGCCCTGCTGGCGCAATTCACGTTTGGCGCAGCCTGGTCGCAGCTCAGTCACGCGAGCGGGCCTCGCTTGCAGCGCCGAGCCGGCTTCGAGGCAGATGGCACGACGCCCACGACAGCGGCGGCCGAAGCCATGCAGCGGGTGGCGCCCGTCACGCAAGCGCCGCGGCCCAGCGCAGCCATTTCGGATCAACCGCCCCCGGGCACCGCGCTCCCGGTTCCAGCGCAGGCAGAAGTCAGCCCAGCCTGTCCGCGGAACATGGCGTTGGTCGAAGGCGAGTACTGCACGGACGTGCTTCAGCCGTGTGTGCGTTGGTTGGATGACGAGATTCTGCCCTTCGCTCGCTGCAGCGAGTTTCACAACCCTTCGCGCTGCATTGGAAAGCGGGTTCGGCTGCGGTTTTGTATCGACCGCTATGAGTACACCGAGCCGGGCGCTGAGCTGCCGCTCAACTACCAGAGCTTCAAAACCTCCGACGCGCTCTGCAGCAGTCTCGGCAAACGACTGTGCACGGAAACCGAATGGACCTTCGCCTGCGAAGGCGAGGACATGTGGCCGTACCCCTACGGCTTCACGCGCACTCCTAAGTGCAATCAGGATCGCTCCGATCTGTACGAGGTGAATCCGCACCGGCAGATTCTCGCCGACCGGCGCGAACGGGCTGACGCACGTCCCGAGTGCGTCAGCCCGTTCGGCGTCTACAACATGGCGGGGAACATGGACGAGTCCGTGCTGCGGGAGGGCAGGGAGCACGTGACCCCTCATCGAAACGCGCTCAAAGGGGGCTGGTGGATGGCCGCTCGCAACCGCTGCCGCCCGGCCACCACGGCGCACGACGATTACTACAAGGACATTCAGGTCGGTACGCGCTGCTGCTCAGCGACTTCTTCAGGCTAAAGAACTTCTTAGAACGTGCGTCATAATTACTGGGAATGATTAGGCCAATCAGCTAAGTGCTGATTTTGCCCAGCCTTTCCGGCCGTCTGGCCCACCGAATGCGCTTGACCGCACCGCCCAGTCACCGAAAAGTCGGAGTCCCCTCATGAGATGCCTATGCCTCATCGGAACCGCGTTCGGTCTAGTGGCCGCGGCCGTGGGCGGCTGCAACAATTCGCAGCCGATTCCGAGCCTGAGATCAGTGCTCGAGGACGAAGCACTCGCGGCCGCACCGGCGGCCGCTCAGGCAATGGTGGCCGTCAACCGAGCGACGGCTCGCCCAGCCAAGCAGGAACCAGTCGCATGCGGCGAGGGCATGGCGCTGGTCGAAGGCAAGTACTGCCCGGACGTTCGGCTGAACTGCAAGAAGTACCTCGATCCCAAGGGCGCCTACGAATACTTCCGTTGCGCTGAGTACGGACCGTCCACGTGCTTGTCGAAGGAACGCAAAGCCATGCGCTTCTGTATCGACAAGCATGAGTTTACCGAGAGCGGAGAAACGCTTCCGGCGAACCATCGCAGCTGGCGGGATGGCGACCGCACTTGCCGCAAGCTGGGCAAGCGCATGTGTATGGAGAGCGAATACAATTTCGCCTGCGAGGGCGAGAACATGCAGCCTTACCCCTACGGCTTCACCCGGGACGCGACGGCCTGCAACGCCGACCGCGACGACGTCGTGAGTCCGGCGGGCGTGCTGCGTGACCTGCGCGCCCCCAGTGGTTCGTACGAGCGCTGCAACAGCCCGTTCGGGGTTTCGGACCTAGCTGGCAACTTGGAAGAGTTCGTGACCATGGATCGCACGACGCCCGCGCGCCCGGCGATGAAGGGCTCCTACTGGCAGCCGGGGCGCAACTTCTGTCGCGCCGCCCAGACGGCCCACGACATGTATTACAACGGGACCGAGACCGGTTTCCGTTGCTGCAGCGACGCTCAGTAAGCGGGAAGAGCGCCGCCGTTCTGTTGCTCGCGCGGGCACGAGTGGATGCGCCGGGCACGCCATGCCAATCAGGGCTCTGGGCTCGTGCAGCGAGCCCAGAGCCCTGATTGGCATGAGCGTGCGAAGCGGGCCAAATTTTTTGCGCATTCAGGGATAAAGACCCGTCGCAGACAGCGCCGTCAGTTCCTCGAGGCCCAGCATCAAGTTCAAGTTCTGCAGCACCTGTCCGGCGCCGCCTTTGACCAGGTTATCGAGCGCGCCGAATACGGTTACGCCACGCTTGTCTCCTTCGATCGGACCGAGAGCGAGTCCGACCTCGGCGCGGTTCGAACCCAGCACCGCGACCACCTCTGGCAAGCGGGACTCCGGCACGATCACACAGCGCTCACTTCGATAAGTGCGGGCGGGCAGGCTTCGGAGCTCGTCTTCCGAAACGCTCGCGGGCACGCGTAGGAATGCGGTTGCGAAGATGCCGCGAGTCAGCGGAGCAGCGACCGGCACGAAGCGCAGGGAAAGCTCGCGCGCGCCGGCGGCGGTCAGGGTTTCGGTGATCTCGGGCGTGTGCGCGTGCTCCAGCGGCTTGTACGTGCGTAGGTTGTGGGCCCGTACCGGGTGGTGAGTGGTTGCAGTGGGCGTCGCGCCTGCGCCGCTCGAACCGGTGATGCCGACTACCTCGACCGAGCCCACCAGTAGCCCGGCCAGGGCAAAAGGCAGCAGCATCAGCTCGACGGTGGTAGCAAAGCAGCCCGCGCTGGCCACGTACTGCGCACCGCGAATACGCTCGCGGTTCAATTCCGGCAAGCCGTACACGAACTCCTTCAGCAACTCCGGCCGCGGATGTACAGCGCCGTAGTACCGCGCGTACATCGCCGGATCTTGCACTCGGAAGGCCCCTGAGAGATCGACGATGCGCGTCGCCGAGCCGGCCACCGCGTCCACCACCTCACAGCTTGCGCCGTGCGGCAGGCCCATGAGCACTGCGTCGACCCCGCGCGCCGCTTCCGCATGCGGCGGGTTTTCGAAGCGGAGCTTGCTCAGTCCTTCGAGGTGCGGGTGAGCGCTCGACACCAGCTCGCCCACGTGATCGTTGGCGCACACACGAACCACTTCCAGTGATGGGTGGTCGAGCAAGCGCCGAAGCAGTTCCGCGCCCGCGAACCCCGAGGCTCCGAGCACCGCAACTTTGGCTTTCATGCGCTAAATCTTAGCACCCGCGCGTGGCGCGAGCCGAATCAGCGGCTACTCGCTCAGTTTGGTGGGGATCCAGAACGTGCGCACGGTGGTCGCCGTGCCTTGGCGCGTGTAGCCGGCCAGGCCGTAGAGCACGTTCCACCAGTGACCATTGGGCGTTTCCCCGTATGAGAAGGCGGGGAAGATGTGCAGCTCCCAGTCCAGACCGGTGCGCAGTTTCTTCTCGTGGTAATAGACGTTACCCACGAGCTGAGTGACTTCCTTCTCGTCGCTGAAGCGCCAGAAGACGGGGAACGCGACGGTCGTACGCGACTTCGGAGAGGCAAAGTCCCACAGGAACGGCGCCACCACGAAGTGGGTGTCGAGCGCGTTCCGCCCTACGTACATGAACGGGTACAGGTTCGTCGACCAGCCGCGAAGGTCGTGCTGATGATTGAAGAAGGGCGTGATCCAGGTGCTTTCGCTGACGCCGTAGCGCTCGAAGTGACCCCAGAAAGGGAAGAACGCCTGATTGGACTCGCGCGGGCTGGTGCTCGAATACAGAAATGGAAACAGGATCTTGCGATTCAAGCCGATGTCAGGGTCCCGATAGGCCCAATACAAAGGCGTGACCATGTCCAGTTCGGTTCGACCGCGGTGCCGAGCGTAGAGCCAGGTGGCGAAGGTGTTCGCGCCCTTCTCACCGTGTGCGGCGACGAACAACGGCGTTGCCAGCAGCCACGAGTCCCCTTTGTAACCATAGTGGAAGAACGGCAGCACCGTCGTGTGTCGCTCGTCTTTGCCCCAGAGGCTGTAATAGAGCGGGAACAAGTGGAACATGTCCCGCTTCTGCGTGTGCCGGCGAAAGTACGGACCCCAGAGGTTGGTCCAGGACAGATCCCGGTCATTGTACCGGTAATAATGAAGCAGGGGCGGGATGATCTCGTACTTGGTTTTGACGTTTTGCCCGTAGAAGTACAACGGGGCCAAGCCGAAATCGATGTTCTGCGCGGTGCGGGCGTCGCAGCTGGAGCCGCCCTTCCAAGAACAGAACAGAGGACCGACCATGCTGAAGCCGCCTTGGTCGTCGTGATTCGTGTACGTCAAGAGTGGCGGGATCAGCGTGTAGCCGCCGGTCTTGCGCGTGCCGGTGAAGTAGAGTGGAGCGAGCCAATTGTCGCTCTCGCCTGGGGCACTGCGGTTGACGAGCGGACCGACGATCGTCGTACGCGTTTGCGTCAGCTTGTCGCGCAGGTTCCAGACCAGGGGAAATAAGATGTCGTCGGCGCGTTCGGCGCTGCGACGGTTGTAATACAGCCCACCAAAGAGCGAAGCGCGGTCCGTCTCGTTCGGCTTCGTGCGCGAGGGCATCTGGCGCTCGGCCCACACCGGGAACACCAGCTTGAACTGATACTTGCCGCTGTTCTCCTGATAATACAGGCCATAGAACTTGCGTTTGGTCGACGGTCCGCGACCGAGGTCCTCCGAATCCGCCTGTGCGTCGCTGCCGATGGCATCGAACGTCGGTTGGGTGAGCTTGAGCGGTTCTTCCGGAAGGGTAGGTTCACTCCCGGGCGGGTTCAGCTCGTCGTCGGCGCCCGAGGCCGCGTGCATCTCCGGTGTGCCGGGTGGAGGAGCCGCTTTCTTCTTCTTGGCCTGGCCGCCAGGGGAGGGCATCCCTCCCATGTTTCCGCCAGGCATGCCCATGCCGCCGCCGGGCATGCCCATGCCGCCGCCGGGCATCTGCGCCGAGGCCGAACGTGCCAGTCCGAGGGAACACACGAGCAGAGCTGGCGCGAGCAGCCGCGCGACGAGCCGGCTGAAACTCAATGCTTTCTCCCCAAGGTCGGCGCAGCGGCAAACGTGGAAACGATGCGTGCCACGGCCTGTGCGCGTGGGACCTGCTCTTGCGTGTGTTCGGTCAAATCTTTGAGCTGCACTTGGTCTTGCTCGACTTCGGATTCGCCGATCACGACGCACACTCGTGCGCCCAAACCATCGGCACGGCGCAACATGCTCTTCATCGAGTTGCCGCGGCCATCCAGCACTGTAACGACGCCTGCCTCTCGCAGTTCACGCGTCAGCTTCAGCGCCGTCAGCGTTGCTTTCTCACCGAGTGGCGCAATGAAGCAGGGCGCAGCGCTGGGGACGGGGTCTTCACCCAGTGCGAGTAGGATGCGCTCGAGCCCCATGCCGCAGCCGATGGCGGGGATCTGTGGGCCCCCCAGGCTCTTCAACATGTTGTCGTAGCGACCGCCCGCGATCAGCGTGTTTTGCGAACCGAGGCCGCCCATCGTGGACAGAAATTCGAACACGGTGCGCGTGTAATAATCGAGCCCGCGCACCAAGCCCGGCGTGACCACGTACGGTGTGCCGAGTGCGTCGAGTCCGCGCAGCACCGTCTGCCAGTGCTGGCGATCTTCGTGGGTCAACGAGTCCAAGATCGACGGGGCATCGGCGACCGCAGCTTTGTCGCGCGGATCTTTCGAGTCCAGGATCCGAAGCGGGTTGTCCTCCAAGCGCTTTTTCGCGTGGTCGCTGAGCGACTCGGCGCGTGGGCGCAGGTGCGCGGTGAGCGCGGCGCGATACGCGGCCCGGCTCTCCAGGCCGCCGATCGAGTTCACGGCCAAGGTCACGTCAGTGATGCCTAGCCGGTTTAGAAAGCCGTACAGAAGATCGAGCAGCTCCGCGTCACAGGCCGGGCTCGCGTCGCCGTACAATTCACAACCGGCCTGATGAAACTGGCGATAGCGACCCCGTTGCGGTTGCTCGGCCCGGAACATCGCGCCGATGTAGTACCAACGCGACACCGGCTCCTGAGCCTGCACGCTGTTCGTCAGGTACGCGCGAGCCGCACCGGGGGTACCCTCTGGGCGCAACACGTACGTGTCACCGCTGCGCTCGATCTCGAACATTTGCTTTTCGACGATTTCCGAGGTCTCGCCCGTGGAACGCACGAATAGGTTCTTGTGCTCCAGGATCGGCGTCCGAACTTCGGAGAAACCGCCCAGGGACATGGTGTTACGGAAGGTTTGCTCGACGCGCTGCCAGCGTCTGACCTCGTCGGGGAGGATGTCGTTCGTCCCCTTGACGGCGCGAAATTGCATGACTTTCAGATCCTGAAGGACCGGGCAGGGCGCGCCTCGGCCGACCGCGCTTATGCTCGGATGGGCGGGTCGGGTCAAGCTCGCGTACCGTTTTTCGCCGTGGAGCGGGTTCCAATGCTAAACACGCCGGGTATGCGGGCTGCAGCCGTGGACCTCGGAAAAGTCCGTATTGGGCTGGCCGTCGCGGACGAGCTCGGCCTGATGGCCCACCCGCGCCACTACCTCGACGGCCGCGACCAGCGGCGCGCGGTCGCCGACCTGGCGCGTCTGGCCGAGGCTGAGGCCATCACGGTGTTCGTGATCGGCCTGCCGCGCCAATTGAATGGGAAGGAGGGCTTGGCAGCGGGGCGCGCCCGCCGCTTCGCCGAGCAGCTGGCCAAACGCACCCCAGCGCGGGTCGAGCTCATCGACGAGTGGCTGTCCACGGTCGAGGCGCACGCGCGCTTGCGCGAGCAGGGCAGCAACAGCCGAGAGGCGCGGGAGCGCGTCGACAGTGCGGCGGCCGCGGTTCTGTTGCAGAGCTGGCTCGACGGCCAACGCGCCCCCCGGGAGCTCGAAGAGCACGAGCTCGCGGCGCCCCAGGACGCGTCCGGCCCGGCTCGCGACGGCCGCGACGAGCGCCACACCTTGGACGACGAACTCGAGGAGCAGGACGACCCGTGAGCAAAACACGGCGGCGAGCGTCGCAACGTCCAACCCCTATCAGCACCCCGTCGAGTCCGCCCGCGCGGACGAGCAGCACGCCTCCGAGCTCGTCGGCGAAGCGGAAGCGCAAGCGTCGGCGGGCGAACGCGCCGCTGCTGACACCCACCCATCACCTGACGCCCACGCCTCGAATCGGACCGCTTCGTGCCCTGGGCGGAGTATTGGCCGTGCTCGGCGCGTTGCTTGCGCTCAGTCTTTCTCCGCTCTGGATCTGGTCGGTAGCCAAAGGTCCCGGGCCGGGGCACGCGTTCGTGGCGCTCGTGCAGAAAAACGCGACCCCGGCGGATCTCAGCGAGCTGCTCCGCGAGCGCGGAGCTTTGCAGAGCCCGCGATTATTTCGGGCGTACCTCGCGCTCCTGCAGCCAGGCTTCGAGCTCGCCCCCGGCGAGCACATCCTGAATGACGCGGCCTCGCCGAGACAGCTCGCACAGCGGCTTGCTCGCAGCACGGGGCGCTCCGCTGAGCATCTGACTTTTCCGGAGGGCTTCCAGTCCGTGCAGGTCGCGCAGCGCCTGGAGCGGGCCGAGGTATGCAGCTCGGAGGCTTTCCGTCGCGCCGTCACCGACCCCGCGCTTTTGCACGAGTTAGGCATCGAGGGCGCTAGTGCCGAGGGCTACCTGTTTCCTGCCAGCTATGGGCTACTCGTCGACAGTGACGCCCGCGAGGTCGTGCGCGTGCTCGCCGCAGAGACCAAGAAAAGGTTGCAAAAGCTGCTCGGTAATCATCCAGGTCGGCTCGACCAACTGGCGCGCGAGTTCGGCTTTCGGGAGCGCGACGTGCTGACCTTGGCCTCGATGATCGAGAAAGAGGCGCAGGCTTCGGAGGAGCGGCCTCTGATTGCGAGCGTATTTTTCAATCGTTTGCGCGATCCGGAATTTCGGCCCGCGCGCATGCTGCAGTCCGATCCGACGGCGAGCTATGGCTGCGTAGTTGCTGGTGCAGACATTCCGAGCTGCGCTGGCTTCCACGGCAGCGTGACACCCGCGCTGCTCCGCGATGCGACCAACCCGTACAACACTTACCGCCACGCCGGGCTCCCGCCCGGCCCAATCGCCAACCCGGGTGAAGCGTCGATCGCGGCGGTGCTCGCCCCGGCTCAAAGCGATTTCTTGTACTTCGTGGCCAAGGGTGCAGGGCGCCACGCCTTCAGCCGAACCTTCGCGGAACACCGAGAGGCGCCGGAATCTCCTCATTGAGGCTTTGCGCGCGGACGCTCCGGAGTTAGCACTCGATCCAGGAGGCTGTCCTGCCATTACCCCTCGTTTTAGTGCCGCATCCCCATGTGCGCTCCGACCCGAACGTGCTGGGCGGCAGCCCCTACGTGCTCGGGTCGCGCGTTCCGGTGCGTCGGCTTTGGGCCTTCTATCGCGCAGGAGCGAGCATCGAGCGCATTTTGAAGCGGTACCCGCAGCTCGGGCCGGCGAAGGTGTTCGACGCGCTCGCGTTCGCCTTCGACAACGAAGAAGTCGTCAACGCCGACATGGCGCGCGAAGAGGAGTTTCTCGCGCGCGCCGGTCAGAAACCCCCGAGAAAATCGCTAAATCCCGAGCAAATCGAGCTGCCCTTCCTCGGCAGCAACTCGGACACTCCGCCTCAAGCTCCCGAACGACCGGCCGCGCGCACGCCGCGCACGCGCCGCTGACGCCATTCGGAAACATTTGCGGCGTCGCGAGAGAAACGGACGGGGGGG
>Ga0164308_10000343_pt1 | contig 25307 bp, 21 predicted proteins | sample Whisoiple_246_MG_FD_109983 | JGI IMG/M metagenome (GOLD analysis project Ga0164308, IMG submission 109983) | Soil microbial communities amended with fresh organic matter from upstate New York, USA - Whitman soil sample_246_MG | ecosystem: Environmental > Terrestrial > Soil > Unclassified >... | reverse complement strand
TCATTCCCCGTCCCGACACGTCACCGGCCATCCGGAATCCCTTCCCCTCACGTCGAAAGCGCCTGCGCGAAAATAACTTTCGAAACTTCGTACGGTGATGAAACTTCCTGCCGAAGGAGAGGCTACTGGTACCGCGGCCACCCGTGGGACCCCTGGCGGCACAAAGAAAATGACGGGAAGTCAGTTCTCAAAGCACCGGACAGCGCGAGCCCTTCGGGGCTGTTGCGGCGCGGGAGGCCGAGGAGGCCGCCGGCCTGGACCCCGCGTCCGTGATCCTGGGCGATCCGGCTGCGCTCGCCCGCGGTGTCCGACGCCAGGACCATGACCTCCGCTGCCGCGTCCCGCCGGACCCGCCGGCCCGGCAGGGCGTGCCGACACAGGAGTTCCGGGCCCTTGACCCGCGACCACCCGCCACCCAGGATCACGCCATGACAGGTGTACGGAGCAGCACAGTAGACGGAGTCGTGACGCGCAGCGCACGGCGTACTCCCGGGCGCACCGCCGTACGGTACGCGGAGCGGACCTGGACCTACGCGGCGCTCGACGAGGCGGTCGGTACCGCGTCCGCGGTGCTGACCACCGCGCACGGACTGCGGCCCGGTGACCGGGTGGCCTCCTACGCCCACAACTCCGACGTGTACCTCATCGCCTACCTGGCCTGCGCCCGGGCCGGACTGGTCCATGTGCCGGTCAATCAGAACCTGACCGGCGAGGACCTGGCGTACATCCTCCGTCAGTCCGGCAGCGCACTCGTCCTCACCGACCCGGCCCTCGCACCGCGCGTCCCGTCCCATCACGCCGTCCGTCCGCTGCGCGACGCACCCGGCTCCCTGCTCGATGAACTCGCCACCCCCCGGCCGTTCTCACCGGAACGGGAACCGGGCGCCGACGACCTGGTCCAACTCCTCTACACCTCCGGCACCACGGCCCAGCCCAAGGGCGCGATGATGACGCACGGCGCCCTGGTCCACGAGTACGTCAGCGCCCTCACTGCTCTCGACCTGCGCGCCACCGACCTGCCGGTGCACTCGTTGCCGCTGTACCACTCCGCGCAGATGCACGTGTTCCTGCTGCCGTACCTCGCGGTGGGTGCCGAGAACACCATTCTCGACGCCCCGGACGCCGGACGGATCTTCGACCTCGTCGAAGCGGGGCAGGCGGACAGTCTCTTCGCGCCACCGACCGTCTGGATCGGTCTCGCCAACCACCCGGAGTTCGCCACCCGTGAGCTGTCCGCCCTGCGCAAGGCGTACTACGGGGCGTCGATCATGCCCGTGCCCGTCCTGGAACGTCTGCGTGCGCGGCTGCCCGAGCTGGCGTTCTACAACTGTTTCGGCCAGAGCGAGATCGGTCCCCTCGCCACCGTGCTCGGTCCGGACGAACACGAGGGGCGGATGGACTCCTGTGGCAGGACCGTGCTCTTCGTCGACGCGAAGGTGGTCGACGAGCACGGCAAGGAAGTGCCCGACGGCACGGCCGGTGAAGTCGTCTACCGCTCCCCGCAGCTGTGCCAGGGCTACTGGGACAAGCCCGAGGAGAGCGCCGAGGCGTTCCGCGACGGCTGGTTCCACTCGGGTGACCTCGCCGTACGCGACCCGGAGGGCTACTTCACCGTGGTCGACCGGGTGAAGGACGTCATCAACTCGGGCGGTGTGCTCGTCGCCTCCCGGCAGGTTGAGGATGCCCTCTACACCCACCCCGCGGTGGCCGAGGTCGCGGTGGTGGGACTGCCGGACGCGCGCTGGATCGAGGCCGTCACCGCGGTCGTCGTCCTCCGGGGCGAGGCCTCGGAAGCGGAGCTCATCGAGCACGCCCGAGGGGAGCTGGCCCACTTCAAGGCCCCGAAGCGGGTCCTGTTCGTCGGCGAACTCCCACGCAACGCCAGCGGCAAGATCCTCAAACGCGAGCTGCGCGACAGGTTCGCCGGCTCCGACTCCGACGCCGCCGAGGGCCCCGGCCCCGGCGGCCGGGCGGCTCCGCGGTCCGACTGACCGACACCCCGTCCCGGGACGTCGCAGCCGCGGTCGCAGAGCACCGGCCGCGGTGTGAGCGTCCACGGCAGGCGTACCCCGTTCGCAGTCCTGGCGTGATCCGTCCTCAGTTCCCTTCCGGGATCGGGTGACCTGCGTGAACGGCTGCCGCGCGGCGGTGCCTCGAGCCTGGCCGGGTGAGAGGGGGTCGGGGACTCGTGTTGCGCGGGTGACGGACTGTCGGTTGCCTCGGGGGCGGAGCACAGCAGAGGTGCCGCGCAGACGGCCGGACCCTGCTCCCGTTGGAGGAAGCACATGCGCAACACACGCATCGGTGCGGTCATCTGTCTGGCCGTGGGCTCGCTCGCGCTGGCGGCTCCGGTAGCCGGAGCGGCGGCTGACCCGTCCGGCGAACAGACCATCCGCATCAGCCCGGCGAAGGCCTCACCGGGCTCCCAGGTCACCGTCAGCACCAGAGCCTGCGGCAAGGAGACCTACGGGAAGGGCACATCGGAGGCAGGAGGCGCCTTCCACCTCTTCGAAGGTGACAGGGAGGGCGTACTCGTCGGCGCGTTCGACATTCCGGCGGGGACCCGGCCGGGCACCGACACCGTGACCGTGAAGTGCCCGCCGCGGGTCAAGATCACGGACACCTACCGGATCGTCGAACGCACACCCAGCGGTGGCGTCGACGCCGGCTTCGGCGCGCCCGCCGGCCAGGGCCCACAGCTCGTCGCAGGCAGCGTCCTGCTCGCGGCAGCGGCGGCCGGGGGAGTGGTCAGACTGCGCCGCCGGACCACCGGGACCCGCTCCTGACCGTACGAGACCGGTCCGCGGGCCCGGAGTGCCGTTCCGGCCCAGGCCCGCGGACGCACCGATCCCACCCCCTGCGAAGCAGAGGCACACGCGATGGACACCGGGCGCACGACCAGCACGTCGGCCCAGCAGTTTCCCGCGGTCAGACACCTTGTCTGGGCGCTGGTGGCCGGCATGGCACTGGTGATCAGCGGGACGCGCGACGACCGGCCGCCCCCGCCACCGGCTGCCGGGACCGCGGCTCCCGTCGCCCCGGCAGGGATCACCGCCGACCCGGTGGAGCCCGCGCGGGCGCTCGCCTACCTGGCCCACGGACGTCCCGTACCCGATCCTGCCTCCTATGTCAGCCGGTCCTCCGTGACACCCGCGCCCCTGTCGTTGCCGCAGGTCCGTCCGGCTCCTCTGCGTCCCTGGCCGGCGGGTCCCGCACCGGCCGGGCCCCGTGCGGACGGTCCGGCCGGCAGCGCCGTCGAGAGTCCGGCACCCGGCCGCCCCGCCGTGAAGCCGCTCGCGCCCTCCACCCCCCTTCGGCTGCGGATCCCGGCGATCAAGGTGGACGCGCCGATGATGAAGCTCGCTCTGAACGCGGCGGGGGGCCTGGTACCGCCACCCGACAACAACCCCGTGTTCGCGGGCTGGTACGCCGGAGGAACGGTGCCCGGCGCCGTGGGCACCGCCGTCACGGCCGGGCACGTGGACACCAGTCTGGGCCCCGGCGTCTTCCAGCGGCTGGGGGCCGTGCGCAAGGGCGCCACCGTCGAGATCGTCCGGGCCGACGGACGCACCGCCGTATTCACGGTCTACGCCGTCGAGGTCTACGGCAAGAAGGCCTTCCCGGACCGTAAGGTCTACGGCGCCTCGACGCGTCCCGAACTCCGGGTGATCACCTGCGGAGGCGACTACGACAGGAAGACGGGCTACCAGGACAACGTCGTGGTCTTCGCTGCCATGACCGCCTCGCGCTGATCACACCGGCCCGCACCGCAGCCCGGGGGGTGCGTCAGCCGCCCTTCCGCAGGTCGACGATCCGCCTGATCTTCCCGACCGACCGCTCCAGCGTCTCCGGATCGACGATCTCGACGCCGGCGCTCACACCGACCCCGTCCTTGACCGCTGCCGCGATGGACAGGGCGGCGGCCTCGCGCTCGGCCGTCGTCGCACCGGTCCGCGCCTCCGCGCGTACGGTCAGCGCGTCCAGCCGGCCCTCCCGTGTCAGCCGCAGCTGGAAGTGCGGGGCCACTCCCGCGGTCCGCAGCACGATTTCCTCGATCTGGGTGGGGAAGAGGTTCACCCCGCGCAGGATCACCATGTCGTCGCTGCGTCCGGTGACCTTCTCCATCCGCCGGAAGACGCGTGCGGTGCCGGGCAGCAGCCGGGTCAGGTCCCGGGTCCGGTAGCGGATCACCGGTATGGCCTCCTTGGTGAGCGAGGTGAAGACCAGCTCTCCCTCCTCGCCGTCCGGCAGTACCTCGCCGGTGAACGGGTCGACGACCTCCGGGTAGAAATGGTCCTCCCAGATGTGCAGTCCGTCCTTGGTCTCGACGCACTCCTGAGCGACCCCGGGGCCCATCACCTCGGATAGCCCGTATATGTCGACCGCGTCGATGGCGAACCGCTCCTCGATCTCCGCTCGCATCCGCTCCGTCCAGGGCTCGGCGCCGAAGATGCCGACCTTCAGCGACGTCGTACGGGGATCGACGCCCTGGCGCTCGAATTCGTCCAGCAGGGTCAGCATGTACGAGGGCGTGATCATGATGATCTCGGGGCGGAAGTCCTGGATCAGCTGGACCTGGCGCGCCGTCATTCCCCCGGAAGCCGGGATGACGGTGCATCCGAGGCGTTCCGCTCCGTAGTGAGCGCCGAGACCTCCGGTGAACAGGCCGTATCCGTAGGCCACGTGAACCTTGTGGCCGGGGCGGCCACCCGCCGCCCTGATCGACCGGGCGACCACGTCCGCCCAGGTGTCCAGGTCACGGTCGGTGTACCCGACGACCGTCGGACGGCCGGTCGTTCCGCTGGAGGCGTGGATGCGCCTCACCCGGTCCTCGGGAACGGCGAACATCCCGAACGGGTAGTTGTCGCGCAGGTCGGACTTGACCGTGAACGGGAAGCGGGAGAGGTCGGCGAGTGTCCGGCAGTCCTCGGGGCGCAGCCCCGCCTTCTCGAAGGCCGCACGGTAGAAGCCGACGTTCTCGTAGGCGTGCCGCAGGGTGGCCCGGAGGCGCTCCAACTGCAGGGACTCGAGCTCGGCGCGGCCGAGCCGCTCGCCGGCGTCCAGCACCGCGGTCATACGGATCATCCCCTCGGCGAACGGCGACCGACCATTCGGTCGCCTCCTGGGAGCAGTAATTCAGGAGGCCGGGGGTTCTGGCAAGGGGGAAGGCGTGGCCTGTGGAAAACTCCTGTTCGGAGACCGCGCTCGGTGGGCCCGGGGTGACGGTCCGGCCGCCGTCCTGCGTTCTCCCCGCCGAGGCGCGACGGCCACCGCGACCGTCGCCGGAACCCCGAGCCCGCGCGCCGGGCGGGCCCGACGGCCGCCCGGCTCCTGGCGGGGAGCACGGTCGAGTGCTTCGCTGTGGGCGTACGCACCCGCCCCGGGCCGTCCGGCCTGTTTGGATGACATCCATGCCGATCTTCAGCTCGTACGACGGAACCGAACTCGCCTACCGTCTGGTCGGCGAGGGAGAACCTCTGATCTGCCTGCCCGGCGGCCCCATGCGGGCCGCCCGCTACTTCGGCGACCTCGGCGGCCTGTCCCGGGTGCGGCAGCTCGTGCTGCTCGACCTGAGGGGCACCGGGGAATCAGCTGTTCCCGAGGACACGTCGACCTACCGGATCGACCGCCTCGTCGACGACGTCGAGGCTCTCCGCGCGCACCTCGGCATCGACCGGGCCGACGTGCTCGGCCACTCCGCCGCCGGGGAACTCGCGGCGCTCTACGCCGCGACGCATCCGCAGCGGCTGCGCTCCCTCACCCTGGTCACCCCGGCGGCGGCGACCCTGGGTCTCCCCGCCACCGACCAGGACCGGCGCGACGCCGCCGCGCTACGCGCCCGCGAACCCTGGTACGCCGAGGCCAGGGCCGCGCTCGACGAGATCCAGGCCGGACGTGCCACCCCCGGCACCTGGGCCGGCATCAGGCCGTTCATGTACGGGCGCTGGGACGCCGCCGCACAGGCGCACGCCGCGGAATCCCCCGCGCAGCGGAACGCCGTCGCGGGCTCGCTCTACTATCCCGCGAGCGGTGTGGACCTCGCCTCCTCCGCGGTCGCCGCGCTCCGGGAACTGCAGGTGCCCGTGCTCGTCCTCGCGGGGGAGTACGACGGCGGCCCCACCCCCGACCGAGCGGCGGAGCTCGCCGCTCTCTTCCCCCACGCGGAGTTCGTCGTACAGCGCGGTGCCGGCCACTTCCCGTGGATGGACGGCCCCGGTGACTTCGTCCGCGCGGTCGCCGCCTTCCTCGACCCCGGCGTCAGCAGCGTCCAGGCGGGAGGGACCCGTCTCGCCTACCGGACCTGGGGCGATCCCTCCGCACCGCCCGTCGTGCTCGCGCACGGGCGGGGCGGGAGCAGCCTGGACTGGACGGAGATCGCCGAGCAGCTCGCGGCCCGTCACCGGGTGTACGCGCTCGACTTCCGGGGACACGGCCTCAGCGACTGGCCGGGCCGTTACTCCTTCGAGTTCTTCCGCGACGACCTGCACGCCTTCCTGGAGGCCCGCAACCTCTCCGGCGCCACCGTGATCGGACACTCCATGGGTGGCGTGGCGGCGCTCCTGCTCGCCGAACGGCACCCGGCGCTGATCGGGGCACTGGTGGTCGAGGACGCACCACTCCTGCTCCCGCTCGACCCGCCCCGCCCGCCGGCCGAGCGGCCGTCGGAGGAGCTCGGATTCGACTGGCAGGTCGTGGCGTCCATCGACGCCCAGCTGAACGACCCGGACCCGGGAGCGCGGGAGCGCCTGGGCGAGATCACAGCTCCCACGCTCGTCGTCGGAGGCTCCCGCAGCCACGTCGACCAGGTCCAGCTGGAGTGGACGGCCCGGCAGATACCCGGAGGGCGGTTCGCCTCCGTCGACGCCGGCAACCTGGTGCACACCGACAACCCGAAGGCCTTCCTCGCCGCCCTCAAGGCGTTCGGGATCGGCTGACGAGCACGGCGGGCCCCGCGGGGCCCACCGCGTGTCCGTCGCTTCAGTCGCGGTGGAGCAGGGTCATCATGACCTCGTACAACGTCGCCTCCGGGTCCGCCGCGGCGCCCTCGGAGCGCCAGGCCACGAAACCGTCCGGGCGCACCAGGACGGCTCCCTCGTCCGACGTCCCGTGGGCGGCCGCCCAGTCCGCCCCGCCCTCGGGCTTCAGGTCCGCACCCGGCACTGAACCGATGCCGAAGGCACGCAGGGGGACCGAGAGGCGCTTCGCCACCGCCTCCGCCGCCGGACGCCACTCCTGGTACCGGGCGTCGCACAGCAGGACGAACGACTTCTCGTACAGGTCCAGGGTCGACACGCGCCCACCGTCACGGCCGAGCCACATGTGAGGTGCCCGTGTGCCGGGTTCGCCCGTCAGACCCATGCCCTCGGGGACCACCGGGAGGTCCGGGTCGACACCGAGTACGGCACCCCGCACATAGCGGTATCCGAGCGCGACCGTGAGCATGCCGCCCTTGCGGCCGCCGCCCGGGCCGGGCGTGCCGGCGTATCCCGGGTGACTGTGCTCGCTCGAACGGGCCGACGCACGCGCGCTCGTGGCCCGCGCCACCGGCAGTCGTTCCGCCTCGTAGGTCCGGAGCAGCCCCGGACCCGCCGCCTCGTCGAGCACAGCGGCCAGCTTCCACGCCAGGTTGTGCGCGTCCTGGATACCGGTGTTGGAGCCGAACGCCCCGGTGGGTGACATCTCGTGCGCCGAGTCGCCCGCCAGGAAGACCCGGCCGGAGCCGTACCGCTCGGCGACCCGCTCGGCCGCGTGCCACGGAGCCTTGCCCGTGATCTCGACGTCCAGGTCGGGGGCTCCGACCGCCTTGCGGATGTGCTCCGCGCACCGCTCGTCGGTGAAGTCCTCCAGCTTCTCGCCCCGGTCGGGCTGCCACGGCGCGTGGAACACCCAGCGCTCCACGTTGTCCACCGGCAGCAGCGCCCCGTCGGCCTCCGGGTTGGTCAGATAGCAGACGATGAACCGCCGGTCGCCCACCACGGACGCGAGCCGACGGGAGCGGAACGTGATGCTCACGTTGTGGAAGAGGTCGCCCGGACCCGTCTGACCGATACCCAACCGCTCCCGCACCGGGCTGCGGGGCCCGTCGGCCGCCACGAGGTAGTCGGCCCGCACCGTGGTGTGCTCCCCGGTCTCCCGGTCCTTCACCACGGCGGTGACCCCGTCCGCGCCCTGCTCGAAGGACAGCAGCTCCGTGGAGAAGCGCAGCTCGCTCCCCTGGGCACGGGCATGGGTCACCAGTACCGGCTCCAGGTCGTTCTGGCTGCACAGGCACCAGCCGCTCGGGCTGAACCTGGCCAGCCCGCCGCCCGGGTCGATCTCCTTGAACAGCCACTCCTGGTCGTCCCCGGTCAGCGACCCGGCCTGGAGGATGCCGTGGTTGTCCGCCAGGACGGACGCGGCGTCACGGATCAGCCGCTCCGCACCCGCGGTACGGAACACCTCCATCGTGCGGACGTTGTTCCCGCGTCCTCGGGGGTGCGTCGAGGTGCTGCTGTGCTTCTCGACCAGCAGGTGGCGTACTCCGAGCCGGCTCAGGAAGAGGGAAGTGGACAGGCCCACCAGGGACCCGCCCACGATGAGGACCGGTACGCGGAGGTCGGCGTTCTCGTTCATCTGTTGCTCCAGCTCGGACGCGTGACGGATGCAGTGTCCATGCCCTCGCGCGGAGCCCTCGGCCGGACTTCGGACGACTCCTCACCTGAACGGTTCATAAATCTCGCGCCGCCCGTACCAGCGTTCCACGATCAGTCGCGGGAGCGATGTCCGTGCCGCGGAGGAGTACCTCACGCCGACGTGCAGGAACTGCGCAGCCCCCACCGAAACGACGGATGACGAGGGGCCACAGGACGTGGCCGCCGCACTGTCCCGAAGGAGAGCGCACCATGGCGAACGTCTCGGAACGCATATCCCAGTCGGCCTTCGACGGATCGAGGCTCCGGGTCATATTGATGATGGACCTGTACGACGGTGCTCAGAACGAGTTCCTCGAAGCGTACGAGCACATGCGCAACCAGGTGGCCTCGATCCCCGGACACATCAGTGACCAGCTGTGCCAGTCCATCGAGAATCCTTCGCAGTGGCTCATCACCAGTGAGTGGGAGAGCGCGCCGCCGTTCCTCGCCTGGGTGAACAGCGAGGAGCACGTGGCCACGGTGCAGCCGCTGCACAACTGCGTCCGCGACACCCGCTCCCTGCGCTTCAGCGTCCTGCGGGAGACCGGCGCCGCCTTCGAGAGCACCTCGGAGAGGGCCAAGGGCGGCCTCCAGGCCGCACCGCGTCTCGGTGACGGCGTCGTACGGCACGCACTCACCTTCACGGTGAAGCCGGGCACGGAGGAGATGGTCGCGAAGATCCTCGCCGACTACGACTCGCCCCAGGCGCGCGTCGACGAGAACACCCGGCTGCGCCGTACCTCGCTCTTCATGCACGGCAACCGTGTCGTGCGCGCGGTCGAGGTCGAAGGAGACCTCATGGCGGCGCTCCGCCACGTCTCCCGTCAGCCCGAGGTCAGGGCCGTCGAGGAGGCCATCAACCCGTACCTGGAGCAGGACCGCGACCTCAGCGACCCCGATTCCGCCCGGATGTTCTTCACCCGTGCGGCGCTCCCGACCGTCCACCACGTGAAGGCGGGGCGTCACGCCCCCGAGGACGTGGAGCGGCACTCGCTGTTCTACCAGGCCAAGGAAGGCTGTGGCATGGCACTGGCCAGGCTGCTCGCCGGCCAGGACGAGGAGGCGGCCGACGACGCCTCGAGTCCCATCGAGAGCAGCACGATCTTCCAGCGCGACGACGTCGTGGTGCGGCTCCTCGAAGTGAACGGCCCGCTCGGCGCGGAGCCGACGCAGGCCCTCGGCATCGGCGGACCCCGCAAGGCGGCCATGCTGGGCCGGCTGCTCGACGGCGGTGCGAACGGCATGCCGACGACCGACCAGGAGGCCTCGCGCTTCCTCGCGCAGGCCGAGATGAACCTGATCACCGACCGTCGGGCCACCGAGTCCTGACGCGTCACCGGCGGCGGGGCCACCCCGTGCCGCCCCCACACCGCACAACGTGCCTGGAGGAGAACAGCCATGACCACCCACCGGCCTCGCATCGTGGACCTCAGCGAGACTCAGCCCAACCGCAGGCGCGGAGGCGACCTGCGCGCCCTGCTCACCCCTACGGCCGTGGGCGCCACCAGCGGTTTCATGGGGCTGGCCATCGTCGAACCCGGTGACCGCATCGGTGAGCACTACCACCCGTACTCCGAGGAGTTCGTGTACGTCGTGGACGGACTCCTCGAAGTCGACCTGGACGGGGAGACGCTCGCCATGCGGCGCGACCAGGGTCTGCTGATCCCGCCGCACGTGCGCCACCGCTTCCGCAACGTGGGTGACGTGGAGGCGCGCATGGTCTTCCACCTCGGCCCGCTCGCCCCGCGCCCCGAACTCGGGCACGTGGACACCGAGGTCACCGAGACCACGGACTCCCGTGACGGCTACGCGCCGCCAGAACGAACGGGGGCTGCCTCGTGACCCGGCGTCGTGTGGCCGTGACCGGGGTCGGCGTCGTCGCCCCCGGGGGCATCGGAGTCCCGGCGTTCTGGGACCTGCTCGCCAACGGCCGTACCGCCACACGCGGCATCACACTCTTCGACCCGGCCCAGTTCCGTTCGCGCATCGCCGCGGAGTGCGACTTCGATCCCGTCGCCCACGGCCTGGACGCCGACCTGATCGCCCGCTCGGACCGCTACATCCAGTTCGCCCTGGTGGCGGCCAGGGAGGCGCTGGGCGACGCCGGCCTCGACCTCGAGAAGGAGGACCCCTGGCGCATCGGGGTCTCCCTCGGGACCGCGGTCGGCGGCACCACCCGGCTGGAGCACGACTACGTCGCCGTCAGCGGCAGCGGCGCACGCTGGGACGTCGACCACAGGCCGGCGGGAGCCCATCTCCAACGGGCTTTCGCTCCGAGTACCCTCGCCTCCGCGGTCGCGGAGGAGGTCGGGGCGCACGGTCCCGTGCAGACGGTCTCGACCGGCTGCACCTCCGGCCTCGACGCGATCGGCTACGCCTTCCACTCCGTCGAGGAGGGCCGGGTGGACGTCTGCGTCGCCGGGGCTTCCGACACGCCGATCACCCCGATCACGGTGGCCTGCTTCGACGCGATCAAGGCGACCTCGGCGAACAACGACGATCCGGAGCACGCCTCCAGGCCGTTCGACGCCCGCCGGGACGGCTTCGTCATGGGCGAGGGCGGCGCCGTCCTCATCCTCGAGGAGCTGGAGCACGCCCGGGCACGCGGGGCGACGGTCTACTGCGAGATATCGGGCTACGCCACCTTCGGCAACGCCTACCACATGACCGGGCTGACCAGCGAAGGACTGGAGATGGCCGAGGCCATCAACACCGCCCTCGCCCACGCCCGGATCGACGGATCGCAGGTCGACTACGTCAACGCGCACGGTTCGGGCACCAAGCAGAACGACCGGCACGAGACCGCGGCGGTGAAGCGGGCCCTGGGCGCACACGCGTACAAGGTGCCGATGAGTTCGATCAAGTCGATGGTCGGCCACTCGCTGGGCGCCATCGGAGCGATCGAGATCGCCGCCTGCGTCCTGGCCCTCGAGCACCAGACGGTGCCGCCGACGGCCAACTACGAGACCGCCGACCCCGAGTGCGATCTCGACTACGTACCGCGCACCGCACGGCCCCTCAAGCTGCGCAGCGTGCTCTCGGTCGGCAGCGGCTTCGGCGGGTTCCAGTCCGCCGTCGCCATGACCCGATCAGGCGGGAGGACCCCATGAACGGCCCGGCAAGTCCGGCACGCCGCAGCTCCGTCATCACGGGGATCGGAGTCGTCGCCCCCAACGGGACCGGCGCCGGTGCCTTCTGGAAACAGACCCAGGAAGGTGTCAGCGTCCTCGACCGCGTGTCCCGCGAGGGCTGCGAGAACCTCCCGCTGAGGGTCGCGGGCGAGGTCAGGGACTTCGATCCGGTCGCGTTCATCGAGGAGCGCTTCCTGGTCCAGACCGACCGCTTCACGCACTACGCGATGGCCGCGGCCGACCTCGCCCTGGACGACGCACGCCTGGGACGCGCGGACTACGAGGGCGCGCCGTTCAAGGTGGGCGTGGTCACCGCCGCCGGATCCGGCGGCGGTGAGTTCGGCCAGCGCGAGCTGCAACGGCTGTGGGGCGAGGGCTCACGGTACGTCGGCCCCTACCAGTCCATCGCCTGGTTCTACGCGGCCAGCACGGGCCAGATATCGATCCGGGGCGGCTTCAAGGGGCCGTGCGCCGTCGTGGCCAGCGACGAGGCCGGCGGCCTCGACGCGCTCATGCACGCCGGACGTTCCATCCGGCGGGGCACGGACGCCGTCGTCGTGGGCGCGGCCGAGGCACCGCTCGCCCCGTACTCCGTCGTCTGCCAGCTCGGCTACTCAGACCTCAGCCTCTGTGACGAACCCACCCGCGCCTACCGGCCGTTCACCGCGGACGCCTGCGGGTTCGTCCCGGCCGAGGGGGGAGCCATGCTGGTGGTGGAGGAGGAGACGGCGGCCCGCGCACGCGGTGCCAAGGCCCGCGCCGAACTGGCCGGTCACGCCGCCACCTTCACCGGTGCGGCCCGCTGGGAGGAGTCCCGCGCGGGACTCGCCCGGGCGATCGAAGGGGCGCTCCGCGAGGCGGACTGCGCGCCTGAGGAGATCGACGTCGTCTTCGCGGACGCGATGGGCGTGCCCTCCGCGGACCGCGCCGAGGCCTTGGCGATCGCCGACGCCCTCGGCGCGCATGGGCGCCGTGTCCCCGTGACGGCCCCGAAGACCGGGACCGGCCGCGCCTACTGCGGCGCACCCGTGCTCGACACGGCCGCCGCGGTGCTCGCCATGGAGCACGGCCTGATCCCGCCGACGCCCAACGTCTTCGAGGTGTGCCACGACCTCGACGTCGTCACCGGGCGCGCACGCCCCGCCGAACTGCGGACGGCGCTCGTGCTGAGCCGAGGCCTCATGGGTTCGAACGCGGCCCTGGTGCTGCGGCGACCCACCGACAACCCAGTGTGAGAAGGAGCAGTCCCTCATGAACGATCAACTGACCTACGAAGAGCTGGCCGTGCTCATGAAGAACGGCGCCGGCCTCACCGTGGACCCGTCCGAGATGGCCGCCCGCCCCGGCTCGGCCTTCGACGAGTACGGCCTGGACTCGCTCGGCCTGCTCGGCATCGTGGCCGCGCTCGAGAACCGCTTCGGGCGCCCCCTGCCGGCCGACGCCGACCGCTGCAGGACGCCGGGCGAGTTCCTCGACCTCGTGAACAACACCCCAGTGACAGGAGTCTGACGTGTCCGGACACACCGAGAACGAGATCACCATCGCCGCGCCCCTGGACCTCGTCTGGGACATGACGAACGATCTCGAGAACTGGCCGCAGCTGTTCAGCGAGTACGCGGCCGTCGAGGTGATGAAGCGGGAGGGCCAGAAGACGACCTTCCGGCTCACCATGCACCCCGACGACAACGGCAAGGTCTGGAGCTGGGTCTCCGAGCGCACCACGGACCGTCAGGGCCGCAACGTCCGCGCCCGGAGGGTCGAGCCCGGTCCCTTCCAGCACATGGACATCCGGTGGGAGTACTCGGAGGTCCCGGGCGGCACGCGCATGCACTGGCGCCAGGACTTCGCGATGCGGCCCGACGCGCCGGTCGACGACGCGTGGATGACCGACAACATCAACCGCAACTCGCGCGTCCAGCTGGAGCTCATCCGCGACAAGATCGAGCAGCGGGACCGGGAACGCCGCTCCGCCTCGGTCCCCGCCAACTGATGCCCCGAAAGGCAGCCAGATGCACCACGCACTGATCGTCGCCCGGATGGCACCCGAGTCCGCGCCGGACATCGCGAAGCTGTTCGAGGCCTCGGACAACACCGATCTCCCGCACCTCGTCGGCGTCAACCGGCGCACGCTGTTCCAGTTCGGCGACGTGTACCTGCACCTGATCGAATCCGACAGGCCCCCGGGCCCGGAGATCGCCAAGGTGATGGAGCACCCGGAGTTCAAGGCCATCAGCGACCGGCTCACCTCCTTCGTGAGCCCCTACGACCCGCAGACCTGGCGCGGTCCGAAGGACGCGATGGCGCAGCAGTTCTACCGGTGGGAGAGCGACAGCTCCGCCTGACACACGATGATCGCCCCGGGTCCGGCACTCAGGTGCCGGACCCGGGGCGATCTCCGTGCGCCGGAGCGAGGCGCTACGGCACGGTGCACTCGAACGCGTGCAGGTACGCGTTGACGGGGTGGACCTCGCCCACCCGCAGGCCCGCGTCGGACATCCGCCCGACCAGACTCTCCCGGGTGTGCTTGGCGCCCCCGACGTTGAGCAGGAGCAGCAGGTCCATGGCCGTGGTGAACCTCATCGACGGGGTGTCGTCGACGAGGTTCTCGATGATCACCACACGGGCACCGGGACGGGCGGCGGCGACCACGTTGCGCAGCGTCCTGCGGGTGCTCTCGTCGTCCCATTCGAGGATGTTCTTGATGATGTAGAGATCCACCTCGAAGGGGATGTCCTCGCGGCAGTCACCGGGCACGATCCGCACACGGTCGGCCAGCTTGCCACCGTCCCGCAGCCTGGCGTCCGCGCGGGCCACGACGCCCGGCAGGTCCAGGAGGGTCCCGTGGACCGAGGGGTGCTTCTCCAGCAGGCTCGCGAGGACGTGTCCCTGGCCGCCACCGATGTCGGCGACCGAGGTCACCCCGGTGAGGTCCAGGAGGTCCGCGACGTCCTGCGCCGACTGCACGCTGGACGTGGTCATGGCCCGGTTGAACACCTGGGCGGACTCGCCGGCGTCCTGGTGGAGGTACTCGAAGAAGCCCTTGCCGAACGTCTCCGGGAAGACGGTCGTGCCGGAGCGCACCGCGTCGTCGAGCCGCGGCCAGACCTCCCAGGTCCAGGGCTCCGTGCACCACAGGGAGATGTAGCGAAGACTGTTCGGGTCGTCCTCGCGCAGCAGCCGGGACATCTCCGTGTGCGTGAACGTGCCGTCCGCGGTCTCACTGAAGATCCCGTAGCAGCACAGCGCGCGCATCAGGCGCCGCAGAGGCACGGGCTCGGCGTCCACGACGAGGGCGAGCTCCGCGGCCGAGGCCGGAGTCTCGCCCAGCGCGTCGGCCACGCCCAGCCTGGCCGCCGCGCGGACGGCCCCGGCCACGGCCGCTCCGAACGCGAGCTCCCGGAGCCGCATGGACGGCGGCGGGTTGTGGGTGGCGGAGACCTGCGGTGTGCCGAGGGCGGTCGCCACAGGTGTGGTGTCGGGGGTGGGGCTCACGGTGGTCATACCGTCTCGTTCCTCCTTGTGCGGCGCGGCGCCGTCATCCGGCACACATCCCGGCCGGGACGGACGTCCCGCAGGTGTTGCTGACGAAGGTGTTGCCGGTGCCCGAGGTGTCGCGGTCGGCGAGGTCGGCCGGCTTGTTGCCCTCCACGAGGTTGCGGCTGATGGTGTTGTCGGTGTTGAGAGCGCCCACGAAGCTCTTGAACAGCAGGATGCCGCCGGAGAGCGGGGTCGAGCCGACGTTGTCCCGGATGATGTTGGAACGTACGTCCGTGGCCTCGCTGCCCGTCAGGACGATGCCGGATCCCTGGATCGCGGACAGCCGAGGGGTCGCCGCACAGAACTTGTTGTTCTCGAGGATCCGGTTGCCGCTGATCGTCATCGCCCCTGCCGCCGGCTTGGACTCGTCCCCGACGACGAAGACCCCGCTGCAGTTGCCCGTCAGCAGGTTGCCGTCGATGACGAGGTTCCTCACCCGGCGGGCCGTCACGCCGATGCGGTTGCCGCTCACCGAGTTGTCCAGGACGAGCGTCCCTCCGGTGTCGGTCGCCCCGCCCTCCTCGCTGACCGAGTTGGCGATGAAGATCCCCGCGTCCCCGTTCCCGGTGGCGGTGTTGCGCCGGAAGTCACCACGGGTCGAACGCTCCTGGGCGATGCCCCAGGTGCCGTTGCTCCGGGCGGTGACCTTGCGGACGCTGAGTCCGTCGGTCCAGGACGCCCAGATGCCGCTCTTGTCGAAGCCCGAGACGGTCAGCGAGCGGATGCTGACGTCGTCGACGGTGTGGCCCTTGGTCCCGATGACGCAGATGCCGTTCCCACCGGTGGCGCACGCGTTGGCGGCCTTGGCGCCGTCGGCCGCCGGCGGCGCGACGACCGTGCGGCCACGGGTGCCGAGCAGGGTCAGGCCGGGCTTGGTGATCAGGACGCTCTCACGGTAGGTACCGGGCAGGACGACGATGGTGTCACCCGGGCGGGCGGCGTCCACCGCGCTCTGGATGGAGTCGCCCGGGCGCACCACGAGATCACCCGGTCCGGCCGCGCTGGAGGGGACGGCGGCGAGACCCAGGGCGGTGGCCGTGGAGAGGGTGATCCCCGCCAGGCATTTCATGTGTCTTTTCCTCATGAGCCGAAGCTATGGGCGAACAACCACCGGTGCCACGCAAGGTGAGCGTATGGACACATGGCGTGCCTGAATGGCTTACCCGCGCGTGCGTTCCGGCCGGGGCGCGGGTGCGTCCGGGTGGCCGTAGCGTGGTCCCATGACGGGCGAGCGCGATCTTCGAGTACTGCTGCACGGCATGCGGCCCGAGCTGAGGCCCGGCCGCTACGTCTACGCGACCCTGCCCGCCGGAGAGTTGCCACCCGGTGTCACCCCCGTGGTCACCGTCTCCGAGCGGGAGGGGACGACGCTCGTGGTGCCCGAGGCGCAGGCCGTGGCGGCGGGGCTGCCGTACGGGTTCGTCGCCGGCTGGATCACTCTGCGTGTGCACTCCGCGCTCGACGCCGTCGGACTCACCGCAGCGGTCTCCCTCGCCCTCACGGACGCCGGGATCAGCTGCAACGTGGTCGCCGGATACCACCACGACCACCTGTTCGTGCCGCACGCGCGTGCGACCGAGGCGGTCCGGGTGCTCGAAGCGCTGGCGGCGGAGTCCGGGTAGCAGTGCCCGGCTCCGCGAGGTGAGCCGGGACACGTAACATGGCCCCATGTCCTTCCTCCGCCGCCGTAGCGCCGCCACACCCGCGGGCCCGGACTTCGACGTCCTGGCCATGGACCCGGGGGACTGGCCCGGCAACCTCGGCGCCGGTCTGCTCCCCGCTCCCGACGGGAGCTGCCAGGGCGTGTTCCTGCGCTACGACCTGTTCGGCGGCCGCGGCCCCGCGATGATCATCGGGAATCTCCCCGAGGGTTCACCGGCCCGCGAGACCGAGGAGGGCCAGGTCCCCTTCGAGGTCGCCCAGCTGCTCCTCGCCCTCGAGAACGACGAGCCGGTCGAGGTGACGGACACGGAGGACGTGCCGGTCATGCAGGGCGACAGCCTGCTGATCGTGCGCCGCATCAAGCTCTCCGAGAGCCGGATCTCCTGCGTGCAGTTCGACCGGAGCGACGGTGTGCTCGTCACCATCGCCAGCTGGGACCGGCCCATCACCGACGACCTGTACGCACTGCTCAAACCGCTGCCCGCCGAACTCTTCCAGCAGGGCTGAAACGTCCCTGCTCCGTCAGCAGCCGGATCACCTGGGCGGCCGACGTCCCCAACCCCGTGGGCCCGCCGAGGTGCCACGGGGCGCCGCTTCCCCGCCGCAGGTCCTCCTCGCGGTAGCGCCTGCAGCCCCGGTGCCAGATCAGGATTCCCGCCAGCCAGTGCCGGAGCTCCCGCACATAGCCCGACAGTGTCTCCCGCGCCTCCGTGTCCAGGCCGAACTCTTCGCAGAGAAGGGGAAGTTCGTGCTCGGCCACATGCTGGAACTGCTCCATCCGCCCCTTCATGAGGTCGTGCACGATCGCCACCCCCGTCGGGTAGTCCACCCCGAAGAAGTTCTGCACGACCAGGACGCCGTTGTGCACCTCACCCTCGTACTCGATCTCCTTCTGGTAGGAGAACAGGTCGTTCATCAGACACGCGTAGTCGGCCGCCGCGTTCTCCAGTGACCGCAGCGGACCACTGCGGTAGACCTCGTCCGGCACCTTCCTGCCGTGGCCCAGCCGGCACAGGCTCATCGTGAGGTCCGAACCGAACGTGGCGCGGCGCATCTCCATGTAGTCGACCGGGTCGGGGATCCGGTTCTGCGCCTGGTTCGCCAGCTCCCACAGCCAGCTCGCCGTCATCGATTCCACGGCGGCCCGGAACATGCGCCGCGCCGCGCCGTCCATCGGTGCCGCCGTCCGCCTCCACAGATCGGCCAGCCCCCGTTCCAGCGCGTTGGCCGGCTCGGGCGCGGAGGCCCCGTCGAGCGGCATGAACAGCGACAGCCGCTCGTTGGCGACGCGTGCCCCCGCCAGATCGCGGGACCGGCCGTGCACCACAGGGAACCAGTCGTCGCCGTACGTCCCCCAGGTCAGCCAGCCCGACGACAGGTCCAGTTCCTCCGGTGTCGCGTCGGGGTGCAGGCCTGCCGCGCACAGCGGCAGGTCCGTGGCGATCAGCCGGGCCTCGTCCCAGATGTACGAACCCGGTACCCCCGGCTGCGCCTCCAGCAGCCCCATCCGCCGTGACCACTCCACGATCCGCACCCGTGCCCCGCCGAGATGGGGGCTCAGCGTGGTGGTGAAAGGCATCTCGAAGTCCGGCAGCAGTGACGGGCCGACGTGCCTGTACGGGACATGGGTCAGGCTCCTGAGCCGAGCCGACTCCGAGCGGGGCGTGAGGCGGACGGACGCGGCGGCCATCCCGAAGCCGGACGTGGTCCCGGTGGCCGAGGGCCCGCCGTTCATGTACCGGCTGGAGCGCATGTGCCACTCGTGCCCGCCGGACTGCCAGTCCTGAAGACCCTTGACGTACGCGAGAACGGCGGCCGTCTCGTCCGGGCCGAGGCCCTTCTCCGCGCAGAGCGGGGGCAGTTCGGTCAGGGCGGTGTTCTCGAACTGGTGGAGACGTGAGGTCAGCAGATCGTTGACGGCGTCCGCCGCCTCCTGGGTCGAGCAGTCGAGGAACCTCTCCAGGACCAGCACGCCATTGCTGTTCTCGCCCTCGTCCTCGACCTCACGCTGGTAGGAGAAGAGGTCGTTGCGCAGATGGACCCCGTCGGAGAACGCGTCCCGCAGCACCCGCAGCGGACGGGCGTCCGCCAGCGAGGCGGGAACCTCCGCGTTCGCCGCGTACTCCACCAGGCCCGCCGACCAGGGGGCCCCGCCCACCTTGCGCCGCATCTCGATGTACTCGACCGGATTCGCGATCCTGCCCTCGTTGATGTTCGAGAGCTCCCACAAGGACTCGTTGAGCAGGTTCGCCGTCGACTCCGCGAACCGGGCCCGCCAGGCGTCCGACATCGCCGGAACGGTCCTCGTCCACAGGTCGGCCAGTCCCGCCTCCACCGGATTGGCCGGCTCGGGTGTCGCCGCACCCCTCTCCATCGGCATGAAGGCGGGCAGCCGGTCGAGGTACTTCCTGCCGCCCTCCCTGTCCGGAGTGCGTTTGAAGAGCTCCAGGAAATGGTCGTCGAAGAAGAAGACCCACACATACCAGTCGGTGACCAGGGACAGCGCCTCGGACGAGCAGTCGGGATGGGTGTACGCGCAGAGCAGCGCGTAGTCGTGGGACTCGAGGTCCTTCTCCTCCCAGATTCCGGACCCCTCCAGCATCCCCATCCCGCGCGCCCACTCCCGGGTGTGGCTGCGGGCCGCGTCCAGGTGAGGGTTGAGACGCGCCGGATACGGCACGTAGAACTCCGGCAGTGAGAAGGGCTGTGCCATGTGCGTCCGGCCTTTCCGAGAACTCCGTGCGGTCCACGCGGACCCGTCCTGTCGGCGCCAGCACTACCCCTCGGCCATCCGGGGCACGCGCAGCGCGGAATAGTCACACAAGCTCAGGTCCACGGCACACTGCACTCTTGACTCACCAACACCTCCCGCCACAGAGTGTGCGCCGACCGATGAACGCGGGGACGCCGACAGGTGAACGCTCTCCCGCCCCTGGCCCAAGAAGGGTTGTCATGACGTCGAAGCAGAGGATGAGACTCGCGCTCGCACTGACCGCGGCCGGGGCGCTGAGCGTGGCGCTCCTCTCCCCGGCCGCAGCCGGCGCGGACACCGTACGACCGGAATGCCCGCGGTCCCTGGCCTGCGACTGGGTCCCCGCGGCCTACCAGCAGACCGGAGATCCGGAGGACAAGGACACCTACGGCAACTACGACACGGCGAACCGCCCCGACAGCAACGCCGTCAAGTTCATCGTCCTGCACGACACCGAGGTCGACTACGACACCACCCTGAAGATCTTCCAGAACCCGGCCAACCAGACGTCCGCCCACTACGTGGTGCGCTCGGCGGACGGCCACGTCACACAGATGGTGAAGAACAAGGACGTCGCCTGGCAGGCGGGCAACTGGTACCTCAACACCCACTCCATCGGCATCGAGCAGGAGGGCGTCGCAGCGGAGGGTGCCACGTGGTACACCTCCGAGATGTACCGGTCGACCGCGCGCCTGGTGCGGTACCTGGCCGCGAAGTACGACATCCCGCTCGACCGGCAGCACATCCTCGGGCACGACGGTGTGCCGCCCACCAGCGCCGCCGGAACGAAGAACATGCACTGGGACCCGGGACCCTACTGGGACTGGAACCGCTTCATGGCGCTACTCGGCGCGCCCACCGCGCCCAGCGCCCCGAAGCGCAGCGAACTGGTCACCGTCAGCGCGGACTTCGCGAGGAACCAGCAGGAGTTCCGCGACTGCGAGAAGAACGTCGACCTTCCCCGGCAGGGGAGCAGCGCGGTCCCTCTGCACACGGAGCCGTCGGCGGACGCGCCTCTCTTCTCCGACCCGGGGCTGCATCCGGACGGCTCGCCGGGGACGAACTGCGCCGCTGACTGGGGCAGCAAGATCAGTGCGACCCAGCAGGCCGTCGTCGCCGACCGGGTACCCGGCTGGACGGCGATCTGGTGGTACGGGGAGAAGGCTTGGTTCAGCACTCCGCCCGGTACCAGGGTCACCACCCCGACCCGCGGCAGTGTGGTGCGGCCGAAGCCGGGCACGTCCGAAGTGCCGGTGTACGGCGTCGCCTACCCCGAGAAGGCCGAGTACCCCACGGACTTCGTCAAGCCGACCGTGGGCACGCCGCTCGTCTACACCATCAAGGCGGGTCAGGCCTTCCCCGGCGGCGGCGAGGCGCCCACCGGCTACTACTACGCACCGACGATCGACGCCTCGAAGCCGTACGACCACACGTACTTCGGTGGTGCGCAGAAGTACGTGACGGTCCAGATCGGCCACCGCATCGGCTTCGTCAAGGCGTCCGACGTGGACGTGGTCCGAGCCGGCTCATGAACGAGGGCTGACAACGAGGGCTGAGACGGAGAACGGCGCGCTGCGGGACCCATGTGTCGGCATCGGTCCCGCAGCGCGCTTCCCCCGTTCGTCAGGCCGGTCGAGCCGACGTGGTCAGCGTGTGCCCACCGCCGCGCGCACGGCCCGCCTGGCCATGGCGCAGTCGTCGTGCAGCCTGCGCAGCAGCAGCCGCTGTTCCTCCCCGGAGGACAGCACGCCCTGCCGCCCCTGGCCGGCCCCGGCCGGAGCGCCGTCGCGCATGGCGCGCTGGACAGCCGTCTCGTACGTACGGATCTCCCGCGTCAGCACGATCATGAGGTTGACCAGGAAGGCGTCACGGGCCGCGGCGCCCGATGCCTGCGCCAGCTGGCTGATCTGGCGTCGCGACGCGGGCGCGTCCCCGAGCACGGTCCAGAGCGTCGCCAGGTCGTATCCGGGCAGATACCAGCCGGCGTGCTCCCAGTCGACGAGCACCGGCCCGGTGGGCGGTAGCAGGATGTTCGAGAGGAGGGCGTCGCCGTGGCAGAACTGGCCCATCCCCTGCCGTCCGCCCGCGTGGGCCAGACCGTGCAGCAGCTTCTGCAGGTCACCCAGATCACGGTCGGTGAAGAGTCCCAGCTCGTGATAGCGCGCGATGCGCGCGGCGTAGTCGAGGGGCGCGTCGAAGAGGCCGGCCGGCGGCCTCCAGGCGTTGACCTGACTGATCGCTCCGAGAACGGCGCGTAGGTCGGCGCGGGGCGGCGCCTCCGCCGGATGCCTCGTCAGCGCGGCGACACGGCCGGGCATCCGCTCGATCACCAGGGTGCAGTTCTCCGGGTCCGCGGCGATGAGCCGAGGCACGCGGACCGGCGGACGGTGCCTGACGAAGGCACGGTATGCAGCTATTTCGTGCCGGAACCGCTCGGTCCACGCGGGGGAGTGGTCGAGTAAGCACTTCGCCACCGCGGTCGCGCGGCCGGTGGTGCCCACGATGAGCACCGAGCGCCCGCTCCGCCGCAGCACCTGCACCGGATTGAACTCAGGGCAGATGCGGTGCACCGAGGCGATGGCCATCCGGAGCTGCGCGCCCTGGGCACCGGACAGGTCCAGTCTTCCGCTGAGCGGTTGGGAGCCCGGCCCCGCCGCCCGCCGGGTCCGGCCCGGGGCGGACGCCTGTGGCGCGGCGCGGGGGGCGAGATACGGCCCGCCGCCCGCGCCCAGAGGACGAAGCGGCCGGGGCGGGGCGGACACGGAGGACGATGCTGTGTACATGGGCGAGACAGATCCCTTCGTGCGCCGACAAGTTGCGTGCGCCGCCCCGGCCGGCGGCCGTTCGGCACCCTGGGGAGTACCTAGGGCTGCCGGGCGGGGTGGCGCGTTCCTACCTGACACCGGCGTGCGGGTGGCACAACATCTAGCGACCCCTGGCGAACCCTGGCGAATATTCGCCCGGCATCCGCCTGGGGGCTAGGGTCAAGTCAGCCGAGAACCTGGGGGCTTGACGTGACCGGAGAACCCAACACCCGCCTGTCCGACCTGTTCGGCCTGGCCGGCTGGTCCAAAGGCGAACTGGCGAGAATGGTGAACAGGCAGGCGGCGGCCATGGGCCACCTCCAGCTGGCCACCGACACCTCGCGGGTGCGGCGCTGGATCGACATGGGGGAGTCCCCCCGTGATCCCGTGCCGGAAGTGCTGGCGGCTCTGTTCACCGAGCGACTCGGCCGTGTCGTGACCATCGAGGACCTCGGGTTCGGCCGGCGCGGGCGTGTGGGGAAACGGCGAAAGGCCGGGACCGAAGACAATCCCGACGGCTTGCCGTGGGCGCCCGAACGGACGGCAGCGGTCCTCACCGAATTCACGGGAATGGACCTCATGCTCAACCGACGCGGATTGGTCAGCGCGGGCGCCGCGCTCGCCGCCGGCTCAGCCATCACCGGCGCCATGCACGACTGGCTGCACTCCGAGCCCGCTCCGGCGGCCCGGGCCACCCGCCTCAACGACCCCCTGTACGCCGACAACGCCGGCTTCGACCTGTACGAGGCCGCGCCCATCGGCTCCGAGGAGATCGAGGCACTCGAGCGCTCGGTCGAGGTGTTCCGCGCCTGGGACGCCTCCAGAGGCGGCGGACTCCAGCGCAAGGCCGTCGTGGGCCAGCTGAACGAAGTGGGCGGCATGCTCGCCTACCGCCACCCCGAGCACCTGCAGCGCCGCCTCTGGGGTGTCGCCGCCAACCTCGCTGTCCTCGCCGGCTGGATGTCCCACGACGTCGGCCTCGAACCCACCGCCCAGAAGTACTTCGTGATCGCCGCGCACGCGGCGCGCGAAGGCGGCGACCGGCCGCGCGCCGGTGAGGCGCTCTCCCGCGCCGCTCGTCAGATGGTCCACCTGGGCCGGCCGGACGACGCCCTGGACCTGATGAAGCTCGCCAGAACCGGATCCGGGGAGGAGACCCTGCCGCGTACCCGGGCGATGCTGCACACCATCGAGGCCTGGGCACAGGCGGCGATGGGCCACGGGCAGGCCATGAAGCGCACGCTCGGCGAGGCCGAGGAGCTCTTCGTGTTGGACAAGGGCGATGTACCGCCGCCGAGTTGGATGCAGATGTTCGACGATGCGGACATGCACGGGATGCAGGCTCTCGCCTACCGGACGCTGGCCGAACACGACCCCGCCGCTGCCTCCACGGCCCAGCGGCACGCCAAGCAGGCGCTGGATCTGAGGGTGAACGGCCGCCAGCGGTCCAAGATCTTCGACTACATCTCGCTCGCCTCGGCGTGCTTCATCGCCGACGACCCCGAACAGGCCGACCGCTACGCACGGCTGGCCCTGGTGTCGATGGGCGAGACGTCCTCGCACCGGACCTGGGACCGGCTGCGGGAGATGTACCGGCTCACCGGCCAGTTCGCGGGGTACGCCAGGATCGAGGACCTGCGCGAGGAGATCGAACGCGTTCTGCCGCCGCGTACGTCCGACAAGAAGGCCAGAGGCTCGAGGATCTGACCCGCTCTCTTCGTCAGGTCCGTCGCACCGGCTGCCGAGGGTCCGGACAGGCCCCGCCGAGTACATCTCAGGGCATCACGCGCTCAGGAAGCCCCTGTAGGACCGGATCAAAGGCCTTTATGTGGCCGGCAGGACCCGGTCATGCCTCGACGCGGGCCACCAACACGCAAGCATCGTCCACTCGTTCGTCCGTACCGAGCTGCTCCACCAGCATGCGCACGCACTCCTCTGCGGTCCGCGCCTGCGCGAACCGGGGCGCCAGCCGCAGAAGCACGTCCGGACCGGCGCTCCGATCGGCGCGAGGCGTCAGACCGTCGGTGTGGAGCACGAGCACATCGCCCGGCAGCAGGTCCATCCGGTCCTGCTCGTAGGTGACTCCGGAGGTCGCACCGAGCAGAACCCCGTCCGGTGCGGGCAGAGGACACCCCACTCCGTTGCGGAAGAGCAGCGGCGCGGGGTGCCCTGCCTGTGCCCACACGAGAGTCCTGGTCGCGGGATCGAAGCGGCAGCACACGGCGCTGCCCAGAGCAGGCTGGGCCGAGCACTCGATCAGCTGGTTCAGATGACCCATCGCCGGCCCCGGGTCGATACCTGCCAAGGCCGTGCCGCGCAGCGCTCCGAGCAGCATCGTCATGGCCGAGGTCGCCGGGATACCGCGGCCGGTGAGGCCCCCGACGGTGAACAGCGTCCTGCCGTCCGGGAGCGGCAGCGCGTCGTACCAGTCACCGCCGATCAGTTCACCCGACCCCGACGGCAGATAACGGGCGGCGATGTCCAGACCGCTCGCCCCCCGGCCCGGTATCGGCAGCGAGCCGCGCCACGACGGCAGCACGGCCTCCTGCAGCTCCGCCGCCATCCGGTGTTCGGCCCGGGCCATCTGTTCCTGGTGCCGCAGGGTGTCCTGGGTCCTGCCCACCAGGTGTGCGCCGCGACGCAGTGTGCTGACGTCGCGCAGGACCGCCCACATCGACGCGGTGCAGCCGTCCGTGTCGAGAACGGGTTCGCCCATCATGTGCAGCGTCCGCATGTCGCCGTCGGGCAG
>Ga0164308_10000341_pt1 | contig 25407 bp, 24 predicted proteins | sample Whisoiple_246_MG_FD_109983 | JGI IMG/M metagenome (GOLD analysis project Ga0164308, IMG submission 109983) | Soil microbial communities amended with fresh organic matter from upstate New York, USA - Whitman soil sample_246_MG | ecosystem: Environmental > Terrestrial > Soil > Unclassified >... | reverse complement strand
GGCCGGCGCGCTCGCGCGCACCTATCTGGAGCTGGGCGCCGTGCGCGTGATCTTCGACTATCTCTGCTCGAGGTCCGCGCACTTTCGCTATTTCGCTGAAGCGCTGCCGACCGGTGTCGAGCTGAAGGTCTTCACGCTTTGGCCAGCGCTCGAGACGCTGCTCGAACGTGAGCCGCGCGCGCGGCCTGTGCGTGCAGGGACGCTCGGAGCGGCGGACTGCCAGCGCGAAATGGCCCAAAATCTCCGCGCAATGGGCGAGATTTTGGACACGGGCGCGCTCAGCCCGGCGCACCTTGCCGGTCTCATTCACGAACGCTGTCTGACTGCCGCTCCTCATATGTGACCGGGAGGTTTCGGGCATTGGCGATCTGAGGGCCCTGAGCGATCGACTTAGCCATTCGAGGGCTCTCAGCCCGCAGGACCGAGTAGCGGCGCATCCCCGACCACGCTCGAGGCTCTGCAATGTGGCTTCCGGAGCTAGAGCGGAAGCGCTATTTTCGAAGTAGGGTCATGACCTTTCGTCGACATGCGGTGCGTGTGTATCTCGAGGCGCCTTCGCGTCGCCGTGAAAAGGAGTTCTTGCAGCGCGTGCAGGCGAGCCAGAGGCTGCACCGGCCTTGGCTGACGGCGCCCGATACTTCGGAGCTGTTTCGGGCGTTGTTGAGCCGCGCGCGAAAGCCGACGCACGAGTCGTTCTTCGTGTGTTTGATTGAGACCGACGAGCTGGTCGGGGTGGTCAACCTGAGTGAGATCGTGCGCGGGTCATTTCAGAGTGCTTACCTCGGCTACTACGCATTCGAACCCTTTGCAGGTGAGGGTTACATGACCGAGGGCCTGACCTTGGTCTTGGACCAGGCATTCGGTCCGCTCGGTTTGAACCGGGTGGAGGCCAACGTTCAGCCACGCAACAAGCGCTCCGCACGTTTGATCTCGCGGCTCGGTTTTCGCCTCGAGGGCTTTTCGCCGCGATACTTGAAGATAGGCGGGCGCTTCCGCGATCACGAGCGCTGGGCCATGCTGGCGGAAGAATGGAACGGGCGCAGCGTGCGGGCCGCCGCGCGGGCTTGATCGAGCGCAAAATGGTGCCAATATCGGCGCCCATGTCAGCCACCGAGTTCAAGAACGTAACCGCCGTCGCCAAAGCCAACGTGTACTTCGAGGGGAAGGTGGTCAGCCACACCATCCTGCTCGCTGACGGCGCGAAGAAGACGCTCGGGCTGATCTACCCCGGTGAGTTTCACTTCGGCACTGACGCGCCCGAGCGTATGGATATCGTGGCCGGCGCTTGTCGCGTCCGGCTCGACGGCAGCAGCGAGTGGAAGGACTACGGCGCCGGGACGTTCTTCAAGGTGCCGGGCAAGTCCGGCTTCGACATCACCGTGGCCAGTGGCATCGCCGAGTACGTCTGTTCCTTCGAGTGAGGCGCGGCTGACGCAGCGCGCGCTGCCTCGTCAGTTGCGCTCGAAGCGCGCGACGGTTTCGACGTGGTCCGTGAACGGAATCAGGTTGAACGCCGTCAGCGCGCTCAGACGTAACTTGCCGGGCGCGAGCAAGCGCTCGCTGTCACCGAGGAACGACTCGAGCCCGCAACTCACGTAAATGAATCGCCCGGGTGGCGCTTCACTCAGCGCGGTCGTGAGCTCCGGGTCGAGGCCCTTTCGCGGCGGGTCGGCGATCACTACGTCCACGCCCGTTGCCATGCTGCGCGCTTCACCCGCGGGCCCGACTTGGACCGAGATTTTGGCGCGTTCGGCCTGCGTGAGCTCGCCCAGCCCGAGCGAGAGCCCGTTGAGCGAGTGCGGACTGAGCTCATTGAGGCGCAGTTCACTCACTCGTTCGAGCACCGACAAACCGATCGCGCCGACCCCGGCATAAAATTCGGCCACCCGCGCGCCCTCGGGCAGTTGTTCTCGGACGTAGTCGATGATGCGCTCGGCGATGTTCAGGTTGTTTTGCCCGAATGCGCCAGGCGGATAGTGGACCGGATTGCCGCCGAAACGCTCGATGACGCTGGCTGGGCCGTACAGCGAGTGAAAGTCCGGTCCGAGAATGGTGTTCACGCGCTGCGTGTTGCCGTTCCACCACAAGCTGTGAAGCTCAGCACCGAGGCGCTCGCGAATTAGCTCCAAGCAGGGAGCAAACGGCTCCACGCCGTCACTGTTCCCGACCAGCACGACCTGCGCAGTCTCCGAGGAGCGCTCCACGACGACTTGCAAGTAGCGCGCGAGGCCGAGGTGCGCGCTATCCGAGTAGGGGGTCACCTTCGCGTCGACCAGGGCTTTGCGCACGACTGCTGCCACGCGATTGATCAGCGGATGATGCACGACGCAGTTCGGAACGTGCACGACGTGATGCGTGCCGAGCTCGAACAAGCCGAGTTTTGGTGAGCCTAGACGGCCGCGGATGGCGAGCCGAGCGCGCTGGCGGAAACCGGTCATTTGTCCGGAAATCACCGGGACGGGCGGCAACCCCTGCTTTGCCGCAAGGTCATTCAAGGAGCGCAGAGGGGGCTCCGCAATTCCGCGCTCACCAAAGCGCGGGCAGCCGGGGCAGGGCGGGCGATGAGTGCAGATCACGTAACTTGAACTTAGCAGAGGATCTGCCGTAGGGGAGTGCTGGAAGGTCTTCTCAATGAAGCAGCGTCGCGCGGTGCTCGCGCTCGGGATCTCGATCGTCGTGCTCGCGGCTTTGGTTGCGGTGAGGCGTTTCGTTGGGCATGGGGCGCTGCCGGCGCGACCCGTGCCCTCTGCGCTGCCGTCGGCGAGCCCTTCAGCGTCCGCGACGAGCGCGACGGTGGCGTCGGGAAGTCCCGAGCATGCGCCATCGCCGAGCGCGTCCGCGAGCGCGTCGCCTCTACCGTCGCCCGCTCCGCCTTACCTCGATACCACCGCGACGACTCTGGCCGAGCAGCGTAGCGCGCTGTTCACCAACATGAAAAATCAGCTGGATCTGCCGCCCGGAGCTCTGGACAAGATCGAGGCCATCTTCGCTGCATCCAACTATTTGGGTCAAGGGGAACCCAAGATCACCAAGCACCCGATGACTCGCGCGGAATGCCGCGCCATTCGCGAAAAGAACCCGCAGTTGCACGCGGAAGATCCGCGCTGCGGAGCTCGCTACATGGTGCCGCTCTTCGATCCCGCTCGCGGTGAAAGCGCGGACACCGCCAACGTGTGTATGGATCAGTTCGAGTTTCCGAACATCCCCTGCGAGTATCCGGTCACCTGGGTGCGTTCGAGTGAAGCGGCAGCGATTTGCGAAGCGCAGGGCAAACGCTTGTGCGACGCGCACGAATGGGAAGGTGCCTGCGCGGGCGCGCTCCATACGCCGGAGGTCGACTACACCTTTGGCGAACGGCGCATCATGCAGGAGTACCTGCACAACAAGACCCGCGAGTTGATTTGGGCGTACGGTCCCAAGGCGGATCAAAAAAAGTGCGCGACCATGAGCCACAAGAGCCCCGAGTGCTACACGCCCGATTGGGGGATCTGCGGCTCGAACACCTATCCGGCCGGCGCCTTCCCCGAATGCGTCAGTTCCTTCGGCGTGTTCGACCAGCATGGCAACGCCGCCGAGCACATGAACCTGCCCGTCAAACCCGAGCAATTGGGCAAAAACGGCGGGGTCGGCGAGACGGAAATGAAGGGCAGCTGGTTCATTTTTGCGAGCGAAGCGGTGCACCCGGATGACTGCCGCTGGCGCGCGCTGATGTGGCACGCCGGGCCGATTCGCGCGCTCGACAGCCACCGCAACTACCACCTCAGCTTCCGCTGTTGTAAAGACATCCGGCCGAGCGCTGCAACGCCGGCTGACGGCGGTAGCCCATGATCCGACTACACATCAACATCGACCACGTGGCCACGATCCGCAACGCGCGCGGTACCGTTTATCCAGATCCCGTCACTGCCGCGTCGCTGTGCGAGCTGGCGGGCGCCGACGGCATCACCGCGCACCTGCGCGAGGATCGCCGGCACATCAAGGACGATGACATCGTGCGCCTGCGTGGCGCGCTCACGACCCTACTCAATCTAGAGATGGGCGCGACGGACGAGATGACCGCGATCGCCGAACGCGTCGCTCCGGACGTCGTGACTTTGGTGCCTGAACGTCGCGCCGAGTTGACGACCGAGGGCGGGCTGGACGTTCAGGCCACGCGCAGTGCAGTAGAAAAGGTGGCCCGCATGTGCGAACGCCGCAAGATCAAGCTCAGCTTGTTCATCGCGCCGGACGAGGCTCACACGCGTCTGTCTCGAGAACTCGGCGCGAGCCAAGTAGAGTTTCACACCGGTGAGTACTGTCACAAGCAGGGCGCCGAACGGGCCGCAGAGCTCGAGCGCCTGAAGCGCGCCGCCAGGCTCGCCCATTCGCTCGGTTTGGAGGTGGCAGCCGGACACGGGCTGACGCGCTTCAACGTGCTCGACATCGCCGCGATCCCCGAGATCGAGGAGCTGAACATCGGGCATTCGGTGATTGGCGATGCCGTGCTGATCGGCATGGATCGCGCCGTGCGCGACCTACGCGCGGCGATCGAGCGCGGCGTTTCACGGCGCGCCCCGAGCTGAGCCGCGCGCGCAATGGCCGCGCTCACGAAACGCGTGGCCGCGCGTCGCGCCGCACTGGTGCATGGGGGCCGCTTCGAGGCAGCCCCCAGGACCTCTGAAAGGGCCCGATCGCAGCGCTGTTTGGCAGTATGCTGGGTTCATGATCCCAGTCTTGTCTCGAGCGGAAATGCGCAAGTTCGATGCGCACGCCAGCAGCGCCTGCCAGGTGCCGAGCTTGCTCTTGATGGAAAACGCGGGGCGTGGCGCGGCCGACGTGATCGCGCGTGAGCTCGGTTTGGCGCCCGGGAATGGCGCGCGAATCGTGGTCGTATGCGGTGCGGGCAACAACGGTGGGGACGGGTTCGTGGTCGCGCGGCGATTGCTCACGCTGGGTGCCGATCCGCGCGTGTATTCGTTGGTCAAGGCCGAGCGCCTGACGGGCGACGCGCTCAGCAATTATCAGTCGTTCGTGGGTGTCGGGGGCGAGGTCGTCGAGCTCGAGGCGAACCAATTGAGCCTGCTCAGCAGCGCGATCGAAGGCGCGCGGGCGGTCATCGACGCGGTGTTCGGTACGGGGTTGGATCGCCCGGTGAGCGGTTTCTTTCGTTACGCGATCGAGTTCATGAACGGCGCGCGCTGCCCAATCTTCGCGCTGGACGTGCCGTCGGGTTTGGACGCGGATACGGGCGCGGTGCTCGGGGTGTCGGTGCGCGCGGGGACGACGATCACCTTTGCCCACGCCAAGCTCGGCCTGATGACGCCGTCGGGTTTGCTGCACGCGGGCCGGCTGCACACGGTCGACATCGGCGTACCCGACACGGGTTTGGCCCAAATTGGCTACAGCGCAGAAATCGTCGAGGCGAGTGACGTGCTGAACGCGCTGACCACGCGCAGCATCGATACGCACAAGGGTTCAGCGGGGCGTGTGGTGGTGATCGCGGGCTCGCCGGGAAAGATCGGAGCGGCACTGCTCGCCGCACAGGGCGCCTTGCGCGCGGGTGCCGGCCTCGTGACAATCGCGGCGCTGCCCGAAACCGCGGCGCTGCTCGATCAGCGCGTGCTCGAGGTAATGACCGCGCGCATCGATCCGTCGCGCATCGAGGACTCGCTCGATGAGCTGCTCGAACGGGCCGACTCCGTGGCGATCGGGCCCGGTCTCGGCCTCTCCGAAACTGCCCGTCGCATCGTCGATCACGTCGCGCTGCGGGTGAACAAGACCAAGGTGCTCGACGCGGACGCCATCACGCACTTCGCGGGTCGCGCGGAAGCGCTGCGTGGCGCCCCCGGTGAGCTCGTGCTCACGCCGCATTCTGGCGAAATGGCGCGCATCGTCGGGGGGAGCGCAACCGACGTCGAAGCCGACCGCTTCGGTACCTTGAGCCGGGCGGTCGCACTCACCGAATGTGTGGTGCTGCTCAAAGGTCACCGCACCTTGGTGGGCGCCCCGGAAGAGCACATCGCGATCAACGTCTCCGGCTCCGGCGTCTTGGCAACCGGCGGCTCCGGTGACGTACTCACCGGGATTTTGGCTGCTTTCGGCGCCTTGCTGGACGTGCGCCGGGCAGCGTATGCGGCGGCCTACGTGCACGGACTCGCCGGTGAACGCCGCTCACTGCACGGGGTCGATCGCGGCGTGCTGGCTCATGAAATTGCTGATGAAGTGCCGCTCGCGCTCGGTGCCTTGCGCGGCGGCTGACGGCGCGGCCTTTGTCGGCCTGACAGACCGCAGCGGACCGCTGCCACTTTGACACGCGCGACGCGGCTCTCGGCCCGCAACAAACCTCGCGAAAGCTAGGAAATTTGCCGGCATCGAGGCTTGGCACGAGGCTTGCGATACGGCTTCCCCGTGGAGGCCACGATGTCAGAGTCGCGACTGAGCGAAACCCAATCACGAACGTTTGCCGAAGAGTTACAGACGAAGCTACCCGAGCTCTTGCCCGGTTTGAATGCGCGCGCACTCGCGCTGTGCAAGCGCCCGAGTGAAGCGAGCGATCTGGTGCAGGACACGTTGCTGCGTGCATTGTGCTTCGAGTCCGGATACGAGCGTGACTCGAACTTGCGCGGTTGGCTGCAGCAAATCTTGTTCAGCGTATTCATCACGCGCTGCCGAAAGTCTGCGCGCGAGCGACGCGCACTCAACAACTTGGCCGGTGATCCGTGTGCTTGGACCCAACCGGAAGCGCCGCCGGTGGTTCGGCAATCGCTCACGCGTCCCGTCTCGCGCGCCTTGGACGCGCTGCCGACGCAGTTTTCAGCGGTGGTTCGTTTGGTGGATCTGGAGGAACGCAGCTACAAGGACGCGGCTGTCCAGCTGTCGGTGCCGGTGGGTACCGTGATGAGCCGGTTGTTCCGCGGTCGTCGCCTGCTGGCCGAAGCCCTGGCCGAGCCGCGTGCGCAAGCCGCCTAAGAGCCAATCTTCCCGCGAGAATAGCGCGCTTGGGTGCCGCTGTGGGAGGAGCGGCTCTGGCTCCGGGCCGAAGGCTCGCGAGCGATTGTTCTGGGGACACCGCGCGAACATGATAGAAATCTAGCTTGTGGCATCGCCGCTGACGGAGACCGGAACCCCCTCGGTCGACGCTGACCCCTCGACTCGCCTCGGACGTGTGATCCGAGCACAGTTCGGTTTTGTGTGGCGGCTATTGCGCCGAATCGGCCTCACGGAGTCCGAGACGGACTCTGCGGTGCGTGAAGTATTCGCGGCTGCGGCGCAGCGCATCGGCGACATTCGTTCGGGCAGCGAGCGCGCCTTCCTGTTCAGTACCGTGCTCCACGTGGCGGCCCGCGTTCGGCGCAACCGTGGCGAGCAAAAGGCGATCAGCGATCGCGCTCCGGCGCTCGAGGATCTGGACGAAGCGGGGCAAGCGCGTGAAATCCTCGGCGCACTGCTCGAGCAAATGCCGCTCGAATTGCGCGTGGTGTTCGTGTTGCACGAGATCGAACAACTGCCGAGCACAGAGATCGCCGACATCATCGGCATCCCGCTCGGCACCGTGACCACGCGGCTCGAAGACGCCCAAGAAGACTTTGCGACGCACCTCGAGAGCGAGAGCGAGATGTCTCTTTCGCTGATCGCGGCAGCGCGTGAGGAACGCGCTGCGGACGGTGCTTTGCTTCGCGCACTCGAGGCAGCCCGGGTGAAAGTCACCGCGGAAGATCGCCGGGCCGGGAGCCCGGACAGCAGCGCCTTGCGCGCGAATTCCGATCGTGTCGCTCGGCCTTCGCGCGGCCGTTCGCCGTTCATGTTGGCCGCGAGCTGGCTGGCCCTCGGTTGGATCTTGGGGCTGGTTTTGGCCTCCGCGGTGTGGGCTTTGCGGGATGCCGCCACGACGACCGCATCGCCGGTTTCTCCTGCTTCGATGACGCGTTGAGCGAGCGCTAGCCGCGAGTCAGCGGCGGGAAGAGCGGTGGCCCGTGGTGTGGACGCGGTTCGAGTCGCGCGCTGATTTCACGCGCCGTGGTCGGTAAGAATGGTGCGAGCAGCCGCGCCGTCACTCGCAGAGCGTACACCAAGCTCGAGAGGCAGCGTTCGAGTAGAGTTGCGTTGTTCGGCGACTTGGCTAGCTGCCACGGAGCACGGCTGTCGACGTAGCGGTTGGCGCCCGCCACCAGCTCGAAGATTGCCCGGAGCGCGTCGTGAAGCGCAAAATCACTCACCGCGCGGGTGACGTTGGCTTCGGTTTGCTCGGCAAGCTCAGCCAGTGAAGCATCGAGATTCGAAGTCACGATGGCAACCTGGTGGCGCTCGACCAGCGCGCACACGCGCTGCAGTAGATTGCCGAGCTTTCCAGCGAGTTCGGAGCTGTAGGCCGTGCGCAGCAGTTCCTCGCGAAAGTCGCTGTCCTTGCTGGCGTGCAAATGCGACAGCAGGTAGTAGCGCAGCGGATCCACACCGTAGCGTGCCACGAGTCGGAAAGGATCGACGGCATTGCCCAGGGACTTGCCGATCTTCTTTCCGTCCGCCGTCACGAACCCGTGCACGCGCAGCGAGGTCGGCAACGGTAGCCCCGCGCTGAGCAAGATCCCTGGCCAATACACGCCGTGAAAGCGCACGATGTCTTTGCCGATGATGTGCCAACGTTCTGCGGAACCTTGCCAGAAGCGCCGAAAGGCGTCGTGCTCCGGGTAGCCGAGGACGGACAGGTAGTTGGCGAGCGCGTCGAACCACACGTAGATCACCTGCGAGTCGTCACCGGGCACCGGAATGCCCCAACCCTTCGCGCGGGCGCGACCGCGCGAGATGCTGAAATCGCTCAGCCCCTGAGCGATGAACTGCAGCACCTCCTGCTTGCGTTCCTTGGGCAAGATTTGCAGCCGATCGCCTTGGATTGCCGATGAAATCGCGGTCTCGTAGCGAGACAAGCGGAAGAACCAATTTTCTTCCTGCAGATCTTCGAGCGGCTCGGGGTGCGCGGGACACTTGCCGTCGACGATCTCCGACTCGCGTAGGAAGTGTTCACAGCCGACGCAATAGAGCCCACGGTAGGATTTCTTGTACACGTCGCCGTTCGCGGCACAGCGTTGCCACAGCGCGTGCACGGCGGGCGCGTGTCGCGTGTCGCTCGCGGTGTGAATGAAGTCGTCGTGCACGACGTGCAGCGCCTCCGCCAAGCGTCGAAATCCGGCGCCATGGCGCGCAACGAGCTCACTCGGAGTCGTCAAAGCGGCATCCGCGGCGCGCACGTTCTTCAAACTGTTGTCGTCCGTTCCGCTCGTGAACCAGAGTTCGTAGCCGCATGCCCGCTGGTAGCGAGCAATCGCATCGCTCTGCACGAGCTCGAGCGCGTGTCCGAGATGCGGCTCGGAATTCACGTACGGAATCGCAGAAGTCAGGAAAAATGGCCGCGGAATGATCATGACGAAGCCTCTTTCTCGATCGAAATCGAGCCAATGAACGCTCGCCCGCGCCCTCCTCGCCGCGCCCCAAACTGCTATTCACAAAGCAAAACGGGCCGCTTCGAGAGCGGCCCGTTCGAGCTTCGGACTAAAACCGGTCAGCTATTCGAACGCAAGCTCGCTCTGCACCACGCGGTGCATCGACATGACTTGCATTCCGAAGCGAGTGAAATTCATGACTGACCTCCGAACACTATGAGGGTCGATTTCGGATTCGTCAACTGGAAGCGCAGCTCGTGGGAAAGGCTCTCGATTGGCACTCAGAGCAGCTCGACCGTCCCGGCGACGATCGCGTGCACCGCACCAACGTCGTCTCGGAGCAACAGCCGCCCCTGCTCGTCGAGTCCACCCCCGATACCCTCTTGCCCATCCACCCGCACGCGCTTGCCGCGGAGGGCGTCGGCGGCATTCAGTTCGTCCAAGATCCCCGTGACGCCAGCTTGCTGGTAGCGATCCAAGCGCAGCGCGAGCGCGTTCAGGATCGCCTGAAGCAACGGTTCGCGCTCGACGTGGCCCGCGCCGAGCAGCGCGAGGGACGTGGCTCGCGGCGCAATCTCCGGCGGAAAATCGCGGGTGGCCACGTTGAGTCCAATCCCCACGACCACCGCTTGTAGGCGATCGCCCTGCAGCTGCGATTCCAGCAAGATCCCGGCGAGCTTCTGGCCGTTGACGTACAGATCGTTGGGCCACTTGATGTGCGTCGCGCCGCTGACCTGCGGCGCGATCGCGTCGCGCAGCGCGAGGCCCACGGCGAGGGTGAGCGCGCTGGCCTGCGAAAGTTCGAGCTTGGGTCGCAACAGCACCGAGAACAACAAGCTCTCACCCGGCGCGGCGAGCCAGGCGTTGCCGCGGCGCCCACGGCCCGCCGTCTGCTCGTCAGCGACGAACACCGAGCCGTGCGGTGCTCCAGCGCGGGCAGCGCTCAGCGCGTCGTCATTGGTGGAGCCGGTCACTGGCTCGTACATCAAGGGGCGGCCGAGCGGCGGCTTCGTCTCCCGAGATTGCGCGCGGAAGCGATCGGCGTCGAACGGCTTCATAGGCTTTCGATGTCGAGGCCGATGTCGGCTGCGGGCGCAGAGTGCGTCAACGCCCCCACGCTGATCACGTCGACGCCGGCCGCGGCCAGCTCGGGGATCCGCGCCACGGTGATTCCGCCAGAAACCTCGACGATCGCGCGACCGTGGGCGTGCTCGACCGCGACCGCGATTTGCTCGTTGGCGAAATTGTCGAGCATGACGACGTCGGCGCCCGCTTCCAGCGCTGCGTCGAGCATCTCCAGGGATTCGACTTCGATCTCGATGCGACTGGTGTGCGGCGCGTGCTTTTTCGCTCGCTCGATCGCCGCGCCGACTCCGCCCGCGGCCACGATGTGGTTGTCTTTGATCAACACCGCGGAACCCAAGTTGTCGCGATGATTGTAGCCGCCGCCGCAGCGCACCGCATAGCGCTCCAAGAAACGCAACCCCGGCGTGGTCTTGCGCGTATCGATGATGCGCGTCAGCGCGTTTTCCGGCAATGCGTCGACGTAACGACGAGTCAGCGTGGCGGTCCCGCTCATGCGCTGCGCGAAGTTGAGCGCCGTGCGTTCGGCCATCAGCAGCGAGCGGGTAGCGCCTTCGACGATCCACAGCACGTCGCCCGGCTTCGCGCGCTCGCCATCGGCGATTCTGCGCTCGACACGCAGGCCGGGGTCGACGCGATAAAACACCCGCGCGAACACGTCACCGCCGCACACGACGAGCGGCGAGTGCGCCACGGCGCGCGCGATGGCGCGATCGCTCGCGCCTACGGTGGCTTCGGTCGTGAGATCGCCACCAGCCAAATCCTCGGTCAATGCCAGATCGACGAGGGGATCGATCAGATAAGAAGGGGTCACCGCGCAAAACCGTAACTCTGCCCGAGATACGAAGCAAAGAGGTTGCACAATGCGTGGAATACCAGACCTGCACCGACGCCGCCGGTGCGTGCGCGCAGGTAACCGAAGACCAAGGAGGGGAAAAACACGGCCAAGCGCGCCGCATTGAACTCCGTGCACAGGTGCCCGAGCGCGAACAGCGCGCTGGTCAGCAGCAAACTCGGTCCGAGCTCCGCGCCGAGCACCCGCCAGCGCGGCTTGTACACCTCGTCGAGCGCCGACTGCAGGTAGCCGCGATAGAACGCCTCTTCCGGCAGGGCGATGACCAACAGTTGCCCAGAAAGATCACCCCCGAGGGCGTCCAGGCGCGGCGCATGGAACGGCACTCGGATGTGCCACCACCATAGGAAGCCGAGCCAAAATGGCGGCAAGAAGATCATCGCCGCGCCCAGCGCCCAGAGTGACGCTTGCCCGAGCTCGCGGACGATGCGCGCGCTCGATAGTGGTTCCGGATCGAACAGGCCGGCGAACGACAGGCCGAAGCGAGCGATCCGTTCACGGTCGTCCGTGCGCAGCACGAGCGCATAGGTCACTGCCAGGAACGCGAAGCCAACGGCGGTCGCGGAGTAGCTGTCGGGCAAGCGCGAGAGCAAGGCGACGAGAACCGTCGTGCCGACCGTGATCGCTACCGGCTTCTGCCATGAAGGTGAGGGAGTCATGCCGGAGCGGGGGAGACGACGATCGGTCACGCGGGCCGAGTCGCGAAAGCGCTTTTACGATTGAGAGCCCTCGCTGTACCCAAAATCGAAGCCCCGAGAGAAGTTTCCAGTGAAATCCGAACCACGAGCCGTCGAAGGAGTGACGAAGGATGAAGGGAACTCTCCCCCCTTTTTTCCGCTTGGGCTAAGTTCGCGGCGAGCTGCAATTGCGCCTGACCCGCGCTGTGGCTGGCCTCGCTCACCATCTCCGCGTCCCGCGGGAGGATCCATGCTCGATTCGAAATTGCCCGCAACGAATTCTCCGGCTCCCAATCAACCGCCGCCGCCGATGGTGAATCTCGCCAAATGGCCGCCTGATGATGACGTCCCTGCAATGCCCCGCGGTGGCGGCGGCGTTCCAGCGGGCTTCGATTCCGGCGACGGCAATTTCAAAAAGGGCCGCTTCGCGCCGATGGCGATCTTGGTTGGCTTGTTGGCAGTGGGCGGTTTCGCCGCCTTCATGCTGATCGGCGGCAAGCAAGAAGCCGACAAGCTCAGCATCGAGCAGGGTGAGGAGAAGAAGAAGGAAATCTTCGTCAAGCCGAAGCCCGAGCAGATCCCCGACTGGCGTAAGTGGGCTGCGAGTGACGCGAGCGAGGAGCTGCGCGCCGAAGCGCTCAAGCAACTCGCGTGGGCCAAAGATCCGGAAGGCGTGAACTTGGCGATCGCATCGCTCAACGTTCCCTCCGAACCGATCCAAGGCATGGCCGCGCTGGCCCTCGCCGAGTACGGCCGACCGTTGGGCGAGCCGGCCAAGGACGCGCTGATGGCGGCGCTGAAGAAGGCGGGCCCGGGTGCGAAGCCGCAAATTGCTTGGGCATTGGTCGTGCTCGGCGAGTCGCGAGCGTTCGACGACATCATGGTTCTGTACCGCGCGGGCTTGCTGTCGAAGGTGCAACGCCTGGGCGGTGGCACCGCGTTCGATCCGGATCGCATGGTGCAGCTCGTTAGCTTGGACAAGCTGGCCAGCATGGCGGGCGATGCGAGTCCCGCGGTGCGCCAATTGGTGGCCACGATTCTGTCGCAGAACGCGGAGCCCAAATGGACCGACACGCTGATCAAGTTGGTGCAGGACCCGGACCCCGAGGTCTCGCGCCAAGCGGCGCCCGGTCTCGGCAAGATCGGCGAGCCGCGGGCGCGTGAGCCGCTGGTCGCCGCGCTCAAGACGGCCGACAAGGACAGCCGCAACAAGTTCCTCGAAGCGCTGCGCGACGGCGTGGGCACGGATGGCTTGGTGCTGGCCTTGAACGCGGTGGCCGCCGAAGATCCGGCGCTCGCGTACTACCAGAAGAAGCAAATCTTCGACATGATCGACAAGCTCAACGATCCGCGTGGCGGCAACGCCCTGTACGCGTATCTGCAGAGCAAGCCGCACATGCATTTCCAGACGCGTGCGGCCGTCTCGCTGTCGCAGATTGGTGACGTGCGCGGCGTGCCGACCTTGGCCAAGCGCTTACGCATGGATCCGCTGAAGCTCTACACCGATCAAAATGATTGGGAAATGATGCTGAAGCGCGACGACAACGAGCGCGTCGTTGCTGCGCGCATGATCGCGGATCTTGCGATTTTGCATCCCGAGAAGCGGCAAGAGATCGCGGACCAAGCCGAGGATGGCGTGATCTTCTGGATCCACGAGATGCCTTCGCCGCACGCCAACGGTTTGCGCGCCCTGGCTGCGATGGAGTCCACGAAGGACATCGCCAACCTGCGCAAGTGGTCGAACCCGAATCAACCGCTGCCCAAAGAAGGTCAGCAGCCGCCGATGCCGGAAGAGTGGGTCGTGGCGCAAAGCGCGCTGCGCTACGTCGGTTGGTTGAAGGATGCCCCGTCTTACAACGTCTTGATCAAGTCGCTCACGCGTCGTCCGAAGGATTTGGACGTGACGATGGATGGCTTGCTGCAAGGCGGCGTCGCGATCTTGGGCATGAGCTTGCGCGCGATTGGCGTGGGAGCGGCCGACGGCCTGTCGGAGTGGCGTGATCGCAAGTCCTTCAAGCCGCTGCTCGACTACATCGAAGATCCGCAGAACAACGAGCAGTCTCGCTTCTCTGCCTGCGCGGCCTTGGCTTGGGTGGCCGAGAAGGAAGACTTTCTCACGATTGCCAAGAAGATCGCCGACTACAAGGGCAACGAGAAGCCGGACGAGGTGCGCCGCGCTTGCTTGCTCGAAGCGCTGATTCAGCGCCCCGTGCCCGGCACCGCTGGCGCGCTGGTGTCGCTGATGAACCCGCAATCGGCCGTCGAAACGCGCCACCAAGTGGCTCGCGCGATCGCCAAGGGCGGCTTCGATCAAGGTGTCGAAGCTCAACTCTTCACCATGATGAGCGACGACGCGATGATGAACGACGCCGCGTTGGCCTTGATCTTGGGTGGTTCACCCGAGACCGCGGCGCGCGCCGTCGCCTTGTACGCGGGCAAGCGCAAAGAGGCGCTCGATGAGCTCGGGGACCTCTGGTACAAGAGCTTCGGTTACTGGTCGCAGGAGGATCTGGAGACTGGCTTGTTGTTCAAGTACGTGGACAACGCCGAGGCGATCAGCAAGCTCAGCGTGCGGCAGACGCAGCAAGAGTGGGCGCGCGTGCTGCTGATGAAGCAGTTCGACAACCTGATCTTCGACAACGGGCCGCACTCGTTCACGCGCGTGGTGCTGCGTTCTCGGCTGTATCAGATGGCCAAGGGCGATGACGCCGCCAAGCGCGCGGGCGCCATTCGCGCGCTCAAGTTCATGTCCGAGCAGGGCGTATTGCTGGCGCTGCGTGACCAGAGCGGTCCTGCGGGTGAACAGGCGCGCGCCGCCTACTTCGAGTTGATGAACCCGAAGGTCGTGACTGGCGTGAACATCCCCGACGAAAAGAAGTGACACGCTTCGTGACACGTGAGCTGAACGCGCGCGTTCGCGTTCAGCTCGCCGCGCTGAGCCTACTGGGGCTCGGCGCGTGCCAGCCGGCGGCCGCGCCGAACGATGCGGCCGCCGCGGGCCCCGCGTTGCTGAGCTCGGTCCCCTCGTCCCTGGCGCAGAAGCCGTGTGTGCCGAGCGGACCCGAGCTGTGTTTCAACGCCACCGACGACAACTGCAACGGCATCATCGACGAGGGCTGCGGCTTGCACACCGGTCTCGTTCAATTTGCGATCGCCTGGGACGAGCCGAGAGCGGACGTGGATTTGCGCTTGTTCGACCCGAGCGGTGAGCTGATCGAAGTCGGGCGAACGGCGCGCAGCGGGCTGGTCAAGGAGCGCGATTGCCCGGGACGAAATAACGAGTGTCACGGGCAAAATTTGGAGAACGTGTATTTGAGCGACGGCGAGCCGTTGCGCGGCGAATACCGCGTCCGAATACGACTCGAAGCGCTGGGTGGGGAAAGTCCGCCGATCCACGTCGCGTTTGGCGCGCGTGTGGGCCCCAAAACCTATTCCGAGACGGTCTCCCTCGATGCGCCGGAGGCGGAGCGAGAGCTGATCTTTCGCTTATGAAGTGCCGTGTTCTCCGTGCATTTCCAGGTGCACTCTGGCTTGCTCTGAGCCCGATGCTATTGTAGGCAAGTCATCCGCTGCGGCACTTCCTGCCAACCGAGTAAAAAGCCATGGGATCTTTAAGCCCCGTTCACTGGGTCATCGTTTTAGTCATCGTCCTGCTCCTGTTCGGACCGGGTCGGCTTGCCGGTGTGGGCAAAGGCCTCGGTGAAGGCATTCGTTCTTTCAAGAAGGGCCTGAACGAGGACGGCGTCGATCCACCCGCGGCGGCCAAGCCGCCGGAAGAGAACAAGCAGCTCCCGGAAAATCGCAGCAGCTAGTCCCAAGCGTTCCCGCGGGCAGCGCTGAAAAAGCGAAAGGGCCGATCTCATCGTCGGCCTTTTCGCGTTTTGTGCGGACCGAGCGGCCGAGTGTCAGCCGTTCACCACCCTTAGGGGTGAAAGTTGTGCTTGCGGGACGGCGGGGAAAATGGCCATCGTGGTAGCGATAGGCTTGGCGGTAAAAGTAGATGCGACGAGTAGTGCGGGTAGCGGTGGTGGGCGCGCTGTTGGGGTTGCTGTCGGCGGGTTGCTCGAGCGAGAGCGACGACACGCCAGCGCCAAAACTGGGTGAGGCTTGTAGTGGGAGCAACCAGTGCGGCGAGGGCACGTGTGCCGGCGCGGGTGTCTGCACCAAGACCTGCGACACGCACAGCGAGTGCGGTTGCCCTCCGGGGACGAGCAACGGCGACATCGTGGATGGGCGCTGTGGGCTGTCGTGCACCGACGGAGAGTGCACCAGAGTCTGCAAGAGTAGCCTCGACTGTGCCGGCGGTACGGAGTGCGTGTCGGGCGTTTCGCACAAGACGTGTCAGTAGCCATGTGCCCGGCGCTCGCCGCTGCAGCACTCATCAACGCTGACGGTCAGCGGGCAGCTTAGTCGTGTCGCGAGGTGCGTGGTGCGCCTTGGGAGCGCCAACCCCCAGGCCTTCAGAGCCTGAGCGCAATTCGCTCGGCGCTAGAATGTGTCAAAGCCGTCACCTGCAGTCGGGCGGCATTGCCCGCCTTTTTCCAGTGGCCGCGCGGTCGCGGCCCAGCTGCTGGTATCCGTGGCGTTTTCGGCTATAAGCTTCGCCGCATGTTCAAATCGCTGATCGATTGGTACCTGAGTGCACTCCAAACCGGAGGCTACCCGTTGATCGCGTTGCTCATGGCGATCGAGAGCTCGATCGTGCCGCTTCCGAGCGAGCTGATCATCCCGCCCGCCGCGCACATGGCCTACGTAACTGGGCAATTTAGCATGGTTGGTATCGTGCTTGCGGGCACGGTCGGGTCCTGGGTCGGCGCTGCTATCATGTACTGGGCGTCTCGGATTGCCGGGCGTCCGCTGGTGTTGCGCTTCGGTCCGTACTTGATGATCAAGAAGGACAAGATTGAGGGCGCTGAGCGCTGGGCGAAGAAGTTCGGTTCACCGGGCGTCTTCGTGTCGCGCCTGTTGCCGGTCGTTCGTCACTTGATCGGCATCCCCGCCGGCATCGTGCGCATGGACTTCCTCAAGTTCTCGATCTTCACCGTGATCGGCTCGGCGGTGTGGTGCTCGGTGCTGTGCTACCTCGGCGTAAAGATGGGGCAAGACGAGCAGCTGATGAAGGGTGAGCTGCACCGCATCACGATCTGGGTCGGCGGCGCGGTCGTCGTGCTGGGCGGTCTGTATTACTTCTTCGTTCATCGCCACATGAAGGCCGAGAACGAGAGCGCCTGAGTCGATAGTCCCCGAACCCAGGCCCAACGGAGCAACGAATGCGCGCGGTGCTGTTGAGTCTGGGCCTGATTTCGACGATTTTTTTCGCCTGCGGTTCGAGTGACAGTGAGCCTGCTTCGGGCGCAGGCGCGGCGGGTGTCGCGGGCAAGCCGTCGGGCGGATCGGGCGGCAAGAGTTCGGCGGGTGCCGGTGGCGAGAGCGGCGAAGGCGGCACGGACACCGCGGGCGCGGCTGGAGATGCAGGCGCCGCTGGTGCAGCCGGCGCGCCCGGGCCGACCGTGTGCGTGTATTCGGGCAAAGGCGAGATCGAACTCGTGGTCGAGGGGCTGCCCCAGACCGTCGCCGCCAGCATCACCCTCTCCGGTCCGCACGACGCGCTCGAGAGCGAATCGACCACGTTGAGCGACGTTCCAGGCGGCGCCTACAGCGTCAGCGCCGCGCGCGTCTACGACGCCGATCCGCTGGTGCGTACCGCCTACGACGCGCAGATTTCGAGTCCCACGTTCTGCTTGGAGGACGGCGGCTCGCAGATCGTGACCGTCAGTTACTCGAAAGTCACGCCGAGCAACCAGCTCTGGGCGCTCGTTCGAAGCGCTGGAGGCGCGTTGCAGCGCGGCTTTGCTGCGAGTGCCTTGACTGCGTCGGGTTCGCCCGCCGAAACGTTGGGCGCCTTCCTGCCGATCGAGGCCAGCATGGCCTTCGATCGCGCTGGCGATCTCTGGGGTTTCAGGCTCGAGCCGCAGCCGAGAGTCGTGCGTTATGCGCCGGCTTGGCTCGCGGGCGTGGGCGTGCCGCTGGCTGACTACGAGTTCAGCCTGGCGCTCGAGGCGTGTGCCCCGGCAGAGGCCAACGGCATCGAGTCCGGGCAAATCAAGAGCCTCGCGCTGGACGCGAGCGAGAACGTTTGGCTCAGCGTGTGCGATCGCAAGGTGATACGCCTCAATCGACCCGACAGTTCGCCGGGCTCGAGCGAAGAGCCGGAGGACATCACGCCCAACGTGACGCTGTCCGGCTTCACGAAACAGACCGAGGATTTGGCTTTCGATGGCGCCGGCAATCTCTGGGTGGCGGCCGGTGGACAAGTGCAACGCTTCGACCGGGCGCGCCTCGACACCAATGATTCGCGCGCGCCGGATTTCGTGCTCACGGTGACGACGGACGACGCCGCGCCGGTCGCTCTGACGGCCAATTTTCTCGCCTTCGACCTGGCCGGCAATCTTTGGGCGGCCGACGTCGCCCGTCACGCGCTGTTCGAGATCACCAAGACGGATCTGGCCCACGAGGGAACGAACACGGTGGCGGCCAAGGTACGAATCGCGCTGGACGGTTCAGCCGAGCTCGCGCGCCCGGCCTTCGACGACGAAGGGTCTTTGTGGGTCTCGCTCGCCAACGGCAGCTTCGGAAAACTGACGGCGGAACAACTCGCCGTCAGCTCCAGTCCGGCGGCGCCCACCGTCCCCAGCGTCGTGATCTCCGGCTTGGGCGTGGGCGTCGATGCCTTGGCTTTCTTCCCGACCGCCACCGGTTTGCCGTTGGCGAGCGCGCAGCCCTGACCCCGCGCTACTGATACATCGCGGCGAATTCAGGGCAACGCGCGAACGGCTCCTCGCACGCGCTCGCCGTGGGCGGTGCTTCCAAGCTCTGGAGATCCGTGTCACAGGTGATCCCCGACAGGTACTCGATGCCGATCTGCATCGTGCCGCGCGCGCAGGCCACGTACTCGTCGACGGTCACGTTGTCGCAATCGGGGATGTCGTCGGCGGTGCAGCTGCCGTCGTCCGTGGAGGGCAGCGGAGTCTGCGCCGTGCACTCCGCTTGCAGCTCCTCGCAGGTGCCGAGCTGCGAGGCCGCGCTGGTTTGACTCGAGATCGCGCAAGAGCCTTGCACCATCTTCTTCAGATCCGCGTCACTGATCGAGTCTTTGATGCGATTGCAGATCGTCAGTGCTTGAGCGTCGGTCTGGATCTCCGAGAGCTTGGTGCCGTTCGGCGTGGGCTTCGAGCTCGAGCCGGCCGAGCCGCCTGCGCTATTGACCGAACCCGCACCGGCCGTGTTTCCACGGCCTGCGGACGACGCGCCCGCGCTGTGTGAGCTCGCGCCCGCGCTGTGCGAGCTCGCGCCGGCGCTGTGCGAACCCGCAGCGGCGGAATCATCGTCGTTGCTGGCCCCGGCATTTTCGCCGTTTTCGCCGCCGAGCGGGTTGCCGTGTGAATCGGTCGAGCCTCCGCAGGCGATCACAGCTTGAGCACAAAACAGGGCAGAAACGCACAAGATCCGGGGAAGCGACGACATGATTAATCTCTCTTAGGGGTGATTGGGTTTGGGGCAGCACGAGGCACACCCGCGCCTCGCCATGCGAGGTTCAGGTGCTCTCCCCGAGCACCCAGAACATGGTGCACGCCGACTGCGGGCGTTCTTAAAACTTGCTTAAGCAGCTCGTCAGATTTTCTCGAGCAGACTCGAGTTGCCCCCCTGGCAAAAACCAAATCACGTCACCAGGGGGACGCACGAGCAGACGGCGCGTATCAGGAACCGGAGGCAACCTTCTGAACCGGATCGCGTTCGCGTGGGTCAGGGCCGCCTTCGGCTTTGGGCAGCGAGCGCAAGTATAGGTAGATGGCGCGCGCGTCGTCGTCGGAGAGCTCTTTCAAGGCGCGCCAAGGCATGGGTGAACCTTCGCGGCCCACTCCGGAGGTGAGTCGCGCGGCAAACGCGTTCGCGTCCCAGCCCTCGATCCAACCCCAGCGCGGATCCGGCGTCAGGTTCGGGCTGAGAAAGGTCTTGTGACTGCCGTTCAGCGCTGGGTGCTCGGCGCCGCCACCGAAGAGCGGACCGATGAGCTCACCGGTGCGCATATCCATGCGCGTGTGGCACGAGACGCAGTTGGCGACGTGATGCGCCAAGTAGCGCCCGTTCTCCGCGACCGGGCCGTGAGGTGCGTGCTTCTCGGGCGTAGTTTTCGGGCCAACCGGCGCGAGCACCCAGGCGCGCACGATGTTCCCGAGCCAGTTGACTTCGTGCGCCGGGACTACGTGGCGCACCGGCGCGGTGGTTCGCAGATACGAGATGACGGCCGTCAAATCGTCGTCCGCCAGCTCGGCGAAGGGCATGAACGGCAGCACCGCCGTGCCGTCCGGGCGGACGCCGTAGCGCAGGATACGCGCCAAATCCGCGTCCTTGTAGCGCCCGATGCCGGTCTGCGAGTCAGAGGTGATGTTGGGCGCGCGGAACACCCCGACGGGTAGTTTGAACTCGAAGCCGCCCGTGAGTGGCGCGGTGTTTTCCGGGAGTTCGCCGGAGGCGGAGCGCGCGCCGTGGCAGTCGGCACAATGGGCGGGGCCCTGCACCAGGTAGCGCCCGCGCTCGATGACCGCCGGATCCGAACTCGCCCGGAACTCGAGCTCTTTCACGGCAAATTGACGCGATTGACGCGCCCAGGTGAGCCCGCCCAAGCCCGCCAGCAAGAGGCCCAACCCGAGACCCAACCGACCCAAAATGCGACCAACCTTCAGCTTCATCACGTGCTCTTCCTTTTCGCCTCTGCCGGCGTCACGCGGGGAGAAGTGAAACCACGCGCGCATTCGTTACATGGGGCCTGAGTGATTTTTTTGGTATGCTGAGCGGGCATGTCGGCTCCCGACCCCGCCCCCCGTGAAGCCGACGCGGCCGCGTTGGCGGCGCAGGCATTGGCCGGCGACCGTCAGGCGGAAGCCCAACTGTGCCTGCGGCTAGCGCCGGCGATTCGCGCTTTTGCCCGGCGCCGCTTGCGCAGCCAAGACGCAACCCGCGAATTTCAGCAAGAAGTGTTGCTGATTTTCGTGGAGGCGTTGCGCGCGGGCAGGCTCGAGGATCCCGCGCGCGTGGCCGGCTTCGTGCTCGGTATCTGCCGTAACCTGGCGTTCGATCGCGTACGCGAGCGCGAACGTCGCGGCAAGTTGTGGGAGCTCTACGGCGACAGCGTCTCCGCGAGTGACGTAGTGCAGCCGGTCGAAGTCACGGTCGAGATCATGCGCCTCGAGGATTGCTTGACCGAGCTTTCGAAGCGCGCGCGCGAGGCGGTGTGGCTCTCGTACGGTGAGCTCCTGAGCCACTCCGAGGTCTCCACTCGGCTCGGCATCAGTGAAGGCAACGCGCGCGTGCTCAGGCACCGCGCGCTGCACGCGCTCAAGCAGTGTGTCGCGACCCCCAAGCGATGGGAGTCGCTACAATGACCGCCGCCGATGACGCGCTCGCGCTGCTCGACGACTACCTCTCTGCGGCAATGTCGGACGTGCACGCCAGCGACTTCGAGGAGCGCTTGTTCGCCGAGGCCGCCGCTGGTCGCGCGCCGGAGCTCGGCTACCTCGATACGCTGTTCGATCAGGCGCAGTGGTTCGTGATGCGCGGCGGCTTTTCCTCCGGCGCCACGGCGGAGCAGATCGCCGAGCTGCGCAAGCTGCCGCACGTCCACTACATCGACGTAGAAGCCGATACACGGGTCGGCGCGTGGCCCGCGGACACCAAATACGTCGTTTACCGCTTGGACGTCGATCTCCGGGGTTACGAGAACATCGACGTCGCGATCGTCACCCCCGACGGCGAGCACCGAAAATGGTTCCGCGACGTCGTGTACGATCCCAAAGACGGCGCTCTCTACGGCGCGTGCGACGCGCCCCTCGCGGCGTCCACCTTTCGTCACGAACCGCTGATCGCGCGGATTCAGGCGTCTCGAGCCGGCTCGGGACTCAATCGCGAGACGGTCGCTGAACTGAGCGTCACACCGAAGTAGCCAGCGGGGCGTCTGATGTGGGCCAGATGCGGCAGATGCGGCAGATGCGAATGCGTGGCGCTGCCAATCGCGGTCGGGTGCGGTGACCGAACGCGCGATTCGAGCTAACCTGAGGGAAAGTGACCGAAGTGCTCGCCAAAGTCACGACTCGTACGTTGAACGTACCGCGTGGCCCCGACGTGACTCATCGCATCCGAGTTCCGCATAGTTGGCTCGAGACCGGTGAGGTCGTGGAACTCGAGCTGCCACGCAACTTGACCTGCGCCGCGTGTGAGGGGGGAGGTTGCGACGCTTGCGAGCGTTCGGGCGCGATCACTCTGCGCGGGCGTCAAGAGCTGGCCGAGATTTTGAAGGTGACCTTGCCAATGCGCCAAGCCGAGCGCGAGGTTCGCGGCGTGATGATTCGCATTCCAGAGCTGGGCGGTTTACCGCCCGAGAACGCCGAAGGCCTGCCGCGCGGTCTCCTCTTGTTGCGCGTCGAGCCGGCCGAGGTGGCCGACCGTGGAGTCACCCGGGTGAGGACCAGTGGACCGCCGCTTTCGCAACGCGTGATGGAGTCGCTACGCATCCCAGCGTCGCCGCGCGGCCGGGCCCGGCTGCTCGTCGCCCTGGCGCTAATCGTCGTGCTGGCCGGGCTCGCAATCCTCGCATTTGGACGGCATCGTGGGCTAGGTTAGCGCCATGAATCCCATCGCCATGGGCCTGATCATCGTGACGCTGACCACGGTGTTCGCGGTCAGTGCTTGGCGTCGCTTCAATTTGGCAAAGGTAGGGACGGCCACGTGGGAAAGCCGTCTGAACGACGTGCCGAAGCGCTTGGGCTTGGTGTGGACGTTCGCGTTCTTCCAAAAGAAGATGCGCTACTACCTGGCCGCGGGGCTCGCGCATCAGCTCATCTTCCTCGGCTTCCTCGTGCTGCTCTTGCGCACGCTTACGCTGTGGGGTCGGGGTTTTTGGCCGAGTTTCAACTTGTTCGTGCTCGGCTACGAACCTTTTTTGGGGCTGCCGCTCGGCGCGATCTACGGCTTTTTGAAAGACGTGTTCGCGTCGCTCGTGGTGCTCGGCTCTGCGGTGTTCGTCTACTACCGCGTGGTGCGCCCGCAGAAGCGCATGACCCTGGGCGTCGAAGGGCTGGTCATCCTGGGCATCATCTGCACGATGATGATCGCGGATCTGACGTACGACGGCGCCAGTACGGTGCTCGCGCATCGCTTCGCGAGCGAATGCAGCGCGGGTGCGAGCGAGTTCCCGTGTTCGGCGATGGCGACGTTGATCGCGCCACTCGCGCCCGCGGAGGGTGAGCTCAGCTATCACCTAGCGGAACCGGCGGGCTCCTTGTTCGCGCTGTTGCTCTCGGGCCTCGGCTCGAGCGCGTTGGTGGTGCTCGCGCACATCGGCTTTTGGACGCACTCGTCGTTGGTGCTGATTTTCGCCAATATCCTGCCGTACACCAAGCACTTCCACATCATCACCGCGATCCCGAACGTGTTCCTCTCGGACATCACGCCGCGCGGCCGTTTGCGTCCGCTCGCGCCCAGCACCGAGGCGTTGATGGCTGCGGTCGAGAAAGCGACCGAGGGTGAAGATCTGCTGAGCGCGCGCATCGGCTACGCGCGCATCGAGCACTTCACGTGGAAGGACATGCTCGACTTCTACACTTGCACGGAGTGCGGGCGCTGCTCGGACAATTGCCCCGCGTTCACCACCGGCAAGATGCTGAGCCCCAAGCAATTCACGCTCGACTTGCGCAACCACTTGTACGGGCGCCAAGAGGAGTTTCTCGCCGTCGGACCCGCGGCCGTGCATCAAGCCACCGCGCCCGCCCCGAGTGAGCCAAAAGTAGAACCTGCGGAGGCACCGGCCGCCTCCGCAGAGCCCGTGAAGCCCGCGGCTTCGGCCGAACCCGCGAAAGTCTACAAGCCGCTCGATCTCGTCCCCGGCGTGATCCACGAAGACGTGCTGTGGGGCTGCACCACCTGCCGCGCGTGTGAAGAGCAATGCCCGGTCAACATCACCTACGTCGACAAGATCGTGCAGATGCGGCGCAACTTGGTGGTGATCAAGGGTGAGTTTCCAACGCAGCTCGCCAAGCCCTTCGAAGGCATGGAGGGCAACGGCAATCCGTGGAATTTGGCGCGCGTCGATCGAGCCAGTTGGTCCGAGGGCCTCGGCGTCAAGAGCTGCGCCGAGAAACCCGACGCCGAGGTGCTGTTCTGGGTGGGTTGCGCGGCGAGCTATGACGATCGCGCCAAGAAGATCGCGCGCAGCACGGCGCAGCTGTTGCTCGCCGCGGGCGTCGATTTCGCGATCCTGGCCGAAGAAGAGACGTGCACGGGCGATCCCGCGCGCCGCGCAGGCAACGAGTACCTGTACACGATGCTCGCCGAGACCAACGTGGCCACGCTGAACGGCTACAAAGAGCAGGGCGGGGTGAAGAAAATCATCACCACCTGTCCGCACTGCTTCAACACGCTCAAGAACGAGTACCCCGACTTTGGCGCCAAGTTCGAGGTCGTGCACCACACCGACTACATGTTGGAGTTGGTGGCGCTGAAGAAGCTCAAGCCGAGCAAGCCCGTGCGCGCCAAGGTCGTCTATCACGACTCCTGCTACCTCGGGCGTTACAACGATATCTACGAGTCACCGCGCACGATCCTGCAGGGCATCCCCGGCGTGGAGTTGGTCGAGGCCGAGGGCGTGAACAAGAAAAAAGGCCTGTGCTGTGGCGCAGGTGGCGCGCAGATGTTCATGGAGGAGCAGAACAGCAACCGCGTGAACGTCAAGCGCACGCTGCAGCTCTTGGACACTGGCGCGACCACCATCGCCAGCGCGTGTCCGTTCTGCATGACCATGCTCAGCGACGGCATCAAGTCACAGTCCAAAGAAGAGACGGTTCGAAATATGGACGTGGTGGAAATGCTTGCGCTTTCGTGCGGTGTGGCCGACCAGCCTGGAGGCACCGGCGGCACACCCGACGAGTCGAGCACCGGTTCTGGCGCCGCCGCAGCCGAATGACGCCCCGCACGTCGGTGCTATAGTGGTATACGAATGGCCATCAAGCCCACAGAGACCCCCATCAGGCCCGAACCAGAGCACACGCCTGCTTCTCCGGGTGAGGTGCGTCGCTTGCAGGGTTTCGACTGCGACTTCTGCGGGCGCCACTTCGAAGGCCCGCCCGCAGGCTCCGGGTTGTTCCTGTGGTCGCGCGGTGACGAATACCGCTTCGAGGAACCGCCGCTGTGTGAAGAGTGCGCCATTCGCATCAGCGTCGGCGCCGTCTTGAAGTGGCAGAGTGAAGACGAAGGAGAGGGCTGACCCTCCGTCACGCTGGCTGCGAGGCAGTCGGTGTGAGTGCGAGGTGCGTTGGGTCACCTGAGAGCG
>Ga0164308_10000340_pt1 | contig 25463 bp, 23 predicted proteins | sample Whisoiple_246_MG_FD_109983 | JGI IMG/M metagenome (GOLD analysis project Ga0164308, IMG submission 109983) | Soil microbial communities amended with fresh organic matter from upstate New York, USA - Whitman soil sample_246_MG | ecosystem: Environmental > Terrestrial > Soil > Unclassified >... | reverse complement strand
GACGGCTTCCGTCTCAGGCGTTCACGTCGTTTCGCGGACGATGAGGTGCGCGTCGGTCTCGGGGCCGCCCTGGGGTGGGGCTGATCCTTCCGCGGCGCTCAACGCGAGCTCGGCCAAGTAGCGCTCTCAAGCCCGGCGAGTCCGTCGGCGATCGAGCTTCCGCTCGATCCCCGCGCCTTCGCCTATCGGGACTCGCCCGAGTCCCGCCGGCGCGCTCGCAGAGTGGGTACCAGCGTGGAAGCGGGTACCCACTCTGCGTTCAGCCGTCCGCCCCTAGTACGAGACGGTCAGCGTGTTCGACACCGAGATGATCGTGACCACCGCGGCGTTGATGAATCCGCCGATGTACGGGTTGTTCGTCACGCGATAGATCTTGCGGGAGATCACCGCCGCGACCGCCAGGATCACGATCACAGGGAACAGCCAGATGCTGAAGATGCCCCCGAAGCCTTCGATCGTCTCCCCGGTGATGGCGAAGGTCAGGTACTGCGCCACGACGAGGACGATCGGCGCGAGAGCGTTCGCGAGGGCCAGGACGAACGTGTTCAGCCATTCCCTGCCCCGCAGCGTGAACCGGTTGAAGCCGTTGATGGCCACCGAGTTCGCGAGGAAGTACACGAGGAAGAACGGCAGGTAGAGCAGCCCGATCCACAGCTTGTCCGGCCCGAATGCCTTGACGGCGATGACCCACAGACGGAAGTCCGTCTTGAAGAAGTAATCGAGCACGAACACGATCCCGAAGGCGGCGGCCACCACGAGGGCACCCAGGCCGATGCCGTGGAAGAACTTCTTCCAGCCGGGCAGGATGCCCTGCTCGCGCAGGTCGAGACCCGTCTTGCGCCCGAAGACGAAGTAGGACACCGCCAGCACGATGATCGCCGCGACGCCGTTGATCGCCGCCCATGTGGCGATGAAGAACACCGCACCCTGGGTGAAGATCGTCGGCACGACGTTGAAGGCGATTCCCTGCATGAACGGTTGCTGGCTCAGCCACACGTAGCTGAAGCCGGAGAACAGCGCCAAGACGGCGAGCCCGCCCCAGAACCACGCCAGTCCCTGTCGGCTCGTTCCGGTGAGTGCCCGCGGAGCCTCGTACCTCAGTCCTGCGAACGCCCGGGTCCCGAGCAGCGCACGGGTGAAGGCGACGAGGAAGATGCCGAACCCGATCAGACCGAGTGTCGTCGCGAATTCCTTGAGCGGCCAGATCTGCGCGCCCGCGTCGATCGGGTTGGGTGTGTCGAACACCTTGTCCCAGAACTCGATCTGCGAGGCGACCGTCGTGGGGGAGATCGTGCCCCAGGGGTGGGTCTCAGCCGGGGTGTAGACGATGCGAACGGCACCGTCCTGCTCGTAGAACTGGCCGGCGCCGCGGGTTTCGCCGTCTGCCGGGTCCGCGCCGAAGTTGAGGAAGGACTGCGCGTTCGGGGTTCCGATGTAGTCGCGTGGCGGCGTGAGGGCGACACCCTCCGGGCTGTAGCTGCGGAAGAAGAACTCGTCGTACTGGTCCGCCACGAGGCCGACGTCGCGGGTCCCGTAGATGTTGGTGTACGCGCCATCGGCGTCGGTGTACACCGGATCGTTGTCCACCAGCAGGACGGCATCGATGAGCTGTTCGTCCGCTTCGTCATCGAGCGCGACGGAGAAGTTCGCCGCGCGCGCACCGTTGGAGTGCCCCGAGACGCCCAGCTTGTCCTGATCGACGTACGGCAGCTGCGACACCAGCTTCACGACGTCGTACATGCCGGTTCCGCCGAGAGTGAGCTGATCGTTGCGCAGGTTGGAGGAGTTGCCGTGGCCGTACATGTCGATCGAGACGACGACATACCCTCGTCGCGCCAACTCGACGTAGTTCGCATCCTGCATCTCTCGGTTGTTCCACCAGCCGTGGCTGACGATGATCGCAGGTGCCTTGTTCTCCTCGGTGACCGAGTCCGGCTTGAACAGCAGTGCGCTGATCATCTGACCGGACGGGGTCTCCCAGCGCATGTCTTTGACCGCCACGGTGCCCCCGTTGGTCTGGACGGCGGACGCGACGATCGCGGACAGCAGCATGAGCACCACTGAGAGCGCCAGCCAGAATGGATTCCTTTTCAAGAAGGTGACTTTCATGGATCCCTTACTCCTTCGTGTGGGGGTCGAGCGAGAGGTTCGGTGCACGCAAGGGTGTCCGCTGTCCAGACTCAGCCGTCGACGTCGCGGTGCTCAGCGGTGAGTCGACTGTCGAGCACGGGCTTCCCGCCGTGTGCTTGTGAACGTCGGAGCGAGCGACGACGTCGAGAAGGCTATTACGGCCGATCGCGCGATGAGAATCGTTCCACCCAAGATGCACATACGTGCAAAGAGGGGGGAGAGCCGACGGGAACGTGCCCGCGATCTCCCACGGGGCGGACGAAACGTCGCCGGACCTGTGACTGAACGAACGTGCAAACACTCCCACCCGGAGGAGCTCACGCAGATGCCGCGCCGCGTGTGGACGGTGGCTGGCGACAGCAGGATCGTCCCGCTGCGTCAGGGAGTGAAGCTGTCGGCGGTACCCGGCCCGCATGGTACGTTAGCGAACATCTGTCCGACATGCGAACGGTCGTGGATCTCTTCCGAAGGGAAACCCCGGCTGCGTCCGAAGCCCGTCGAGCGGCTGCAGCCCTCGAAACCCTGCTCGTAGATGAGGAGAATCCGGCATGGTCGAATCCGCACGCGAGGTCATCGATCGCTCCGACTCTTCGGCTTTCGACGACGATCAGCATGCGATCTGGAGGGAGCAGAAGGCCATCTACACGGCCTTCCTCGCCGGCGATCGGGCTCGCATCGACCGCCATATCCATCCCGACGCGACGATCTGGGACGCCGTGACCGAGCGCATCGCGCGCGGCCTCGCCGACCTCGACGCCATTCGCGCCACCCGGCCGACCGGCGATTCGCGGCCGATCACGACGCGGGTCGAGGTCGCCGACCCCATCATCGACGTCTCGGGCGATCTCGCCGTCGCGCGTCACGTGCTGCGCGTCGAAGAGCAGGGGCCCGAAGGCGCGGAGCGCCAGTTGATGCGGGTCAGCCAGGGCTGGCGCCGCATCGACGGCGTCTGGCACATCATCCACTCCCACGAAGATCTGTTCTCGGTCGACCCGCTCGACTGAGTCGACGGCCACCTCGAAAGGACGCCAATGCCCATCGATTACGTCTCCCGTCGCGCGCGCCTGGATGAGCGGTTGGATGCCGCGGGCATCGACGTGCTGTTCCTGCCGGCATCCCAGACCGATCTGGAGTACTTCACCGGGCTCGAGCGCGGTGCGCCGTCATTCGGCAACATCGGGTACACGAATCACTGGATCTCTGGCGCGTTCTTCGCGCCCGGCAAGGAGCCGCTGTTCGTCCTCACCCGCCACCATCAGGAGTTCCACCTCCCGGGCGGCGTGGCGGGCGACATCGTCACCGCGACGGAATCGGACGATGGCGCGGAGGTCTTCCGCCGCGCCTTCGACGCGTTCAATGCCCGCCCTCGCCGCGTGGCGGTGGGGGGTGCGCCGGGCGACGAGTCGTGCGTCCACGAGTCGGGCGCGAAGGAGCGGATCGCCGTGAGCGGTCGCACCTGGGCCGAGACGACTCTGCAGCTGAGGGAGCACCGGCCGGACGCCCAGTTCACGGTCGCCGACGGCATCCTGAACAGCATCCGTCGCATCAAGGATGCGCATGAGATCGAGCTGATGACCGAGGCGTCCCGCATGGTCGACGAGGTCATGGCGGCGGTGAGCGACCGCGTCGTCGCCGGGATCACCGAGCTCGAGCTGGCGTCGGAGATCGACCTGCGCATCCGCCAGCTCGGCTCGCCCTCATCATCTTTCGACACCGCGGTGTGGGCGATGGGGAAGGGGATCGAGCGCGATGCGAGCGAGCGGCTCTCGCGCAAGGCTCTGCCCGATCGCGCCGGCGTCAATTTCGACTTCGGCGCGGTCGTCGAGGGGTACTGCTCCGACTTCGGGCGCACCGTGCACATCGGACAGCCCGATGAGGAGTACGAGCGCGTCTACGACATCGTCATGGCGGCGCAGGAGGCCGGTCGCAAGGCCGCCGTTCCTGGTGCGACCGGCGGCGATGTGCACCGGGCCACGCGCGCAGTGATCGAGGAGGCGGGTTACGGCGACTGGTTCCGCCATCGCACCGGGCACAACATCGGCAAGGACGTGCATGAGCTGCCGTACATCTCCGAGGAGGATGAGACTCCGCTCGAGCCCGGGATGATGTTCACGATCGAGCCGAGCGTGTTCTGGCCCGGTCGTGTCGGTGTGCGCGTGGAGGACGTCTTCCTTCTGACCGAGAGCGGCGAGACGGTCAAGATCAATGAGCTCGACAACGAGATGCGTGTGAACGACTGAGCGCCGGCTGCCCCTCGTTCAGCCCTGGCCCCTGTCCGCGATCCGCGGCGGGGGCCAGGTCTCTTTTCGGAATCGAACACCGACCTCGCGATCGAAACTGTTGACACGCTCGGCCGCATAGTGAACACTCGTGCGTAGAACGAACAATGTGAGCGCGACGAGGCACCGGGCGATGCCGCCCCCCGCACGCTCCGAAACGCCAACCGACCGAAGGAGCAATCCCGATGAACCCCACCGCATCGAGCCGGATTCTGGTCGGCCTCGCAGCCTGCACGGCACTGGGCCTCGCACTCGCGGGATGTGCCGGAGGCTCGGGCGACGCAGCAGCCGGCGACGGCGGCAGCGTCGAAGTCGCCGGCGTCACCATCGAGAAGAACGAGGACCTCGCGGCCCTCGTTCCCAAAGAGGTCGCCGACCGCGGAACGCTCACGGCCATCCAGTTCGACAACGCGCCTGCCGACACGTTCGTCGGCGAGGACGACGAGATCACCGGCTGGGGCCCCGACCTCGGCCGCGCCGTCGCGGGGCTGCTCGGCCTCGAGTACACCGCAGAGGTGTCGGGGGCATTCGACACCTTCATCCCCGGCATCGAGAACGGCCGTTTCGACACCTCGTGGGCCTCGATCATCGTGACGCCCGAGCGCCTCGACGTCGTGGACATCGTCGCCGTGCACGAGAGCACGACGGGCGTCATCACGAAAGAGGATGCCGGCCTCGACATCAGCACGCCCGAAGACCTCTGCGGTCTGCGCGTGGGCGCGCTCGCAGGTTCGGCCTTCCTCATCCAGATGGAAGAGATCGTCGCCATCTGTGAAGACGCGGGTAAGCAGGCCCCGACCGTCGACTCGTTCCCCCAGCAGGGCGCAGCGCTGCTCGCCGTGAGCTCCGACCGCATCGATGCCTTCATGACCGCCAAGGGTCAGCTGTCGTGGCTCCTGCGCGAGGACAGCAGCGCGGAGGGTCTGGAGATCCAGCCGCTCGACTACCAGCCCAACCTCGAGGGCGTCGCCGTCGGAAAGGACTCGGGCATGACCGAGGCGATCGCCGCAGCGATGGACCAGCTCATCGAAGACGGGTCGTATGAAGAGATCATGGGGCACTGGGACATCGACTTCGGGTTGCTCGACAAGGCTGTGGTCAACCCCGACGTCGCCCAGTGACGGCCTTCGCCTGACCGACGACATGGACACCGTAGAGCGGGCACGAGCACGCGCCAACTGCCTCCACGGCCGCACCGCGCTCGTCCTCGGAGCGGTCGGAGAACTCGGTCGCGACGCGGCCACGACGCTCGCCTGCCTCGGCGCGCGCGTGGTCGTCGCCGACGAGGATCCGGCGGCGCTCGAGGGCCAGTACGGCGACGACGAGCGGTTCGACCTGAGCATGGTCGCCGTGTCGTCCTCCGCCGATCTCGAAGCGCTCGCCGCCGCCCTCCCCGAGGTCGACATCGTGATCCATCGGACCCGCGCGGCCGCAGGCGGGGCCCGCGCGCGACGAGAGGACTCCGGCCTCGACGCCATCCGGCACTTCGTCCCGGCGATGGTCCGCCGGCGGCGCGGCTCGATCATCGCCCTGGCCTGCTCGTCATCGCGGACCTCCGGCGAACGCGGGCTCGCGGCATCCGCTGGTCGAGAGCTGCAGGGCGCGGTGCGCACGCTCGCGAGCGAGCTGCGGCCGTTCGGCGTGCGCGTCAATGCGGTCGCGCCGGACGGCGTCGCGCCGACCATGGCGGTGGCCTTCCTCGCGTCGGACTCGTCGTCCCACGTGACGGGCGCAGTGCTGGCGATGGAGCGGGGCTGGTCGGCGCTCGAGAGTCTCGACGAACGACCGGCCACGACGGCACCGCCCCGCCCGCTCGGCGCCGCTCCGGGCGCGCCTCCGCGCGGGCCCGGCGCGACGGGGCCGGCGCTGCTGCCCCTTCCGCTGCACGAACTCGAACCGAGGATGGGTGAGGAAGCCTATGAGCGACGGCGCGCCTGAGGAGCGTCCCGGCAGGGGGCCGTTGACCGCCACGCTGCAGATCGGCGGCGAGCCCGTAGGCCCTCGCGTGCGGACCAGCAGCGGGCGGCACCTCGCCGCGAAGATCGGCGGATGGATCCTGCGCATCCTCGTCGTCCTGATCGTGCTCGAGATCGTCTCGAAGTTCCTCACCGCGGACGCGATGCGGTGGGACGTGGTCGCCGAGTACCTGTTCAGTCCGAAGGTGCTCCAGGGCGTCGGACTGACCATGATCCTCACGGTCGCCGCGATGGTCCTCGGCTGCATCATCGGCCTGGTGCTGGCTCTCATGAAGATCTCGACCAGCCTGCTGTTCAACCTTGCGGCCGACGCCTACATCTGGCTGTTCCGCGGCACCCCTCTGCTGGTGCAGCTGCTGTTCTGGTACAACCTGGCGAGCTTCCTGCCGAAGCTCACCCTCGGCATCCCGTTCGGTCCCCAGTGGCTCGAGCTCGACACCAACACGGTCATCACCTCGTTGGTCGCGGCGCTGCTCGGCCTCGGGCTCAACGAGGGTGCCTACATGTCCGAGATCATCCGCGCAGGCATCCAGTCGGTCGACCAGGGTCAGAGCGAAGCCGCCGCTGCGCTCGGCATGTCGCGCCGTCGTGCGATGCGGCGGATCGTGCTGCCGCAGGCCATGCGGGTGATCGTCCCGCCCACCGGCAACCAGGTGATCTCCATGCTCAAGGGCACGAGCCTCGTGAGCATCGTGGCGATCAGCGAGCTGCTGTACACCGTGCAGGTCATCTACGCCCGCACCTTCGAGACGATCCCGCTGCTGGTCGTCGCCTGCATCTGGTATCTGATCCTCACCACGGTGCTCTCGATCGGGCAGCACTACATCGAGCAGTATTACGCCCGCGGCGCCACCCGCAACGTGCCCGATACCTACCTCGTGAAGCTCCGGAAGCTGCTGGGCCGCACGACGCCGATCGCTTTCGCACCGAGAGAGCAGGACCGCGTATGACCACGCTCACCGAACCGATCATCCGCATCCAGTCGCTCAGCAAGAGCTTCGGACCGCTGCAGGTGCTTCACGGCGTCGACCTCGAGATCTTCCGCGGCGAAGTCGTCTGCGTGATCGGCCCGTCCGGATCGGGGAAGTCGACGCTGCTTCGTTGCATCAACCACCTCGAGACTCCGACCGCAGGCGTCGTCTGGCTGGGCGACGAGAGCATCGGGGTGCGCGAGAGTCGCGGGCAGCTCGTCGAGGTTCCGCCGGCGGAGCTCGCCCGTCAGCGCACCGAGATCGGGATGGTGTTCCAGAGCTTCAACCTCTTCGGCCACATGACGGTGCTGGAGAACATCATCGAAGCGCCCATCCAGGTGCTGGGAACCCCCCGGGCCGAGGCTGAGACGCATGCGAGGCAGCTGCTGGAGTGGGTGCGCCTGGAGGGCAAGGAGTCGACCTACCCCCGCCAGCTCTCTGGCGGCCAGCAGCAGCGGGCCGCGATCGCCCGCGCGCTGGCGATGCGACCCCGGGTGATGCTCTTCGACGAGCCGACCTCGGCACTCGACCCCGAGACCGTGGGCGAGGTGCTCTCCGTCATGCGCAGGCTCGCGTCGGAGGGCCTGACGATGATCGTGGTGACGCACGAGATCGAATTCGCCCGCGAGGTCGCCGACCGGGTGGTCTTCATGGACGAGGGCCGCGTCGTGGAGATGGGGTCGGCGGAGCAGGTGCTCGATGCGCCCCGCGAGGAGCGCACGCAGCGTTTCCTCTCGCGCATCCTCAACACCCGCGCGGACGCGGACGACTGACCGGGTGCGCCGCTCCGATCGGTCCTGTGCTCCGTCGGGGCGGCGCTTCCCTTAGCGCTGCGTTGCCAGGAGGGCGATGTCGGAGCTGATCTGGGCCGTCGTCTCCAGGAGCGGGGGGAGGCAGTTCTCGATGAGCTCCTCCACGCTGACCCGGGAGGTCGACACCGTGACGTTGACCGCGCTGATGTAGGCGCCGGTGCGGTTGTCGATGACGGGCGCGGCGATCGACCGCGCCCCGAGGTCGAGCTCCTGGTTGTTGAGCGCCCATCCCTGTGCGCGTACCTCGGCGATCCGCTCGCGCAGCTCTTGCTCGTCGGTGACGGTCTGGGGGGTGAACTTCTCGCGGGGGTACTTGCGGAAGAACTCGTCCAGCTCGTCGGGGCTCATAGCCGAGAGCAGCACCCTGCCCGTCGAGGTGCAGAAGGCGGGGATGCGGCGGCCGATGCTCACGCGCAACGGCATCACCGACTCCGCGGCCGCGCGGGCGACGTAGACGATGTCGCCGTCGTCGTACTCGCAAGCCGAGCACGACTCGCCCAGTCTGGTCGAGAGCTTTCGAAGGTGATCCTGAGTGGTGTCGACGCTGGACGACGACGAGAGGAAGGCGTAGCCGAGGTCGAGCACACGAGGCCGCAGGTAGAACCGGTTCTGCTGCATGCCGACGTATCCCAGCGCCTCGAGGGTCAGCAGCGACCGGCGCGCGGACGCCCGGCTCAGGCCGGCGATGCGTGCGACGTCGGCGAGGGTGAGCATCGTGTGCTCGTCGGAGAACGCACGGATGACAGCCAGCCCCCGCGAGAGGGATTGGACGAATTCGCCCGAGGGCTGCCGGGGCTCGTCGGCATTCATGTCGTGCTCCCTCAGCGGTTATGCGGCGTTGCGGGTCGTCTCACCTTACTGAGCGGTGCACGCGCGCTCCCACATCGACACAGTTCAACGGATGTAGGATGCCCCGTTCACGTCGATCGTCGCGCCGCTGAGGTGACGCGTCCGCCCGCTTGCGAGGAGCGCGACGAGTTCGGCGATCTCGCTCGGGGGAACCATCTCACGCATGGCGAGGGTATCGAGGAACGCCTGTCGACCGCCGCGGTCCTCCCCGGCCGAGGCCGACATCTGCGTGTCGACGACGCCGGGAGCGATGAGGTAGGCGAGGATGCCCTGCGTCGCATACGCGCGCGCCACGGTCTTGATCGCCGCCGCGGTCGCGGCCTTCGAGGCGGCGTAGCCGACGAGATTGGCGTTGCCTGCTCCGCGCTGGGCGGCCCAGCTGCTCAAGCCGATGAGCGACCCGCCGCCGCCCTCGAGGAAGTGCGACACCGCGCGGCGCACGAGCGTGAGCTGGCTGCGGGTGTTCACCTGCAGGGCGAGGTCGAGCGCGGCATCCCACTCCTCGTCCGTCGCATCGAGTTCGACCTTGGGCATGACGGCGGCGTTGAGGACGGCGACCTCGATGCGGCCCGCCCATTCCGTCGCCTCCGCCCAGAGCTGCGCTGCGCCACCCGCGGTGGACAGGTCGGCGCGCACGAGGTGAGCGGCTCCTTCGGGGTAGCCCGAGATCGCGGCGCGCGCGCCGTCGGCGTTGGCGTTGTGGTGTGCGACGAGTCGGGCACCGGAATCCGCGAGCCGTTCGACGATCGCGCGACCGATGCCCGCTGAGGCACCGGTGACGAGCACGGTGCGGCCGGCGAGCTCGCCCGATGCGGTAGTCGCTCCTGAGCGTGAGGCGGGTGCAGAATCCATTTCGAGACCTCCGGCGCGTGGCGGGCGGACGGGTGGGGACGACGACCAGCATACGCGGTAGTGTTCGTCATGCGACGGAAAGTTCGTACCGCGAACAGCCAATCTTCGGTGTTCACCGCCGTACCCCGAGGGAGAGTGTGAATGAGGGTGTCGTCACCGGGCATCGGATCGCCCGACGAATCCGGCTCGCTGAGCTATGAAGGTCGCGCGGTACCGGTCGCGGCATCCGACACCGTCGCCTCCGCCATGGTGGCAGCCGGAGAGCTCGGCAATCGGCGCGACGACCGCGGCGACCTCCGGGGCGTCTGGTGCGGGATGGGCGTGTGCCACGAATGCGCCGTCACCGTCGATCATCGCGAAGGCGCGCTCGCGTGCGTGACACCGGCGCGACCCGGTCAGATCATCGAGACGCAGTCCGCACGGCGCCGAGTCCCCACGGAAGCGGCGGCGCCGCGCCCCGAGTCCGAGCTCACTCCGGACGTCCTCGTGATCGGGGCCGGGCCCGCCGGACTCGCCGCCGCCCGCGACCTCGCCGCTGCCGGACTCGATGTGCTGCTCATCGATGAGCGCAAGAAGCTCGGCGGGCAGTTCTACAAGCAGCCCGATCCGGCGCTCCCCATCGACGAAGCCCGTCTCGACGGCCAGTACACGGCAGGGCGGCGGCTGATCGAGGCCGCCCGGCGCTCGGGCGCGCGGCTGCTGCTCGGGGCTTCGGTCTGGGCGGCCTTCGACGCTGACCGGCTGCTCGCCCGTTCCGACGCCGAGCGCTGGGTCATCCGCCCTCGGCGTGTCGTGCTCGCCACCGGCGCATACGAGCGCGGCGTGCCGATCCCCGGGTGGACGCTCCCGGGAGTCATGACCACCGGCGCGGGCCAGACCCTCCTCCGCTCGTATCAGGTGGCACCCGGAGCCCGCGTCCTCGTGGCAGGCAACGGACCGCTCAACATCCAGCTCGCGGCCGAGCTCGCGAAAGCGGGGGTCGACGTCGTCGGTCTGGTCGAGGCTGCTTCGTTCCTCTCGCCCGCACGTGCCGGCGCCGCGATCCGGATGGGCCTCAACGCGCCCGGTCTCACGCGCGACGGTGTCGCCTACCTGGCCGCGCTCGCGGCGCGGCGGGTGCCGGTCATCGCCGGCTCGGTCGTCGAGTCGCTCGACGGGGATCCCCACCGCGGCGTGCGGCGCGCGACCGTGGCGCGGCTGGGTCGTGACGGCCGTGCGACGGGCCCACGCCGGACCTTCGATGTCGATGCGGTGTGCCTCGGCTACGGGTTCGTGCCGAGCAACGACCTCGCTCGCAGCCTCGGCTGCCGCCACGAGTACGACTCGGCCAGGGGCGCGCTGCGGACGGTGACCGATGGGTCGGGACGCACCTCGGTCCCCACGGTGTGGGCCGTCGGCGACTCGGCCGGCGTGCGCGGGGCGAAGTTCGCGCAGGTGCAGGGCGCCGTCGCTGCCGCGGCGATCATCGCCGATCTGCGCGGTGGCCCCGGCGCCGAGGACCCGCGCATTGCGCGGGCAGCCCGCCGCCACCTGTCGTTCCAGCAGGGCGTCAACGCACTGTTCGCCGCCCCGGTGCTCACTGATCAGCTCGCAGAGCCGTCCACCGTGGTCTGCCGCTGCGAAGGGGTCACCCACGGCGACCTCGTCGAGGCGATGACCGACGGGGTCTCGTCGCCCGGAGCGGTCAAGCGGGTGACCCGCGCGGGCATGGGCAAGTGCCAGGGGCGCTACTGCGGCCCAGTGCTCACCGAGATGGAGGCCAGGCGTCGGGGTGTGCCGGTGTCGGAGCGCTCGGGCTTCGCGCCGCAGGCGCCCGTCAAGCCGGTGCCGCTCGGCGACGTCGCCCAGCCCTGAGAGCTCGCCCCCGGGGGTCCCGGGTCGATCAGAACCGGTCGGGGGCGAAGGGCTGCAGGTCGCGCCCTGGGTCGCGGCCCAGCACGAGGTCGCTGAGCACCCGGCCCATGAGCGGTGAGGCCGTGAAGCCCATGTACGGGTAGAACCCGAGCCACACCCCGCGATGCCCCGGCACCGCGCCGATGATCGGGCTGTGGTCGGGCGTCCCGTTTCCGATGCCGACCCACGTACGAAGGAGCGACAGCTCGGCGATCGACGGTGCGATGCGGATGGCCATCGCGAGGTTCGCGCGAAGCGACTCGGGGTTGACCACCCATTCGCCTGCGGCGTTCCGGCGCGCGGGCCAGCCCCCGCCGATGAGGAGGGTCCCCGACTGCGCCTGCTTGAAGGTGAGCTTGCCGCCGGCGTAGTAGACGAGGTGGTTCACCATCGGGTCGATCCGCTCCGTCACGCTCACCTGCACGGCCCCGCTGGAGATGGGCAGGTCGATGCCGACGAGCCGTCCGAGCGCCGGCATCCCATCGCCGCCGGCGAGGATCACCTGACGGGCTCGCACCTCGCCGCGCGGGGTGCGGAGGATGTGGACGCCGCGCTCCTCCCGCAGGCCTTCGACCGGTGTCAGGGGCATGACCACGGCGCCGCGTTCGACCGCGCGCCGCGCGAACGCGGGAGCCACCAGAAGCGGGTTCGCCTTGCCTTCGATCGGGCACAGCTCGCCGCCGACCACGTCGTCGGTGATCCAGGGCGCCAGCTGTCTGACGTCGTCGGCCGAGAGCATGCGGCTCTTGATGCCGATGCTGTTCTCGAGCGCCACCTTGCGCTCGATCGCCGGGAGCTGGCTCACGTCGTCGGCGATGAGCAGGCCGCCCTTCTTGCCGACCTGCAGGTCGGTGCCGAGCTCATCGCTCAGGCCGTCCCAGATCTCGAGCGAATCGGCGAGGAAGCGCAGCGCCGGGAGCCACGCCGCCGCCCAGTCGTCGCCCTCCTCGAGGAACGGCTCATGCTGGATCTGGCCGTGCAGGCTGCCGGCGTTGCGCCCGGACGCCTCGGTGTTCATGTCGTACCGCTCGAGGAGGGCGACCGAGAGCCCTTCGCCGCTCAGATGGTAGGCGGCTGCCGTGCCGCTGGCCCCGCCGCCGACGATCGCGACGTCGAAAACTTCTCCGGCGACCTTTCGATCTGTCATGGTTACACCGTATCCTGCTGTTCACAATACGTACACGTGTGCGCAGAGAGGTCATAATGGCTCCCCAGTTCTCCGGTTCCTACACCGTCGCCGTCACTCCCTTCACGGACGACCTCAGCGCCGTCGACGTCGATCGTCTCAAGGGGTTCCTCGACTGGCAGCTCGAAGAGAACGTGCCCGGGATCATCATGCTCGGAACGACGGGCGAGTTCCTCTCCGTGACTCCCGAGGAGCGCCGCCTCATCGTCGACACGACCGTCACACACATCGACGGCCGCATCCCGGTGCTGATCGGCACGGCAGACGCCTCCACGACGAAGGCGGTGGCGCAAAGCGTGGAGGCGAAGGAGCTCGGCGCCGACGGCCTCATGATCATCTCCCCGTACTACTACACGCCCACCGACGACGAGATCTACCGGTACTTCGAGGCGATCGTCGCCGCACAGGATCTGCCGATCATGCTCTACAACAATCCGGTGACCTCGAATGTCGACCTGAGCGCCGAGCTCGTCGCGCGCCTGGCGAAGGACTTCGAGACGATCTCGTACATCAAGGAGTCCTCTCAGGACATCGCTCGGGTGCGCGACGTCATCGACCTCGCCGGGGATGACATCACCGTCTACGCGGGCGAGCGCGTGGTCGACTCGTTCCTGCTCGGCGCCAAAGGGTACGTGAATCCCTACGGCAACTACATCCCGCGCGCCTCCGCCGGCATCTGGGACCTGCTCGAGGCGGGGCGCATCGACGACGCCCGCCGCATCGACGGCCTCATCAAGCGGTTCGACGCGATCATCGCCGAGGGTCACCCGACCTATGGTCACCAGTGCTACTCGAAGCGCCTCGCAGCGCGCGCGGGCCACCCGGTGGGCACCGTCCGGCCGCCGCTCACCACGTTCGAGCAGTTGGGTGCCGAAGGCGAGGCGCGCCTCGCGCGCATCGGCGCGATCATCGACGAACTCGACGATGTCACCCGCGATCTGGGTCTCTGACGCGTTCATGTCCATGACGCAATCGCCAGGACACACGGGCGAAACAGGGACGAATGTAAATTCTGTAACGAGTTGCCCTTCCCGATAACGATCTGCACTCTCGCTCCACTTTCCATGTGAAAATGGCCGCCACCCCCCGAGACGAGGCCCCCCGATGCCCGAGAACGCCATGACGACGCAGGACGCCGAATGGCTGACGCGCGCCGTCTACGAGATGTACGACGCCTACCTGACATCGGACCGGGCGCGGGCCGACAGCTACATCGCCGACGATGTCACGATCTGGGACACCGAGCACGAGCCGCTCGTGCGCGGCATCTCGGGGCTCAACGCGCTGCGCGACGCCCGACCCGCCGGCAGCGTCGCGGCCGTGGCGGGCATCGACGTGACCGATCCCGTCGTCGACGTGTGGGGGGATGTCGCACTCGTGCGCCACACGTTCGTCGTGCGCTTCGCCGATCCGGCCACGGCGCCGGAGCGCGTTCGCAACACCGCCGTGTGGCAGCGGCGGGACGGCCGCTGGCTCGTCGTCCACAACCACGAAGACGTCCTTCCCGAATAACCCGAAGTCCCACCACCGAGAAAGAGGAACCACAGTGAAGCGCTCTGTGAAACTGGTGGGCGCGGCAGCCCTCATCGCCGCGTCCGCCCTCATCGTCAGTGCCTGTTCCGCTCCCGCTCAGAACGAGTCGGAGTCAGCCGCTGTCGAGTCGCTGGTCATCGACAAGTCATTCGACCTCGTGACAGCAGACCCTGCCCGCATGTACGAGACGACGGGCGGCATCGTGCTGCACGCCGTCTACGACAGCCTTCTCACCTTCGCCGACGGCAACGCCGACAAGCCGTTGCCGAGCGTGGCGTCCGAGTGGTCGGTCAACGATGACGCCACCGAGTACACGTTCACGATCCGTGACGGCATCACGTTCTCGGACGGCACGCCGCTCACCTCTGCCGACGTCGTCTTCTCCCTCAACCGCGTGAAGAACATCCAGGGCAACGGCTCCTTCCTGATGGCGGGTCTGACAGTCGAAGCGCCCGACGAGTCGACGGTCGTCGTCACGTCGGAAGAGCCCAACACCGCCGTCCCGGCCATCATGACGAGCCCGACCCTCGGCATCGTCAACAGCGCGGTGGTGAAGAAGAACGGCGGTACGGATGCCGCGGATGCCGCCGACGCCGACACCGCCGAGGAGTTCCTCAACCAGACGTCGGCGGGCAGTGGCCCGTACACGATCGAGTCGTTCGACACGACGACCGAGACGGTCCTCGTCGCCAACCCCGAGTACTGGGGCGACGCGCCGGTCTACGACCGTGTCGTGCTGCGCAACGCGACCGCCGAAGCCCAGCTCATGGACGTTCAGAGCGGCACCGCGCACGTCGCGCTCGACCTCGGATCCGACCAGATCGCCGGACTCGGGTCCGACGTCGTGGTCAGCACGTCGCAGTCCCCGACGATCTTCTTCGTCTTCCTCAACGCCAACCCGGCGGTCTCGGAGATCACGTCGAGCCCCGACTTCCGCGAGGCGGTCAAGTACGGTCTCGACTTCGACGGGATCCTCGAACTGGCCGGCGAGGGTGCGGAGCGCGCCTATGGCATCGTCCCGTCCTCGTACCTCGGCGCGCTCGGTCCTGACGGCGCGGTCGAGCGTGACGTCGATCGGGCCACCGAGGCGGCGTCGCGGATCGGCGGCGATCTGACGGTCGACCTCGAGTACGCGAGCGACTTCTCCAGCAATGGACTCTCGATGGGCCCCTTCGCCGAGCGCATCGCAGCGCAGCTGGCCGAGGTCGGCATCACGGTCAACCTCAAGCCCGGCCCCATCGCCACGACGCTCGAGAGCTACCGAGCCGGCAGCGAGCAGATGGGCCTGTGGCTGTGGAACCCGGACTACCCGGACTCGGCCGACTATCTGGCATTCGGGCCTGGTGAGGTCGTCGGACTGCGCGCCGGCTGGGAGGCAGGAGCTGCTCCCGAGCTGGAAGCCGTGATGGCCGAGGTTTCGACCGAGACGGATGCCGCAGCCCGCGAGGCGCTCTACAAGCAGTTCCAGAAGCTGCACAACGAAGAGGGCGTCATCATCCCGCTGTTCCAGCCGGCGGCTTCGGTCGTCGCGGCGTCGGCGGTCGGAGAGGTCAAGTACGACCCGGTATTCTCGCTGGACATCGCGGCCATCGGCCGCTGATCTCCCCGCGCACGCTCCGAAGCGGGAGCTCCGCTTTCCTCTTCGGGGCGTGCGCGGCTGTATCCGTCCCCCTCAAAGAAACCCGAGGTGACCCGTGGCGTTGTTCATCGCCAAGCGGTTGGGCGCCGCCGTGCTCCTGGTCATCGGCACGATCCTCGTCGCATTCCTGTTGACCGCGGTGCTCCCCGGCGATGCCGCGACGGCGCGGCTGGGCGAGCGGGCAGCCGCCGATCCCGAGATCGTCGCGGCGATGCGCGAGCAACTGGGTCTCGACAAGCCTCTCTACGAGCAGTTCTTCATCTACGTGTCCGGCGTGACCCGGGGCGACCTGGGCGATTCCGTTCAGACCGCCCGCCCGGTGATGACCGACCTCCAGCTCTTCGGACCCGCCTCGGCCGAGCTGGCCTTGGCGGCGACGCTCATCGCGGTGATCATCGGCGGCGGGCTCGGCATCGTCGCGGCCCTCCGAGCCAACGGGCACCTCGACAACGTCCTGCGCGCGCTGAGCCTGGGCGGCGTCTCCATCCCGATCTTCTGGTTCGCACTCATCGCGACGGCGATCTTCTCGACCCGCCTGGGCTGGTTCCCCTCCTCCGGGCGGCTCAACGCCGGCGTCGTCCCACCGCCGCGGGTCACCGGGTTCTACACGATCGACTCGCTCATCGCGGGGAACTTCCCGCTCTTCCTGCAGGCCGTCCAGCATCTGATCCTGCCTGCGATCGTGCTCTCGGCCGCGATGGTCGGGCTCCTCATGCGCTTCACGCGCGCGTCGGTGCTCGACGTCCTCGGTCAGGAGTACATCCGGGCGGCAGAAGCCAAGGGACTCAGCGGTCGGCGGGTCGTCTTCGGGCACGTGCTGCGCGGCGCGCTCGTGCCCGTCATCACCGTCGTCGGCACGGCGTTCGCCTCCCTGCTGGCCGGAACCGTGCTCGTCGAGCAGATCTTCGCCTGGCCGGGCATCGGGTCGTACGCCTATCGTGCCGCGTCGACCCTGGACCTCTCCGCCATCGTGGGCGTGACGATCTTCGTCGCGCTCATCTACATCTTCGTCAACCTCGTGACAGACATCCTGTACGGGGTCATCGACCCGAGGATCCGACGCGCATGACTGTCACCGAGAACTCCTTCGAGACGCTCGACCCGGTCGCGTCCGCTGACGGGCGGCGATGGGTTCCGCGGTGGCGCCTTCCCGCCGCCTGGCGTCGCCCCCTGGCGATCGCGGGCGTGGTGATCGTCGCGTTCTGGGTGATCGTGATGATCTTCGCGCCGCTTCTGGCCCCCTACGACCCGCTCGCCCAGGACTCCGCGCGGTTCCTCCCACCCTCGCCCGAGCACTGGTTCGGCACCGACGGGGTCGGGCGCGACGTGCTCTCACGCGTCATCTACGGGTCGCGGATCAGCATCCCGATCGCCGTGATGCTCGTCCTGCTCTCTCTCGTGATCGGCGCGACGATCGGCGCGCTCAGCGGCTACTTCGGCGGCGGCGTCGATGCCGTCGCGATGCGCGTCGTCGACCTGTTCTTCGCCTTCCCCGCGATCATCCTCGCGATGGCGGTGTCGGCGGCTCTGGGACCCTCGCTCGTGAACGCGGTCCTGGCGATCGTGGTGGTGTCGTGGCCGGCCTATGCGCGCGTGACGAGATCGCTCGTGATCGGCTTGCGCGACAGCAACTTCATCGCCGCCTCACGGCTGATCGGCGCATCTCCGGCCCGCACGCTCGGACGGGACATCGCGCCGAACATCCTCGGCCCGATCGTGGTGATCTCGACCCTCGAGCTCGGGAACGCGATCCTCCTGCTGGCAGGACTGAGCTACCTCGGCCTGGGCGCGGTGCCCCCGACCCCGGAGTGGGGGGCGATGGTCTCGGAGGGCTCGCGCGTGTTCTACAACTACTGGGTCGCCCTCTTCCCAGGTCTGGCGATCCTCAGCATCGTGCTCGCGTTCAACTTCATCGGCGACTCGCTGCGCGACGCCCTCGACCCCCGCACGTCTCGCGCCGTGCAGTCGATGGAGCTGTGATGGGCACTCTTCTCGACATCCGCGATCTGCACATCACGGTGGGCGGGCGTGCCCTCGTCGACGGCGTCGACATCACGGTCGAGCCGGGGGAGGTCGTCGGACTCGCCGGTGAGAGCGGAAGCGGGAAGACGCTCACCGCGCTCACGGCGCTCGGCTTCCTCCCCGACAACGCCACCACGTCGGGGCAGGTGCTCCTCGACGGGAAGGATGTGCTCTCCCTCGATGTCAGGGCGCTGCGCCGTCTCCGCGGCGACCGCGTGGCGATGGTGTTCCAGGACCCCATGACGTCGCTGCATCCGATGCTCACGATCGAGACGCAGCTCACCGAGCACCAGCGGGCCCACCGTGACCTCACGCGTAAGCAGGCCCGCGAGCATGCGATCGAACTGCTCGACCGCGTGCGCATCCCCGACCCGCATCTCGCGATCCGCTCCTACCCGCACCGCTTCTCCGGAGGAATGCGCCAGCGCATCGCGATCGCCTCGGCGCTGGCGTGCGAGCCGGAGCTGCTGATCGCCGACGAGGTGACCACGGCGCTCGATGTGACCGTGCAGGCGGGCATCCTCAATCTCCTCCAGGGCCTTCGCGAGGAGCTCGGCATGGCGATGCTCTTCATCACCCACGACCTCGCCGTCATGAACGTCGTCTCGGACCGCCTCTACGTCATGAGGTCGGGCAAGGTCGTCGAGTCCGGCGTGAGCCGCGAGGTGCTCGCCGAACCCCAGCACGAGTACACCCGAGCGCTCGTGGACGCGCTCCCCGACACGGAGGTGACGCGATGACGGCGCTGCAGGTCGAGGATGTCGTCGTCGAGTACAAGGTTCCCGGGCGACCGACCGTGCGTGCCGTGGACGGAGTCTCCATCCACGTCGCGGCAGGAGAGGTCCTCGGGCTCGTGGGCGAGTCGGGATGCGGCAAGTCGTCGCTGGGCCGCGCGATCGTGGGCCTCAACCCCCTCGACTCCGGGAAGGTGCTCGTGGACGGGCGGGCGATCGCCCCGCTGGGCCGCCGTGCCCGACCCGTCGCCGACCGCACCGTGCAGATGGTGTTCCAAGACCCGTATTCGTCCCTGAACCCCCGACGGCGGGTGGGGCGGCAGATTCAGGATGCCGTGGCATCGCGGGGCGGCGCCACCCGCGTGCGTGAGCTCCTCGAGGCCGTCGGGCTCCCGGCATCCGCAGCCGATCGATTCCCGCACCAGTTCTCGGGTGGTCAGCGCCAGCGCATCGCGATCGCGCGCGCACTGGCGTCCGAACCCCGCGTGATCGTCGCGGATGAGCCGGTCTCGGCGCTCGACGCCTCGACGAGGCTGCAGGTCGCAGGCCTGCTGTCCGAGACGGCGACGGCTCGCGGCGTCGCCCTGCTCATGATCTCGCACGACCTCTCGGGACTCCGGGTCATCGCGGACCGCATCGCCGTGATGCACTTCGGGCGGATCGTCGAGGTGGCCCCGACCGACGTCATCTGGTCGGAGCCGCGGCATCCGTACACCCGTGAGCTGATCGCTGCGATCCCGCGTCTGGGCCGGGACGCTCCCATGCCGTCCGCGCCCGAGCGGCGCGGGGTCGTCGTGCGCACCGACGACGAGGCGCGGCTGGTCGAGTGCGCGCCGGGGCATTTCGTCGCGGCAGACGCGCTGGTCGGGGCATGAGCGTGAATCACTATCGAGAGGAACGATGCAGGTGGGTGTAGTCACCTCGTTCGAGACGAGGGCGGATGTCGAGCTTCGCAATCTGCGGCTCGTCGACGTCGAAGAGGCAGTCGTGCGATCGGGGCTCGTGATCCGCGTGCGCGACGGAATCATCGAGAGGATCGTCTCGGAGGACGAGGTCACCGCCGGCGACCTGCCGGTGCTCGACATGGGCGGGAGGTTCGTGTCGCCCGGCCTCATCAACATGCACACCCACTTCTCGCTCTCGCTCCCTGGCCCGGTCGGCCAGGAGCTCGAGGCGATGGACCCGGCCGGCATCGCCCTGTACATGGCCGACGGCGCTCGCCGCACACTTCACAACGGCGTCACCACGGTGCGCTGCGTCGCCGAGAAGGCCCACGCCGACTTCGCCCTGCGACGGGCCATCCAGCAGGGCTGGGTCCAGGGTCCCCGCATCTATACGGCCGGGCGTGCACTGGCGTGCACCGGTGGTCACGGCCACTCCAGTGACGACACGATGGAGTGCGACGGCGCCGACGAGTTCGCACGCGGCGTGCGGACGCAGATCCGCGCGGGCGCCGACCTCATCAAGATCATGATCTCCGGCGGCATCGCCGGCGAGCACGAGACGATCTCGACCCCGCAGCTGACGGCCGACGAGATGAAGGCGGCCATCTCGACCGCGCACGCGTGGGGGCGCAAGGTGACCGCCCACGCAGGGCCGGCCGACGTGATCGCCGAGGCGGTGCGGCTTGGGTTGGACTGCGTCGAACACGGCTACGAGCTGACTCCCGAGGTATGCCGCGCGATGGCCGAGAGCGGCACGGCACTCGTGCCGACGCTGATCGTCACCCGCTCCGGCCCGTTCTTCGACGAGCTCGGTGTGCCCCAATGGATGCAGCAGCGCTCGCTCGGGGCGGGGGAGCGCCACGTCGCCTCGTACCGCATGGCGCTGGAGGCGGGCGTCGAAGTGCTGCTCGGCAGCGACATGCCGCCGTTCTGGCCTTTCGAGGGGACGTCGGCCGCTGTACGCGAACTGGAGCACATGCACGACTTCGGGCTGGACGCGGCAGCGACGCTGCGGGCCGGCACGCTCGCTCCCGCCGCGTGGCTGGGAATCGATTCCGAGGTCGGCAGCATCGCGGCAGGCAAGTGGGCCGATCTGATCGCGCTGACCGAAGATCCGCTCGAATCGCCGTCGGCGCTGCGCTCGCTCGATTTCGTGATGCAAGGCGGGGTGATCGTCCGCGACGACGGAAGGCAGCGGGGTTGCGCCGCAGGAACACGGGAAGCAGGATGACGATCACCCGCCCGACGGCCGGCAGCTTGGTCGCGCAGCCGGACGGGCTTCTGCCCGTGCTCCCGCACGACCTCGAGGAGATCTGGACACCCTCGACGGTTCGACTGCAGCCGGGTGGCAGACGTGTGCTGGTCATGGAGACGCGGCCCGACTCGGAGACGAACGCGTACGTCGGACGACTGAGCCTGCACGACCCGGAGTCGGCCGATCCCGTCGCGCCCGTCGTCGACAGCGGTCCCGGCATCCGACTGCCTGCGTTCGCGCCGCACGGTGGCGCTCTCGCGTGGGTGGCGACGCAGGACGGGCGCAGCGTCATCCGCCGAGCGGCCGTGACAGCGGCCGGTGGCGCCGTGGGTGAGGCCCACGACCTCGCCGAGCTCCCCGACGCGATCGAGGAGCTTGCCTGGTCACCGTCCGGCACACGGCTCGCCGTCGTCGCGCGTGTGCCGGTGGACCGGTCGTGGTTCGAGACTCCCGAGGATCGCCGGCCCCCGCTGCGACTGACGACGCTGCGGTTCTCGGCCGACGGGATCGGCTGGACCGTCAACAACCGGCGGCAGATGTTCGTGGTCGACGTCGCGACGGGCGACGTGCGCCGCGTGAGCGATGCGACGGCTGACGATCACGACGTCGCGTGGTCGACCGACGGCGACAGCATCCTGTTCGCCTCCCAGCGGCAGCCCGACTGGGATCTCACCGAGGCGAACGCCCTCCACCGGCTGAACCTCTCGACCGGGGCGGTCGAGACCCTCACCGACGCGACTCGCGAGATCGTGCGCCCCGTGCCGTCGCCGGACGGGACGAGAGCCGCGGTGGTCGCCGTCGACATCGCCGGCTACCCCAGCAGCGCGTTCCCGGCGCTCGTCGACCTGTCGTCGGGCGAGGTCGCCGACCTGCGTGCGGTCCTCGACCGCGACGTCTCGCCCGGGTCGATCGCATGGGTGTCGCCCGACGCCTTCATCGCGGTCGTGGGCTCGGAGGGTCGGACCGAGGTCGTCGAGATCTCGTGCCCGCCGCACCAGCCGGCGTCGGTGCGGACGGTGCTCACGGGTCCACGGCAGATCACGGGGTTCGACATCCAGGGCGAGCGGTGGGTCGCCATCGAGTCCTCGCCGGCGAGCCCTCCGCGGGTGATCGCCGGCCTCGGCGCTGATCCGGTCGTCGTGCACGACCCCAACATGCAGTATCGCGCTTCCCATCGACTCGGGACGGCCGCGCACGTTCCCGTGGACGTCGAGGGCACGACGATCGACTCGTGGATCATGACGCCGCCGGGGGAGGGGCCGCATCCCCTCGTCCTCTGGCTCCAGGGCGGCGGAACGCAGTACGGCTACCAGTGGTCGCACGAAGTGCAGATGCTCTTCAGCGCCGGCTACGCCGTGGCGTGGCTCAACCCACGAGGGTCGGCGGGGTACGGCACGGCATGGATGAAGGTCAACGCCGCTCCGGGGGCCAGGGAGCCGGGAGCGGGGTGGGGCAATCGCGATCTCCAGGACATCGTCGCCGTCGTCGAGCACCTGCGGGCGACGCGCGACATCGATCCGCGGCGCATCGGCGTCATGGGCGGTTCGTACGGCGGGATGATGACGGCGTTCCTGCTCGCGAAGACCGACCTCTTCGCCGCGGGCTGGGCCGAGCGCGGCGTGTACAACCTCTACAGCGACGCCGCCACGAAGGACGAGGCGCCGTGGTTCTTCGAGAGCTACCTGGGCGTCTCGCACCTCGAAGACCCGGCCCCCTACTGGGACGCCTCGCCGCTGAAGTACGTCGCAGGGATCACCGCGCCGCTCGCCATCGTGCACTCCGAGCAGGACCGCCGCTGCGCGATCCAGCAGGCGGAGGAGCTCTTCTTCGCACTGAGGAGGCTCGGCCGGCCGGTCGAGTTCATCCGCTTCCCCGGCGAAGGCCATTCGCTCACTCGCGAAGGCACCCCCGTTCACCGGCGCCAGCGCGGCGAACTGCTCCTCGATTGGTTCGACGGGACATTGTCGGACTGACGGCCGCCGGCGCTCTCCTCGGACCCGACGCCGGCGCCGCGGGCGCGACCGTATAGTTCTTCCAGCGCTGACCGGCGCAGCGGATCTTCCCGACCAGACAGGAAACGGCATGGCAGCATCCGACATCGAGGGGCACTCGCACGAGGCGCGGAACACGCGCTCTCCCATGTCGAACATGACGCGAGAGGTGGAGAAGCCCCGTCCCGTCGTCGAGCTGGACGACATCGACCGCAAGCTGCTGTTCCTGCTCTCCGACGACCCCCGCGTGTCGCAGCGCCAGCTCGCGCGCGAGGTCGGGATGTCGCCGCCCGCGGTGGGGGAGCGCATCGCACGACTCGAGCGGCAGCGCGTCATCCGCGGCTACACCACCATCGTCGACTGGTCGGCGCTGGGCTATCCGGGGCTCGTCTACATCCCGATGACGCTGGCCGCCGACGCGGTGCTGTCCGACATCCTCAACGAGCTGCGCGGGATCTCGGAGCTGACCGAGCTCGTGGTCGTCACCGGCAGCTTCGACATGATCGCCCGGTTCCGCATCCGCGACCACGCCCATCTCCAGGCGCTCCTGCTCGACCGCATCTGGCCGATCCGGGGCCTCCAGCGGATCGAGACCTTCCTCGGTCTCGGCGAGATCGTGCGTGAGCGCGGCGTGCGCGAACTCATGGAGGGATCGGTGACGATCGATCCTTCACTCGACGACGAGTGACATTTCTTCGCGGCATCACGCGTGGCAAACGAATAGTCGAAGTAACGAATATCCTTTCACCGGACGCTTCGTAGGTAGAGTTCTGCTTACAGTCAAGCTCGGCGATGGCGCTGGGCGCCGACCGCCCGGACGCGTCACGCCGAAAGGAACGCAGTGCCCGACGTCACGAAGACCGCGACGAGGCTGCCCCACTCGGGCATCCGCGAGATCGTCGACCTCGCCCTCGCCGCATCGTCGCCCATCGTCCGGCTCGAGATCGGCGAACCCGACTTCGCGACGCCCGCACACGTGACCGAGGCGGCATTCGAAGCGGCCAGGAGGCGCGTGTCGTACGTGCAGACCGCGGGCGTTCCGGCGCTGCGCGAGGCCATCGGCGCGCGGCTGCACCGCGCCTACGGCGTCGCCGCTCCGCTCGAGCAGGTGCTCATCACGCACGGCGCGGTCCAGGCGATCGACGCCATCCTCTCCGCGGTCGTGGGGCCGGGAGACGAGGTGCTCGTGCCCGACCCCGCCTGGCCGAACTACGAGATGCAGGCGACGCTCATCGGGGCGACGCCCGTGCACTACTCTCTCCGGCCCGACGACGCGTTCCAGCCCGACCTCACAGAGATCCGCCGGCTCATCACCCCGCGCACCCGGGTCATCGTGCTCAACTCGCCGAACAATCCCACCGGCACGGTCGTGTCCCCCGAGCTCGTGGCCGGGATCGTCGCCCTCGCCGTCGAGAACGATCTGCTCGTGGTGAGCGACGAGGTGTACGACGAGATCGTCTTCGACGGCGCGCACGTCAACGCCGCAGCCCTCGCGCCCGATCATGTGGCGTCGGTGTTCAGCTTCTCCAAGACCTACGCGATGACGGGGTGGCGCGTGGGCTACACGCTCCTGCCGGCGTGGCTGGCCGACACGGTCACCCGGATCCTCGAGCTCGAGTCCTCGTGCGTGTCGAGCGTGACCCAGGCAGCGGCGCTCGCGGCGATCACGGGGCCGCAGGAGGTCGTCGCGCGGATGCGCGACGCCTACCGGTCGCGTCGCGACATCGCAGTGGACGTCCTCGGGCGCGCCGGGATCGACATCGTCCGCCCCGAAGGTGCGTTCTACCTCATGCTCCCGCTTCCCGGCCGCACGGACGCACGACTGGCCGCCCTCGACCTCGTGGCGGCCGGTGTCTCGTTCGCCCCCGGCACCGCGTTCGGGCGCACCACGCCGCACCACCTGCGCGTGTCGCTCGCGACGTCGGAGGATGGCATCCGCGAAGGCCTGTCGCGCTTCCTCGCCTGGCGGGATGCCGGCGGACTCGATGCCGCGCCCGCGGCGGCGCGCGACCTGGGAGCGGTGCGATGACCGTGAGATTCAGCCTTCGGGTCAACAACGACCTCGACCTGCCGGCCCTGACAGGCATAGCCCGCGCCGCCGAAGATGCCGGCATCGACCAGCTGTGGGTGTCGAACGATCTCATGATGCGGTCGGCGCCGGCCCTGCTGGGCGCCCTGTTCCAGAAGACGACGCGGCTTCACCTGGGCATCGGGATCATGAACCCCTACTCGGTGCACCCCGCCGAGATCGCCATGGTCGCCTCGACCCTGCAGGAGATGTCGGGCGGCCGCTTCCTGCTGGGGCTCGGCGCCGGATCGAGCGAGTTCCTCGACTGGGTCGGCATCCCCCAGGAGAAGCCGCTCACCGACACCCGGGCGGCGCTGCGGGCGATCCGG
>Ga0164308_10000339_pt1 | contig 25474 bp, 23 predicted proteins | sample Whisoiple_246_MG_FD_109983 | JGI IMG/M metagenome (GOLD analysis project Ga0164308, IMG submission 109983) | Soil microbial communities amended with fresh organic matter from upstate New York, USA - Whitman soil sample_246_MG | ecosystem: Environmental > Terrestrial > Soil > Unclassified >... | reverse complement strand
GACGAGGACGAGGACGAGGACACGGAGACCGAGAAGTGAGCCAAGGCCACGGCGAATCCGACCCCAGTTCGGCGTCACCGCCGGACGACTTGCCCGCGGTGGACTTCACGACCTTCGTGTTGTCGCTGAGTCATTCGGCTCTGCTGCACCTGGGCGACGCTCCGCACCCGACCGACGGAAAGAGTGAAGTCGATTTGCCGATGGCCCGCCAAACGATCGATCTTTTGGCGCTGATTCAAGAGAAGACCCACGGGAATCTGACGGGGGCCGAAGAGCAAATGCTGACCCAGGCGCTCTACGACCTCCGGCTCCGTTTCGTGGAAGTCTCGCAAAAGCACAAGTGACTCGGGTGACTGCGGCCCGCACTTTGCTCGCGGCCTTGTTGGCGAGCATCGCCTTGCTCGCCTGCAAGCGCCTACCCGCCGTGGGCAGCACCGGCGGTGCCGCACCCCTGCCTTCGGGCGCGCTGCCGGTGACCGCCACCGCGTTGCCGACGGCGTTGCCATTGCCTGCGCCGCTACCCGGCGCACGCGCGCCGCAAAGCTTCGCCGATCTGGCGGCGAAGGCCGATCCAGCCGTGGTGTTCGTCAAGACGCTGCAGGAGCGTCGCGGAGTGACGGGCCGTCGGCGCGTGGTCGGGGAGGGAGTCGGCACGGCTTTCGTGTACGACCCCAATGGCTTGATCATCACGAACAATCACGTGATCGACGAGGCCAGCGAAATCCACGTGATTTTCGGACGCAAACGCGAGGTCAAGGCCACCGTGGTGGGGCGCGATCCGCGCACGGACATCGCGGTGCTACGCGTCGAAGAAAAGAACCTCCCGTATCTTCCGTTGGGCGATTCCGACGCGGTCCGTGTGGGTGACTGGGTCGTGGCGATCGGCAACCCATTTGCGCTCGCGCACACCGTCTCCGCCGGGATCTTGTCCGCCAAGGGCCGCACGCTGGCTGACGTCAAAGGCCTCGACGAGTCCGGCTATTACGATTTCCTTCAGACCGACGCCAGCATCAACCCCGGCAACTCCGGCGGGCCCCTGCTCGACATGGCTGGCAACGTAGTTGGAATCAACACCGCGATTCGGGCGCAGGCAAACAGCATCGGTTTTGCGATCCCGATCAACATGGTCAAGGAGCTCCTGCCGCGTGTGCTGAAAGATGGGCGCATCAAGCGCAGCGCCATCGGCGTGCACGTCTCATCGGTGCTGCCCGAGGACATGGAGCGCTTGAAGCTGAGCGATGAAAACGGCGCCCTAGTGCGGGTGGTGGTTCCCGGCGGTCCGGCGGACCGGGCTGGTCTGCAAGTGGACGACGTGATTCAGGCGTTCGAAGGTGAGGCGCTCACCGGGCCCGAACGGCTGCGCTGGGTGGCAAGCCTTGCCGGTGTAGGAAAGCCTGCGACCTTGCGCGTCGTTCGTGGCGGGCGAACCTTCGACTTGAAGGTGACGCTGGTCGAATTGCCGGAAGAGGCGGCTGCCCCTTCGGACGACGACGCGCCGTAGCGCGTCATTTTACTCCGGTGCTGTAAACAATCCGCATGGAGACCCGCTTCTTGCTGCTTCGATGCGTTCGACTGGGGAGCCCGCGTGAAGCTCGGGCGTACACTGGAGCGTGATGGCGTCCCCCGCTCGCGGCACTTTCAGCTCCCTCGCGGACGTGGGTCGACTGCCGTCGCAGCCTGAGCTCGTGCCGCGTGAGCCGAACACGGAGCGAATTGCCGCTGGGGTGAATAGTCCTGCCGCTTTGGCGTCAAACCGAACGAGCCGAGAGCTCGAAGCGGAGCAGGATCGTGTCCTCATTGAAAGCGCGCAAAAAGGCGACAAAATCGCATTCAAGCAGCTGGTGCAACGACATCAGCGGCGCGCCTTCGCGATCGCCCTCGGGCTCCTGCGCGATGAGAACGATGCCCGAGAGGTCGTCCAAGAGGCCTTCCTGCGTGTCCACCGCGGGCTCAATTCCTTCCACGGTGGATCGGCGTTCTTCACTTGGCTGTACCGAATCGTCACCAACCTCTCGATCGACCTCATGCGCAAGCCAGGGCGGCGCGAGGCAGAGCTCGATGAAACCCGCGAGATCGACGAGGCGGACATTCCCCTCCTCAGTCGGATCGACGGCGCCGACCCGCTGGACGTTCTTCGCCGCGCCGAGATTCGAAACAAGCTCGAAGCCGCGCTCGCCGCACTTCCGGTCTACCATCGCGGTGTCATCGTGATGCGCGAAGTCGAAGGCATGAGCTACGAGGAGATGGCGGAGGCCATGGGCGTGTCCAAAGGCACGATCATGAGCCGCTTGTTCCACGCTCGTCAAAAGCTGCAGCGCGCGTTGGCTGATTGCTATGCAGAAGAAGTCGCGCCGTCGATTCGGAGGGAAGAGCCGTGAGCATCTCGCGTGAGCAGCTGATGCGCTATCACGACGGCGAGCTGTCCGAGGCCGAGGCGCGCCTCGTCGAGACCGCCATCGAGCAGGAGCCCGCCCTGGTCGCCGAGCTCGACGCCTACAGCGAGCTCGGCAGCTTCCTCCGGGCTTGGGAGCAGAGCAACGCCAACAAGCTGGCCTCGTTCGACGTGAGCGAGAGCGTGCTCTCAGCGCTCGAGCCTCGCCGCGCGCGGGTTCATTCCCTGCTGCCCCGCATCGCAACCTGGGTATCCCTGAGCGCGGCGATCGCCGCAGGCTCGGTGCTCGTGGTGCGTTCCTGGTCGGCTCCGCCGGTTCAACCCGCGGGGGCCCCTTCTGGGGAGCAGGCGCAGCGCACCCCGACTGACGGTTCGACTTCGCCCAGCGCCACCGCGCCGGAGCTCTCGGTCGCGGCCGTGTTGGAAGCGGTGGGCGAAGAGCCTCCGCCGGCTCCGGCTACGATCGAGTCGGTCGATTTCGGTTCGAACACGGGTGAGGTCTTCGTAGTATCTACGGATTCGTCGGAAACTCCCGTGGTCTGGATGCCGGACGACGGCGAGCCCGATGAGGACAATGAGGACAGGTCCGAGTCGTTATGAAGCGAGTCTCGCTTGCGTTCTGTTCGTTGGTCGCCGCACTGACGTTGCCGGCCTACGCCGGCGACGGCCCCCGAGCGGCCGGCGCAGTGAGCGCCCCGCCCGCAACTAGCGCTCCTCCTGCAGGCTCCGCGCGTCCCCACGCCGAGCAACCGCTGGTGGCCGAGGTGCTGATATTGCACGCCACCAACGAGCAGAAGGGCATCGATCCGCGAATCGGAAAGCTGCCCGAGCTCGCGAAGCCGCCTTTTTCGAATTACGACAGCTACCAAGTCTTGGATCGCGCGCGCCTGCCGCTGAAAAAGGACGCACCTCAGAACCTGAAGTTACCCAACGGCCGCACGCTCCAAGTGCGCTTGCTGGACGAACTCGGGCCTGATTCGGTGCGCCTGTCGGCAAGCATCAATCGCCCAAGCGGCAAAGAGTTCTTACCGCTGTTGGAGGTCAAAGCGCACGTCGGCCAAGCCTTCATCGTGGCGGGCCAAAGCCACAAAAAAGGCATCTTGGTGCTCGTGATCCGCGTCGTAAAGTAAAGCTCAGCCGAACGTCTCGAAGGGTGGGCGCTCGCAGTCCAGCAACGCACCTCGTGTTCGGGCGCCGTTTCAGCGGGTTCCGGCGACGCCCTGCGGCCCCGTCAGGCGTTGCAAAAGCCAAGAGCTCGAAGAGCACTCCCAGAGTTCGAACCGCAAAGACGCAAAGGTCGCAAAGGCATAGCCCCAACGCGAGAGAACATTGCGTTCCCTCGGCGCGTCGATGTTGGTCGTAGAAATGGCGCTATCCAACTTGTTGAGCGACGCCAAAGATCTCACGGCGCATTGAGCGCGATACTCCGGAGTGGGTGCTCTGCGACCTTGCGCCTTTGCGGCTCTGTCTTTCTTTGCCTGAGGGGCGCGGCGCCATGTCAGCGTGTGGTCGTCGTGAACTAGCTGCGTGGGAGCAAGGTCGGAACCACTACCGCCAAGGGCAAGGTGAGTGTGAACACGGTGCCCTCGCCCAGGGTGCTGTCGGCGTGAATCGTGCCGCCGTGTGCGTCCAAGATACCGCGCACGATCGATAGGCCGAGCCCAGTTCCGCGGCCGTCGGTCTTGGTCGTGAAGAACGGCTCGAAGATCTGGGGCATGTCGTCCTCGGCGATGCCGGTGCCCGTGTCTGCGACCTCGACGGTGAGGGTTTGCTGGGTGGTGTCGGCGTGCATCACGATCCGCAGTTCGCCGCCGTCAGGAGACATCGCGTGTGCGGCATTGGTGAAGAGGTTCACGAATACCTGCGTGAGTTGCCCGGGCATTCCGCGCACGGGGGGCAGGTGCCCGTCGAACTCGCTCACGATCTGGATCCCCGCCCCCTGGAACTCGTGTTCGCAGAAAATCAGCGCCTTCTCCACGATCGCTGGCACGTGCACGGTGCCCGGGATATCGGCCGCTGGACGCGCGTAGGCTACTAGATCGCGCGAGAAGTTGAGGATCCGCGTCGCGGCTTCGCCGATTCGGCGCAGCCGCTCGAGCTCGTCCTCTTGCTCGGCGTATTGGGGGCGCGAGCGAGCCATGCGCTTCAAGTAGTCCGAGTAGGCGATGATCGAGGTGAGCGGATTGTTCAACTCGTGCACGACTCCGGCCACGATTTGACCGAGCGAGGCAAGCTTTTCGTTCTGGATCACCTGCGCTTGCAGCTTTCGAATCGAACGCGCAGATTCTTCGGCGCGCATGTACTGCCGCGCGCGGCGCACCGCGGCCGCGAGCAGCAGCGCAGCCTGTGTGCCGATTTGAGTTTGGAGCGGACTCAGCGCCTGCAGTGGGCTCGCCAAGTGCAGCGTCGAGCCGACCGCGCCGTCTTCCAAATCGAAGATGCGCTCGTCGTGAAACCCGGGAAAGAGCCGAGTCGGGTCACGCAAGACGTTCAGGGCCATTCCCGCGGGCAAGCGCGACAGCACGACCGGCGCCGCGCCGTTGCTGCTGACCACGCAGGCCCCGAAAGCCACGTTCGGCAAGATCGTGGCCATGCCCTCGATGAACTCCCGCAACAGCTGTTCGAGCTCGACGTCGATTGGAAGACTGAACGAAAGCCGCAGGAGCACGTCGCGCCAAGACTGAGCGAGCGGCGACTCCGAACTGCGCCGCCGTCCCGCCTGCGCCGACTCCGATACGCGCAGCTCCGAAGGGCCGGGGGGGGCCGACGGGCTACTACCCGCCGCGCTGGGGAGCTCGTCGGGATCGCTGGTCATTCCGCTGCGTCCCCGCCTTCGTTCTCGCTGGCCTTTTCCAGATCCAGGATCTTGGCCGCGCCCACGTAGCTCTTGGTTTCGTACTTGGTAATTTTACCGACCTTGCGCACGATCTCTGCCATGCGCTCCGACTCGCCGACGATCACGCTGGCGGCATGCGACAGCTGAGGATGGTCCTCCAGCTTTCGCCGCAAGAGTTCCGCATAGCCGATCACCGAAGTCAGGGGTTGGTTGAGTTCGTGCGCGGCGGCGCCGGCCAGCTCGGCCACGATCGCCTGCTTCTCGCGTGAACGTAGCTCCTCCTGGGCCATCGTCAGCCGCGCTTCCATGCGAAGCTTTTCGCGGATATCGGTAAAGATACCCACGGAGCCGATCGGGCGGCCATTGTCGATCACCAGCGAGGCCGAGAGCTGGACTTGGATCGGTTGACCATCCGCGTTCAACATGTCCACCCGGTGAGCTTCCAGCCTGCCATAGCCGGACACGCTCGGGTCGCGGATCTTGCGCATGATCTCGTGCGCTCCGCCTGGCGGGTACAGTTTGCCGACGTGCATTTTGCCCACGACGTCACTCGGCGAATAGCCGAAGATGCGCGCGGCGGCGCGATTGAATAGAAGTACCGTGCCGTGTAGATTGGCCGAGACGATGCCGTCGACCGAGCTGTCGATGACGCTCTCCAAGAACTCCTTGGTCTGCTTGAGTTCGACGGCCGTTGCTCGCTCTTTGGTCACGTCGCGAAAGCTGAACACGACCGCGTTGTCTTCGTGCAAGACCGAGCTGAAGCTGACGCTAATCGTGCGCTGCTCCGCCGATTTATCGGTGATTTCGATGTCCACGCCGCGCGGGTAGATGCCGTCCAAAAAGCCACGCAACAGCCGAGCCGCGCGGTCACGCTCGGACGGCGCCAGAAAATCCTCGAAGCACAGCGCCATCAGCTCCGTTTCACTGAAGCCGGTGATCTCGCGCGCGCGTGGGTTCGCGAACAGCACCTTGCCTTCACGATCGATGACTACCATGCCGTCCGCGGCGCTCTCGAAGAAGTCTGCGTAGCGTTGAAAGAGTTGCACCCGCCTTTCGGCCTCGGCGCGCAGCGAGCGGCTCTTTTCCGTCGCGTCGCGCAGGGACTGCAAAATGCGCGCGTTTCGCAGCGCGATGGCCATGGCGTTGGTCAAGGTCGTGACCAATGCGAGCTCATAGTCTTCGAAGGCGGAGGTGGCCTTGGAGCGCAAGAAGAGCACGCCCATCGCGCCGTGCTCGTGCAAAATAGGCAGCAGCGCGAAGGAGTTGAAGCCGATATTCGGGCCAGTTTGCCGGACGACTCGTAGCAGGGGATGCTCGCTGCCATCTCGAATGACCAGCGCTCGCCCGGTGGTCAGCACCTCGCGAATCTCCGGATACTTCGCCAAGTCGATCGGCAGATCGCGGAGCATGGCATCATCGCTCGTCGCCAGCACGTAACCCACGTTGCCTGACTCGCCGAAGAGCACGATGCTGCAGCGATCGACCTTGGCGAACGCGGCGACTCGCTGCACCACGGTGAACAGGATGTCACGGATGTCGAGCGTAGAAGCCAGCGTCTGCGTGAGCTCGAGCACGGTCTCTTGATCGCGCTCGCGCTGGTTCAAACGATCCAGGTACTCCCGCACGCGCATTTGCCCGCGAATGCGCGCCACCAGCTCGGCGGAGCGAAACGGCTTGTGCACGTAGTCGTCGGCCCCCGAAGCAAACACCCGCGAAATCTCCTGGTCCGCGTCTAGAGCCGTGAGCACGACCACCGGCGTGTCGGCGAGGCGCGGCGTTTGCCGCATCCGCTCGAGAACGGCGAAGCCGTCGGGTGCCGGCATTACCAGATCCAAGAGCACGACGGTCGGCGTATGGCCTTCCAGCCAGTCCAGCGCTTGCTGGCCGCTGGAGGTCATGATCGGGTTCAGCCCCGCTTCATGCAGTGCTTGCTCGAGGACGTGCCGGCTTACGGCATCATCATCGACGACCAGGATCGAAATGTCGGCCAACACAAGCGTTGCAACTTAGCACGAAGCGGTGCTCCCCCGCTTGCCGCGTGCTTCAGCGCTGCTCGCGCGCCGCCCGGAAGTGAGCGGGCCCTCCACGCCACTGCCGTAAGGCAACGCGAATTGCGGCGTCTGGACCCGCCATTCACCAACGTTTTCGCCTCAGGCGGCTGGTAGCGTCTCCTTACGAGGCAGGTGATTTGTAAGGGAATGTGGGGTCTTCTGCGCCCTCAGCGCCGTCTCTGGCGCGCCTTCGACGTTCTCGGTATAAGTCGCCCGTGTCTGCGTCGAGGCTTCCAGTGCGTTCCCCCCAGCACGGGCTTTCACCCGAGGAGCTCGAGCAGGTAGAGGAGCTCGGGGACGAAGCGATCATCGCGCAACAAACGGCTGCGCACGCCCCCCAGCCGCGGGCGAACGTGTCCGAGGAATCGCGCAGCGTGGTGATTACCGAGCACCCGGCGCGGCCTGCCTCGGAGCCGCCGCGCAATACCCTGCCCAAGTCGAACTCGGAAGCCACGCTCGTGATTCGCGATCGCCGCGCGCTCGACGAGATGAGACAGAAGATCTTGCGCAGGCAGCAGGAAAGGCGCGCGCACGGTCGCAGGGCCCTCTACCTATGGGGCGCGCTCGGCTTGGCCGCGTTCGTGCTGGGCGGAATAGTGGCATTCTTGGCGACCGAGACGCGGGATGAGCCGCAGGCTGTGGACGGCCAGAACTCGGCGCCAGGCACAGACCTGCGAGTTGCGCGGCCGTCCGCTCCCCGCGCTCAACCCGTCGCCAATGGCTCGGCAGCGAGTCCCGCTCGACCCCGCCCGCACTGAAGCCCCTCCGCAACGTGCGCGGGACCGCGCCGGCTTGGCCTACTCGATGAGGCGTGGATCGGCGGGCGCGGCGCTGTACCCGCGTTGCTTGAGGCTTGCTTCGATTTGCGCGCGATCGCCGACGATGACCACGGTCATTCGTTCGGGCGTGAGACGCGCGGCTTGAGCCGCGACTTCGCTGGTCGGAATGCTACTGACCACCGTTGGATAGCGCGAGTAGTAATCACTCGGCAGTCGCTGAGAAAAGAGCGTGGCCATCGAGGCGGCGAGCGAACTCGTATGCTCGAGCCGCGCGCCGAGTGAGTGCATCAGATCCGTGCGCGCGCGGTTCGTTTCTTCTTCGCCGATGGGCGCGCCGCGCTTGGGGTCGCGCGCGCGCTCGAGCTCGCCGAGCAACTCATGCAGCGAATCGCCGGTAGTCTCGGATTTCACCTCCGTGGCTACGTAGAAGGCTCCCCATTTTCGAGTGGCCAGTGCTTGCCCGTGCACCCCGTATGTGTACGCGTGTTTCTCGCGCAAATTGCTGTTGAGGCGCGAAGTGAACAGCCCGCCGAGCAGGCTGCTCATGATTTCACGCGCCTCGAAGCCGGGCTCGGAGCGTTTCGGAAATGGCTGAATCGCAAAAATCGATGATTGTACCGAGTCTTTGCGGTCGACGAGCAGGATGTTGAGCTTGCTCGGCGGATCGGGGAACGTCGTTTCAGCGGCCTTTGCGCTCGCGGTGCCTGTGGCGCGACCGAAGAGGCGCTCGACGTCCGGTTCGAGCTGCGTGAGCGTGACGTCACCGACGGCAATCACCGCCAGATTTTCGGGCGCATAGTGCTGCTGGTGAAATGCCCGCAGATCGGCGACGGTCAGCTTTTCCACGTCTGGAATGCTGCCCGAAACCGGTGCGCCCGCGCTCGATCCGAGCAGACTGCGCAGTGCGGCGAGCGACGCCAATCGACTCGGCTCTTGACGTTCTGCGCGCAGGCCGTCGAGCCACTCACTTTTGACGCGCGTGAAGTCTTGATTGGAGAAAGCCGGTTTGAACACGACCTCAGCCAACAGCTCGAGGCCCCGTGGCACGTCTCGAGTCAACGTGGAGAGTTCGACGTGAGATTCGTCGCGGCCCGCGTCGGCTTCCAGACTCGAACCGAGCGATTCGCTGGCCTCCGCAAGGGCCAAGCTGGAACGAAGCTGAGTGCCCTCGGTCAGCATGCGCGCCGTCAGCGCAGCGAGCCCGCTCTTGCCCGGCGGGAGCGAGCCCGCACCTTCGCGCATGACGACGCTCAAGGTGGTGACCGCAGCAGGCTTGGGCAGCACCATCAGTGTCACGCCATTTTTGAGCGTCTTAACCGCCGGAGTCGGAAATTGCACGGCCGGATGCGCACCCGGCTTTGGTGGCGTCAGGCGGAACGCTTCCGGATCTGGAGGGCGCGTGGGCACGAGCGGCGTCTCGTTCGTAGGGTTGGTTGCCACGGTTGGAGCTGCCGATGCACAAGCGCAGCCGAGGCCCACGAGCAACGCCCAAGCCTGACGCCAGCGGCTCATGGCGCCTCCTGGGCCGCGACGGGTGCCGGCTCGGTGATGACGACCACGCGCGCCTCTGGCCGCAGCGTCTCTTTGATCACGCGCTGCACGTCCTTGCCTTGAACGCGCTCGATCTGCGATAGCCAGTTCGGAAGATATCCCGGATCGCCGGTATATTGATCGAAGCGCTGCAAGAGTCCGGCCCGCCCAGAATCGCCGCCCGGGCCATTCAAGAGCTCCAAACTCGAGAGCGCGCCCACCAAAATACGGCGCTTGGCGCGCGCGAGTTCGGCCGCGCTGGGCCCGTTGTTTCGTAGCGCCAGCAATACGGCGTCGAGCTCACGCTCCACTGCCGCGCTCGACTTGCCGGTCGCGACCGTGGCACTCAACGATGCGATGCTCGCCAGCTGATTGGACTCCAAGCTGGCGCTGACGTCAGCGGCCAGCTTGGTTTGCACCACCAACCGTTGATAGAGCCGGGTCGCTTTGCCTCCGCCGAGGATCGCCATCGCGACGTCCAGGGCCGGATCGTCGGGCGTGAAGGCGGGTGGGCTGCGGTAACCGAAAGAAACTTGAGCCAGTGTCACCGGCTCCTTGACGATCAGGCGCTCGGCTTTGGGTAAGGGTGCGTAGGGAACGAGCTTGGCCGCCGGACGCGGGCGATCGCGCAGTGTACCAAAGTAGCGCTCGATCGTGGCTTTCGCTCGAGCCGGATCGAGATCGCCCGCTACGCAGAGCGTGGCGTTGCTGGGCGCATAGTATTGTCGAAAGAATTCGGTCACGTCCGCGAGCGTCGCGGCGCTCAAGTCCTGCATCGAGCCGATCACCGCCCCGTGGTACGGGTGGCCCTCGGGAAACAGGGCGTTGAGCATGGTCAGCGAGCTCGGTCCGTAGGGCGCGTTCTCATAGCTCTGTCGGCGCTCGTTCTTGACCACGTCACGTTGCACGTCTAGCCGCTCTTGGGTGAGCGTGTCGATCATGAAGCCCATGCGATCGCTCTCTAGCCAAAGCAAAGTATCTAGGTTTTCGCTGGGTGCGGTCTCGAAGAAGTTGGTGCGATCCCAGCTGGTCGTGCCATTGCTGTTCGTGGCGCCAATCGACTCCAAGATTCGATCGAACTCGTGCCCGACGTACTTGGAACCTTCGAACATCAAGTGCTCGAACAAGTGCGCAAACCCAGAGCGATGGACCGGTTCGTTCGCGGGCCCGACGTGATACCAAACGTTGACGGCGACCAGCGGCAGGCTGCGATCACTGTGCAAGATCACGGTCAGACCGTTGGCGAGCTTGAACTTCTCGAAGGGAATCGCCGTCGCAGCCGGAGCCACGGGAGCGGCGCTCTCGGCGCGCGGTTCGTTCGCAACGGGTTTCGCTTGCGCGCGAGGCAAGTGCATCGCCAACGCGCACAAACCGATTGTGGCAGCCCAGGTGGCTCGAGCGGTCCTCATGGCGGGAACCTAAAACATCTTTGCCGGGGCCAGGCGGCCATCTGGCCGCACTTGCTGGTTGCTCGCGGCGCGTGTTAGCGAAATTGCCCAGGACCCAATGTCGCAACAAGGACCTGGCGGATACGGTGGCGGTGGACCCTACGGCCCGCCCGGCGGTTACGGCGGACAGCCTCCGCCAGGCGGCGGCTATCCACCTGGCGGTGGCGCACCGCCCGGCGGCTATCCACCTGGCGGTGGCGCACCGCCCGGCGGCTATGGTCCCCCGGGTTACCCGCCCGGTGGTCCTCCTGCGGGGTACGGCGCAGCACAGCCGGGCTACGGCGGCGGGCCCGGTGCGCCGCCTGGCGGTCCCGGAGGCCCGCCGCCAAAGAAGAGCAAGGCCTTGCTCTGGGTCGGCCTCGGTTGTGGCGGGTTGCTGCTGCTCGGCATCGGCGGAGGTATCGCCGGCTACATGTACGTACGCAGCAAAGTGAGCGCAGTCGAGTCCGCGGTCGCGGCTGCGAGCGCGGCGGTCGCTGGTGATTCGACGAGCGCGCCGCCCACCACCGCCTCGGCCGCCTGCGTCAAAGCGATCGCTTGTTGCAAAGCAACGATGGCCAAGACGGCGGGGGCGAACGCGGCGGCGGGCGAACAGGCCTGCAATTCAATCGCGCTGCTTTCCGAAGACGTGTGCCAAAAGCAATACGACGCGTACAAGCGAGCAGCAACGGTAGTCAGCGCGATCTGCCCCTAATGAGCGCGCCTCGCCCTCGCTCCGTGGAGAGCAAGCGCCTCGCCGAAAACTCTGCGTTCAATTCGGTGTGGCGGCGCTTCGGCCCCTACCTGAGCGAACGACAGTGGGGCACCGTTCGCGAGGATTACAGCGAGTTTGGCACGGCCTGGGACTACTTTCCACACGACCACGCGCGCAGTCGCGCGTATCGCTGGGGTGAAGATGGCATCGCTGGCTATGCCGATCACAAGCAGCGTATTTGTTTCTCACTCGCCTTGTGGAACGAGCAGGATTCCATCCTGAAGGAGCGCTTGTTCGGGCTCACCAACGAAGAGGGCAACCACGGGGAAGACGTCAAGGAGCAGTACTACTACTTGGATGCGACGCCCACGCACTCCTACCTGAAGATGCTGTACAAGTATCCGCAGGCCAGCTTCCCTTACTCGTTGTTGCTCGAGGAGAACCGTCGTCGCGGGCGCGAGCGCCCGGAGTTCGAGCTGGTCGACACCGGTGTGTTCGATGAAGGCCGCTACTTCGACGTTTTCGTCGAATATGCCAAAGCTGGCCCCAACGACACGTTGATCCGCATTCGCGCCGAGAATCGCGGACCAGAGACCAAGCGACTGCATCTCTTGCCGCAGATCTGCTTTCGCAACACCTGGAGCTGGTACAAACAGGCCGAGCGTCCTCGTTTGGCCGCGGAGGGTGGACGCGCGGTCGTCCTACGCCATCCGCAATTGGGCGAATTTCGCTTGTATTGTCAGGGTGACCCAACGCTGCTGTTCTGCGAGAACGAGACCAATTTTCAGCGCATCTTCGGTACCGAGGGCGCGCCGCATCCGAAAGACGCCTTTCACGACTACATCGTTCACGGACAGCTCGGTGCGGTCGCGCCCGATCGCACCGGCACCAAGGCGGCCGCCCACTACGTGTTGTCGATCGCGCCGGGCGCGAGCGCGGAGCTGCACTTGCGGCTCTCGCAAGACCTGCTGTCCGAACCCTTCGCCGACTATGACTCGCTGTTCGCGACGCGAACTGCCGAGGCCGACGAGTTCTATGCCGAGCTGCAAGCAGACATCGCAGACGAAGACGCTCGGCGCATCCAGCGCCAAGCGTTCGCGGGCATGGTTTGGTCTAAGCAGACCTTTCACTACGACGTGCGCGAGTGGTTGGCCGGCGACGAGACGCAACCGCCGCCGCCCGAACGCCGCAAACACGGTCGAAACGCAGACTGGGATCACCTGACCAACGAAGACGTGATCTCGATGCCCGACAAGTGGGAGTACCCTTGGTACGCCTCCTGGGACTTGGCTTTTCACTGCATTCCGTTCGCAGTCATCGACGCCGGATTCGCCAAATCCCAATTGGTTTTGCTGACGCGCGAATGGTACATGCACCCAAACGGGCAGCTACCCGCGTACGAATGGGCGTTCGGCGACGTGAATCCGCCCGTTCACGCTTGGGCTGCCTGGCGGGTGTTCCAGATCGATCGCAAGCAACGCGGCGACGCAGGGGATCATCAATTCCTGGAGCGCATTTTCCACAAGTTGATGATCAACTTCACCTGGTGGGTCAATCGCAAGGACGCGGACGGGCGCAATATTTTCCAGGGCGGGTTCCTCGGGCTCGACAACGTGGGCGTCTTCGACCGCAGCAAGCCGCTGCCTACGGGCGGGCACATCGATCAATCGGACGGCACCGCCTGGATGGCCATGTACTGTCTGAATCTGATGCGCATCGCCCTGGAGCTGTCCTCGGCCAATGTGGTGTACGAGGATATCGCGAGCAAGTTCTTCGAGCACTTTCTACACATCGCCCAGGCGATGACCGCAATTGGCGCGGAAGTGGGCCTGTGGGACGAGCACGACGAATTCTACTACGACGTGCTGCACGTCCCGAACGAGCGTCCGTTGCCGCTGCGCATTCGCTCGTTGGTCGGCTTGATGCCGCTGTTCGCGGTGGAGGTGCTGCAAGAAGAGGTGATGGTCGCGCTGAAGGGGTTTACCGGACGACTGAGGTGGTTCCTGCAGTATCGGCCGGACCTGGCGAATCTGGTCTCGCGTTGGACCGAGACGGGCATCGGTGAACGCCACCTGTTGTCGCTACTGCGTGGTCACCGCATGAAGCGGCTGCTGTATCGCATGTTGGACGAAAGCGAATTCTTGTCCGATCACGGCGTACGCAGTCTTTCTCGGTACCACCGCGAACACCCGTTCGAGCTCCAAGCGCAAGGACAAACATTTCGCGTAGCCTATTCACCGTGCGAATCGGAGTCTGGCATCTTCGGCGGAAACTCGAATTGGCGCGGACCGATTTGGTTCCCCGCCAACTTTCTAATCATCGAATCGTTGCAGCGCTTTCACTACTATTACGGCGATGATTTCAAGGTCGAGTGTCCCACCCACTCCGGTACCTACTTGACCCTCGACGAGATCGCCAATCACCTGACCGAACGTTTGACGCGGCTATTTCATCGAGACGAAAGCGGCAGACGACCCATCTACGGCGACAGCGCGCTGCTCCAGAACGACCCGCATTTTCGCGACTATTTGCTGTTCTACGAGTACTTCCACGGCGACACCGGCCGCGGCTTGGGCGCTCCCCACCAAACGGGCTGGACGGGGCTGATCGCCAAGCTGCTCATCCCGCGTCAAAAAGACGGCTGAGCCCAGAACAAGTAAACGGGCAGCACGAAAAGCAAAAACGAAACCGTGCTGACCATGAACACGGAGCTCGTCAGTTCGCTGTCCAGATCGAAAAATACCGCCAGCATATTGGCCAAGAGCGCGCTCGGCACCAGCCCGTACAGTACGAGGATTCGCGTGTCGAGCGCGGTGAGCCCGACCAAGCGCGCCGCCAGCCAGTACGAGAGTGGGTACAACGTGCAGCGATAGCCGAGCGAGATCAGATTCTCTCGCCAATACCGCTTCAGGTGGAAGCCGCTGAAGAGAAGCCCGATGGCGCAGCTCGACGCCGCCGTGCCGATCAAAATCAACCCGCGCGTGAGCTGTGCGACGAACGCGGGGCGCGCCACGTGCCCTGCGTTCAACGTCAGACCGATGGCGATGGCGGTGAGCGGCAGCCAGACCCGGGGGTCGATCGCGTTGGCCAGCAAAGTGCGGGCGAGGGGCTGCGGCGCTGCTAGCGAGCCGAAGCTGCGCGCGATCGGGAAACAACAGAGCAAGAAGAATGGCGCGTACAGGAGCTGTGCGTAGGTGGCTTGAGCCAGCCCGACTTCCCCGTAGGCGGCGAGCGCGACGAAACCGAGCAAGGTAAAGCCGTTGTTGCTCATGGCCATGCTCAGGATGAAGGCTCCTCGTTTCTTCGGGGTGCTCCGGAGAAAGCGGCTGACGAGCCAGGCGAGCGAGGCGGTGACTAGCCAACCTGCGAGCGCCAGCGCCGGCAGAACGCGCGCCTCGGCGTGGATGCGCGCGACCCAGATGGCGCACGCGGTCACCGCGGTTTGGCACCCGTAAAACGAGAACGCAAACAAGCTGCGCGCAGCGCGCTTTTCCACCCCGAGACGCGCCAAGAGCACACCGAAGCCGACCGGCAAAAGCACGCAAGCACTGATGCTCAAGTCTCGGTACAGCCAGCCGTGCATCTGCGGGGGGCGCTTTTAGCATCGTTTCCTGCATTTGAGCGAGTAAGCTTGCGGCGTGACACGCCTCGGTCGCCGCCCACTCGTGATCGCCTTGGTGGTACTCGCGTGCGTGCTCGTTGGCTACCAGCTGCTGCCGCGGGACGAAAAGCGCATCAACGCACTGTTGGAACAGTTGTGCGGGCGCCTCAATCAAACCAGGGATCCGGCAACGCTCGGGGCGCTCCGGCAGTTCTTGACCGTGGCCCTGCTGCCGGAGGTCAGCCTTCACGCGAGTGAGCTCTCGGAAGACTGCGCAAAGTTCTGCGGCGCGTTCGGCACTTTGCAGGGGCTCGAGCTAGTTTCGGCCCGCGCAGGTGACTTGCTCAACGACCCGCCGCTGACGTTCGCGTTGAGCAACGTCGAGGTCAAGATCAGCGATCGTCTGGCGCGTGTCGATGCCGACTTGGAGGTGAGCGTCCGCGGCGGCGCCGAGCAACGTCGTCAGGTTCGCCACAGCCGAGTACGCCTCGCGAAGCGCGAGGACCACTGGCAAATCGAAGCCATCGAGGTCGACCCGATCGTGCCCTCCGAACCGGAGGCGCGCCCTTAGCTACGGGTGGCGGGACTCGCCTCATCCCCCTGGCGCATCGCCGCGGCCAACAAGATTAGCGAAATCCAAACCATATTGGCGAGCAGCAGATGGGCAACTTGTAGCGGTCCGGGGGCGGACAGCCAGATATTCAGCACCCCCGCGCACAGTTGTAGCGCGATCGACACGGCCAAGGCCGCGCTCGCTCGCCGCACATCGCGGCTCGCGCGGTAACTGGGCAAAAGCATCGCCACATAGGCAACGAAGGCTGCCGCGACCACCGCGACGAACGGGTGGATGCTGCGCATGCGCTGCAGGATGTGCGCGTTCAAGCCTTGGTCTTCTCGGAAGCGCGCAACGAAGCCGCTCGATTGAACGGGGAACACCGTGTCGCCGAGCGCGGTCACGGCACCCGTGGCAGACACCAGCAAAACGGCGAGGCCCGCCAGCAGCAGCAGGCTGCGCGCTGCGCGCGGAAGAGCCACCGCTTTCACTTGCGGAACGCTCGCAAAGTACGCGCACCAAGTCAGTGCGGCGGTGAGCAGAGCGGTGCTCACGAGGTGCAATGGCAAAGCGAAAATCCGCCCAAACGAGGCGTCGTGCACGACCCAGCGCATCAGCACGATCACCATGCCTATGAGCGCTTCGACCACGATCATCACGAAGCTGAAGACGGCTGATGCGCGCACCACGTGCCCGCGCGGGTAGAGCCGGAATGCGCCGATCAGCAGAGCGAGCACCGCGAGCAGGCTGAGCCCCGAGGTGAGTCGATGGGACAGCTCGATCAGCGTGGCTACGGATTTCGGCAGATGCAAAACCTCGCCGTTGCAGGTCGGCCAATGTTGACCGCAACCAGCACCCGAATCGGTGATCCGCACGGCGGCGCCGAACAGGATCACTCCCAGGGTGTAGACGACGAGGGCGCGGGCAAAGCGCGCGAAGCGCCTTCGGGGGTCACGAAGGCGGTCGACCGTCGCAACCTGGGGCAGGACTTCCGGCGTCAGGGCGGGGGACACGTGGCTTTCCATCGCTGCGCGGGTGTGCCACGGGCGCTCGAGACCGTCGAGCCCGGCCCCCCGATCGCGCACTATCTCCTGGATTTTGCGCGGTTTGCGCCTGCTTCCCGCATTGTCTTGCCTCGACTCTGCGGCGAGATCGGGGTAGGTGCCGGACGTGGATCAATACGACATCATCGCGGTCATCGTGGGCGTGATGTTCACGCTGCGAAAGCTGGACACCCAAAGCCGCAGTGCTGCCCAGTCGCCCAATGTCGCGCCGGAGGACTTCGAGCGTTGGCAGCGGCGCTCTGCTGCGGCGTATGCCCCCGGTGCCTACGCCAGCTTCTTCCGCGTGGTCTTCCACTTCGCCTTCATCCGCTACACGGCGCACCATGCTCTGGCCCCAATGACCTTTGCCCGGGTGGCTCTGCTCGTGGATGCGCTCTGGCTCGGGTGTGTGATTTACACCCTGGTCAACGCCCACTTCGCGCGTGAGATGCGAAAAAAGCTGGGAATTTCCCTGGAAAAGCCGCAGCGAACGGGCTGACGCGCCGCGCCGGCGTCACCACGGTGAAGAACCGAGCCCTTACCGCGGCGAAGCGATCCGGGGAGGAAGTTTCGCTCCGGCCGTAACACCCTTCGATGAGCGAGCGTTACCTGCAATCCCTAGCCATTCTGTTGGCAGGGCTCTTTTCCGCGGAGTCACCGCGCGGGAGGGGATTTTCTCTCGAGCTCCCGTCGCCCAGCCCCGAGCCGAAACCGTCTCACTTCGAAGCGGGTGGCTTCGACGCCGAGGAGCACCGAGCGCGCTCGAGCAACTAACGACCGGGCGCGCGGAGTACGCCGGGCTTCACCCGCGCCTTGGGTGCGCTGGCGCTGGGAGCGACTGGAGCCGGGGCGGCCGAAGCCACCGCGCTGGCCGCAGGTTTCGCGCTGGCCGCAGCGCTGGCGCTGGTGGCCGGCTTCGCGCTGACTGTCCCGCCGCCGCCGACCAAAGATTTGGCTTCGATCCATCCCGGGGACACTTTGCCCACGCCGGAGGGGAATTCGATCAGCACCCAGTCGCTGCCGAGCGCTGCCAAACGAGTGACCGCGAGGTCTTTGGGAAGGCTAGCGACAGAGGTCTTCGTCGTATCGGGCTCGTCGAAGATCTTGCTCCCTTCGAGCAAGATCTTGGTCGAGCCGCTGGCAGGCTTTTCCTTATCGGTGAAGCGCTTGACCTCACCGAGCACGGGCGTCGCGGCAGCGCCGCTGCCGACCGGAGCGGCTGCAGACGCACTGGCGGCGGCGGCCACGGCGGCTGCTTGCGCTGCGCTGGCCGCGGCTGCCGCCTGAGCCACGGCGGCGCTCGCCGCCGCGGCTTGTTCCGCGCTGGTCGACACGGATGCCGCGGGAGCGGGCTCCTCGTCTCGCTTCTTGCAAGCGCCGAACGCGCACAACAAAAGTAGTGAGCCCGCCATCAGGACCCTCGTGTCGACCGCTCTTGCCATCGCTCCTCCTCTTCGTCGCCTGCTGTTGAACCGTCAGAGTCGTGTCGAAAATCAGCCCGGATGCTGCGCCCGGTTAGTGCGTGGGCGGTGGGGGCAAGGTTTGATTCGGCGGTGGCCGCTCGCGCAGGCACTTCTCGATGCCCTGCAGCAGCTCGGGGGGCGCCCCCTTCGGCAGACGAGGCTTGCCCAGCACGTTGGTGGCCAAGCGATCCCACGTCACGCCGCCATCAGAACCAAAGCTGAGCCAGACGAACATCGCGCGACCCTTGATGTTTGCGTCAGGAACGCCCCCACCACGGCCTCCGTTCCACGCGCGAGAGTCACTGCTGTTGTTGCGGTTGTCGCCCATTACCCAGGTCTCGCCCGGCTTGACCACGTACGGACCTTGGTGTGCCTCGCTGCCGCGCTCTTCCTCGAATTGAGTGATGTACGCAAACTTGCCGAGGAACTCCATGTACAGCTCGCTGCGTTTGGTCGAGGAGTCCGTACCTTCGTGGTACTCGTACCAACCAATGCGGCAATTCGGAATGCGCCAACCGTTTATCGAAGGGTGACCGTTTTCCACCGTCAACGTGTCGCCCTCGAGCGCGATCACGCGCTTGATGAAATCCTGGCGCTCGTTGTTCGGGTTTGGGTCCGGATATTCGAACACCATGACGTCCCCGCGAGCGGGCGGCAAACTGTTGAATAGCCGCAGGTTCGTGTACGGAATTGCCGGGCCGTAGGCGAGCTTGTTGACGAAGATGTGGTCTTGAATCTGCAGCGTCGGCAGCATCGACCCGCTCGGGATCTTGAACGCTTCGACGACGAAGGTTCGCAGCAGCAGCGCGACGCCGACCGCGACCGCGATCGATTCTACGTATTCGCGGAACTCTCCCTTTTGCCAGGGGTTGAGGCTGCGGCCAACCAAGCGACTCGCTCGTTCGTAAGCGGCGCTGAACGGCCCTGGCTCGAAGGGCGTGGCGGCCATCGCCTCACGCAGCTGATCGAGCCCTTCGCGCAGCTCGTCGCGCGCAGCGGCCGGCAACTCGCGTTCGACGCGCGCGCGGTTCTTGCGCAAGATGCGCTCGGACTCTTCCAGCAGCTGGCCGGCGTGCTCGAAGTCTTCGCGCATGTTTTTGGGCACGTCACTGCGGGCACCGCTGCCGGGCCCACCCACGAAGGGCAGCGCGTGACGGTAGCTGTAGAGCACCATCTCGAAGATGGTGAAAAAGAGAATGTAGGCGGGGACCTGTTGATCGCGCACTTCCCACTGGAAGCGCTCGAAGAGCGTGACCGGCGTGAAATCCTGAGCAGGCTTGACCAACCAGACGACGAGCATGCACAGGGCGAGTGGCACGACCACGAACCACAGCGGCCAGAACACGTATCGAGAAATTTTTGCGTTCACAGAAGAGGTGCGCCGTTTCTACCCGGGGGTTCGGAGCAGGGCAACCCAGGGCAGACTCGGCCTATTCCGACACCGGGCCGGAGAAGGCAGGGCGGGCTCTGACTGGGGCATTTAGGGGCGTTTGTGACGGCCAACGGCTCGCGAGCATCGCTCACGGGCGGTCGCCGAGTAAGACCAAGTAGTCCACTTTTGCCGCGGCGTCGTCCCTCGCGCTGGTGTCGGGAGCACTTTTGCCGAGCTTGGCGCTGTTGTCGATGACCAGGTAGTAGCGGCCGGGCTCGACGTTCACGAAGCGTCGCCAAAGGCCGCCGTTTTGGGTGCCGGTGTCGTCGAGCAAGGCAGGGCTCGGGAGCGCGGCGCCACCCGCGGTGTGCAGGTAGCTGTCGAGCAGCGCGTCACCGGCGGCCTTTCCGACCAGCAATAGGTCGGCGTTGGGCGTGCCGTCGACTGCCACCGTCAGATACAAGGCTTGGTTCGAGTCCGTGACCTCGAAGGCGCCGACGTAATCTTGCTGGCCCACGTGCACCTCGGTCCGCTCGTTGGCTAGGATTTGCTTTGCCGTGTGTTTGACTTCGAACGGCTTGAAGGGCTCGTCCCCGAGAGGCACGATGCCCAGCGCGAAGTCGGTGCTGCCCGACGAATCCTTACGAATCACGGTGAAGCCGCGGCGAAGCTGGCTCTCCACGATGTGCTTGCCGAGCTGATTGGCGTTCACCCCGGCCATGGCGAGGCCACCCTGCGCGAGCGCCGATTCCACGAGCGTCGTTTGAAACGCCGCGCCGTCGATCAGCCGGGGCCTGAAGTACACGTACATCGCGCCGTCGTGCAGCTGGAAATCGGTCGCGTATTCGACCACGCCGCGCGAGCTGAACCCGAGTCTCTGGGTGACGTTGGTCCAGGCGTAACCTTTGCCCGTGTACTGCACGACGAACGACTTGTGGGCCTCGTCGTCCAGCACCTGTGAATCACACGAGTCTGCGAAAAAGCGGCCCACCACGGGTTCGTCGTCGCCGAATTTCAGAGGCGCGCCGCCCTTGAGCATCTCGCTGCAGAAACTGGCCAAGCCGAACTTGAGGATATCGAAACGCAGCGACTTGTTGCTCGGGTCGTTCATCACGCCTGCGCCGAGCACACTCACGGCGCGCGAACTCGTCGACGCGCAGCCGGCAAGTGCAAAAAATGCCAACAGCGCGGTCAGGCGAGTGGCGACGAGCAAGCGGATTCGGGCGGGGGCGGGCATGCCGGCGCAGCATATCCCTCAGGTTTTGCGGGCCGAAACCAAAAACGCCTTCGCGAGTTGACAGGGCCGGGGGTTAACACGAAAAGTTGCGGCGGAAAGATGGGTCATCTCGCGATTCTCGGTGCCGGCGCTTGGGGCACTGCACTGGCTCGGGCGCAGAGCGAGCGCGGCGAACCGACGCGGCTTTGGACGTGGCAGGCGGAGCACGCCGCCGAGATGCAGAAGGAGCGGGTGAACCGCGCCTTTTTGCCCGGTTTCTCCTTGCCTCATGGCCTCGAGCCGAGCGCAGATTTGGCACACACGCTGAAAGGCGCAGACGCCATCATCCTGGTCGTACCGACCGCCGGCTTTCGCCACACGCTCGAGCTCGCGCGACCGCATATCGACCCGAGTGCGACGCTGATCATCGCTAGCAAGGGCATCGAGCCAGGCTCGCTGATGCTGCTGACCGAAGTCGTGGCCGCGGTGCTCGGCGGCCCGGCACGCGAGCGCTCGGTCGTGCTCTCGGGTCCCAGCTTTGCCAAAGAGGTGGCGCTCGGCCTGCCTACGAGCCTAGTTGCTGCGTCTCACTCGCCGGAGCTTGCCACGATCGTCCAGCAACGGCTGTCGAGCGATCACTTTCGGGTGTACGCGGGGGACGACCCGATTGGCGTTCAAGTCGGCGGCGCGCTGAAGAACGTAATCGCCATCGCCGCAGGCGCGTGCGACGGCTTGGGCTTCGGTTACAATACGCGCGCCGCGCTGATCACTCGCGGACTGGCGGAGGTGGCCCGATTGGCGCTTGCCAAAGGCGGTCAGGCCTTGACGCTGGCCGGCTTGGCTGGTCTTGGGGACTTGGTGCTGACCTGCACCGGGGAGCTGAGCCGCAACCGCACGTTGGGCTATGAACTCGGGCGCGGTAAGAGCCTGGATGACGCGCTCGCGGGCTTGGGTCACGTCGCCGAGGGGTATGTTACCGCGGAAAGCGCGTACCATCTGGCGCAACGCCTGGGTGTAGAGCTACCCATCTCCGGTGAGGTGTACCGAGTGCTGTTCGAGCACAAGCCAGTGACTGAAGCCGTGCGCGCGGTGCTGACGCGCCCGCTGACTCGGGAATGAGCATGAAGCGACGACTGGCTATCCTCGCTTGCAGCGCTGGGCTCGCGAGCGCGCCGCGCGTTTCGGCTCAAGTGGCAGCGCCTCCGCCACAGCCGATTTCGACGCAGCCGTTGCCCCAGCAGGTTCCCGCCTACGCCTACGTGCCCCCGCCAGCCTCGAGCAAGCGCAGCAGCACTGAGATCACCGTGCTGTACGGTACCGCTGCTGCGTACGGCGTGGGCATGGGCGTTTGGATCGGCGCCGAAGCAGGCATCGAAGATCCCGGCCTGTTCTTGATCGCGCCGGCCGTCTTGGGCGTGGCAGCGCCGATCGGTGTCTACCTTCTCGATGATCCAGCGATGCCCCGGGGCCTGCCTGCAGCCATTGCCAGCGGCCTGGTGATCGGCGCCGGGGAGGGCATCGGACTCGCGAGCTACCAGATGGTGAGCAGTAGCTCGGCGGAGGCCTGGGGCTTCCGCGGTTTCTCACGCGCCACCGCCATCGGTGCCACGCTCGGCGGAGTAGGCGGTTTCGCGCTCGGTTATCTGCAGGAGCCTTCGCCCAAGAGTAGCCTGTTGGCAACGAGCGGCGTCGCCTGGGGCGCTGCAATCGGCGCGATGTTCGGCTACGGCGCGTCCGGCGCAGGCCTGGGCTACGGGCTCGCGAACGACAGCGCTGCGCTCGGCGGCTTGATTGGCTTCAACGTCGGGCTTGCGGCTGCCGCCGGATTGTCGACGGTGTACATCCCCAGCTACCGCGCTCTCAGCTACATGTGGATCGGAGCCGGGATTGGCGCGGCGGCCTCGCTCCCGGTCTACTTATTGTACGTGGGGGAGGATCGCCCGCCCGCCAAGCGCGGGCTAGTGTTCAGCGGGACGACCACGACTCTCGGAATCGTCGCTGGCGCACTGCTCGCGGGCACCGGTTCGGAAAGCGCGAGCTCGGAGCGCAGTCCGCAATTTGCCCACCTCGACTACATCTTACCCATGCCGACGGCCAACGGTGCGTTGTTCACGCTCGGTGGCCGTCTCGAGTAGCGCTCGCTAGAGTTGCTCGACGGATTGGTAAAGTTCCGGCAAGAAGTTCGTACGCGGGCGGATCAGCAAGGTGCGCGGCGGAGGTAGGTGACTCGGAAAGACCCGCGCGCCGAAGGGCGCTCCGAGATCGGCCTGCAGTAAGTCGTCGTCGAACACTTCGTTTTGGACTCGATCGCCCCCTGCGCCCTGTGCGTGGGCGATGCTAGTCCACCCGAGGGCGGCCAGTGCCGAGGCGAGGAACAGCAAGCGGGCGACAAACAAAGGCAGCGAAGTGGATTTTCTCATCTGAACTCCCGTCGCCAATTCGACCCGCGCTGCTCGCCGGGCTTGGGTTGGTTTGCCGGCATCCGGCGCGCAAAGCGGACAATCGCCCGCGTTCGAGTGGCGCTGCTGCCCACAAACCCTCACAAGCATTGTCATTTGTAGGGCAGGGCACTAGCCTTGTCTGCGGAATGGCTACGATTCGTTTCTTCCCGTCGGAAGGGGCTCCGGTGCTCCTGGCGTTGCACAAGCCGCTCTCGACCATTGGGCGAGCGTTGGGCAACGACATCCACTTGCCGGACGCGAGCGTCGCCAGCCACCACGCTCAAATCGTGTTCAACGGTCGTGATTTCCAGCTCGAAGAGGTCGATCGCGAAGCCGAGATCTTGATCAACGGCAAGAAGAAGCGTCGGGCTCGTTTGGCCAACGGTGACCGCATCACCCTCGGTCGAGCGCTGCTCGGCTTCAGCATGTTCACCGAGCTGCCGACCGCGCCCGAGCGGGAGGAGAGTGAAGTCGGGGCCGAGGCCGGGGACATCGAGCGCCTGCGACGCCTGCATTCCTTCAGCGAGCGCTTGATGATGAGCCGCTCGGTCGACGAGCTACTCGAAACATTGCTGGACGACATCATCGAGTTGACGGGGGCAGCGCGCGGCGTAGTGCTGCTCGTGGATCCGTCCGAGGGCAAGGACAGCACGCCGCGCGTCCGCGTCTCACGCAACGTTCAGCGTGAAGCCATCCAAGATGCCTCCGGCGTGATCAGTGACAGCATCGTGCGCCAAGTGATCGAGACCAAGCGTCCGGTGATCGTCTCGGACGCCTTGACCGACACCACCTTCGGCAAGAGCGAGAGCGTAATCTCACTCAAACTCTCGAGCGTCATGTGCGCCCCTTTGGTCAGCCAGGGCGACGTGATCGGCGCGCTGTACGTCGCCAACGACGAGGTGAAGCACCTATTCGATCGCCGCCAGCTGGATTTGCTGACCATCTTCGCTGCGCAATCCTCGCTGATTTTGCAGAATGCCATGCTGCTCAGCGCGTTGCGCGCGGATAAAGAAAAACTGAGCGCAGACCTCTTGGACAAGCGCTTCGGCGAAATCATCGGTGCGTGCGCCTCGATGATGGAAGTGTTCAGGAAGCTGCAAAAGGTGGCCGCCACCGACATCAGCGTGCTGATCACGGGTGAGACGGGTACCGGCAAAGAGCTGATCGCGCGCGAACTTCATCGTCGGAGCAATCGCGCAAACGGCCCGTTCGTGACCGTCAACTGCGGCGCGATCCCGGAAAATTTGATCGAGAGCGAGATGTTCGGCCACGTGAAGGGCGCCTTCACTGGAGCCATCGCCAGCCGGGCCGGCAAATTTCAGCAAGCCGACGGCGGCTCGCTGTTCTTGGACGAGGTGGGCGAACTACCGCTCGGCATGCAGGTAAAGCTGCTGCGCGCCCTGCAAGAGCGAGTCGTCTTCCGTGTCGGCGACAATCGCCCGGAAAAGTGCGACATCCGAATCATCGCCGCGACCAACCGCAATCTGGAAGAGATGATCAAATCCGGCGAATTTCGCGAGGATTTGTACTACCGGCTGAACGTGGTGAACCTCTGGCTGCCCCCGCTGCGGGAGCGCGGTGACGACGTGTTCATCATCGCTAAGGCGCTGCTCAGTAAGTTCGCGGACGAGCTGAAGAGCGCAGTCCGGGGCTTTTCACCGCAAGCGTTGGCGGCCATCAAAAAGTACCCTTGGCCTGGCAACATTCGGCAGCTGGAAAATCGCATCAAGAAAGCGTTGGTGCTTTGCGACCAAACGCTGCTCGGCCCGCAAGATTTGGATCTAGGCGTCGAAGCGCAAATGGTGATCGTGCCGCTCGAGAAGGCCAAGGAAGATTTCCAGCGTCAGTACGTGCTGGAGGTGCTCGAGCGCAACAACGGCAATCGAACCCAGACGGCACGTGACCTGGGCGTCGATCCGCGCACCATCTTCCGCTATCTCGAAAAAGAGCAGAACCCGATGCCCAGCGGTGCAGGCGGCTCGCCAGGCTCCCTCGTACCCCCCGTTCCAGTCTCAGATACGGAATAGCGGCGTAGCGGCTCACGATGACGACTGG
>Ga0164308_10000338_pt1 | contig 25516 bp, 20 predicted proteins | sample Whisoiple_246_MG_FD_109983 | JGI IMG/M metagenome (GOLD analysis project Ga0164308, IMG submission 109983) | Soil microbial communities amended with fresh organic matter from upstate New York, USA - Whitman soil sample_246_MG | ecosystem: Environmental > Terrestrial > Soil > Unclassified >... | reverse complement strand
CGGTCGACCCCGAGCTGGTGCCCGGGGAGCTGGCTGAGCTCTACCGGCACTATCAATCCACGCTGGTCAGCCTGTCATTGACCGATCGCGCAGGTCTTCTGCGCGTGGCCATCGAGCTTGCGCGCACGTCGAGCTCGCCTCCCTTCGGCATTCCGCTGTGTCTCTTGGATGTTTGCCCGAAAACTCACCTGGAACGGCTGTTCCTCACCACGCTGCTTCAGCGCGCCCCGGAGGTGTACGCCAGCGTGCCGCCCAACGAGCTCGGCAGCGAGCTGCGAGCGGTGATTGTCGAGCATCCCACTCGGCATCGGCCAACAGGCGCTTCGAGCAGCGCAGCTACGCTGTCCTCGACTTCTCCTCACGCGCTGCGCCGGCTACAGGCCAACCTGTTTTCGACCAACGAAGCTCAGTCCGACGCGAACGCGGAAATCGATGACAGCGTCGCGATCCTCAGTGCGCCGGGTGAATCGCGCGAGGCGGTCGAGATTGCGCGTCGTATTTTGCTCGAAGCCGAACGAGGCGTGCCATTCGACCAAATGGCGATCGCGCTGCGTTCTCCATTTCACTATCGAACGCACCTGCTGGAAGCGCTGCGCCGCGCCGAGATCCCTGCGCAATTTAGTCGAGCCGCTTCGCGCCCGGCTCCGGCCGGTCGAGCCTTCTTGGTCTTGCTCGAGTGCGCCGCGGAAGGTATCAGCGCCACGCGCTTTGCCGAATATCTGTCGTTGGGTGTGTTGCCGGACCTGGCGCAGGTGAGTGCGCGCGAGCTCGACGGCGAGCTCGCATTCACCGAGCCTGCTGACGACGAAACGTTGCGCCTATTGCACGGGTCGAGGCCTGCGCCCGAAGCCAGTGCGCCCCGCCCGACTCGGCATTTGCTCTTGCCCCGACGTTGGGAATCACTGCTGGTCGACGCCGCTGTCATTGGTGGACCTGGTCGCTGGCGCCGACGACTGGAGGGCCTCGGGCGCGAGCTCCAGGCTCGGGCGAAAAGCGTGCACGAGGACGAGAGGCGAGTGATCGAAGACAAGCTCGAGGCGCTCGGCGAACTCGCCAGCTTTGCGCTGCCCATCGTGGACTCGTTGGCCGCGCTCCCGAGCGCAGCCACGTGGGGCACGTGGCTGGATGTTCTCTCCGCCCTGGCGGAGCGCACGCTCGACGCCCCGGCCGCGATCCGCGCGGTGCTCGCGCAGCTGGAAATCGTGCGCGACGTGGGGCCCGTTGGACTGAAGGACGTGCTGGCGGTTCTTTCCGAGCGTCTGGTCGAGATTAGCGCGCCCAGCAAGCCCGAAGATTCTGGCGCAGTTCTGGTGAGCACGGTCGACGAACTCAGAGGTCGAGTGTTCGAAGTGGTGTTCGTGCCGGGCCTGGCCGAAAAGCTGTTTCCGCAGCGGGTGGTGGAAGATCCGTTGTTGCCAGACGAGCAACGCGTGCTCGTCAGCGAGCACCTGGAGACGCAGCCTCGCCGCGTGGAGAGTGAACGAGCCGCGCTGGCGCTGGCCGTGGGCGCGGCGCGAAGACGGGTGGTGCTTTCGTACCCGCGTTTCGAGAGCGACAAGGCGCGCCCGCGCGTGCCCTCGTTTTATGCACTGGAGGCAATGCGTGCGGCGGAGGGCCGCCTGCCAGGGTTTGCGGAACTGGCCCGCCGCGCGGATGAAGCGAGTCAGACGCGCATTGGCTGGCCCGCACCGGCGCAGGCCGAGCTCGCGATCGATGCGGCCGAGTACGACCTCGCGATTTTGCGCCAGCTGCTCACGGGCGCCAGAAAAGAAGTGGACGGGGCCGCGCACTACTTGTTGGCGGCGAGCCCGCGTCTTCGGCGCGCACTGCAGTTTCGCGCGCGGCGCTGGCGACCGGAGTGGCGCTATGTCGATGGTCTGGTCGAACCCGACGCAGTCGCCAGTGAGGCTCTGCGTCAGCGCCATGCGCATTTGAGCCAGCGCGGCTTTGCCGTGACCGCGTTGGAAAAGTATGCGGCGTGTCCGTACCGCTTCTATCTCGCGACCGTCGTCGGCCTAAAGGCTCGCAAGGAAGCGACCGCCGTGGAAGAGCTGGATGGGGCTACCCGCGGCTTGCTGATTCATGAGCTTCTACACAGCGCCAGCGTTGCGCTCAAGGAGCAAAATTTGTTCTCTCCGGGCTCCGACTTCGCAGAAGCACGCAGAGTGCTGCTGCGCACCGTCGAAGCTCAAGAGAGCATCTGGCGCGACAAGCTGGCTCCGGTCATCCCTCGCGTGTGGGACGACGCGATCGCGGACATCGGCAGTGACTTGATGCGCTGGCTGTACGAAACCCGCGAAAGTGGTTGGGAGCCCTGCGCGTTCGAGCATCGCTTCGGGCAAGCGAACAGTGAGCGAGCGGCCGATGTCGGAAGCCCGATCGTGCTCGACTCTGGGCTGCCGCTGCGCGGCGTCATCGATGCCATCGAGCAAAGCGGCAACCACTTGCGCGCCACCGACTACAAGACGGGCGCTCAGCCCGACGCGGGCGCCATCGTGAGCGGTGGCCGGCAACTGCAGCCGACGCTGTATGCACTGGTTCTGGAAAAGCTGTACCCCACGCATACCGTGACCGGCGGCAACGCCTACTACTGCACGTCCCGCGGCGAGTTTGCGCGGAGCGAAGTTCCACTCGCCGAGAACGCGCGGCAGGCCGCCGAGGCCGTGCATCGCACCGTCGCTGCCGCTTTCGAACAGGGCTTCTTCCCCGCGGCGCCGGCAGAAAAGACCTGCGAACACTGTGAGTTTCTCAGGATCTGTGGCCCATACGAGCGCGAACGAGTGGACCGCAAAGACGCCGTTCGTCTGGAACCTCTGCTCAAACTGCGAGCGCTCCCGTGAGCGAATTAATCGACGCGCGAGCGCGCGAAGTGATCGAGTGCCAGTTGGATAAGACGTTGGTGGTCGAAGCCGCCGCTGGTACGGGCAAGACGACCGCGCTCATCTCGCGCATCACGGCCGTGATCCGTTCGGGTCAGACCAATCTGGATCGCGTGGTCGCCGTCACCTTCACCGAAAAGGCGGCGGGCGAGATGAAGCTGCGGCTACGTGCGGAGCTCGACCGTGCTCGGCACGTAGCCGGCAGCTTAGAAGAACGCGGCCACTTGGAGCGCGCGTTGTCGGCGCTGGAAGTGGCGCACATCAACACCATCCATGGCTTCTGCGCGGATCTGTTGCGCGAGCGCCCGGTGGATGCCGGCATCGACCCAAAGTTCGAGGTGCTCGACGAAGCGGCTGCCGAGGCTTTGCTTCAGGAAGCGTTTCGCAATTGGTTCGAGCGCGCGCTTTCAGTCCCGGGCGAAGGCCTGCGCCGCATGCTGCGTCGTCGTACTTGGCGCGCCGAACGCAGCACCCCCAGGGACGAGTTGCTGAGAGCGTGTCGGGATTTGATCGAGTACCGCGACTTCGACAAGGCCTGGACGTTCCCCGATTTCGAGCGTGAGCCGCTGATCGACGAGCTGGTCGAGCGCTTCCGCGGGCTCGGCGGCTTCTTGCCCTTGGCGCGCAACGCCGCCGATCCGTTGGCGCGGGCAATGTCCGAGTTTCAAGCGTTCGTGAACGCCTTGGATGCACGCGAGCGCGTGCAAAAGAAGCGCGACTACGACGCGCTCGAGGTGGAGCTCGCCGAGTTTCTGCGCAGCAAGAAGCGCGCCTTCAGCGCCGTGGGCTACGGCCAGCTGTACGGTGCGGCGCTCGACCGCAACGCGGTCGTCAGTGAGCGCAACGAGCTCAAAATGAGCCTCGAACGCTTCTTGGCTTTGGCCGATGCCGATCTAGCCGCGCATTTGCGTGAAGAGTTGCTGGCAGTGGTGGCCGAGCGCGAGCAGTTGAAGCGCCGGCGCGGCGCGCTCGATTTCGTGGATCTGTTGTCGTTCACGCGTGACCTCGTCAAAGGCAACCGCGGAGTCCGTGAGCAACTGCAGCGCCGCTTCAGTCACCTGTTCATCGACGAGTTTCAGGACACCGACCCGCTGCAGGCGGAGATTTTGCTGCTTTTGGCCAGCGCCTCCCCGGAAACGACTGACTACCGAGCAGTCCGCATCACGCCCGGCAAGCTGTTCGTCGTCGGCGATCCCAAGCAAGCGATCTATCGTTTCCGGCGCGCTGAAGTCACGCTCTACGAGCGCATCAAGGCCGAGCTCTTGACCCAAGGGGCCGAGCTGCTTCATCTGACGACCAACTTTCGCTCACAGCCCGCGATTCAGGCCGCGGTGAACGCCGCGTTCTCGCAGGTGATGGTCGCGTCGGAGGACGGCAGTCAGGCGGAATACGTCGCGCTGGCGGAGCATCGTCCTGGGTTGCCTGGGCAACCGAGTGTGATCGCCCTGCCAGTGCCAGAGCCCTACGGCACGTGGTACAAGCCCACCAAGGCGGCGCTATCGAACTCGTTCCCGCAAGCCGTCGGCGGCTTCGTGGATTGGTTGCTCCAGAGTAGCGGTTGGCAAGTCGAAGAAGACGGCGCGCTGGTCGCAATCAAACCCCGGCACATTTGCCTGCTCTTCAAGCGTTTCCAGTCCTACTACGGGGACACGACGCGTCCGTACGTGCAGGCGCTGGAGGCTCGCAGAATCCCGCACATCTTGGTCGGCGGCCGCTCGTTTCACGATCGCGAAGAGGTCGTCGCACTGCGAGCGGCTCTGGAAGCGATCGAGTGGCCTGACGACGAGCTGAGCGTGTACGCGGTGCTACGTGGGCCGCTGCTGGCCGTCAGCGATCAGGAGATATTGGCCTTTCGTCATGATTTCTCACGCTTGCGCCCATTGCAAAGCTTCGACGACGAAGCCCGAAAAAAGCATCCAGCAGTGATCGATGGGCTCGAGCTGCTGCGCTCTCTGCACGTGGAACGCAATCGTCGACCGACGGCTGACAGCGTCGAACGCTTGCTCTCGGAGACACGTGCGCACGCCTCACTCGCCATGTGGCCGAGCGGCGAGCAAGCCTTGGCCAACGCCATTGCCATCGTCGACCTAGCCCGCAACTTCGACACTCGCGGAGGCAGCTCTTTCCGCGCCTTCGTCGAGACCTTGGAAGAGCAGGCGGAACGCGGCCAAGGCGGCGAAGCGCCGATCGTGGAAGAGGGTACGGAAGGTGTGCGCTTGATGACCGTCCACAAGGCGAAGGGTCTGGAATTCCCCGTCGTCATCTTGTGTGATCCCACCGCGCCGGCAAAGACGACCACGGCCTTCCGCTTCACCGACCCGGTACAGCGGCTCAGCGCGCACGCCATTTGCGGCTGCCGTCCGTTGGAATTGCTTGAAAACGAGGAGCTGGCCAAGCGTCACGACGACGCCGAGCTCGTGCGGCTGAGCTACGTCGCTGCCACGCGAGCGCGCGATCTGTTGGTCGTACCCACGTTCGGAGATGCCAGCGCTCGCAACGCGGACATCGGCTGGTGCGATACGCTCGCGCCCGCGCTTTACCCGAGCGATTCCGAGCGAAGAGAGGCCGCGCCTGCTCCTGGCTGCCCGAGTTTTGGACCCGACAGCGTGCTCAGTCGCTCCGCGCAAACGCAGGCCACGCCCGAAGATTCCGTGGCGCCGGGGTTGCACCGCTCACAGGCGGGAAACCCGGTGGTCTGGTGGGATCCGCGAGTCTTGAAGCTGCGCGTGCAAGTATTGAGCGGAGTTCGACAACAGAAATTGCTCGGTGATTCACCGCTTTCTGCCGAAGGCATGTCTCGCTATGCGGCTTGGCAAGCGCGTCGCCAGCTGACCCTCGCATCCAGCAGCCGACCGAGCATCGTGGCGCACACGATGACCGAGCTGTCGAAGCAAGTGCTCGGCGAGGCTGCCACGGCCGCCGTCGAGCGCACCGCGGTCGACCGCTCGGGTCGCCCGCGCGGGCCACGCTTCGGCACTCTGGTGCATGCGGTGTTGGCTTTCGCGCCCTTCGACGCCGATCGCGCAGCGTTGAGCGCGCTTTCGAGCTCACTCGCCCGCGTGATCGGCGCGACCAACAGTGAACTGGAATTTGCCGTTCAGGCAGCAGCTGCGGCACTCGAGCACCCGCTGCTGCGCGCGGCTGCCCAGTCCGGCGACGCGCGGCGCGAAGTAGTCGTCGCGGAGCAGCTGAGCGACGGTAGCATCGCCGAAGGCGTGATCGACCTGGCGTATCGCAGCGAGAGCGAGTGGGTGGTCGTCGATTTCAAGACCGACGCCGTGGTCACGGGGGAGGGGGCCTACGCCGAGCAGCTGCGCTCCTACGTCAGGGCGCTGCAACGCGCGACCGGCGAGCCCGCGCGCGGTGTTCTGCTTCAGGTTTGAGCGTCGGCGGACGGTTCGCTGGCAGGTGACGCCGGCTCGTCGAGCGTGCCCAGCTCTGCGGCTTCATCGGGCAAGGAACCGCTGCGAGCCACAGGATTGAAGCCGCCCGACTGCTTGCTCCAGAGTTCGGCATAGAGCCCGCCTCGGCGCAGGAGGTCGTCATGCGAGCCGTCGGCCACGATCGTCCCCCGGTCGAGCACGATCAATCGGTCCATGTCCATCACGGTGCTCAAGCGATGCGCGATGGCGATCACGGTCTTGCCGGCCATGGCTTCACGCATGGCACTTTGGATCAACTGTTCGCTGTGACTGTCGAGCGCGCTGGTGGCTTCGTCCAGCAGCAGGATCGGCGCATTTTTCAGGATCGCGCGGGCAATCGCGATGCGCTGGCGCTGGCCGCCGGAGAGTTTGACGCCGCGTTCGCCGACCATGGTCCGGTAACCCTGCGCTTGTTCCACGATGAACTCGTGCGCGTGAGCTCGCCGCGCCGCGAGCTCGACCTCTTCGTCGGTGGCATCGGGACGGCCGTAGCGGATGTTTTCCAGCAAGTTGCGGTGAAATAAGGTCGTGTCTTGGGGGATGATCGCAATCGATTGCCTCAGGCTCTCCTGAGTGACTGCGCGAATGTCTTGGCCATCGATACGAATCGCCCCCTCGACTACGTCATGCATGCGCAGGAGCAAACCCATCAACGTCGTCTTACCCGCGCCACTCGGTCCAACGAGACCGACGCGTTGCGCTGCTGGGATCCTGAGCTCGAAATCTTTGACCACGTGACGGATTTGGCGGCCGAGATCGGCCTTGGGCACCTCGTACGCAAAGCTGATGTGATCGAGATGGATGCAGCCGGAAGGCACGGACAGCCGGGGCGCGCCGGGCACGTCGGTGACCGTGGCAGGCACGATCAGTGTGTCGATGCCCTCGCGCGCGGAACCCACCAAGTCATAGAACTCGGGAATTCGCTGCCCCAAGTTGTACGCCGTCTGCAGCAGTGAGCTGGTCAGAGCGCTGATCATCACGAAATCACCGGGGCCGATTGAACCGTACACCCAGGCCTCGAGTGCGCCCCCGACGAATCCCACCCACATCACGATATCCATCACGTATTGCACGCAGCGCAAGCGAACCACGGCCCGATAAGATGCGCGGCGGCGCGCGCATTCTTCGCCGGTGTATTGCTCGAGCTGCTGGTCCTCGAGCGGTTGATTGGCGAAGAAGAATACGTTGCGAATGTTGGTCAGGACGTCGACCATGCGCCCGGTCACGGCGGCTTTCGCCTCGTTGCTGGCGATCGCTCGCCGCGTACACTCGCGCCCGACCAGCAAGCTCACGGTGAAGTAGGCGCAGATGGCGACGGCCGCCGCCGCACAAAACTTCGGACTGGCAATGAAGAAAAACGCGGCCACGAAAGCAAAGAATGCGCTGCTCGGAATGAAATCGAACACGACCATGTCGAACAGCTGCAGCACCTGGTCGGGCAGCATGATCGCGCGATGCGCAATCTTTCCCGACAGGGTGTTCTCGAAATACGAGCTGGAGAGGCGCTGGGTATAGGCGAACACCTCCTGCTTGATGCGGAGCAGCATCGGCGAGCGCGTGTGGTAGGAGCAGAACCAAGCGCAGGCGTCGATCGCGAAGCGCGCCACCACGAGCGCAACGAACCACGAGAAGGGCACGAGCAACCGGCCCGCTTCAGCTTGCGGCGCGCGCATGCCCAGCACGGCATCGGTGAGGCCCTTGGTTGCGTAGGAGATCGACGCAAATGCGCCGCGGCTGAGCACTGGAAAGACGATCAACCCGAGCGCGCCCCACGGGAACTGGCGATAGAAGTGAAACGCGAAGGGAGCGAGACGATTCGGCAACGTCGGTTGGTTCATGCGCTTGGACGAAAGCTCGTGCGACATGGTGCGAGGGACACTTCTTTGCGCGTCCCACCGCGATTTGGCCACAGTTTTGCTGACTGCGCGAAGGCGGGTCAGGTTACTTCAAGTGTAGAGCAAGTTCTTTCTTTGGCTCGAGTCTTCGAGAGGTCACGATGTTCAAACGTCATCCATTCTCAGCGTCCGCAATCGCCGTCGTGTGCATCGCCTGCAGCGCCCGTTTCACGGCCAATGACGGCACCGGGCCTTCTGGTGTGGCGGGTGAGGCGAGTGGCGGCTCCGCCACCTCGGCCGGTACTGACGGCAGCGGTGACGCCGGCGAAACGGAGGCAGCTGGCAGCCCCGGCTCCGCTGGCGAACGCTCGAGCGCCGGTGCGGGCGGCACGACCGCGGGCGCCGGCGGCTCGAATGCAGGGCGTGGCGGCTGGGGCAATGGCGGCCGCTGGTCAGGCTCGGGTGGTGCCAGTGCGACCGATTGCGCCACACTCAGGCAGGATTACCAAGCCGCGGTCGAAAAGGCGCGCGTCTGCGACAAGGGCTCGACCGATCAATGCAGCCCCAGCTCCAGCGCTCAGCCCATCGGTGGCTGTGGCTGCCCGGTGTTGATCAACGCCAAGAGCGAGTCCGCAACCGCCGTCAAGAAAACGTATCAGGCGTATCAGGACGCCAAGTGTGATTTCAACGGACCGGTGTGTGACATCTTTTGCGAGCCGCCCACCGCCGCTAGTTGCGCGCAACAAACCGTCGGTAGCGGGTTCGTTTGCACCGGGAGCCAAAAGTAACCGGCTCGTCTGCTCGCCTCAGGGGCTGACTGGGCCGACCGCCTGTTCGAGTTCCAGCGCCGCGTACAGGGCTGCTCCGCGCAGCTCGAGCGCTTGCTCTTCGACCCGTAGGTAGCTCGAGTAAGCGTCGAGCAATTCCAAGATCGTGCCGCGGCCCTCGCGGTAAGTGAGCTCCGCGATGCGACGTACGGTCTCGGCATTGTGTGAGGCTTCTTCGCGGAAGGCGCGATAGGCGGCGGTGGTCGAGTGCAGCGTGCGAGCAGCGTGCTCGACCTCGCGTTGGACGATGTTTTTCAGATCTTGTTCGTGCACGCGGGCAGCTCGGGTTTGTTCGAGCTGGCGCTCAACCGTGCCTTGTCCGCGGTCGAAGAGCGGCAGCGGAATCGAAGCCGAGGCCAACAGTCCGCCTCCTGAGCTGCCCGGTGGTGCCCCCGGGATGGACCGCCAATGCGAGTAGCCGATGCCCAGCTCCGGCTCCGGCATGAAGCGCTTGCGAGCGGCGCTCAAGCGAGCGTCTGCGGCGCCCGTTTCGAGATGCATGGCGGCGATTTCCTGGCGATGTTCGAAGGCCCATTGCACCAGTGCTGCCGCATCGCGGTTGTCGTTGAGGGGCTCGACGAGCGGGTCGGCAGCCATTGGTTCACCTGCGCTCGGTGTGCCGCCGATGGCTGCGGAAAGCCCCGCGCCGGCGTCCGATACGTCCACCTCGGCTCGAGCGATGCGTGCGCGCAGGCTGCCTCGCTCCACCTCGAGCCGCACGCGGTCGTAGACCGGGTTCGCGCCAGCCGCGGTACGCGCCTCGAGCACGCGCTGCACGCGCTCGAGATCGCGGAGCCCGGCCTTCAGCACCCCGTGATGCCCAGCAGCCAGTTGCAGCGCCAGGTAGGCGCGGCGCAGCTCGCCGAGCAGCTGCCAACCTTCGGCGGCAAAACCGCGCTCGGTCGCGCTGGACGTGAGCCGCGCGGCGTCTTTACTCGCGCCCAGCCGCCCCCAAATCGGCAAGCTCTGGGCGAGCATGATCGCATACTGCTGGTCCGCGCTGTCCGATTCACCATGAATGTGCCAGCCACCGCTCAACGACAAGCGGGGGTTCGGCAAGAGTCCAGCCGAGATGATGTCCGCGCGCGTGGCATTGATCTCGTACCGCGCCGCGGCGAGCCGCAAGTTTTCCCGACCAAAACGCGCGACCGCCTGCTGCAGTGAGAGCTCCACGCGCGCCCCGTCGACGGGCGCGGAAATCGGCGCGGGAGTCTCCGGAGGCGCCGATGACTCAGCCCGAGCCGGCTGGCTGAGCAAGGCCAGCGTCAGGGCCGGGGCCAGAACCGCAAGATGGCGATGACAGAAGCGCATGCTCGGCATCATCGGGCATCGAAAGAGCGAAAGAAAGCGGCGCGCAGCGTGTTAACCTCTGTCTCAGTGTTCCGATGCGAGTGAAGCTCGAACAGTTCCTGGTCTGCGCTGCGATCGCCCTGTCCGCCCTGGGCTGCGGCAAGCACGAGCAACGCTTCGAATCCACCTGCCAGCTCGTGCGCCGTGACGTCGTAGAGACGAACGACAAAGGCGAAGCCGAGATCCTGGACGTCGAGCTCGAGTGGGATCCGTGCCCCGGGGACCAGTTCCAAGTCGTGCGTGGCGGCAAAGAATTCGCCAAATGCATGGAGCAATACCAGGTCGGCAAATTGCTGCCAGTGTTGGTCAAACACTGGTGGGACGACCGCGGCTACTATGTTTGGGACGTGTACAGGATCGGCAATTGTGAACGCCCGATCGAGTCAGAGTCCGAAGGCTCGTACGAGAAATCGCAAGAGTGCAGCGATCAAAAGGCCTACGGCATGAGCAGCGGCTTTTCCTGCAATCGCCGTCCGTTCAAGGGTCTGGTCTCGACCTGCCCGTGGATGGCGCGGCGGTAGTCTTCACGGTCGAGGCGTCAATTGCGCGCCCACTTCGTGCCGTCCGTGCAGGTCACTTGATCGACGTGCGCGACGGCGAGCGAGGCGATAGTCACGTGATGTAAGAGCAAGCTCAGCGAGTGCGTCTGGTCGGGGCCCAGATCGCTCACGTTGTCTTCGCTGAACGCGACATAGTACTCGCCGCCTTTGTTCATGGCGCTCGGCTTGCCGTAGGCGTCATAGCCGTACGCGGTGCCGGAGAACGCCTTCACGGCGCATTTTCCGCGATTTTTCAAATCCAAGTGCAGCTCGTAGCCTTCGTCGCTGTTACCCACGTCACCGACGGCCATGACCAGCGGATCGGCCTTGGTGATCTCCGAGAGCACCAAGCGCGCCCGCGCGAGCGGTGCAGGGCCGAGCAGAAGTGAGCCCTCCTTCGGGCTCGGATCCGCGTCTTTACCCGTCGAGCGCCGGGCGTCTGCCGCCGACACACGTTGCAGCACGCTCGGCTGACTCCATTCGCGATCGAGCATAAACCGGCCCAAGAGCACGCCCAGGAGCAGCCCCACCGCCAAGCAAGCGCCTCCGACCAAAATCAACTTCTGCATGAGTTCCTCATTGTCTCAAGTCGCCCGCGACGCGCTCAGACGAACACGCTCGCCGCCATCACGGCGGCGGTCAGGGGCGGTGTCCAGGCGCGAAATACCTTGAACCAGAAGGTCAAGCGCTCTTCATCCACGATCAGGAACACCCAGGTCGTGGCCATGTTGATCAAAAGCGATACGTACACCCCCAGCATCAGCTTGTCGGCGTGCGTCAGGTAGCCGGTAGCCGGCAGTGACTGAATCAGCGAGTAGTGGAACAGCACCGCCGCTGCGAGCATCGGTGCGCCAGCCGCGCTGCGCACTTCTAGCTCATCAGGAGGCACCCACAGCCCGATCAGCGAGATGAGCACGATGATGAACGCCGGCACGTACACGCTGAACGCCGCCGATTGCGCGAAGCGATCGAGCCCCAGGGTGAACTTATAACGAGAGACGTACAGGTCATCTCGATCGAAGCGCGAGGGATATTGGTGCTTGATCGCGGTGGCGCCGACCGAGGCTACCCCGTAGCCCGAGAGCCGAAACGTTGCGTCGAGCGAGGTGCGGCGAGGGTCCGGCGCAAAGATGACAGTGTCGACGCCGTACACCGCGTCTTCCACGTTGATGTCCAAAAACTGCGTATCGAACGGGTAATTGCGCAGGTCGACGCCGCTCGTAAACGCGCCCGTGCAGCGGTAAAAGCGAAACGTTTCGACGTCTACGATGCTCGTGCAGTTGACCTCGTGGCCGTTGGTGAACACCGGGTGCAGCTTGGGCAGCAGCTTGTCGGCCGTAAATGACAAGAAAAAATCTGCCGAAAAGCTGCCGTCCGTGATCTGGTAGTCGCGGATTTCAGAGACCACCAGCCCGACCTTGACCATGGCCGGTCCGCCAGAGGTGGGGTTCGCCAGTGGTGAGCGGTACTTCCCTTCGCGATGGATGGGCACCTTGCCATTGCCCAGCGAGTCGATCTGTTCCGGACTCAACCCCGGAGGGATATCGCTCTCGTCTTGGATGACGGCTCCGCCCAAGGTCAAGTTGACCACTTCGTCCTTGTCACCGCTCGCGGCCTCGCTGGTGGCGGCGGTGGCGGCGCTCGCGCCTGATGTGCTCGCGGCACTCACCGGCGGCGCTGCGCTGCCCGCTGCAGCAATGCTAGCGGTTGGAATCGGCGGTGGATTGGCGGCGGCCAGCGCGGGCGCCGCGCTGGCACTCGGAATCAGGCCCGATTTTGCCGCCAAAGGTGCGCCGAGTGCTGCCGCTTGCGCTTTTGCACCGAGCTTCGAGCTGATGATCAGGCTGCCTAGGCAGACCACGACCAGCGCGGAAACGATTTGCCAGAGATGCGCCGTACGGAGACGGCGATTTCGGTGATCCGCCACTGTACGACCGTAACCAAAAAGGCTCGGAACATACACTCAAATCTGGCACGCTCCGGCGGTGGTGAGTAACAGGCGAACGAACTTGCAAGCGATCGCGGCGTTTGTCGTGTGCGGTGCGTTCTGCAGCAGCGCGTGCAAGCAACCGGCCGAAGCCGCACCTGCGAACGAGAAGAAAGAGCCGGGCGTCGACGTCAGCCTCTCACCACGCGCGCTGGCTGGCGCCAAGCTCGCGACGGGCAAGCCGCAACGCGTACCGCGCCGTTCGAGCCTGACGGTAGCGGGTTCGGTTGATTTCGTGCCGAGCCATGTCGCGCGCATCGGCCCGCAAATCTCCGGACGCGTCGCCAGCGTGCCCGTCACCTCCGGCCAAACCGTTAGCCGCGGCGCCGTCGTGGTTACGCTAGACAGCGTGGATATTGGTCGCGCGCGCGCCGATTTCTTGCAGGCCAAATCACAGCTGCTCTTGGCCGAATCCGAGCTAGCCCGCGAAAATCGCTTGATCGAAGCGGGTGCTTCGTCCGAGCGCGCCCAGCAAACCGCCCGCACCTCGCTCGATTTGGCGAAGGTCGGGCTGAGCGCCGCCAGTGACCGGCTACACACCTTGGGCGCTTCTCCGGGCCAGGGTGCTTCGGGGTTCTCTCTGGTTTCCCCGATCGAGGGCAAGGTGCTCGAGGTGAAAGCGCGCCTAGGCCAGCCCGTCGGACCGACTGACACGTTGATCGTCGTCGGCGAAACGACCGAGGTGTGGCTGGCCGTCGACATCTACGAAAGAGATCTGGCTCACGTGCACCAAGGGGACGACGTGCTCGCCAGCGCGGTGGCATATCCCGAGCGGACCTTCGAAGGCAAAGTCGACCAGTTGGCGAGCGTGGTCGATAGCGAGCGTCGCGTGCTCGAAGCGCGCATCGTGCTGCAGAACCCAGACGGCGCGTTGCGCCCAGGCATGACCGCCACCGCGCGGATCTTGTCGGTACCCGAAGCAGGCGCGCCGTCCGTGATCAGCGTGCCGCGTGGCGCGCTGCAAACCATCGACGGTCAACCCTTCGTATTCGTGGAGCTGGGCGCCGGAAAATTCGAGCTGCGCGCGGTCGATCGCGGAGTCGAACTCGAGCAGGGAGTCGAGATCAAGCAAGGTCTGACCGGTGAGGAAAGCATCGTCACCGAGGGTTCGTTCGTCTTGAAGAGCGAGGTCTTGCGTTCACAGATGGGATCGAACGATTGATCGATCGACTCATCGCGTTCTCGGTCCAGCAGCGTTCGCTGGTGATCGTGCTCTCGTGTGTGTTCGTGATCCTCGGTCTGGTCGGTGCCAGCAAGGTGCCGATCGACGCCGTGCCGGACGTCACCAACGTGCAAGTGCAAGTTTTGACGCCCGCGCTCGCGCTCGGCCCGGAGGACGTGGAGACGTTGGTCAGCGCTCCGATCGAGCGCGCCATGGCAGGCTTGCCGGGCCTGGAGGAAGTGCGCAGCACCTCGCGCGCGGGCATCTCCGCGGTGACCGTCGCCTTCAACGAACAGATGGAGCTGTATCGCGCCCGGCAATTGGTGGCCGAGCGCCTCGCCGTCGCGCGCCGCGATATTCCCGAGGAATACGGCACGCCGCAGCTTGGTCCAGCCTCCGGCGCGCTGGGCGAAATCTACCATTTCGAGGTCAAGGGCCCAGTCTCGCTGATGGAGCGCCGCAGTGCGCTGGACTGGATCATCGTGCCGCGCCTGCGGCTCGTGCCCGGCGTGGTCGAAGTGAACACCATGGGCGGCGAAGTCCGGTCGCTCGAGATCACTCTGGACGCCGCGCGCCTGAGCGCTGCGCGCGTGTCCGTGCCCGAGGTGCTCTCGGCCCTGTCTCGCAATCACCTGGCTTCCGGCGGCGCCTACTTGGTAGACGGCCGCGAGCACGTGACCGTCCGCGGTGAAGGTCGGATCAAGACCGCGGAAGACCTAGGTTCGGTAGTGGTAGAGACGCGCGAGAACCGCACGCCGTTGTTCTTGCGTGACTTGGGTGAAGTCGGCTACGCCCCGCTGGTTCGCTATGGAGCGGTGACCCGCGACGGGCGCGCCGACGAAGCGGTGATTGGCATCGTGGTCATGCTCGCGGGCGCCAACAGCGGCCGCGTGGTGGAAGGCGTGCGCGCCGAGGTCGCGGAGATCCAAAAGAGCCTACCCCCGGGCGTAAAAATCGAGGCCTACCACGATCGCATGGATCTCGTGCAGCGCACGATCCATACCGTAACCACCAACATGCTCGAGGCGAGCGCGCTCGTGCTCGTGGTGCTGTTCGTGATGCTGGTCAGCTTTCGCGGCGGAGTGGTGGTGGCGATTGCCATTCCACTGGCATTACTGGGTGCGTTTCTGGGAATGTGGCTGGGCGGCGTTGCCGGCAACTTGATCAGCTTGGGCGCGATCGACTTCGGCCTGGTCGTCGACGGCGCGATCATCATCGTCGAAAATGCCATGCGCCGACTGTCCGAACGGCGCCAAGAGTTGGGCCGGATCTTGACCGACGCCGAACGCAGCGAAATCGTGATCAGCGCGTCCAGAGAAGTGCGCGGCGCGACTGCCTTCGGTGAAGCGATCATCGCGTTCGTGTACCTGCCGGTGGTCGCGCTGCAAAGCGTGGAGGGCCGCATGTTCAGGCCCATGGCGCTGACCGTGCTGTTCGCACTCGCCACCGCTTTCGTGCTCTCGCTGACGCTGATCCCAGCTCTCGCCTCTTGGCTCTTGCCCCGCGACGCGCACGACAAGGAGAGCCCGGTCGTCCACTTTGCGCTGCGCTTGTATCGCCCCGCTTTGCGCTGGGCGTCGAGCCGCCCGCTGTGGGTCATGGCTCTCTCGGCGCTGCTATTCTGTGCGACCCTCGGTATTGCCTCACAAATGGGTCGAGAATTCTTGCCCCAACTCGACGAGGGCACGCTGATTGCCGAAACCGTGCGTCTGCCCTCCGTCTCGTTGGCGCAGTCGCTCGATCAGACCCGCCAAGCGGAACAGGCACTGCTGGCTTTTCCGGAAGTGAAGAGCGTCGTGACGCGCACTGGCCGCGCGGAGGTCGCCGTCGATCCGATGGGCATCAACATGAGCGATGTCTGGATTTTGCTCAATCCGAAGTCTACCTGGAAGACAGCACACGATCGCGAATCGTTGGTCGAGGCATTCGACAAGAGCCTCACCGAGTCGGTGCCGGGGGCCGGATTTTCCTATACCCAGCCAATCGAGATGACTTCCAATGAGCTGCTGTCCGGCTTCTCGTCGGACCTGGCCATCGATCTGTACGGCCCTGATCTGACCGAATTGCGCAAAGGCAGCGAACGCATGGTCCGCGCGCTACGCCAAGTGCGCGGCGCGCGCGACGTGCGGGCCGAGCAGATCGCAGGCCTGAACGTGCTCACCGTGCGCGCCGATCGCATGGCCATCGGCCGTCAGGGCCTGGACGAGAAAGCCGTTCTCGACACAGTGGCCGCCCTCGGGGGCACGCAGATCGGTGAAATCGTCGACGGCGCGACGCGCTATCCAATCCGCGTGCGACTGAACCAGCGGGCCCGCGAAAACCAAGCCAGCATCGCCGCATTGCCCCTACGCACGCCAAGCGGCGCTCTGGTCCCCCTCGGCCAGCTCGCCCACATCGATCTCGCTCCCGGCCCTTCGCAGATCAGTCGCGCGCGTCTACAACGACGCGTCACGGTCCAAGTCAACGTGCGCGGACGCGATATCGGCACCTTCGTGGACGAGGCCAAAGCGACGCTCGAACGCACGGTAAAGCTACCCGTCGGCTATTTCACGGTCTGGGCCGGCGAGTACGAGCGTTTGCAGAGTGCAACGCGTCAGCTCGCGGTCGTGGTGCCGATCTCGTTGGCCGTGATCTTGGTCTTGCTCATGGCGACCTTCGGCAAAGTGCGCCCCGCGCTGTTGATCTTCGCCAACGTGCCGATGAGCGTGTCGGGGGGAATTTTCGCGCTCCTGATCCGGGGGCTGACGTTTAGCATTTCCGCCGGCATCGGCTTCATCGCCCTGTTTGGGGTCGCGGTGTTGAATGGGCTCGTATTGGTGTCCAGCATCGAAAAGTTGGTCAGCGACGGTCATCCAATCGCAGACGCTGTGGAGCTGGGCGCGACTCAGCGGCTGCGGCCCGTGCTGACGACCGCGCTAGTCGCCTCGCTTGGATTCTTGCCGATGGCGCTCGCCACGGGTGCAGGGGCGGAAGTCCAACGGCCGCTTGCAACCGTCGTAATTGGTGGGCTCGTGTCGTCGACATTGCTGACGCTACTGGTATTGCCGAGCGCGTACCGATGGCTGCTCACGCCCCGCCGATCCCGAGCATTGGGCTGACACCTGCCCTCCGCCGGCGGGTGTTGATGGGCGTTACCTCCGGCGGGGGGCGTTTGGTTTACCTCCGCCGGCGGGTGTTGATGGGGGTTACCTCCGGCGGGGGGGCGCTGATGGGCGTTACCTCGGGCGGCGGGTGTTGATGGGTTTACCTCCGCCGGCGGGTGCTGATGGGTTTACCTCCGCCGGCGGGTGCGTTTTGGTTTACCTCCGCCGGCGGGTGTTGGTGGGCGTTACCTCCGCCGGGGGGCGTTTGGGTTTACCTCCGCCGGCGGGTGCGTTTTGGTTTACCTCCGCCGGCGGGTGTTTGGGTTTACCTCCGCCGGCGGGTGTTGGTGGGCGTTACCTCCGGCGGCGGGTGTTGATGGGCGTACCTCCGGCGGGGGGCGTTTGGGTTTACCTCCGGCGGCGGGTGCTGATGGTCGTTACCTCCGCGGGGGGCGTTTGGCGGCGGCGGGTGTTGATGGGCGTACCCGCGCCGGGGGCGTTTGGTTTACCGGTTTACCTCCGCTGGCGGGCGTTTTGGTTTACCTCCGCCGGCGGGCGTTTGGTTTACCTCCGCCGGCGGGGGGCGTTTTGGTTTACCTCCGCTGGCGGGCGTTTTGGTTTACCTCCGCTGGCGGGCGTTTTGGTTTACCTCCGCCGGCGGGTGCGGATGGGGGTTGCCTCCGCCGGCGGTTGCGTTTTGGTTTACCTCCGCCGGCGGGTGTTGATTACGGAACTCTGTGCGCGACGGACACGGTTCCCCTTCTACCGGCGCGTGTGAATCGGGCCCTCGGCGCTAACGACGGCCGTTGGACTCGCCGAGGACGCGTTTGCGACGAAGAGCGTAGGCCGATGCCAGCGCGACTGAGGCGAGTAGCAGTGACGGCACAGAAAGCGTGCTGCCAACAGCGACACAGCTTCGGGCTTCGCGATAACCCTCTGCGCGAATGCGCTCGCGCTGCGAAGCGTCGGCGAAGGGTCCGCTGATTACACGGTCCACTCTGGATCGGCCGATCTGCTCTCCCATGGCACCCATGCCGAGCGGCGAGAGCGCGAAGCCGACCGCCAGCCATGCCATGCCGACTGGCGCGTGAGCGCGCAGCAAAGCGAGTCCGAAGGCAGCGATCGAAAACGCGAAGGCCAGGGCAGAAAGCAGCAGACTCAGCCAGCTCGGCCAGCCGCACTCCTGAAACGCCCACCAGTTTCGCGCCATGCTGGGTGTATTACTCGTCTTTTGGGCAATACCTTCCGAATCGGCCATGTCGCAGGTCGATCACTTGTAGCCCATCCGAAAATTCGCATCGCCGCCAAACGAACCCGCACCGATGTCCTCGAAGGTGAATTCGGGGTGGTCTTCGAGCTTGGCTTTGGCTGCGCCCGTCAGCAAGATTTCGTACGGCTTAGCCGTGTCTTCGCCGAGTTTACTGGCATTGTTGACTTCCCGACCCCACACGTCTTGATCGCCGATGCGTAGGACTCGGCCGTAGCCGATGCCGAGGCAGAGTAGGATTTGTTCCTCTGGTTTGCGGCGTTCGTTCACGTTGCGGCAGGCGTGCTGCATCTCGACCGCGCATTCCACGGCGCGATCGACGCGGCGGAACATGATCATGAAGCTATCTCCCTCCTCTTTGAGCAGGAGGCCGTCGAAGGTCTCGACGATGGGCAGGAGTAGCTTGCGTTGCTCGTGAATGATTTGCAGAAAATGCACGATGCCGAACTCGGAGGTACGGCGCGAGAAGCCGGATAAGTCGGTGAACATGATCGCCCAGTCTTCGCCGAACAAATCCCAGATGCGTTGATCGATGGCGCCCACGTCAGCGCCTGGCCGGCAACGCTCTTCGACCAGCTTCCACAGTCTGGTTTGGCTGGCCTTCAGTCCGTCGCTGCTTCCACTCATAACCGCAGAGGATAACTCAGAACGGGCTTTCTCGGCCGGTCCAAAGCGCCCCAACGGCTTGTGTCTCACGCTGCAACAGCGTTTGCGGCACGCGACTTGCTCGTACCAGGAACCAACGGCAATGAATGAATCAAGCTCGTTGCGCGAGCTCGCAGGGGTCTGGGTGGGAAGGCTGCTCGCGCCCGCGGTCGCCCGGATCAGCCGCGCTCGAAATGCGAGGATGTTTCACCCAGTTGGCCGAACCTATCAAGCCAAGGTCGAGGTCGAACCAGGCCTGGCTGCGCCCTGGAGAGAGCTCGCCGAAAGACTGAGCGGCCCGGCGCTGGCGCGTTTCTCGGGGGCGCTGTGGCGTGGGAACTTCGAACACATCGAGGTGCTCGGCGTCGCGTTGAGGTTCCGTGAAACGATGTCGGTTTCGGCGCAGGTTTCCGGTGGCGACCAAGATCTGTTATTCGCCACTATCGTCAGCCCTTTCACGATGTTGTTTGCGCCCTTTACGACGAACGCCCACGACTATCTGGCGAATCGTTATTGGGCGGTGAGTCCGTTCGACGTGGGGCACTCGGAACACGTCAAGTTTCGCCTTTCACCCCTCGCCCCGGATGCACGGCAGCAAACTGCCCGAACCCGCGTCGCGCGGGACGCTGCGCTCGCCGAGGGCGTCAAGCAGGCCGCGATTCCGCTTCGTCTCGAAGCTCGACGCACTTTCGAGGTCGGTTGGAGGGCGCTCGCCACGGTTTGGTTGACCACAGCGGCGGACGTGGACCAAGAGGCCCTGCGTTTCTCTCCCTTTCAGACCGGGCGCGGCATCGTCCCAAGCGGGTTCGTGCACTCCCTTCGCCGTGCCACCTATTCGGCGAGTCAAAGGGCTCGTCCCAGCCATCGCTGAGGAACAGCTGCTCGTCCCAGTCAGTCGCGAGAACGCGGCGAGACGAGAAGGAGTATGAGATCCGGAGTATCGCGGCACGCGAGCCGCCCGGTCGATCGACGTTGCCCTAAGCAACTTCCCGGAAATAGCGGCTCGCGGCGCAAGGACGCGGCTACTTAGCGTCCTGTTCGGCCTTGTTTGCGTCGCTCGCGGCGTCTTCGGCCTTGTCCGCGGCCTTGTCGGCCTTGTCTTCGGCTCGGTCCGCGGCGTCACCGGCTTTTTCCGCGGCGTGCTCGCTGTCGTCGGCGCTCTTGGCGGGTTCGTTGCTGCCTCCGCACGCGTTGAGCGCGAGGCAGGCGATGGCGGTCGAGGTGAGGAGAAGGGGATTACGCATGGCCCTGCGGAAAGCAGTTCGCGTGCCAAGTGCAAATTCTTCGTATCGAGCCCCCATTTCACGCTGCTTGTCCGCGCGGACGACGACGTTTTGACTCTTTTGTACAGAGCCAAACCGCCCCGCCGTGACCGAACTGCGAATTTAAGCGAGCGACGACACCCAAGGAACGCCGCAACTGCGGGTCGCAATGAGACAGGAACCAACATGGACAAACGCGTTTACTCGCTGCGGTGGGTCGGGTTGCTTGGGGTGTCGTTGGCGTGTTCGAGCGGCGGCGGCGCTGCAGCGCGCGTTGCGCCGAGTGCGCCGGTTGCACGGATTGAGACTCGAAATCCAGTCGCGCATTCCCGGAGTGCAGCCGCGCACGCAATCGCAGCACCGGAGTATCACGATGACAACGACGCGGACCGCGTCTTCATCGAAAACGCTGAACGAGCCATCGGCGAGTACACACGATTTCTGGCACGCGCGGGCGAAGCTGACGAGTACGCGCACGCCGTCAAACGCAGTCGCGAACAGATGGAAGATTTGCGGGCCGAGATCGAGTTCGTTCGTGCTGGTCGCGCGCAGCGCGCTGTGCACTAGCCCAAGTCCGCGCGGGCTGAACGGAGCGAGCGCCACCAGCCCGCGCGCTGAGCCCGGTCAACGTGCAGCGCGCGCTGCGGAGACCGGACCGGCTTTCCGTCAACAGTAAAATCGGACCTAGAACACTTTTCGCTGCGCTGCGGCATGCGCGTTTTCCGGCCTCGGAAACGCTCTTGAAGCACCGGTGCTCCTTTTCGGTCGTTCCATTCCGAGAAGCCAGCTGCCTGGGGTGCGGTCGAAGTGGGCGCGCGGCCGCAGGAGTGCTACGGATGCGCGTCTCTCGAGCCTCCCTGTGGGCGTCTAGAAAAGGAACGAAGAAATGATCAAGGTCGGTATCAATGGCTTCGGCCGCATCGGTCGTATGGTTTTCCGCGCTGCCATTGGGCGTGGCGACGTCGAGATCGTCGCGATCAACGATTTGCTCGAGGTCGAGTACCTCGCATACATGTTGAAGTACGACTCCGTGCACGGTCGCTTCAAGGGCAGCGTCGAGGTCACGGACGGCAAGCTAGTCGTCAATGGCAAGGCCATCCGCTGCAGCGCCGAGACTGACCCGTCGAAGCTCAACTGGGGCGCGGTCGGCGCCGATACCGTCGTCGAAGCCACGGGTATCTTCCTGGACAAGCCGGGCGGTGAGAAGCACTTGGCCGCTGGCGCGAAGAAGGTCGTCTTCTCGGCACCCTCCAAAGACGACACACCGATGTTCGTGATTGGCGTGAATGACGACAGCTACGCCGGTCAAGCCATCGTCTCGAATGCTTCTTGCACCACCAACTGTCTCGCGCCGGTGGCCAAAGTGTTGAACGACAACTGGGGCATCAAGCGCGGCTTGATGACCACGGTGCACGCCACGACGGCAACCCAGAAGACGGTCGACGGTCCCTCCAAGAAGGACTGGCGCGGTGGTCGCGGCATCCTCGAGAACATCATCCCGTCCTCCACCGGCGCGGCCAAGGCCGTCGGCAAGGTGATCCCGGAGCTGAACGGGAAGCTGACCGGCATGGCCTTTCGCGTCCCCACGTCGGATGTCTCGGTCGTCGACCTCACCGTCGAGCTCAACAAAGAAGCCAGCTACGACGACATCTGCAAAGCCATGAAGGCCGCCTCAGAAGGCAAGATGAAGGGCGTGCTGGGCTACACTGACGAGAAGGTCGTTTCGACCGATTTCGTCGGCGAAGTGTGCACCTCCGTGTTCGATGCCGAAGCCGGCATCGCGCTCGACAAGACTTTCATCAAGGTCGTCTCCTGGTACGACAACGAGTGGGGCTACTCGAACAAGGTCGTCGATCTGGTCAAGCGCATCTCGGGCTGAGTATCGAGAGCGCTCAGCTTTGAGACTCTAAAACCCGTGCACCGTCGTGGACGCCCTCCTCTCGGAGTGGACGGTCCGCGACGGTGACGGTACCGACCGCGGTCGGGTTGGCTCGGCGCTTGCACTGCCGAGCGCATGCTTATTCATGTCGTCATCGTGCTGATCGTCGCGGGCGTCGCGTTGTGGTTGATTGAGTCGTTCATCCCGATGGACGGCAAAGTCCTGCGCTTATTGCAGGCGGTCGTGATTATCGTACTCGTGGTTTGGCTCTTGCGCGTGTTCGGCATTATCAATCTGCTCCCCGGTTTGCACGTCTGACGACGCCGAAGTCGAGGCGAGTTGCCTCGCCGTAGGTCGCGCTGAGGCCTTACTGCCGCATCTACTTGTTCAGCATCCGCCGCAGCGCCTATTGCTCCAGCGGGGAATTGGGCTCGATTTCGCTCCGGCCACCTGCTCCGGCTATCTGCTCCGGCCATCCTGTTCGACAGGCTGGATTTTGTCGTCCCGCGTTGGTGCTATCCTCGGGTGCCTTCGCGGGACAAGCAATGGATTCCGACCCCCCTTCGTTCGTGCCGCCGCCATCGTCGGAGCCGCCTCTTCCCGGGTCTGCGGCGTTTCGCTCCTCGTCCGCACCGACGACCTCGGTGGCGCCGCCGCCGCTGCCGCCGAGCATGGCTTGGCCGATCGCGCGTTTGCTGATCTCCGCGGTGATGTTGCTGCTCGCTTCCCAAGCTGCTGCGAATCGAGATCCGGACGCAAAAGGCCTGCTCCTCAACGCCGTGCCGTGCATCCTCATCGCACTGGGCATGGCGGTTCCGCCGCTGCTGCTGTCACGCTACCGTTCTCTCCGCATGTTCAGCTGGCTGCTGCTGATCGCAGCTTTTTTCCAGCTCTATGCTCGGCGGGATGGCCTGTTTGGCGCGTCGGTCGTGCGGAGAGAATCCGTTCAGGGCCGTTGCATCGCAACGCTCTGAGCGCGCGTCGAGTGCCATTGGCAGACGAACTACCGCGGCGACGGCTAAATCCGGCGTGACTGGGAACGGTGCCGAACGCATCGTGAGTGATCGGTTCTGGTCAGTCGCGCATTACGGGTATGGGCTATCGCGGTGTGCTCGGTCTGGCAGCAGTCTTTTCGTTCTCGGTCGGCTGCAGCGCGGACCTCGCGGCGGACGCGCATCCCGGTGTGGTGGCTGAAGGCGGTGCGGGCAGCACCGCGATCGACCCGGGAACAGGCGTCGGCATTGGCGGCAGAAGCTCGATCAACACGGGCAATGGCGTCGCGGGCGGTCCCGCGGGCAGCGCCACGTGCGCGATCGTGAGCGCCGCTGCGACACTGAGCAAACAGCCGGTAGACATCATCTTGGTGCTCGATAATTCGGGCAGCATGGAGGATGAGCTCGACGCCGTGGAAAAGAACATCAACGTCAACTTCGCCAATATTTTGCAGCAGAGCGGCGTCGATTATCGAGTGATTTTGATCTCCCGGCACCGGAAGGACGAGCGCGCGGAGTCAGAAGAGGCCAGCACTTCGATTTGCGTGAGTAGCCCGCTCAGCGCACTGGAAAAGTGCCCGGCATCGAAGCCCCTCAACTCTGAGAGATTTTTTCAATACAGCATCAAAGTCGAGAGCACGAACTCGTTCGATCGCATCCTGTCCACATACAACAAGAAAGACCAGTTCGAGCTGACGAAAGTTGGTTGGTCCGAGTGGCTGCGTCCCGGCGCGAAGCGGGTATTTTTGGAGATGACCGACGACAACGCAGCCTTGTCGATCGATTCGTTCGTGGAGAAATTGACCGCGCTCGTGCCGGCGAACTTCGGCACGGTGGAAACGCCCGAGTTCGTCTTTCACAGCATCATCGGCGTCAAGGAAAGGTCACCCGTGAGCTCACCTTATGGCCCAGGGGACGCGATCGAAATGGGGACCTGCTCGGGTGGCGGGGATACCGTGGCCAATGCGGGCGTGAGCTATCAAGAGCTGAGCCGCCGCACGGGTGGGTTGCGCTTTCCGATTTGCGAATTCTCCTCGTACGACACCGTTTTTGCCAAAATCGCCCAGGATGTCGTGACGCATTCACAGCACACCTGTGACTTCGACATTCCGCTGTCTACGGGCGGCCTGACGATCGACGTGACCAAGGTCGCGGTCGCCTACACGCGGGAGGGCGACACCTCCCAATTCGGGCAAGTGCTGAGCTCGGACGATTGCCAAGCAGACGCTTTCTACATCGCGAACAATCACATCTACTTGTGTCCGGACACTTGCCGCGTGGTCGAGACGGACGGAGACGGCAAGGTGGATGTGCTGTTCACTTGCGAGAGCACGATCATCGTCAAATGAGCGGCGCTACTCGAACAAGCCGGCATGGATCGGCGCGACCCAGGTGCCGGACGCCACGTTCATGGCGCGGAACTTCCCGCCATCGTCCCAGACCGCCCAGCCGATCTTGCGCTTCTCTGCTTCCTTGCGCACGAGGCGCAACCACTCTTCGCGTGATTTCGGATCGGCGTTGTCCGTCACCCCGAACTCACCCAGATAGACGCGGCGTTTGCTGCTCTTGATGTACGCTTCGACGAGCTTGAAATAGTCGAAGATGGCGTTCGGGCCGTTGGCGTTGGTGGCAATCGGTTGGCTGTTGTAGGCGTTGATCCAGGTGTTTACCCAATCCAACTTCTGACCCGCCTCTACCGCGGTGACCGGTGTTGCGGGCGGGCCCGGGAACACGATGTCGCGAGTTTGGAACTCAGCGGGCATGAACGGCATACCCTGATGCGTGAATAAGATTGGCTGGTAGTGATGAAACGAGGCGATCACGTTCGGATCCACCGGCAACTCGAGCTCTTTGAGGTAATCCGCGCCCGCCCAGAAATAGCTGTCGGCGATGATCAGGCGAGTCGGATTGGTGGCGCGAATCGCGGCAATCGCGCGCTTCTGCAGTGGGTTGAGCAGCGCGGACTTGAGCTCGTTGCACGGTTCGTTGATCAACTCGAAGGCCACGCTGGCCGGCCTGCCCTTATAGTGCTCGGCGACCTGCTTCCAAATCGCAACCAGGCGATCGCCGTGCTCCACGGGCTTCTTCATCAGCTCTTCGTAGTGGTGCAGGTCGATGATGATCGACAAGCCGTGCGCCTGAGCGCGATCGAGCGCCCAGTCGACGCGTTTGAAGAATGACTCCTCGATCGTGTACGGCGGCTGATTCTGGGCGTGCGAATTGAAGCGCACCGGCAAACGGATGTGATCCAGCCCTGCGGCCTTGGCCATGACGAAGTGCTTTTCATCCAAGGTAACGCCCCAGGACCCTTCCTGTGGCGCGTCGAGCGCGTTGCCGAGGTTGATGCCACGCGTGAAGCCGGGCAGCGGCTCGCTCGCGACCTCGAT
>Ga0164308_10000337_pt1 | contig 25618 bp, 25 predicted proteins | sample Whisoiple_246_MG_FD_109983 | JGI IMG/M metagenome (GOLD analysis project Ga0164308, IMG submission 109983) | Soil microbial communities amended with fresh organic matter from upstate New York, USA - Whitman soil sample_246_MG | ecosystem: Environmental > Terrestrial > Soil > Unclassified >... | reverse complement strand
TCAAACTGTTTTTTACCCCTGGTGCCTGCTCGCTTTCCCCCCACATCGCGCTGCGCGAAGCCGGTCTGCCCTTCGAGCTCGTACAGGTCGACCTAACCGCGAAGAAGACCGAGCACGGCGAGAATTTCCTGGCTCTCAATCCCAAGGGCTACGTTCCGGCATTGCTCACGGACAATGGCGAGCTCATCACCGAAGGTGCCATCATCGTGCAGTACATCGCCGATCAGCGGCCCGAGACCGGGCTGGCTCCCGCTGCGGGCACCCCCGAGCGACGTCGCTTGCAGGAGTGGCTGCACTTCATCGCCACCGAACTGCAGAAGGGTCTGGGTCCAATCAATAATCCGAAGGCCAACGACGAACTTCGTCAGGTGTTGAAGGAGCGCCTGTTCACGCGGTTCGACTTCTTGAGCAAGAGCCTGAACGGTAAGGATTACTTGCTCGGCGATCGGTTCTCCGTGGCCGACGGATACGCCTTCTACGTCCTCCGCGGCCTACGCCGACTCGAAGGACAGGCAGCCTTCGATCAGCGCTCGGTGCTCAAAGCCTATTTCGACCGCATCAGCGCGCGTCCGGCGGTCAAAGCAGTGCTCGAAGCCGAGAAGCTCTCCTAGCAATTTCGCGAGCTCGGGGTGCGAGAAATGAGCTCATCGACGCTTATCGTCCTGGTCAACGTCGAGGTCCCGGCTTCGGTGCTCTCGCGTGCGCGCGACATCTCGCCCCGCATCGACGTCGTTACCGAGCAGGAGTTCCGGCAGCGACCCGATTGGTTGGATGAGGCCGATGTGCTTTTCACCCAGCGGATCGCGCCGGAACGACTCCTTACTGCGAAGCGGCTCAAGTGGGTGCAAACCTTCGGCGCGGGCGTGGAATGGCTGCTCACCCCTGACTTTAGCGGCCGTGACAAGCTGCTGGTGACGAACGCCAGCGGGATTCATGCGCAACCAATCACAGAGCACGTCTTCGGCTTGATGTTGACGTTTGCGCGTCAGTTACATCGGGCCGCGCGGCTTCAGAGCGCGCGCCGCTGGCAGAGTGCCGAGTTGCAGTCGAGCGTGAGCAGCTTGAGCGGGGCGACCTTGGGCGTCGTCGGACTGGGGGCGATTGGGCGTAAAATTGCCGCCGCTGCCGCCGTTTTCGGCATGCGTGTCATCGCGCTCAAACGTTCGCCGAGCAACGTCTCCGGGGTGGAACGTGTGTTCGGCCCGGGCCAACTCGTACCGTTTCTCAAAGAGGCCGAGTACATCGTCAACACGCTACCGCTCACCGCGCAAACGCGCGGTCTGTTCGGGCCTCAAGCATTCGCGGCGATGCGTTCGGACGCGGTGTTCATCAACGTCGGACGTGGCGGCACCGTTCAAACCGACGCGCTGCTTCGCGCGTTGGAAGGCGGGAGCATCGCCGGTGCCGCGCTCGACGTCACCGACCCTGAGCCCCTGCCGGCCGATCACCCCCTCTGGTCCCTGCCCAACGTCGTCATCACGCCACACTATGCCGGCTCGCATCCGGGGTACGTGCAGCGCGCATCGGCCATCTTCTTGGAAAATTTGGCGCGCTTCGTCGCGGGCCACGAGCTGACCAACTTGGTCGACCTACACCAAGGTTACTGACGAGCTCAAAACTCGGCGTGAACTCGACCCGAGAGCACGTTGAGCGGACCTCGTGCCGCGTTGTACGCCGGGTTGGAAATGTGTTGGTAATCCGCCGACAGGGTGATCGAGCGGTAAACGTGCAGGCTGTAAAAGAGCTCGAACACGCGCTCCGATGCGCGTTTGAGCGCCCCATCGCCAATGAAGCCGTCGATACCGCCCAGCGAGAGATATTGTGCATGGGCCGATGAAATCCAGCTCGACGCATAAGCCGTGCCCACGACGTCGGCTGGGCGATGCCAGGGCGTACCGTGCACGACCGCACCGAACGACGTGGACGTGTCGCTGGAGGAGAACGAGTAGACCTCGGTGCGGCCATCCGACACCATCGCCCGCAAGAAGACGCCTACGTCGTTCGTGAGCTGTTGCTCGAAGTTCACGCCGAGACCGATTTTGACGCGAGCTTCACGAGCCCAGCAAAGATCCGGCGCGGAAACGTTCTCCGACCCGTAGTTGAAGCTCGTGCAAGCCGCCGCGTTCTTGCCCGGGTCGGTTTGGAACGCAGCTACCGCGTCGCTGAAGCTACCGGTGTTTTCACGGTTGCGATAGCCGAGCAATCGAACCGCGCCGTGCCGGCCGGCAATTCGATGGGTGTGTTCTAGCTCGACTTGGTCGGAGTAGTAGCGATCGAGGCGATATTCGAGCTCGAGCTGGTTCGGCTGCTTGGGCGCGGCGAAGCGGCCCGCGCGCAGCGCCCAGTCGTCCAGATGCAGTTCGAATAGTCCACCGAAGGTATAGCCCCGCGCGTCCGCCCCGAAGTCATAAGCAGCGTGGGACAGAAACGCCATGCTGAAGAACTGGCGCCGCGGATCGCCCACCACCGAATTGCGATCGAAGAAGTCGAGGATGCTGTAGTTTCCAACGGCGAACACGAGCCGGCGGCTATCGACCGTCGTGCCGAGTTGCATCGGCCCGGACGAGCGCTCGACGCGCGATCCCCCGAAGTTGATCGTCTGCGTCAAGTACAGCCGCGATAGATACACGGTGGGCGTGATCGCACCTTGCTTTTGCAGCTCGAAATTCTGGATCGAGGCTCCGAGGCCGACGAGTCCCGAGAGCGGACGGCTGGAGATCACCTCGGGCACGGCGTAGACCTCCGCTCCGGGCCACAACGCGAGGCCCGCGAACAACGTCGCTGTGACAGTGAAGCTATGCTCGCTGCTCGGAGAGAGCGAGTGGTTGCTACCATTCAAGTTCGTGTACGCGGCCGAGAATGGGGCTTTCCAGCTGGAGATGTAGGTGAATTGGCCGTAGGCATTCCAACGCTCTCGTTGCAGATTGTGTCTGCCGGCGTCCGCAAGCACCTGCATGACGCTGAACTCGCTGTCGTCTTGGTCATCACGATTCGACACGTGCGCGTCGTTCGCGTTTTCGGAGTTCGAGGCCGCGCCGGCCTTCGCGAGAAGCATCGCAGCTGCCAACAAGGCTGCGCTCGTAACCATTGAGCGATTCATCAGAGTCCTCGAGCTTGCGGCGCGCCGGGGTCTTGCCAACCCCAAACGCCCGCGCTACGGATATCGCCCTTCCGTGAAATGACCAAGCGCGCTAATCACCGCGACCACCCTCTGCCGAGCGTGGTCGCGCTGTGCCTTTCGCTGCTGCAGCTGGTCAGTACCCTGCATTTTGCGCTGGTTCCTCACGGTTTTGGCTCGGACCTGAGCGGCCTCGTTCATCTGCGCCGAGCGCTCACGACCGAGCAGCTCGGCGAGCGGGCCAATGCCGCCACGCAACTGGCACCAGAGCGCCCTAGCCTCGTCGCCGGCAGCGCCAGCTGCGACCCGGAGGCGTGTCCACTCGGCTTCTGCGGGCAGCTCGCCGGGCTGCTCGAGGCGGGCGCGCACCGTTTGCTGCTCTGGCTGCCCGGCTGCCGCGAGCTGCACCTCCGCGCGAACATCGTGGTTACGCGTCGGCGGGTGCTGCTCGACGCGCCGAAGACTTCGCCGCCGTTCGCGGTCTGAGCGGTTACGGTTTCCGGTCGGGCGTTTTCTGCTCGCCGTTCGGACAGACTTGCGAACTTCGCGGATCCGCGTGCGCTCGAATACGTGCGCCTGGGTCCCCCCGTCAATTTTCGAATTCTGGAGCTACTCATGAATTTGTTTCATGGCGACGCCGTCGTGCGCGCCTTCCTGATTCTCACGATGTCGAGCGGCTGCTCTAGCGTCAGCAACGACAGCCAACAACCGGGCACGCCGGTCGAGTGCGTGCCGACAGCCACGGTCGAATCAGCCACCGGCTTCTCTCTACGACCCTTTTGTTCGCCCAAAGATCCCGGCAAAGGCAATGTCTTGTTTGCAGCCTCTGGCGAGGTTTTGGCGCTAACCGGCTATGATTTCCCGCCCGCCAGTGATTCCGACGCCGCGTTCGTCGACGGTTGGGACGTGCACTTCGACCACCTGCTCACGACGATCGACACGATTACGTTGTCCGAAAATCCTGATCGACAGAAGGGCACTCAGCTGGGAACGGGCAAGCGGGTTGCGCGAGTCGATGGCCCCTGGGCGGTCGATCTCAGCCGAAACGACAGTAGCTACTTGATGGGCAAAGGCGGCGGAAGCGAGCTCGCAGTACCGATTGCAGCGTTGAACAACCAAAACGAAAATGGTGGCGTGGCCTTTGCGACGGACGGCACGCGCTACGCTTTCGGCTTCGATGTGATTGCTGCTAGCGACTCCGCGCAAAACGTGAACCTCGATGCGGACGCGCTCACTTACTACGAACAGATGACCTACGACGGTTGCACCGTTTTGTACGTCGGGACCGCTACCTTCAAAGGCGATTCCAAGGTCGACGGCTGCGTCACACCATCCACGCAAGACTGGCCGAAGACGGTCGATTTCAGGCTTTGTTTCAAATCTCCGGTCAGCTACCTGAATTGTCAGAATCCGGACAATGATCCTGCCGAACCGATCAGCGAGGCCGAGGAGCATCAGCGCGGGATCGCATTTTTGAGCAATTCTTCGGTCGTCGCGCAGGTCACGCTACACACCGATCACCCGTTTTGGGACAGTGTGCTGCACGACTCGCCGGCGCATTTCGACCAATATGCTGCGCGTGCCGTCAGCAGCGGCGGTTCAGCATTGGTCACTTTGGAAGACACCCAGGGCGTCGATTATACGGCGTTCACCGACCGCCGAGGGAGGCCGGTCGATTGGCGCTATTGCATCGAGCCGCCGACCGACGTGCACCCGAAGCTGGTGGGCGCGATGCGCTTCGATCCGCACGGCGTTCCAGCCTCGGATAGCGACCCTGCCGCGGGGCTCCGTGACTACTCCGACTTTGCGACTTACAACCAAAGCACGCAAGGCCACCTCAACTCGGACGGCCTCTGCTACGTCAAACGCAACTACGCTTCACCGAACTAGTGAACTTGCGCTTGGGCGTCGAGCGCTAGCGATGAAACGTGAGCGGCATCTCGGTCTCCGCGCCCACTCGATCACGCTGAGTGTAGATGTGCCGTTGGCCATGCCGCTCGCGGTGCTGTGCGCACCAATATTCAGCGCCGGCTGATGCCCGCCGTGCCTCGAGGCATTGCGGGCACGGAGGTTCGATGCGGGGGGGTTGCTCCGGCAGCGCTTTGGGGCGCACCACGAGCACCGGGCAAGGAGCGATTCTCACGACTGCTTCGGCGACCGAACCCAACAGCATGCGGGCGACACCCCGCCGGCCGTGGGTGCCCACCACGACCAAATCGGCCTCCAAATCAGCAGCGATCTGCGCGACCTCCGTCGCGGGCGCGTCGAGCCGCAAGTGACAGTGCACGCTTACGGCCGAAAGTGATCCGGCGAAGGCCGCGCGGCGTTGCTCGACGTGACGCTCGAGCGCCGCCGTCGCGTCGGCGAGTGTCACGCTGGTGAAGCCGACGGGCTCCGACGAACCATCGAGGATCGCGTGGGCGCCGTACAGATTGATCACGTTCACCACATGGACGTCCGCGCTCCTGCGCTCGGCAGCCAACTCGAACGCGCGTTCGAGCGCCAAATCACTCGCGGGTGAGTAGTCGATGCCGACCACGATTAGGTACGGCTTTTCAGAGTTCGACATGGTTGCTCCTTTCCGAGTCCTTTGAAACGACCGCAGCCGAATTTTGCTGCATCGCACGTGCCAAAAAGGCGTGCTGACGCACGGAGGCCGGATTTGGCGCAATCGCCACCCGGCCGGACAAGGCGCACTTCGGCGATTCGCCTCATGTGGCAAAAGGGGCCAGGGGCACCCCGCGCGAGTGAGCTATCGTCTTGGGCCAAAGATGGCTTCGCTCGTTTCCATGCTCCGCTTTGCCAAGCCGTATTGGCTTCGCTCGCTGGGCGCGCTCACGCTGCTGACGATCTTGGTGGGGCTCGATTTGTCCATCCCCCGCCTGATTCAGGCGCTGATCGACCACGGCATATTGGCACATGATCGTAACGTGGTGATTCGCACGTCGCTGCTCATGCTGGGAGTGAGCGCGATCAGTGTATTCATCGCCATCGGCAACAACGACCTTTCGGTCCGGGTCGGCGAGAGCGTCGCGCGCGACTTGCGCGAAGCGCTGTTCCTGAAGATTCAGACCTTCTCCTATGGCGATCTCGACCGACAGAAGACCGGTCAGTTGATGGTCCGCTTGACCAGCGACACCGGCGCCGTTCAGCGGTTGATGCAGATCACGCTGCGGATAGGAACTCGCGCGCCACTCTTGATGATTGGCAGCTTGGGGTTGATGATCTCGACCAGCCCGAGCCTGGCATTGACCATGCTTCCGCTGCTCGCGCTGACCTCGGCCTTGATTGTCTTCTTTCTGGTCAAGCAGGAGCCGATGTTCCGCTTCGTGCAGCGACGTCTCGACCGCATGAACACGGTGCTCCAGGAGAGCATCGCTGGCATCCGTTTGGTCAAGGCTTTCGTGCGGGAACCGTTCGAAGACCAGCGTTTCGACTCGGCCAATCGAGCTTATTGCGACGAATCCACGAAAGTGATGCGTTTTGCTGCTTGGATGCCGCCCGCGCTCACGCTGTGCGTCAACACCGGTCTGGTCGTCGTGATCTGGGCGGGTGGGCACGCGAGCGTGCGCGGCCAGCTCTCGATTGGACAGATCGTGGCCTTCACCAACTACCTTTTGACGACGATGACTCCGCTGGTGATGATGACGCTGCTCTCGAACATCTGGGCCAGTGGCATCGCCTCTGCCAAGCGGCTCGACGACCTGCTCCAGGTGGCTCCCGAAGTGAGGGACGCGGACGACGCACGCACGCTCGTGGTGCAGGACGCGCCGCGGGTCGTATTCGACGAGGTGACGTTCGCTTACAGCGGCAATGCGAAGGACGCAGTCCTCAAGCAGGTCAGTTTCGTCGCGGAGCCAGGACAAACGGTGGCGATCTTGGGTGCAACGGGGGCCGGAAAGTCGACTCTGGTCAAACTGATTCCCCGTTTCTACGACGTGACCTCCGGCACGGTGAGCATCGATGGTGTCGACGTTCGCACCGTCAGCGAGGATTCGCTCTTGGCAGCGATCGGCATCGTGCCCCAAGAGTCCTTGTTGTTCTCTGGCACGGTGCGCGACAACATTCGCTATGGGCAGCCGTCTGCCAGTGACGCGCAGGTTGTCGCCGCGGCGCGCGCTGCACAAGCCGATGATTTCATCAGCGAGCTCGCCGAGGGTTACGACAGCCGCGTGGCCCAACGCGGAGCAAATTTCTCGGGCGGCCAGCGCCAGCGGCTGGCACTGGCCCGCGCACTATTGCTAAAGCCCAAGCTACTCATCTTGGACGACAGTACGAGTGCCGTCGATGTCGAAACCGAAACCCTGATTCAACGCGCGCTGAGCGCGCAGGCCCAAAGACAGACGAGGATCGTCGTCGCACAGCGCATTAGTACCGTGCTGGCCGCAGACAAGATCTTGGTGTTGGATGAGGGACGAATCGTAGCCGAGGGCAACCACGGTGAACTGATGCGAAGCAGTGACGTCTATCGAGAGATTTACGCTTCACAGTTGGGCACTGGCGGCCAGCTTGCGGCGATCGAGGCTCAGCCCGCACCATGAGCGAGGCGCAACGCTCTTCTTTCCCCGAAAGGCGCGCACTGGGACCGCGCCCGGGAATGCCGCAACCCACTCACGTCGGAAGGATCGAGAAAGCACGCGATCCGCGTGGCGCTCTCAGCCGCCTGCTCCCCTACCTCGAGCCGTTTCGCAAGGCCCTTCGCTGGGTCTTGCTATTGGTTGGTTGCTACACGCTCTTGGGCTTGGTCGGGCCCTATTTGATGGGCGTAGCGATCGACCATTTGCTCCACCGAGGGGGCCTCGCTGACCTCGCTCTGCTCGCGCTCGCAATGCTCGGCGCGTACCTGCTCTGCAATCTGCTGCAGGGGATCGCTGGGCGGCTGATGGCCGACATCTCGCAAAGCGCGCTCAAGCAGCTCCGCAGCGATTTGTTCACGCGCGTGCAGCGGCTGCCGGTCGCGTTCTTCGGCGAGGGCTCGACTGGAGACTTGTTGAGTCGCTTGACCAACGACGTCGAAGCGATAAACCAGGCGATCTCTCAGAACGTGACCACCTTGGTCGCCAGCTTGCTCTCGATGCTCGGCATCATCGTGGCGATGTTCCTGCTCGATCGTTGGCTGGCGCTGGCATCGCTGCTCGTCGTACCAATCATGTTTTGGTTCACGCAGTTCGTCGCGCGCTACACGCGCAAGGGCTTCCGCGATCTGCAGCGCGATCTGGGACAGCTGAATGGCGTCATGGAAGAAGCGATCAGCGGTCAGAAGACGGCCCAAGCTTTCCGACGCAAGCAGTCCGCAATCGCCGAGTTTCAACGCCATAACCAGCAGGTTTTCAAGGCTGGCGTGTACGCCAACAGCTACGCGCTGCTGCTCATGCCCATCACCTCCGTGCTCGGCAACCTATTCGTGATCGTGCTCGCGGCCCTGGGTGGATGGCTGGCGCTCGCCGGCACGGTCAGTGTGGGCATCATTGCCACGTTCATCAACTACGCGCAGCAGTTCGTGAATCCGCTGCGTCAACTGGCCAATCTGTACAATTCGATTCAATCCGCCTTGGCCGGCGCAGAGCGCATCTTTGCCATCTTCGACCAGCAAACCGAGTCGGACGAGACCGAGGGGGCTGCAAAGCCGCTCTCGGCAGTGCGTGGCGACGTGAGCTTCGAGCACGTCGCCTTCGGCTATGCACCGGGCAAGCTCGTGCTCCGAGATCTGACGTTCGAAGCGAAGCCCGGCCAGGTCGTGGCCCTGGTTGGCCCGACCGGTGCGGGCAAGACCACGATCATCAACTTGCTCACTCGGTTCTATGAGGTCGACAGCGGGGCGATCCGCATCGACGGGCGCGACATCCGCGAGATCCACAAGCAGGAATTGCGCAAGAACCTCGGGCTCGTCTTGCAGGACATCTTCTTGTTCTCGGATTCCGTGCTGGAGAACATTCGCTATGGTCGCCTCGAAGCCAGTGATGAAGAGGTAATCGCGGCGGCAAAGATGGCCGAAGCCGACGCCTTCATTCGGCTATTACCCCAGGGCTATCGAACGCAGCTGTCCGAGCGCGCAGGCAACTTGAGCCAAGGACAACGCCAGCTGTTGGCGATCGCCCGCGCCATCCTCGCCGACCCTGCGATTTTGATTTTGGACGAGGCGACGAGCAGCGTCGATACCCGCACCGAAGCTCGCATTCAACGCGCGCTCTTGGCGCTGATGAAGGGCCGCACCAGCTTCGTCATCGCGCATCGTCTGAGTACGATTGCAGAAGCCGACCAGATCTTGGTGATTGAGCATGGCGCTCTTGCCGAACGAGGCAAGCACGCCGAACTGCTCGCGCACGGCGGTGTTTACCACCGCCTGTACACGAGCCAGTTCAAAGGGGAGGCAATCTGAGAACCTAGAATTGCCCGCTCAGCACGCCGCCGTAGCCGAGCTTGCCGATCGGCGCGGGGGTGAAGTGCAAATTGCTCACGAAGTCACGCACGATCACCTTCTTCGACGAAGACAGGCCGGCGATCAGCATGATCGTACCTGCAGCCTGAGTGAGGCCGTCCAAGATCAGCACCGTGCGCATGCTGTTATCCTCGTAACAGTTGGAACTCGTGCCCGAGCTCGAATTGTAATAACTGCAAGTCTCTTTGTTGCGCGTCGCCAGGGTGATCCAGGGCCCGAGCGTGGGAATGACGAGCCAACCGGATTGGTTCGAGAAGTTATCGGTCGAGGCGATAGTCACCCCGAGCATCCAGGGTACGCCGAGGGTCAAGGCGCCACCGATGATCAACCCACGCCGAGGCCGCTCCTCGAGGTGATAGCCCCGCGGGATCGGACCACCGTGGTAAGGCGCGCTCTCGGGAGCACGTAGCGACGGCGCAGGATAGTAGCCAGGAGGCGGTGGATACGCGTAGGCGTAGCCGGGCGGCGGCGGCGCGTAAGTATATCCCGGGGGTGCTGCGGCCGGAGGCGCGGGTTGCGGCGTGGCACCCGGGGGTGCTGCCGGAGGCGCGGGTTGCGGCGCGGGTTGCGGCGCAGGAGCAGCAGCTGGCGCCGGGCTGGGTGAAGCGGGCGTTTGTGCCGCAGCTGGCGCGGCTGCGGTGAAGATCAAGGCAAGCATGGACGCCACGGGCGTCCGTCGACCCAAAGAAAGTTCCCTCATCGTTAATCCGTTGTAGCTCAGCTCTGCTGCAGCCTCCAGCACCTCGAGAAAGTGGTAGCTTTGCCTACCTGTGAATCCCAGCAACACTTTGGATATCGCGCCGAGTGGGCGAGCACTCGAACTGCTGTTCGACGCGGGAAAACCGGACCCGCTGAGTGTGCCCGTGGCGCTCAGTGACAGCTATGGCGGGCCTCTCCGGCTGCCGCGCAAATGTGTGTTTGCGAACTTCGTGGCTTCGCTCGACGGAGTCGTCGCGCTCCCGGGTGACACCGAGTCAGGGCAAATCATCAGCGGGCGCAATGCCGCGGATCGCTTCGTGATGGGCTTGCTGCGCGCTGCGGCAGACGCAGTGCTGCTCGGAGCCGGTACGTTTCGTAAATCAGGGCAGCATTTGTGGCTGGCTGATCGCATCTATCCCGCGGGTGTCGACGCCTTCCGAACCATGCGCGCCGAACTCGGCCTCGCTGAGCGCCCGCAATTCGTGCTGGTGAGCGCCTCGGGTTCGCTCGACGTGACACAACCCGCGCTCGACGGCGCGTGGATCTTCACTACCCCCAAGGGTGAGAAAAAGCTGCGCTCGGAGTTGCCCCCGAGCGCCCGCCTCACGGTGCAGGACTCCGACCAAATCTCGTTCGTCGATTTGCTCGGCGCGTTGAGAGCAGCTGGTTTTTCGCGCATTTTGACCGAGGGCGGGCCCTCGTTGTTCAGCCAATTGGTGCAAGACCGCTTGCTCGATCAGCTGTTTCTGACCTCCGCACCTGCCCTGTTCGGTCGCTTCCCCGGTGACCATCGCAAGTCGCTGGCCGACGGTCTCGACCTCGGTGGCGCGGCCTGCGAGCTCGTCAGCGCGCGCCGCCATGGCTCGCATCTTTTTCTGGGTTACGCGCTGAGTAACGCCGCTCGAGAGCGCTAGTCGATGCAGAATTCGAAGGTCGCCGAATCAGCGAGCGTGGTCCCATCGACCGCTCGCTCGAACTGGAAGGTGATGCGCCATAGGCCGACCATGAATAACCGCATCGGCTCCAGAGCAAACGTCTGGCTCTCCTCGTCGAAGCGGATCTCTGGTTGCTTGGGGCTCGGGTGACCATGCTCGGGCATGTCCAACGCCACGCTCAGTTCGCCGTCGACGGCATTGCCTTCGGCGTCAGTGACTTGGACGACGAAGCGGTTATCGTCGAGCGCCGGCGGCGCGGGAGTGCTGCTCACGAGCGTGAAGTCGAAGCGACCGACGCTGCCGGACTTCTTCAACCCGGGAGTATAGGTATCCCCATCGCTCGCTTGGCAACCGACCACGGTGTTACCGCTGCCAGCCGTCGCCAACGAATTACCGGAGCTTTTCGGCTGCGACGAGCACGCGCACAGAGCGGACGACAATCCGACCAACCAACTGAACGTTGCACGGGGAAGAAGTCGGCGCATGATCGAAATCGGCTAGGTGCTGGGCAGGCCGAAGCATAGCATCCGACCCGCGCTTGCCCGCTCCCATCATGAGGCTTTCCCGATTTTCCCGGCCGTTGCTGCTGACCTCGTTGTTCGTTCTGGCTGCGTGCAGTCAACCCGCGGCCGAACCAACTGCGCTGAGCGTCGAGGAGCTGATGGACCCGCAGACGTGCTCGAAATGCCACTATCGGTATTACACCGAGTGGTCGGGGAGCATGCACGCCTACGCAAGCCGCGACCCGCTGTTCGTCGCGCTCAATCAACGCGGGCAGGACGAAGCGAACGTGGGGACTTTTTGTGCGAGCTGCCACGCGCCGCTCGCGGTGCGAACGGGCGCGACGCGCGACGGAACGAATCTCGCCTCTCTGCCTGAGCGGCTGCAAGGGGTGACGTGCTTCGCGTGTCACAACGTGAATCAGATCACGAACACCCACAACAATTCGAACCGCTTGGCCAACGACAGCGCAATGCGCGGCGCGCTCTCGAACGCGATGCCCAACGACGCGCATCAATCGGCCTATTCTTCCCTTCATGACCGGACACAGCTCGATTCATCCAGCCTGTGTGGCAGCTGTCACGACGTGGTGAACGGACACGCGGTTGCGATCGAACGCTCGTTCGCTGAATGGCAAGGGTCTGCTTTCGCTGGTAGCAACGGCAACACCTGCGGGCAGTGCCACATGTCCAAGGACCCCGAGCGCGGCCCGATCGCCGATGTTCCGGGCGCACCGCAACGCGACCGCCACAGCCACCAATTTCCGGCTGTAGACCTTGCGTTGACGCCATTTCCCGAAGCCGATGCACAACGCACGGCAGTGCAAAGCTTGCTCGACACCACGCTACAGACCGCGTTGTGCGTCCGCGGCACCGGCTCGAACGCGAACCTGGTCGTGATCGTCGACAACGTGGCCGCGGGGCACCGATGGCCGAGCGGCGCGGCGCAGGACCGGCGAGCCTGGTTCGAAGTTGCCGCTTTCGTCAAAGGCCGCGAGCTCTATCGCAGCGGCTCGGTCCCGGCAGGCAGTGACCCGGATCCAACACAAGACTCGGACCTGTGGCTCGTCTCGGACTGCATGTTGGACAGCATGGGCAACTCGGTCTCGAAAATGTGGGCCACCAAGAGCGTCGATTCGAACCTGCTCCCGAGTCAGCTCACGTTCGACAAGTCTTCACCGCTCTTCTACCAAAGTCACGTGATGCGCTCTTTCCCCAAGGACCCGCTCGCAAGCCTGCCGAGCTACCCCGACCGAGCCACACTCGACGTGCACTTACAGCCGTTTCCACTCACACTCTTCGACGAGCTATTTGCCGATCCCGAGCGCCTGGGGATGGACGCGGCCGAGGTGGCGGCGCTACGCGAAAAGATCGTGCCGTTGAGCGTCGGTGAGCAATTGGTGTGGTCGCCCGACGCGGCAGCGGATACCGCGCACGGGGGTCTCATCTACATCGATCAGGGCGTGCCGATGTCCTGCGTGACGACAACGGGCTTGAACGCCGCAGCCGACAAGGTTGCCGCGCCCGAGCACCAATCTGCGGCTTGCCTCACACCGTGAGGTAACGCGCCACGAGTTGGTCGCTCAGCTCGGACATTTCACCGTCAGCGACCGAACGACCGCGATCCATGATCACGAAGCGTTGACCGACGCGCCGGGCGAAGGTCAGCTTCTGCTCGACGAGCAGGATGGTCAATTTTTCCTTGGTGTTCAGCTCGATCAAGATGTCGGCGATCTCACTGACGATGTTGGGTTGAATCCCCTCGGTCGGCTCGTCCAAAATCAGCAGCTTGGGATGAAGCGTGAGCGCGCGACCGATTGCCAGCTGTTGCTGCTGACCGCCCGACAAGTCTCCGCCGCGACGCCGAAGCATCGACTGCAGCACCGGAAAGAGCTTGAAGATGCGCTCCGGCACCTGCTTTTCGCCGGTCACGCCCAAACCCACACGCAAATTTTCACCGACCGAGAGCTGCCCGAAAATCTCGCGGCCTTGCGGAACGAAGCCGATGCCCTTCTTCGCCCGCAGCTCCGCGGGGCGAGGCGCGAGGTCTTCGCCGAGAAATCTGATTTTACCCGAGCGACTACGCAGGTTGCCCATGACCGTCTTGAGCAACGTGGTCTTGCCCACGCCGTTTCGGCCCATCAGGACGGTGCAACTCCCTTCTGGGACGCTCAGCGCCATGTCCCACAGCACGTGGGTTTCACCGTAGAATTGGTTCAGCGCTTCGACTTCTAACATCTTCAGACCTCGTTTCCGCGCGACTCAAGTGCGCGGCTCGCCCAGGTAGACCTCGACCACTCGCGGGTTGTTCTGCACGGAGTCGATGTCCCCCTCTGCCAGCACCTTACCCTCGTGCAGCACGGTCACCTTCTGGGCAATGCTGCGCACGAATTCCATGTCGTGCTCGACCACCACCACCGTACGCTCGCCCGCCAGTGATTTCAGCAGCTCGGCGGTGCGCTCGGTTTCTTGGTGAGTCATGCCCGCGATCGGTTCGTCGACCAGCAACACCCGGGGATCTTGCGCAAGCAACATACCGATTTCGAGCCACTGCTTCTGACCGTGCGACAGCTGCCCCGCGCGCACGGCGGCGTGCTCGTGTAAGCCGATTTGCTCCAAAATCTGGGCAATGGTCCGCTTTTCCTCGGCGCTCAAGCGAAAGAACAAGCTCTTCCACACGCCCTTGGGGCCGGTCAGCGCAAGCTCCATGTTCTCGTACACCGAGTGACCCGAAAAGACGGTGGGGCGCTGAAATTTCCGACAGATGCCCAGCGCGGCGATCTCGTACTCCTTCAGCTGAGTCAGATCGCGCGCGTCATGCGGCATGAAGACCGTACCGCTGTCAGGCTTGGTCTTGCCGGTGATGATGTCCATCAGCGTGGTTTTGCCCGCGCCGTTCGGACCAATCAAACAACGGAGCTCGCCCTTGTCGAGGATCAACGTCAGATCGGTGATGGCCTTGAAGCCGTCGAAGCTGACGCTCACGTTGTCCACGACCAGAACGGCTTGCCGACTACCGACCACGGCCGCGCGTCGCTCGGGATCGATTAGGCGCGGGCGCACCGACCAACGCTTGCCGCTCTTTTCGTTCGACTTTGCCTGCGGTTCGACGCGAACCGACGGCGCTGATTCGGGCGCTTCCGGCGCTTCCGGCGCTGTCTCGGGCTCTGCGGACAGCGCGTTGCTCATGGCAGATGATTCGGGCATTTAGCTCTTCCGCTTCAAGCGACCGAGTGCGCCAGCGACGCCGTCGGGGAAAAAGAGGGTGACTGCGATGAACAACGAGCCGAGCACGTACAGCCAGGCATTGGGCATCGCGGCCGTGAAAAAGCTACGCATCCCGTTGACCAAGAAGGCGCCGAGCACCGCGCCGAACAGCGTGGCTCGGCCGCCCACGGCTACCCAAATGCCCATCTCGATCGAGTTGGCCGGCTGCATTTCGCCCGGATTGATGATGCCGACCTGCGGCACGTACAACGCGCCGGCAAGACCGCACAAGACCGCGCTCAACGTCCAGGCGAACAGCTTGTAACTGGTGGGATTGAAGCCAACGAACATGGCGCGGCTCTCTGCGTCGCGAATCGCGCGCAGCACGCGGCCTGCTTTGGAAGTCACGATGTAACGGCAAAGCAAGTACGTGACGAGCAACCCGAGCGCAGACAACACGTACAGCATGACCTTGGTCGACGGCTCGTGCAGATTGTAGCCGTAGAGAGACTTGAAATCCGTCAACCCGTTGTTCCCGCCGAACCCAGTCTCGTTGCGGAAGAACAACAGCATCAGCGCGAAGGTGAGCGCTTGGGTAATGATCGAGAAATACACACCGCGGATGCGCGAGCGGAAAGCGAAATAGCCGAAGATGAAAGCCAGCAACCCGGGCACGACGAGTGCGGCCAACATGGCCACGCCGAGGTAGTCGAAACCGCGCCAAAACCAGGGCAATTCCTTCCAATCGAGGAACACCATGAAGTCCGGCAGCGCGCTCTTGTACACGCCTTGCGCGCCAATCGAGAGCATTAGATACATGCCCATCGCGTAGCCGCCGAGCGCGAAGAACACGCCGTGACCGAGGCTCAAGATCCCGGTGAAGCCCCAGATCAAGTCGATGGCTAGCGCCACGATTCCGTAACACAAGAACTTGCCGAACAACGCAACCAGGTAGTCCGGCAAGTGCAACGGCGAGCTGGCAGGGACCGCCAAGCTCAAGACGGGGACCAGAACGCACAGAACGAGGCTGACGCTCGCGAGCGCGAGCCAACCGCGCTTGTCGTGCAGCGCCCGCAAACCTACGGCTGGTTCAGCTTTCACGAAACCTCCGCAGCGCGACCCTTGAGGGCGAAGATGCCCTGTGGGCGTCGCTGAATGAACACGATGATGAAGCCCAAGATGAAAATCTTTCCGAGCACCGCACCAGCGACTGGCTCGAGGTACTTGTTCACCAAACCCAAGCCCAAGCCGCCGGCGATGGTGCCAGCAAGCTTCCCGACACCGCCCAACACCACGACCATGAACGAGTCGACGATGTAGCCTTGGCCGAGCTCCGGGCCGACATTGCCGAGCTGGGAGAGCGCAACGCCGCCCAGCCCGGCCACACCAGAACCGATGCCGAACGTCCACATATCCACGCGGCGGGTGGAAATACCCATCGCCGCGGCCATGGCGCGGTTTTGCGTCACTGCGCGCACCTCCAAGCCCAGCCGCGTCTTTTGCATGAGCGCCCAAACGAACAACATCACCACGACGCTGAAGGCAATCACTGCCAGGCGGCTATAGGTCAGCACCACCTGCGGCAGGATCTCCACGCCGCCCGATAGCCAGCTCGGATTGGCTACGGTGACGTTCTGCGCTCCAAAGATCACGCGCACGGTTTGGATCAGGAGCAGAGAGATGCCCCAAGTAGCGAGCAGCGTCTCGAGTGGACGACCATACAGATGCCGGATCACCGTGCGTTCCATCAGCACACCGACCGCTCCGCTCACCACGAACGCCGCCGGTACCGCCACGGCCACGTACCAATCCAGGTGCGCCGGTAGGTGGGAGACGAAAAAGTTCTGTACGACGAACGCGGTATACGCGCCGATCATCATCATCTCGCCGTGGGCCATGTTGATCACGCCCATCAAGCCGAAAGTGATTGCCAGGCCCAGCGCGCACAGAATCAGCACGCTGCCCAAACTCAAACCGTAGAACGTATTGCCCACGGTGCTGATCAAGAGCTGGCGCGTCTCGATCGCCGATAGCGCGGCCGTCGCCGCCGAGCGAACGCTCGCATCCGGCTCGACGAACTTGCCGTCGGAGCCTTTACTGAGCAAGCGCTCCACGTCCGTTTTGAAGCTGGCGTCCGAAGCGGCGCGAATGGCAGCCAATGCACGAATGCGATCGGCAGGCTGCTCACTCGTCAGATCCGCGGAAGCGAGCGCCAACGAGAGCGCGACCTTCACGTCCGCGTCAGGCTCTTTGGCCAGGAACTGGCGAACAATCGGCACGATGTCGGCGCTGGGCCGACCGAGGTCGTGAGCCGCCTTCAGCCGAATGGCCTGCGACGGTGCAGAAAGAGAAAGTTGAGCCAGCGCGGGCGAGAGCGCGCGGCGTACCTCGTTGTCGCTCGCGGGTTCCTCGAGCTTGCCCCGTGCGGTGGCCGCTGCACCGGTCAGCGCGTCGCGAAGTGCCCCGCTGTCGGATTTGATGAGCAGGTGCTTTTGAGTGTCGAAGCGGAGCGTGCCGTCGCTCAGCGCCTGCAGGGCGGGTAGCGCCCGGGCGTCCCCGCGATTGGCAACCTTCGAGATTGCGGCGGAGACTTCACTCGCCTCCGTACTGGCGAGTCCGCCAAGGTCGTCACTGAGCGCGTCCGCGTGCGCGCGCTTGGCAAGCGCGAACGATGCGAACGCGATGAACACCGGCAGAGCTAGCCGCAGCCACGTCGCGAATTTGAGGGATCGAATGCGAGTCATGGTTGGTCTTGCGGCACTCCTAAAAACGGGGAAAAAGACCCCGCTGGCGGAAGTGGGGAGGCAGCCAGCGGGGTAAGTCTTCTTCGGGCGGCTCGAAGCCGCGGTGCCGAATTGCTCCGATCACCGCGGTCGTAGCCGTGTGTACTCAGGGCGCCAGGCTGGCTGCCTTGAATTTGCCCTCGGTGCAGTTGCCGCACACCCAAGGGAAGGTCCAGTCAGCCACCTTCTTGGCGCTGTCCGGGACGTACGGGCTCCAAGGCGCAGCGACGATTGGGCCGTCGGTCTTCCACACCACTTTGAACTGCCCATCACCCTTGACCTCGGCGATGTACACCGGCTTGTGCAAATGGTGATTCTTCGCGTCCATTTCGATTTCGAAGCCAGAGGGGGCTTTCACCTTCTGTCCGCCGACCGCCATGCGCACTGCGTCCACGTCGGTGGTTCCGGCCTGTTCGACGGCCTGCGCCCACATCGTGATGCCGAGGTAGGTGGCTTCCATCGGGTCGTTCGTCACGCGCTTGTCGCCGTCCGGCAAATTCTTCTCTTTGACGTACGCTTTCCACTGCTCGATGAAGCCCTTGTTCTCGGGGTTTTCGATGGACATGAAGTAGTTCCAAGCCGCGAGGTGGCCGACCAGGGGCTTGGTGTCGATACCGCGTAGCTCTTCTTCACCGACGGAGAACGCGACCACCGGGATATCGGAGGCCTTGAGTCCTTGGTTCGCGAGCTCCTTGTAGAAGGGCACGTTCGAGTCGCCGTTGATCGTGGAGACCACCGCCGTGTGCTTGCCTTGAGCAAACTTCTTCACTTCGCTGACGATGGTTTGATAGTCGCTGTGTCCGAACGGCGTGTACTTCTCCATGATGTCCGCTTCGGCCACGCCTTTGGACTTCAAGAAGTAGCGTAGGATCTTGTTCGTGGTGCGCGGGTACACGTAGTCCGTGCCGAGCAGGACCCAGCGCTTCGCGCCACCGCCCTTGTCACTCATCAGGTACTCGACCGCCGGAATTGCCTGCTGGTTCGGCGCGGCGCCCGTATAAAATACGTTGTACGAGGATTCTTCCCCCTCGTATTGGACCGGGTAGAAGAGCAAGCCGTTCAGCTCTTCGAACACCGGCAGCACTGACTTGCGCGAAACGGAAGTCCAACACCCAAACGTGACTGCCACCTTGTCTTTTTGCAGCAGTTCGCGCGCCTTTTCGGCGAAAAGCGGCCAGTTGGAGGCCGGGTCGACCACGACCGGCTCGAGCTTGCGGCCGAGCACGCCACCCTTCTTGTTGATCGAGTCGATCGTCATCAGCGCCACGTCCTTCAGGGACGTTTCGCTGATGGCCATGGTGCCAGACAGCGAGTGCAAGATGCCGACCTTGATCGGCGACGTATCCTTGCCTTTGGGCGCTTCAGGAGCGGGAGCGGGCGCCGCAGCGGCGGTCACGGAGCTGGCGGCGCTCGGTGCTGCAGGGGCCGGGCTAGCTTCCGGGCCTTTGCACCCCACCCCGGCCACGCTCAATAAGCAAAGAAACGAAGCAACGGACCAACTATTCATTTCATGCGCTCCTTCAAAGCGGTGTTGACGCGATCTACCAAGAGTTCAGCGCTCGAACGCTGAGGGACGAATCACGCGTTTCCCAAGGACGCTTTTGCTTGAGTTGATGTTTCGCGTTTGTGTCCGGCGTTCGCCACCCGGATGTCAAAGAGGGTTGCATGGGCGAATTGCTGGCCAATTGTGAGATCAGTGAGATCTCACAGTTGGGCTGTCTGCCCGAAAAGTCGCTTCGAACGCAGCGCCGCGCGCGCTGCGAGCTCACTCCCGAGCTCTTCTCGCGCTCACCTGCACCAGCGGGCATGCGAGAATGGGCGCTCCCGACCCAGCAGCGCAGCTCGAACGGGCGCGCTGTTCCCGGCGCTGCACGCGAGCGGACTGGCTCGAGGCCCCCTCTGTCGCCCCGGATACGTGCGCGCATGCCGGGTGGTCCTGCGGCGCATCGACGACCAACCACGGCCCTTACCGGCCTCGAAGTCTCCGCGCTCCGTCCAAGCGCGACCCCTCGAAATCAGGCGTCCAGCAAGCCGGCGCGCACGATGAATTCACACACGCTGTCGACGCCGGTGCCCGTCTTCAGGTTGGTGAATACGAACGGCTTCGTGCCGCGCATCTTTTTGGCGTCGCGATCCATGACCTCGAGCGAGGCACCAACGTGCGGGGCCAGATCGATCTTGTTGATGATCAAGAGATCGCTCTTGGTGATCCCGGGGCCACCTTTGCGCGGGATTTTGTCGCCAGCAGCGACGTCGATCACATACAGCGTCAAATCCGACAGCTCTGGGCTGAAGGTCGCTGCCAGGTTGTCGCCGCCGCTCTCGATGATCACCAAATCGAGATCGGTGAACTTGCGATTGAGCGCGGCCACGGCCTCGAGATTGATCGATGCATCTTCACGGATGGCCGTGTGCGGACAGCCCCCGGTCTCGACGCCGACGATCCGATCGTCCGAAAGCGCTCCGCTCCGCAAAAGAAAATCCGCGTCTTCGCGGGTGTAGATGTCATTGGTCACGACGGCAATCTGGTAGCGCTCACGCAGACGCTTGCACAGCGTATCGACCAGAGCCGTCTTCCCAGAGCCGACGGGCCCACCTACACCAAGCCGCAACGCAGGTTTGTCTTTCATGAGCAATACCTCTGACTTTCTTTCATGATCGGAAGAGTCGGCTATACGTGGTCTCGTGCAACGCGCTGGCGACTGCCAAACCCGGAGCCAAAAAGCCGGCTGCAGAGACGGGAATTTCTAGGCCGCGACTGACTGCGGCAGGTAAAGCCGCGAGCACGCGCGACAAGACGCGCTGCGCGGCGATGTGCCCAATCGGAATCAAACGTGACGCAGCCGCGACTTGGTTCTCGAGCCAAGCAAACAAGAAGCCGAGCGCTGCGCTGCGCAACGGGATCGCGAAATGAACGGCGGCCAGCGAAAACAGGGTGGCAAACGTCGCGTCCGAATCGCTGATCCAAGGTTCGGCCTCGGGCACGCCCAGGCCGTGCAGCACGCGCGCGAGCGCGGCCCCCAGATGTCGATCTTCAGCGACGAGCTCGGCAGACTCGCGGCAAGCGTGCAGGAACTGGCTGAGCTGCCGGACGCGCGCCAGATCGCCTTCGGACCACGCCGCGTACGATTCCGCGAGCACCGGCAAATCCAGCCGCGGCAACACCTCGGTCACGATGCCGGCGATCCACTCGGCGGCCGACGCTTCGTCCGTCACCCACCCGAGTAGGGTCGCTTGCTCGAGCCCCTGCGAATACGCGAACGCTCCGATCGGCAACGCGGGGCTCGCCAATTGCAGCAGCCGCAGCATCGCCAAATCTGGCAGGAGCGACTCCACGTCGTCGCGGTCTACGGGAGACAGCGCGTTCACGGCAGAGCTTGGGCTCTCCGGGTCGAACTCGGCCGATGCTCGTGCTCATGGTCGTGATGATGATCATGGCCATGCGAATGCGACGCTGGGGGCCTCGATGCGTGCGCGTGGCCGTGCCCGTAAGCGCCCGACTCGGGCTCGAAGCGTTCAGCGGCGAACGTTACGTTGAAACCGAGCTCACGCACCATGTCGTCGAGCACGTGATCGTGCAGATAGGCCAGGCGCAGCGCGCTGATTTGCAGCGGCACGTGTCGATTTCCCAAATGGTACGCCGCGCGGCACAAGTCGAGCGGGTCGCTCGCGGTGACGATCGAGAGACCTTCCAACGCGGCCTGAACGAGCACGATCACGCCATCTTCGGCGAGTAAACGATCGCCGTGCTTGAGCCCGGTGCCGCGTTCGAGGAACAGCGCTGCCTCGCTGCCGTCGTCCAACTTGAGCAGGCCGCGCGACTTCTGCCGGTCGGAGTACTCCAACGTCACGGCCACCGACGCAGGCACGGACCCTGCCACCTTTTCTAGGATCTTGCGCATATCGAGCACCCTCTTCGTTCAGAACAAAAAGTAGCGTTGGGCGAGCGGTAAAATGCTCGCTGGCTCGCAGGTCAAGAGCTGACCGTCGGCACGAACTTCATACGTTTGCGAGTCGACCTCGATCTTCGGCAAGGTACCGTTGTGGATCAGATCGACCTTCTTGACGCTGCGCGTACCACGCACGGCCACCGCGCGCTTCTTCATGCCCACACGGTGCGTGACGTCATTGTCCAAAGCTGCCTGGGAGACGAAAGTGACGCTGGTCGCGGAGCGCGCGCCGCCCAGCGCGCCGAACATGCGTCGGTAGTGGACCGGCTGCGGCGTGGGGATCGAGGCGTTGGGATCGCCCATCGGTGCGGCGACGATCATTCCGCCCTTGATGATCAGACCCGGCTTGGCGCCGAAGAACATCGGATTCCAGAGCACGATATCGGCGAGCTTTCCCACTTCAATCGAGCCGACTTCATGGGCGATGCCGTGCGTCAGCGCGGGGTTGATCGTGTACTTGGCGATGTAGCGCTTGATCCGGAAGTTATCGTGTTCGGCCGGATCTTCTGGCAGACTGCCACGCTGCACTTTCATCTTGTGGGCGGTCTGCCACGTGCGTGTCACCACCTCGCCCACACGACCCATGGCCTGGGAGTCCGACGAGATCATGCTGAACGCGCCCAGATCGTGCAGGATGTCTTCAGCGGCGATCGTCTCGCGTCGAATGCGCGATTCGGCGAACGCGACGTCCTCCGAAATCGCCGGATCCAAGTGGTGGCAGACCATGAGCATGTCCAAATGCTCGTCGATGGTGTTCACCGTGTAGGGGCGCGTGGGGTTGGTGGACGAGGGCAAGACGTTCGGTTCGCCGCAGGCTCGAATGATGTCCGGCGCGTGCCCGCCACCCGCCCCCTCGGTGTGATAGGCGTGAATCGAGCGGCCCTTGAAGGCAGCAAAGGTATCCTCCACGAAGCCGGATTCATTGAGCGTGTCCGAGTGGATCGCTACCTGCACGTCCAAGCGTTCGGCGACGGATAAACAATTGTCGATCGCCGCAGGCGTCGTGCCCCAATCCTCGTGCAGTTTGAAACCCATTGCCCCGGCGCGCGCTTGCTCGTCGAGGGCCTCCGGCAAGCTGGCATTCCCCTTGCCCAAAAACCCCAAATTCATCGGCAAAGCGTCAGCCGCTTGCAGCATACGCTCCATGTACCAGGCGCCAGGCGTGCACGTGGTGGCGTTGGTGCCAGCGGCCGGTCCGGTTCCGCCACCGATCATCGTCGTGACGCCGCTCATCAGCGCGTCTTCGATTTGCTGCGGGCAGATGAAATGGATGTGCGAATCGATGCCAGCCGGGGTCGCGATCAATCCCTCTCCAGCGATGACTTCGGTGCCCGGTCCGATCACGATATCGACCCCCGGCTGCACATCCGGGTTGCCACCCTTGCCGATACCGGCAATGCGCCCATCCTTGATGCCGATGTCCGCTTTGATGATGCCCCAGTGATCGACTATCAACGCGTTGGTGATGATGGTGTCGACCACGGCATCGTCCACGCGCTGGCTCTGCCCCATGCCGTCGCGGATCACCTTGCCGCCGCCAAACTTGACCTCCTCGCCGTAAACGGTGCGGTCGGCCTCGACCTGCAAGATCAAATCGGTGTCGGCCAAGCGGACTCGATCACCGGTGGTGGGTCCAAACATCGCGGCGTAAGCCGCACGATCGATGCGCGGCATCAGCCGTTCCCTCCCAGCGGACCCATGATCTTGCCTTGAAAGCCGTACACTCGGCGCTCACCGGCGTACGCAACCAACTCGACCTGGCGCTCTTGACCGGGCTCGAAGCGGACGGCCGTGCCGGCAGCGATGTTCAAGCGATAGCCGCGCGTTGCTTCACGATCGAAGCTGAGCGCAGAGTTGGTCTCGTAAAAGTGATAGTGGGAGCCCACTTGGATCGGACGATCACCGGTGTTGGCGACTTTGACCGTCACGGTCGAGCGGCCCACGTTGAGTTCGATGTCACCCGAAGCGAGCAATAGTTCACCAGGAATCATCGCATGACCTCGCTTCAGGGGATGGGGTTGTGCACGGTGACGAGCTTAGTGCCGTCGGGAAACGTCGCTTCGACTTGAACTTCGGGGATCATCTCGGCAATACCGTCCATCACATCGGCGCGTGTCAGCAGTTCGGCGCCGTAGCTCATCAGCTCGGCGACGGTGCGGCCATCACGCGCGCCCTCCAGGATCGCGGCGCTGATGTAAGCGACGGCTTCCGGATAGTTCAGCTTCAGGCCGCGCGCTTTGCGGCGCTCGGCGAGCAGCCCCGCCGTGAAGATCAAAAGCTTGTCCTTTTCGCGAGGGGTCAGCTCCATTCGGATTCCTTCTGCAGCAGGATGGCGGCGGGTCTAGGTCAGCCAGATGCGCGGCGGGCAAGCCGGACGCCCGAGGACTATGGGCCGAAGCGCCGCCCATGCCTGGGCGAACACGTGACGAGCACGCTCGGTACTATTGCCCAAATAGCGGCAGACGATCGCGGCTCGCATCTGAGACACCGCGAATAGCTCGCACGAGTCGTCAGTGTCAACCGCCGTCCGGGCGGCGGCGACGGCGGCTTCATTCTGCCCGATGCACACGAAGGTTCCGAACACGCGACGTCCGCCGAGGCCCCACGCAGCCTTTCGCACCGGTTGGTTCGCATCGAACTCCGCGCGCTCGATCCACAGCGGTCGCGCCCCCTGCCAGACCTCGAACGCCTGCCGCAATCGACCGCTGCTGAAATGATCCCCAGATGCCGCACGACCCAAGCAAATGATTTCCCAACCGCAGAAGCTGGCGCCCGGCTCGAGCTCGACCCGCGTCTTGGTGGCCACCTGCGCGCTGCCGAATATGATGGTCTCCTGCGGCAGCCACTCGAGACTCGCGCCCTCACTCACTCTAAAGAGTTGGGTTTGTTCGGCAATGCGCCCCTCGCTGCGATAGAACTTGGTCGCTGCGGGCGTGGTAACCAATGCGCGCGCAGCGCGGGCGACGTTCACGCTTACCGTGAGTTGATCGCCCGCGACGATGCCGCCCGGCGGATGCAGCAGATACACGTGCGCGAGATCAGCGGATTCCGGGTAAAACGGACGTTGAACCGCGAGTGGCCCGCGGTGCCGATTGCGCGTGAGCGCGCTCCTTCCGGCCACGACTTCGAAGCCGAGCTCCAGTTCGGCGGCCCAGCCGGCCCGTGGCAGCTGCCCGCTGGCAGTCACACACTCCGCAATCATCCGTGACTGAACTCCACGGGCAGCTCCCAGGTCACCAGCACGATGCAGCCTTCGGGGCTCGTCACCGCGTGCTGCGAGCCCGGAGGATTCACGACCAACGAGCCTTTGCCGTAACGGCCGCGGTCGTCGACCTGCGATCCCTGAAGCACCAGAATTTGCTCGAAGCCTGCGTGTCGATGAACCGGCAATTGGGCACCGGGCGCATAGCGCAACAAAGCTGCAGCGCGCCCCACGCCCATTTCGCCGTAGAGGCGGTGTATCTCGATCCCAGCTCGAAACGGTTGCCAGGCGATCTCACCTTGCAACAGGCCATCGAGATCGACCCTGAATGACTCCTGCATATTTATCCGTGGCCGGCCATGTGACGCCCGATCTCTTGCAGATCGGCGCTCGCGGCCGGAGCCTCGTGGACGATAGCACCTTCACTCATGACCAGGATCCGATCGGCCAACGCGAATATTTCGTCGAGGTCGGCGCTGACGAGCAGCACGGCCGCACCCGCGTTGCGCGCGCTCATGATGCGCGTTCGAATTTCAGCCACGGCCGCGAAATCCAATCCAAAACAAGGATTTGCCACGATAAGCAGCTGCACTTCGCCGTTCAGCTCACGGGCCAGCACCGCGCGCTGCACGTTGCCACCGGATAAGTTGCCGATGCGCTCGTCCGACGAAGGCGTCTTGATGCGGTACTCGCTGATGGCGGTATCGGCATGGCTCCTCAGCCGGGAATGACGCACGAGCCAGCGCAGCGAGGTGAACGGGCTGATGTCGAAATTTCGAAAGCCG
>Ga0164308_10000336_pt1 | contig 25627 bp, 23 predicted proteins | sample Whisoiple_246_MG_FD_109983 | JGI IMG/M metagenome (GOLD analysis project Ga0164308, IMG submission 109983) | Soil microbial communities amended with fresh organic matter from upstate New York, USA - Whitman soil sample_246_MG | ecosystem: Environmental > Terrestrial > Soil > Unclassified >... | reverse complement strand
GTCCGTCCAAATCATCGCCGTCGGGCAGGCGTGACAGGTGGAGGGTCGGCAGTTCGGGCGCCTTCGGCACCAGGAAAGACTCCTGCCCTAGCGGCGCGGGCCAGAGCTCGGGATCGACGCGTAGTGAGACGGTGAAATGACCGCCCACGACCTCCACACGGGGCCAGTTTTCACGCGCTTTCTTGGTGACACCTTCACCATCCGAGAGCTCGGCCAGAGCTTCACCGCTGAGGTTCGAAACGACGGCTTCGGTGCCGATGTGTTCCTCTTCGCCGTCTTCTCGCACTCCGACCACTCGGCCCCGGCGGACGACTAGACTGGTGGCGCGCGAGCGGAGTCGACAGGCGCCCCCGTGGGCCACGATGCGCTCGATCAAGAAGTCTTCGAGCGCTGCTTCCCCGCCGGTCAGGGCGTGCACGCCCCGAGTCCACGCTCCATGCAGGCGAGCCATGGCGAGCGGTGGCAGTGCGCGAGGCTCGATTCCGTAGTTGCATGCGAAAAAGGCCGGGAGCCGTGCGACGGCCTTGAACACGTGCTCTTGGGGCAAGCGATCCAAGAGCGGGAAGGTGGCGTCGCCATCGGCAAGGTTGGGCAGCGCCGCAGCTAGGCGGCCCGTTTCCAGACGTTCGAGCAGCGTGCCTGGCGGCCAAACGGCCTCGCGTTCCAGCGCCCCGTCGATGATGCCATTGAGTCGCGAGATGTCGGCGTAAAACTCGGCAATCGGCTGCCTGACCTCGGGAAACTCGCGTTCGATCTCGCGGCTGAAGAGGTCGATGTCCGGCGGCACCTCGAAGCGCACGTCGTGACTGACGTAGGAAAACATCGGATCGAGGGCATCGGTCAGGCGACGAAACTTCTGCGTCTGCGCCAGCTCTTGGATCACGCGGCGAAAGACGGGTGAGGTCGCGGCCAGTAGGTTGAAGGGGCGCCGCGCCAGGACCTGGCGGCCGACACGATAGCGCGAAGGCAGCTCGCCTTGCCCGAGCAGGAGCACGCGAAACTCCCGGCGGGCCAGGAGGGCCGCGGCGAGCAGCGCTCCGAGCGAGCGACCCAGCACGACCACATCGTAGTGGCGAGAGGCATTCACGCGTCTGGATCCCGTGGATCGATGAGCACCCGAGCGCGCCGATCCCCGCCTTCGATCAGGCGCACGCGCCCTTCGGCGATCCACTGCAGCGCCTGTGGGAACAGCACGTGCTCTTGCTCCAAGATGCGCAGCCGGAGCTCCTCGGCCGAGTCCGCAGGGAGGACCGGTACCGCTGCCTGCGCGATGATGGGGCCCGAGTCCACGCCCGAATCGACGAAGTGCACGGTGCAGCCGGCAAGCTTGACACCATGGGCGTGCGCTTGCCCTTGGGCGTCGACTCCGGGAAACGCGGGCAACAGGGACGGATGAATGTTGACGACGCGTCCTCGATACTCGTCCAGCAGCAGCGGTGAGAGCACGCGCATGAAGCCGGCGAGCGCCAGCCACTCGACGCCGTGGGCGCGGAGCTCGGACAGGACTCGTTCCTCGAAGGCTTGCCTCGTCGGGAACTGCTTGTGATCGATGGTGATGCTGGGCACACCGGCCGTGCGCGCGCGCTCGAGAGCGAGAACCCCCGGGCGGTTCGAAAGCACCACACGGCAGCGGGCGTCCAGGCGGCCAGCGTCGATCGCGTCCAGGATGGCCTGCAAATTCGAGCCACTGCCGGAGACCAGGACGCCCAGCTCCAGGGTCACGCGCGCTGGCCCTCGGGATCGTGGACGTAGCGCACGAGCGCGGGGCCGGCCGCCTCCGCCAGGTGACCCAGGCGCCATGCGTCCTCCCCGGCCGCGGCCAGGGCATCGAGCGCTTGCGGGACTGCAGCTGCTTCGACGACGACGATCAGGCCAATCCCCAGGTTGAAGGTGCGCCGCATCTCCGCAAGCTCGACGGGACCGCCTTCTGCGATCAAGCGGAAGATCGGCGTCCAGGGTCGGGCGCCATCGACGATGGCGTCGACGCCATCCGGCAGCACGCGCGGTAGGTTCTCCGGCAGGCCGCCGCCGGTGACGTGACAGAGCGCGTGGAGATCCGGGCCTAGCGTGCGTCCGAGTGCTTGCACCGTGCGCGCGTAGATCCTGGTCGGCCGCAGCAAGACCTCGCCGACGGTAGCGCCCAATGCTTCGACGTGCTGGTCGAGCGAAAGCCCGAGTTCTTTTTCGATCACGCGCCGGGCCAGGCTGTAGCCGTTCGAGTGCAGCCCAGTCGACGCGACGGCAATCAGCTCGTCGGTCGGCCGAACCCGCGCTGGACCAAGCAGGGCCTTCTTGTCCACGATGCCAACCGAAAAGCCGGCCAGGTCGTACTCGCCGTCCGCGTACATCCCGGGGAGCTCGGCGGTTTCGCCACCGAGCAAGGCACAACCCGCGAGCTGACAGCCATCTGCGATACCGCCGATGACCGCTGCGCCCACGTCGGCACTGAGCTTGCCCGTGCCGAAGTAGTCCAGGAAGAACAGCGGAACGGCACCGGTCGTGATGACGTCGTTGACGCACATGGCAACGAGGTCTTGGCCGATGGTATCGTGCTTGTTCATCGCGAATGCGACCTTGAGCTTGGTCCCGACGCCGTCGGTACCGCTCACGAGGATGGGCTCCTCGAGGCCGGTCGGCAGGCTACACAGCCCCGCGAACCCACCGATGCCTTCGAGCACGTGGGGGGTCCTCGTCTTCGCCGCCAAAGGCTTGATTCGCTCGATGAGCGTGGTCGCGAGGTCGATGTCGACACCAGCTTGGCGATAGGTAACTGCCATGGCCGCCTGTTAGCACCCATCCCCTGAAAGGCCCATGCTCTGCGGCCCGGGGCGAATCAGCGCCCGCTCGCTCGTCGTGGGTCGAATGGGCCGAGGCCAATGGGTGGCCTCTGACCGAGGACGAGTGCAGCCACGATGCGTGCGGTGATCGGTGCCAGGAGGATGCCGTTCCTGTAGTGACCACTGGCCACGACGAGACCATCCATCCCCACCCGGCCGATCAAGGGCAAGTGATCGCGAGTGTACGGGCGGAAGTTCGACCAGCTGCGCGTGACCTCGGCACCATCGAGCTCGGGAATGAGGCGTAGGGCTCCGCCGAGCAAATGGTGGAGGCCTGCGGCGGTCACCCCTTTCTGGTAGCCGACGAACTCGAGCGTCGAGCCGATCAGGAGCCGTCCGTCGGCGCGGGGGATTAAGTAAACACCACCGCCGAAGATTACGCGCTCTAGATAGCGCGCGCCGCGATCGAGCTCGACCAGCTGGCCGCGTGCGGGAACGACGGCGCCTCGCTCCAGGGGCAGTCCTTGGAGCAACGTGGTCCAACTGCCTGCGGCTACCACGGTGACGTCGGCCTCGATCCTGGTTTCGTCGTCGAGCTCGATGCCCAGCGCACGAGCTGGTCGCTTCTCGCGCTCTTCGGTGACCAGCCGGACGGCGCTCTTGCCCGTGCGAAACTCGACGCCGTGGGCCAGCGCCGCGAGGTGCACCGCGCGAAACAGCGCTGGCGGTACGATGGATCGATCCGTTGGAAAGTAGACGCCGCCCGGTAGATCGGCCGCTAGCCTTGGTTCGAGGCGCTCGAGCGCGCGTCGATCGAGCAGCTTGGCCCGTCCCTCCCGCAGCTGATAGGTCCGCGCCTTCTTCAGCTTGCCGAGCTCCTCCCGGCTCGTGCCGAGCTCCAGCGCGCCACCTCCTGCGAAGCCGACGTGCACCCCCGACTCGGCCTGAAGGAAGTCGACCCAGGCCGGGTACAGAGCATGGCTCTTACGGCACAGGTCCGTCATCGGTCCGGGGCGCTCGTTTTCGATCTCGGCGCCGAGGATGCCGGCGGCAGCACTCGAGGCTTCTGCGCCGGGCAGTGCCTTCTCGAGTACGGTGACCCGCGCACCTTGGCGGGCCAGCTCGAGCGCGGCCGAAGTTCCCATGATGCCGCCACCCACGATGAGGACGTGCGGTCCGACTTTGCGCTTCATGACTTCGACGCTTGTCTCACAGGCAACGCCAAGACGAAAAAGCGCCCGGTGGCCGCCAGACCGAGCGTGGCGAGCAGGAGCAAGAGCCAAAGGTCCGTCTCGTAGTCGGCGGGGCGCCCGCCCACCACGAGCAGGTGATCGCTCGCGCCGGAGCCGCGCTGCTGCATCAGCTGCGCTACCGGCAGGAAGCGCAGGCCCATCGCCTGGCGCGAGACGAGGCGTCCCTCGAGTACACGGGGAGGCAGATACTCGAGGGCGCCGGTCGGCACCGGCAAGAGCACCCACAGGTCACGTCTGTGCACCAAGCGTCCGAGCACGAAGGAGCCGGGCTCGCCTCGGCGTCGGAACGAAATGGCGTCGCGCTCGACCTCACCGAAACCTTGGACCCACGACCCGCGCGCGCCCGTCACTTCGAGCTTGGCCGTGGCCAGGTTACCAAGGGTTTGGGGCCCGCCACCCAATAGTGCGTACGCCGCTGATCCGCGCAAGAGCCAGGCCGAGGCGAGGCAGCCGAGCCCGAGCACCAGGAGAGCAGCCAGGCGAACGCGCGCCCGACCTCGAGCCGGTGGGGGCACGGAAACACCATCGGTGTCTGGCGACAGAGCGGCCTCGGACGTGGAGCTCATGTGGACCCCAGAGACGCTAGCTGGCTCAGGGCCCGTCTGGCAGGGCTATTGAAATAGATGGCTCGAAACCGCATGATCGACCCCAGCGGGCACGAGATGTCGACGACTCCTATCATCTGTGTGAGCTGCGGCTTCAAGAATACGGAGCCACTCAGCGACGGACGCTGCGCCTCGTGCGGCGCGCACGTCAGCTTCGAGGCGGACGTGCTGCTCGGCGAAGGCGAGTCGGGCCTGCGGCAGGGCGGCTTCGACATCGCTTGGTTCGGCATCGCGATTTTCGTGATAGCCGTGCTGACCGGGGCCATCGTGCTCGGCCTGCCGCGCATCCTGCCGGTCCTCGATTTCGAGGGCTCCGTCGGCATGCTGGTGGCGATCCCGGTGTGGTTCGTTGGCGGCCTTTTGGTCGGGCTGATCTCACCGGGGCGCACGTTCCTCGAGCCCGTCCTGGCGGTGCTGCTCGTCGCCATCCCGACTGCCCTGACGCTCTACTCGGGCCAGACGGTGCGCACGATGCCAGCCTTCATGTACGTCCTGTTCTCGGCCGTGGGCATGCTGTTTGCGCTCGTTGGCGCCTACACCGGCGAACGGATTCAGACGGGCGCACCGCCGGCGTCCAACTAGGCGGCAGCGCCTAGCGCCGCCCCTTCTTGCGCGCGCTCTTCTCGGCTTTGCGCGCGCTCTTGCGTGCGTTCTTTTCCGACTTGGAGAGGACCTTCATCTTCGGCGCCGGCGGCTCGAAGCCCATGCCCGGCATCCCGCCCATACCCGGGAACCCACCCATGCCCGGGAAGCCGCCGCCCATTCCGAGCTGGCTGAGGTCGGGCATGCCCGGTGGCATCTTGCCGCTCTTCATTGCCCGGCGCAGGTTGCGGGCCATGCCCAGGCCCTTGAGGCCCGGGATATTGCCGAGCAGACCGCCGAGCCCACCGCCGCCGCCCATGCCGCCCATCATCTGCTGCATGAACAGGAACTTCTGCACCAGATCGCTGACGGCTTTCGGGTCGCGGCCCGAGCCGCGAGCCACGCGTTCCACGCGCCGGGGCTCACGCACCAGGACGTTGGGGTCGCCCTTTTCCTGGGCGGTCATCGACTGAATGATCGACTCGATCTTACCGAGCTCCGAATCGTCGATCTCGTTGGCAGCGCCGGGCGGCACCATCTGGCTCATCCCCGGGATCTTCTCCATCAGGTCCTTGATCGAGCCCATCTGCTGGATCATCCGGACCTGATTCAAGAAGTCGTCGAGCGTGAACTGCCCCTTCATCAGGCGCAGCGCGTCCTCCTCGGCCTTCTTCTGATCGATGACTTGCTCGAAGTCCTTCATCAGGCCGACGACATCGCCCATGCCGAGCACCCGGCTGGCCATGCCCTCGGGGCGGAAGGGCTCGAGCCGATCCGTGGTTTCGCCCATGCCGACGAACACGACCGGAGCGCCGGTGATTTCACGCACGTTCAGGGCGGCGCCGCCGCGGGCGTCGCCGTCGAGCTTGGTCAAGATGACGCCGCTCAAGTCCAGGCGCGACTTGAAGCCTTGTGCGGTCCGCACCGAGTCCTGGCCGATCATGGCGTCGATCACGAGCAGGATGTTGCTCGGCCTGACGCTGTCCGAGATGCTGGCCAGCTCGTCCATCAGGCGTTCGTCGATCGCCAAGCGACCGGCGGTGTCGTAGACGATGACGTCGTGACCGCCGCGTTTTGCCTCGAGTTTGGCTGCGCTACAGATTTCGAGCGGCGTTTTGTCCGGCAGATTGAAGACCGGTACCTCGATCTGTTCTCCGAGGATGCGCAACTGCTCGACTGCGGCTGGCCGCTGCATGTCGGCCGCTACCAGGAGTGGGCGCTTGCCCTCCGCCTTGAGGTAGCGCGCCAGCTTGGCCGAGGAGGTCGTCTTACCCGACCCTTGCAGGCCGACCATCATGATGCCGGTTGGCCCCGAGCCTTCGAAGGTGAGCGGCTCGCGCGGCTCACCTTGCATCACCGCCACGAGCTCGTCATGACAGATCTTCACGAACTGGTCGGAAGCGGCGACGCGGAGTGTGCTCTTGCCGTGCTTGACCTTGGTCTGGACCGTCTGACCGACGGCTTTCTCCTCGACCCGCGCCAAGAAGCGCTTGACGACACCGAGCTCGACGTCGGCGTCGAGCAAGGATCGCCGGACCTCCTCTAGGGCGGCCTTGATGTTCTTTTCGTCGAGTTCGGTGAGGCCGGCTAGGCGATTCTTCGCCTCGCGAAAACCGTTGGACAGAGCTTCGAACACGGGCTGCCCCGTAGCACAGGCCAAAGGGCCCTTCGAGTCCTCACTCGGAGGGCTCGTCGTCGGCCCTGCTAGCGCGCTCTTCGGCTGCCAAAAGCACGCGCGCGTAGAGGTCCTTTTTGGGCATGCGCTGGCCCGCCCGCGCGAGCTCGGCGCTCAGCTGTGCCGTCGCGTCCCGTGTGCTGACGCCGCTGTCCAAGAGCGCACGGATGCGCTCATCGAGATCGACCTCGTCCGGCTGCTCTGGAGCGCCGTCGGCTTCGGCCACGACGAGCGTGATTTCTCCCCGCCACTGGCGTTCGAGCGCGAGCAGCTCCGAAAGCGGTAGGACGAGGGCTTCCTCGAACTGCTTGGTCAGCTCGCGGCACACTGCCACCCGACGCTCCGTGCCACAGGCTTCTGCCAGGTCCTGCAAGGTGTCCGTCAGGCGCTGCGCTGACTCGAAGACGACGGTGGGCATTCGGCTGCTGGCGATGCTGCGCAACGCCTCGCGCCGCTGGCCACCCTTGCGCGGCAAGAAGCCGAGGAAAGAAAATGGTCCGGCCACCAAACCCGAGAGGGCCACTGCGGCCGTTACCGCGCTTGGCCCTGGCACGACTTCGACTCGAATGCCGGCTTGCCTTGCGCGCCTCACGAGCTCAGCTCCTGGATCACTCACGGTCGGCATGCCGGCGTCGCTGACCAAAGCAGCGCTGTGGCCCGATTCGAGCACTTCGAGCGCGACCTCGAGTGCGCGCTCCGAGGAGTGCGCGTGCAGGCTGAGGACCTTTTTTCCGTCGATGCCGAAGTGCGTCAAAAGAGCGCGCGTGCGCCGAGTGTCCTCGGCGAAGACGTGGCTCACCGTGCGCAGCGTCTCGAGCGCACGCTGGGTGATGTCGCCCAGGTTCCCGATGGGCGTGCCGACGACGGACAACTGACCTGGCATGCGGTCAGCGGGCTTTTTCCCGGCGCGGTGGCGGGGGTGGCCGGCGATCGGCGTCGCCGGGGGGTCGGTTCGGCTTGGTGGGGGGCAAAGCGTCCGAGCTCGCCGCGGCGGGTGGCGCTCGGCGCTCGGCAGGTGCAACCCCGCTGCGCTGCGGCGGGGGCGGCGCCGTCGTTTGCACTTTGGCTGCTGGTGCCGGTGCTCGTCCGCTGCCGCTCGGGGGGGGACGCATCGAGGCTGCCGCGCGCCCAGCGCGGCTGGGGGTCAAATCGGGAACTTCGGGAAATGTGCGGGGCAGGGCGCCTTTCGCTGCCTGGCCGAGGGGGCTCTGCCCGAGGGGGCTCTGCCCGAGGGGGCTTCGGCCGAGTGGGCTCTGGCCGAGTGGGCTCTGCACAGTCGGGCCGGGCTTGTGGACTGGGGTGAGCTCGACCGCCGGAAAGTCAGCCGGGAGCTCGATGGACTCCGGAGGTCGCTCGGAGATCATCGTCTCGGCGGCCAGGGTGGCTAGCGCCCGGGGCGAGGCGACGGCATCGGCCAGCGCTTCCTCGTCCAGTTCCAGTCTGAGCTCGACGTTGGCGTGCGTCCCGCTCGAGGTCGGTCGTCCGAAGTGCGGCTCCACGGCCAGCTCGAGCGAAACGGGCGGCGGCGTGGTTTCCTCGAGTCCCGGGATGTCGAGATCGTGCAAGGCCGGGATGCTGGCTGGCAAGAGCGGCGCTAGGCCGCTGCCCGGATCTCGGGGATAGGAGGGGGTCGATCCGGGGGGCTCGGGTTGGCTGGCCTCCAGAGCCGCCGGCGCCATCATCGGCGGCAGGCCGCGAATGGCCGGCGTGCCTGGGTCGGGTGCACCCAGCGGCGGAGTCCAAGGCGTCGGTGCGACCATCGGCGGCAACTGAATCTTGGAGTGGCTCGGCGAATCCCGGCCCAGCGTGGGATCACCGCCCAGCTCGAGCGCGCGCCTCAGCGCCTGCCAGAAGGTTTTGACGGTCTGGAAGCGATAGAGAGGATCGAGTGCGAGGGCCTTCTCGAACACCCCCTCCACCTCGTCGCTGACGTCGACGCCCTCGTGGCGCGGCGTCGGCCGCTTGAGTGGGTCCAGCGCCGTTCCCATCATCGCCTGGTGGTCGCCAACGATGACGGCGTCACCCTTGATGATCTCGACCAGCGTGAGGGCGAGGCCCCACACATCCGTCCACGGTCCGGTTTGCCCGAAACGTTTGGGCACCCACTGCTCCGGGGCACCATAGGCTGGGCTGAACGGCGCCTGCCCGCTGGTCTGGCTCGCTCGTCCCGCGCCCTCTCCCGCCTGGCGCCGCATCTTGGAGATGCCGAAGTCGAGGATCTTCACGTGCGGCTTTCCACCGACGTTGGTCAAAAACAGGTTGTCCGGCTTGATATCGCGATGCACGACCACCAGCGTGCCATCCGGGCCTTCGAAGTGGTGGGCAGCGTCGAGAGCGTCGGCGGCCGGCCCCAAGAGCGCCAGCGTTTCGGTCAGCGGCAGTGGCTGTAGCCCCGCGAAGCAGCGCTCTTCGATGATCTTTTCGAAGCTTCTGCCTTCGAGCCACTCGAGCGCCATGAGCGGTACGAACTCACCCGTCGGTGCCTGCACTGCGTCGACGTGCAATGGCCGCACGATGTTCGGCAGGGACGCCGACAGTCGGAACATGATCTCCGCCTCCGAACGGAACTGCTCCAGGAACTCCTGACGCTCGCTCGTCGTGAGCTCGTCGGGGATCTTCAGACACTTGAGCGCCACGGGCGCACGGAAATGGAGGTGGTACGCACGATAGACGACGCCGAAGCCGCCTTCGGCGACGATGTCGTCGACCCGAAAGGTGGCGGCAATGGTGTTGCCGACGAGGCCGAACCGATCAGCTTTGCCCACGAATCTACCGTCCAATCTAACCGGCTTCGGCCCCGCTGCACAGTCGGCAGGGGCGGCCTACTCGATCGGTCCCGATATCAGAACAGCATGACCCGAGCGTCGTCATCGTTCATTCGTGAAATCAGGAGCGCTTGCAAGTGGACGCGCCGTCCGACGTCACGGGAATCCGGCCCAGCGAATTTCAGATGATTTCAGCCGGCGATCTCCACGGCGTCACCGAGGTGCTGGCCGAGGAAGGTACGCAGTCGCCCCGTGATGCGGGCCTCGAGCTGCCGCACTCGTTCTCTGGACACGCCGAACTCCTCACCCAGGTCCTGCAGCGTCCTGGGTTCGTCCGCGACCAAGCGTTGGTCGAAAATGATCAAGTCCTTGTCGGACAGCGTGGCGCGGAACTCGGCTAGGTGCTGACGCAAAAGACCGCCGAGCTCGGCGCTCTCGGTCGCCAAGTCCGGAGTCGTCTCCAGCGAAGGCAGGAGCTCGACGCGAGCGATCTGGCGCCCGTCGTTTTCGCTCACCGGCAGGTCGAGCGAGGCGTCCCCTTTGGACATCCGCTTGTCCATCTCTTCGACCTCCGACTCGGCGACGTCCAAGCGGCGGGCGATTTCCGCGTTCGTCGGCTCGATGCCCATGGCCGAGAGCCGCGCCTTCTCCTTGCTCAAGTTGAAGAACAACTTGCGCTGGGCCTGCGTGGTGCCGAGCTTCACCATGCGCCAGTTGGCCAGGATGTAGCGGAGCATATAAGCCCGGATCCACCAGGCCGCGTAGCTCGACAGCTTGACGCCGCGGTACGGGTCGTACTTCTTGACCGCTTGCATCAGACCCATGTTTCCCTCTTGCACGAGGTCCATCATGTTCCGGTAGGCGCGCCGGTACTCATAGGCGATCTTGACGACCAAGCGCAGGTTGGCCGTCACCAAACGGGCGGCCGCATCCAAGTCTCCCGTCTCCGCGTAGCGCACGGCTAGCGCTTTTTCTTCGTCGGGCGTGAGCAGTGGGTGCTGCTGTACTTCACGCATGTACGCCTGCATCGGGTCGAAGCGGGCCAGGCCCCGATCCACACTTCGCCCGCCGGCTCCCAAACGCATCAGGCCGGCTTCGCCGCGCGGGGCTCCGTCGTCCGCATCGGCGCTTTCGTCCGCATCGGCGTCGACCACCAGCTCAGCCTCGATGTCGGCGTCGGCGTCGGCGTCCGCTTCCTCTGCGAACTCCTCGTCCTCGTCGGCCTCGTCGTCCTCGTCGGCCTCGTGCGCGCCGTCCCGCTCGGGCTCTTCGTCCTCGTCGGCTCCCTTGGCTCGCGCGGACGTCTCCCTCGCGTCGGCAGCGCCGCTCGAGGAAGGTTCGCGTCGTGCGCTGCCTTTGGGTTTCTTCTTGCTTGGGGCCACGCGGGTCTTCCCCGCCTCGGTAGCAAAAGCAGCCGCCAATCCCAGGAGCACGACCTGTGTAGCCGAAAAGAGCTGGACCTGGGCCTTCCCTTGAATGACAGGGTGCCCGCGAGTGAAATGGGTCCGAGGCTGCGACGTGGAGGAGAACACTTCGAAGACTGCCGCACCCGGACTTGGCGGGGGCGTGGCAGATGGGGGTCGACTGCCTCAGGTTCTCGTCATCGACGACGAGCCCCTGCTGGGTCAAACGCTCAGGCTCGGTTTGCGCGATACCCTGGACGTGAGCGTCGAAACCTCGGGCGAGAAGGGCCTGGCGCGTGTGCTCAGCTCCGAGCCGTTCGAGCTCGTTCTCTGTGATTTGAGCCTGCCCGACAAGATGGGAGCGGACATCTTCGCCGCCATTTCTCGCTACAAACCGGAGATGGCAGCCCGCTTCGTGCTCATGACTGGGGGCGCCGTGGGCGAGCAGGCACGAGCGTTCGTGGACTCTTACTCGGGGCCCGTTCTCAACAAGCCCTTCGTGCTCAGCGAAGTCGAGCGGCTCGTGTTCAGCCTGCTCGAACGGCTCGGCGACGGGCTGCCCGTCACCCGTCCAGCTTGACCGGGCGGCCGGCGGTCGGGCGTTGTTTGGGCACCAGGGCTCGGCTCAAACCAGCCTTCTCCAGCGTCATCGCAGAGGCCGCCAGATCGTAGATCAGGCCCCACTCGACCCCTTCGGCCCCCGAGACGACGAACAGGTTGGAGTCGCAACCCTTGGCCATGCTGACGATGGTGTCGCCGGTCATGGTCAGGTCGGGGCCCCCCATACCGCGGCCTCGCTTTCTCGCCGTGCCGCCCGAGACCTTCCAAATGGCCGTGCTGCGGTCCTCGAGGATCGCGCCCGCCAGCGTGCAGGCGGCGACCTTCGTACTTTCGCCTTCCAGAGCAAAGGCGACTTCCTTCGGGTACTCGGCGCGCGTCTCGGTGCCGACCTTCACGCTGCTCGGTGCGAGGGTCGCGAGCTCGGCCAGGTAGGTGGTGACCCAGCCGGGGTTCGCTTTGCGGCCGACGGTCAAGAGGATGTCCTTGCCGGAGATGTATTCCTTCTCCGCCGCCAGGTCCTTCCGCAGCTGCTCGAGACCTTGGACGCGCGGCTTGCCTTCCTCGTCGGTGACGACGGCCAGCGAGAAGCGAACCTTGGGGCCGAACTCGTCGATCGAGAACGTGGGCGGAGTGGGGGGCGGCGGCGGAGGTTCCGTCTCCGGCTCCTCGGTCGGCGCATGCGGAACGATCTTTTTGGCGGGCTTCTCCGGCTCCTCACAAGCCAAACACGAACACAGCGCGGCGAACGCCAAGAGGCCACGCCCAAACCAGATGCCACCGTCCCTCATCACGGACCCGAGTGTCCTTGAGTTTGGCACGCTTGCCAATCACGCTGCTCGGGCTACTGGCTCTGGCAGCGGGCGGTGCCCACGTACACGTGCACGCCGACGTTACTGGGCACCAGGCCATTGAGATGACCGGTGACCGAGGCGTTGCCAGTGAAAATATCCACGTGCTGGCCCTGAACCTTCATGCCCCGGTCTTCGGCCACGAAGCAGCCGTCCAGCGGCTCTCCGCCCGGATTACGCGGGACCCCATCGAGCTCCAGGATGTAGATGGCTGTGCCGAGCGGGATGACGGTGCTGTCGACGGCCACCGAGCGTAGCGGTGTGATGGGCTTGCCGAGGGCGCCCCGACCCCAGGGGAACGTGGCTCGGTCGAGCTCGTCGAAGCAAATCTTCTGACCCGTTCTTTCGCACACGCTCGCGCAGGCGCAGTCGCGTTTGGCGAAGCTGACGGTGCTGCCGGTCGTGAGGGTGCCGCTGCCCTGCACGCAGACTGCGTCGTAGAAGCCCTTGGGCACGGCGCGAATCGGCTTGCAGGACGAATTCATGAGGGTCACCGGTCCCCCCGAGAAGTCCGACTCCGCCGGAAAGTCGTAGTAGGTGTTGCGAAACACGCCGACGAGTCGGCCATCGAGCGGGCCATCGGGCACGGGCCTTGTCCCGGTCGGTGCAGTTCCCGTCAGGCTCAGCTTGGGTCGATCGCCCGGGGCATCGGCGAACTCTTCCTCGTCGACCTCGCGATCTCCCGTTTCGCCGATGGCGACCGTGTCGCTCTGGCCTTTGTCGCCTTCGTGCTGGTGACCGTCCATGAGGATGCGCGAACCGCTGCGGTCCGGCCCGGCGCCCGTTTCACCGACCCAGCGTTTGCCGCTGGCGCAGCTTTGGCTCGAGATTCCCAAGAGGAGGAGCGAGAGCGCCGTCAGTCGTTGCATGCCGCCTCTTCGTCCCGGGTGATCTGCGCGCGGAGGTCCCTGTTGTGGCTCAGCCAACGTTGGCGGACCTCGGCTGGTACGCCATGATCTTCCAGCGTTTGTTCGAGCAAGCGCAAGCGGCGATCGAAGTGCCCGCCCAGAATGCGGTGAGAAGCGTGGGCTGCGTGCAGCGGGCGGCCGCTGTAGGTACCGGGTCCGCCCAGGTGCTGCCCCGCGAACTCGAGCTCGAACTGGAGGAGGCGGGTGAAGTCCACCCCGTCGAAGTGGTAGCCGATCATGACGTCTCGGCGAACCCGCTCCAAGAAGTCGCGCAGGATGGCCGAGAGACCCGGCTCCCCTCCCACGAGATCGAAATCGGTTGGAGCGGTCGTCGTCACGCCTCCGCGCCGTGGCACTTCTTGTACTTCTTGCCCGAGCCGCAGGGGCAAGGATCGTTGCGCCCGACCTTGGGTCCTTCGCGCCGGATCGGGGGGCCATTGATCTGCTCGCCGTCGACGAACAGCCAGCGTTTGTTGTGTTTGCGGAAGGTAGCCGACTCCCGGTGGGCGATCTTGACCCCGCGCAGCTCGTAGTTGGCGACGAAGTCCACCCGGCCGAAGGAGTCGTCTTCGCCGCCGGCTTCGGTGTCTGCGATCTCGAGGCCCGTCCACGTGGCCTCCTTGGCCCAGGTCTCGGTGCTGGCTCGATCGACCTGACCCACGGTGTCCGGATCGTGGGTGTCCATGATGTAGTCGATGTTGCCCACCACGAAGGCCGAGTAGCGTGAACGCATCAGCTCTTCGGCGGTCTTGGGCAGGCGCTTACCCTCGTGCAGGGGCTTGCAACACGTCTCGAACGATTCGGCATTTCCGCAATGGCAAGTCACGGCGGGGTGAATGCCACTTTCGCCCGGCAGGCACAAGCAATCAGCCGCCCGGGCGGGCGGAGAGCGCCGCGAGCAGCCGCGCATGCAGGCCGTCGAAAGCACCGTTGGACAGGATCGCCACGACGTCGCCTGTTTTGGCCTCCTCGAGCAAGCGCTCCAGGATTGCGTCGCCGCTCGGCAGGCTCGCTGCATCTTTTCCGCGAGCGCTCAGGGCCTTGGCCAGGGCAGGTACGTCGAGCTGCTCCTTCGGGTCGATGTCCTTGCGGTGCACCTGCGCGAGCAGGACCAAATCCGCGGCGTCGAAGGCGCTCTCGTAGTCGGTTTGGTGGATGCTTCTGCAGGCCGTGGCACTGCGCGGCTCGAAGACGGTGATGAGGCGGCCGTCGGAATGGCGGCCGCGCAGGGCTGCCAACGTTTCGCGCACCGCGGTCGGGTGGTGGGCGAAGTCGTCGTACACGAGCACGCCTCCGGGGCTGCCGAGCAACTCCTGACGCCGCTTGATGCCCTGAAACTCCGCGAGCGGTACACCCAGGGCACGCACGTTCGGGCCATAGCCTTGCGCGACAGCGGCCAGTGCGGCCACGGCGTTACGCAGGTTGTGCACCCCGGGCAGCGGGCTCAGGAAGCGGCCGGCCAAAACGCCCCCTGCGTAGAGGTCGAACGTCAGACCTTCGCGTGAGGTTTGAGCTGGGGCGGCCAGCCAATGCACGGCCGTGTCACCCACTGGGTCGCCCTCCACCGCGTAGTAGGCGACTTCACAGGGCGCCTGCTCGGCGACGGCGCGCACCTCCGGATCGCCTGCCCAGGCAACCAACAGGCCGGTCTTGGGCAGGCCGCGGACGAAGTCGTGGAACGCGGCCCGGTAGCTGTCGAACGTTGGATAGATGTCCACGTGGTCGTGTTCGATCGAAGTGATGATCGCGACCTCGGCCCCGTAGTGCAAAAACTTGGGCGTCTTCTCCCAAAATGCGGTGTCGTATTCGTCGCCTTCCAGGACGAAGGGTCGTGAGCGTGGGCGCGGCGCCGCGCCCTGCGATAGCTGGCGCTTCCCGGCAGCACGAAAGCTCTTGCCGAGGGAGCGCGGGATGCCGCCCACCAAGAAGCCTGGCTCGAGACCTGCTCGACCCAGAAGGTGTGCGCAGAGAGAGCTCGTCGTCGTCTTGCCGTGGGTGCCCGCGACGACCAAGGGCGAAGTCCCCGGCAGCGCAAACTCCTGCAGGGCGGTGCCGATGTGCAGACGTCGCAGGCCAAGCTCGACGGCCGCGACCGCCTCGACGTTGTCTTTGCGGCACACGTTGCCGACCACTACGACCTCCGGCGCTTTGCCCAGCGCTGCCTGGCTGGTCAGGTGCTCCGAGGCGAAGCCCTGCTGGAGCGCGATGCCCCAGCTCTCGAGCGCAGGTCCCATCGGCGGGTAGAACGCCGTGTCGCTGCCCGAGACTTGGTGACCGAGCTCCTGGAGCAGGCCGGCTAGGGCGCCCATGCCGGTCCCGGCGACGGCGGTGACGTGGATCCGCATACCGCCCCTGCGCATACACCAGAAGCCCGGGCCGCCAGAATGTCGGCGAATTCACCGCATTTTCAGCGAGCCCGAGCGCTCCTGTCCGTGCCCCATGCTTGGCACTTGCTTCGCTGCCTTCCGCAGCCGATAGATTCGCTCCGGAGCATGAAGATCATCGACTTGCTTGGCCGCGGCGCGCCGGCATTCTCCTTCGAATTTTTCCCGCCCAAAGGCGAAGCCGGTATGGCGGTCTTGTTCGAGACGTTGGCCGACTTGCGCGACTATCGCCCGAGCTACGTGTCGGTCACCTACGGAGCGGGCGGTTCCACGCGGGAGCTGACCGTGGAGCTGGTGCGGCGCATCAAGCACGAGCTCGGCATGGAAGCGATGGCGCACTTGACCTGCGTGGGCGCAACGCAGGCTGAAATCGGGCAAGTGCTCGATTCGCTGCGCGCGGCGGGCATCGACAACGTGATTGCACTGCGCGGCGACCCACCCAAGGGCGAGACGGAGTTTCAGCGCACCGCGGGCGGCTTCGCCCACGCGAGCGAGCTCGTGACTTTCGTGCGCCAGAACTACGGCTTCTGCATTGCTGGCGCCTGCTATCCGGAGTCGCATCCCGAAGCGGTCAGTGCCGAGCAGGACCTGGCTGCGCTGAAGGTTAAGGTCGATAGTGGCGCGCAGTTCTTGATCACGCAGCTGTTCTTCGAGGCAGACGCGTACTTTCGCTTCGTGGAGCGGGCGCGTCAGGTGGGGATCACGGTGCCGATCGTCGCCGGCATCATGCCCATCACCAACGTCGCGCAGATCAAGCGTTTCACCAGCATGTGTGGAGCCAGCATTCCGGCCGAGCTCCTGGCAGAGCTCGAGCTCCACGAAAACGACCAAAAGAAGGTGCGCGAGATCGGCGTGCGCTCGGCGGTCGAGCTTTGCACCAAGCTGCTTCTTGGCGGCGTGCCCGGTATTCATTTCTACACGCTCAATCGCTCGCACGCGACGCGTGAGATCTTGGATGCCCTGCGTGCCCGCGGTCTCGCGAGCTGAGCCGGCCAGCTGAGTCGCCGGCGAGCAGAGCAGCTTTCAGAACGTTCCCGACAAACGCAGACCGGTCCCAGCAGGCCGAAGGTCGAGCGCGGCGCTGTCCTTTTTTCCACCTTTGTTCAGGGTCAGGGCGAAGGTGACACCCAGGAGCGCACCGGCGCCCGCCACGATGAAGCCGATATCGGACATGGTGGCCATGGTGTGGGTGTCGTTCTTCAAGCCGGCGTAGTCCGCGTCGTTCGGGTTTTTATTGCCCAGGGTGTTCATGTTGACGATGGCGATCGTGCCCGCGGTGGCTCCCACGACCAGGCCAGCCGCACCGATACCGAACGCCGTCCAGGCCAGGGGGGACAAGCCTCGTTTGCCGCTTTCGTCCTCGGTCGCCGCGTTCGCGTCGGCGTCGGTGGCCGTCGGTGCTGCCTGGCCGAACGGCAGCTCGATCGTGAGCTTCTGGCCCGGGCTCAGCGTCACGACCTCATCGTGGCTCTCCTGCCCGAACTTCGCGGCGAGCACGTGCTTACCTGGATCGAGGCGCACGTCGAGCGCGGGCCAGTCGACGGCTTCGGCGTCGATGTGCAGCTCGGGAGGCGTCGCGCTCGGCACGTGCGGGGCCGTCACGCTCAGCTTGGGCATTTTGGCTGCGAGCTCCTCACCCTCCTTCTTCGCGTTCTCCTGCGCCTGAATGAACGAGACGTTGCTCCCGTCCACGAGGTGGCGGCCCGCTTCGTCGTATGCCACGAGCGCTTCGTTCCAGCGGCCGAGGGCCTTGCGGCAGCGGGCGACGTAGAGGTCGAACACCGGTGAGCCCGCCATGGCGCGTGCCTTCTCGAAACGATCCAGGGCCGAGGCGTAGTCAGCAGCCTCGAATCGCTCCTTGCCCTCGTAAGCAAGATCGACGGCGGCCTGGTTCTGCTCGGTCTCCTCGGCGTTCGCGAGCGACGGTGTGCCGAGCAGTGCCGCGAGCAGGAGGAAAGTGACGTTGTTCGCTCTTGGATTTCGCATGGTCACTCCATCACGAGGCCGGTGAACGGGTCGCGCTTCGGCTGGCTCGATTTGGTCTTCGGCGGTGGGCTGGTCGGGGCTTCGGCGGTCTCGTCCGCCGTGGTCTTGGCAGGCGTTTGGTTGGTCTTCGTCGTCGGTTTGGTGGGGGCGGCGGGCCTCGAGGTGGTCTTTCGCGGAGCCGTTCCCGCCGCGACCGATGGCGCGTTCTGGCGCGTGACCGTGCTGGCCGCAGGCTGGCTCGCCTCCGAGGTGGGCAAGGTGTCGATGCTGCCGTCGGTGACGACGGGGCCGACACCGCTCTGGGTCGCGTCCGCCCGCTCGCGCTCGGCCGTCGGCGTGCCGCTCGGCGCCGGATCGGGTGCATTCACCACGGCGGTTTCTGCGCTTTCGCGCCGCGCAACCCAGGCGACCGCCCCGGCAGCGAGAAGCAGGACCAGCGCCACCCAGGCGAGCTGCCTCGACTTGGACGGCCCAGTCGGGACGGGTTCCGAAATCGGTACGTGCGAGGCGTCGAGGGTGCGCGGGTCTTGGCGCACAGCCGCAGCCAAGCCCGGACCAGTCACCGACTCACGTTCCGGCAACGGCGGCGCCAGACTGCCGACGGCGCCACTGGTCGCCTTGAGTGTGGGCGCGCTGGCGAGCATGCGGTCCAAGTCCGTGGCGCCGTTCAACACTAGATCGAGCCCATGCAGCATGATCTCTACGCTCTGAAAGCGCTGCTCGACGTCGACGGCCAAGGCGCGCGCGAAAAACGCGTCGAAGCCCCAGCCAAGCCCGGGATTCAGGCTAGTCGCTGGCGCGTAGTCGCCCGCGCAGACACGCACCAGGCTGTCGCCCACGTGCTCGCTGTAGAACGGCGACGCGTTCGTGAGCAGCTCGTAGAGCACGACCCCGAGCGCCCACAGGTCCGCGCGCACGTCCACCGGCTGGCCCCGCACCTGCTCGGGCGCCATGTAGCCGGGCGACCCGAGCAGCATGCCGCTGGCCGTGATTGCGGCCGAGCCTTCGCGCACCGCGAAACGCTTGGCGATGCCGAAGTCGAGCACCTTGAGCACGAGCTCGCCCTCTTCCTCGGCCAAGAACAGGTTGCTTGGCTTGAGGTCCCGATGCACGACGCCCGCCGCGTGGGCAATGCGCATGGCCTTCGCTGCCTGACGGAAGATGCCCACGGCCTCGTCCACGGGCAGCGCGTCGCGTTGCTCCAGCAATGACGCGAGATCTTGGCCGCGCAGGCGTTCCATCACCAAATAGGGCCCCGCCTCGTCGGTGCCGAAGTCGTGCACCCGCACGATGTGACGACTGCGCAACGCCGCCGCCGCCTTGGCCTCGCGCCGGAAGCGCGCCACGTCGGCTGGGCTATCCCGTAGCTCGAGCAGACGCTTGACCACGACGACCGTCTCCAGCTCCACGTGCTCCGCCAGCCACAGCGCGCCCATCCCGCCCGCCGCCAGCGGGCGCAGCAGCCGGTACTTGCTGGCAATGAGCGGTTGGTCAGGCGGGATGGAGTCAGTCACAGGTGGCAGTCGTCGCGGGTGCTGGGGACGGAAAACGCAGCATGAGTGTAGACCATGCGGGCGTCTTCAGGGTGCGCGTTCCCGTCCCAAATCTCGCCGAGGAGGCCCACGTACATCTCGTCTTCGAGATCGGGCAGGTTTGGCTTGCCCGTATCGTAGCCAGCCTCGCCGGCCTCATCTCGGTTCGCGTGCAGGCCGTGCCAGGTGCTCTCGCCTCCGAGCCGGTAGCCGGTCCACAGGACGCTATTGTACCGGCAGATCCGCAGCGACATTCCGGACAGGGCTTGCGGCGTCTCGTCGGACACGATGCTGGTCCCTCCGCCGGACGTGCATTCACCCTTGAAACCCAGGTGGAGATCCGCCCCGAGGGAGCCCGTCTTGATCGCATAATACTCGGTGAAGTCAGTCACTTCCTCGAGCGGCTGACTGGCCGGAAATGCGAGGAGCCCGCCGTTCGCGTGCTGCACGGACGGCTGCGCTTCGCCCGTCGTTCCCCCATAGACCGATAGCTCCACCTCGAGCAGAAAGTTCCCAGTGATCGTCTGATAGAGAAGGAAAGACGAATCGCCGCTGAACCAGACTCGGCCCGGTGTGGGACGCAGGTCGAGGACGCCCTCCTCTTCGTCCAGGATGTATTCTCCACCGAACAGAACGGAAGCGTTGAAGGTGTCCCAGCAGGCGCGGGTCAGCTCGGCATCGTTGAACTCGTCCATCGCGCAGCTCCCGCTGCCGCCGAGTGCGTCGCCACCCGAGCCGCTGTCCGTGCTCCCGGAGCCCGTGCCACCCGAGTTGGGCCCCGCGGAGCCTCCGCTCCCGCCGGCACCGTCCAAGTCATTCAGGCCTATCAGGTCGGCGCAGCCGACCGTGCAGAGGGCCACTGCCGCGAGGGCAGCGGCCGGCGTGCGCAAGGAACCACCAAGCATGGGCTCCGTCCTAGCAGGTGTCTTTCCTTTGATCCGACCCGGCAACAATCGCGGCTTTTTCTGGCCGACTCAGTACATGCATTCCAGCAAGGACTCGGGCGTCTCGAACTGGGTTCTAACGTACACGGCGCGGGCGCTCCCGCTCGGGTTGTCGCTGAGCAGCTCGCCGGTCATGCCGACGCGGACCGTGCTGCCGAGGGCGGGAAGGCCGCCACTGCTGACGTCATATCCATCGGAGCCGTCCCCGTGCAGAGGGAGCCACCCAACATTGTCGTCGTCCGGCTTGACGCCAGTCCAGAGGATGTCGCCCACGCGGCACACCCGGAGAAAGACCGAAACCCAGTTCTGCTCGTAGACGACTTCCTGCCTCGTCGTGACACCGGCGGACGTATACTCGGCGCGATAGCCCATGTCGTTCGGATCGTCGAAGATGCCGAACTTGATCGCGTAGTAGTCGGCCTCGTTGGTGTTCCATGGGGGATCGAGGGAGACTCGAGCCGGTACGACGACGAGCCCTAGAAACGCCTCCGGCACCGTGGGGGGATGTTCGGTTTCGCTCTCCAGTGCTGCCTGCACCTCGAGCAGGAAGTCGCCTTCGATCTCCTGGTAGAGGAGAAAGCCCGGCTCGCCATTGCTCCAGCCGCTGCCTGCGACTGGGGTGATGGTGACCGCCCCGGTGGTTTGCTCGTACCCGCCCTCGTCGCCCGCGAACCCGTCCGGGTTGAATGACTGCCAGCAGTCGGTGGTGATCCCGACGTCCTCGAACACGTCCTCGGTGCACGGGAAGGGAAGGTCTTCGACCATCAGGCCACCGCCGCTCGACGTGCCGCCGTCACCATTCGTGCCGCCGCCGCCGGTTCCTCCACTCGACGTGCCGCCGCTGTCGTCGGTCCCGCCATCCGAAGTCCCGCCGTCGCCATCGGTTCCGCCGTCCACCGGACTTCCGCCGCTCCCCGGGTTACTTCCGCCGGCCGACGTGCCGCCCGCTTCATCCGTGCTCGACCCGCCCGTCGCCTCCCCGTCGAGCGCATTGAGACCGATGATCTCGGCGCACCCGAAGGACGCGAGGGCCACAAGGAAGAAGGACGCTCGCCTCACGGTAGGGCAACCTACCACATGCGAGCTCAGTTGCAGCCGGCGATGGCGGTGACCACGGCCCCGTTCGGCGCGCTTTCGCAGGCATCTCGCCCGAGCAGGAGCGTGTCGGTGCGGTGATCGAAGGTCCACGGGTCCCGACCGCCCGAGCCGGCCCCACCCCCGATGCCCGGGAATTCGTCACAGGCGATGAACACGCGCACGCCGGCGCCATCCTCAGGGCCGAGCGAGTCCCTGGGGAAGCGCAACGCGCAATTCCAGCCGTCCACGGCCACCCTGACGCCCACCTCGCAGCTATCGTCGACGAGGGCGTCCAGGCAGTCGGGGACGACCAGAGCGCCGCCGCTGCCGTCGCGGCCGCCATCGCCAGCGCCGCCGTCCCGCCCACCGCTACCGGTTCCGCCTTCACCGTCGTGACGCTGGCCGCCGACACCGCCGCCGTCGTCGCTTCCGCCGCTCCCGTCACTCGAGCCGCCGCCGCTGCCGGCGCCGCCGTCAGGACTGTCGTCGGGATCCTGATCGCCACAGCCGACGGCCGTCGCGAGGAGGACGCCCAAGCCCAGCATCAGAGTGATCCAAAGGTTTCGGCTCGAGCGTCGTCGCATGTCCATCTCCCAGGACGCTCATAGACTAGGTCGCGGCCGTTGGGCAGCGGCCATTGGCGCGAAGAGCAGATCGTTTCACCGACCAGCCGGCCGTTCGAGCGCGTCGCCTAGCCAGAAGCGAACGACGCCGTCGATCTCTTCGGCCAAAAGGTCGTGACCACCATCGAAGACGTGGTTTTCCACTAGGGATGTGCCGATGGCGCGCGCCGCTTGCTCTGCCTGCTCCGCGACGTGCGCTGGCGTTCGGGCCGGGTCCGCTTGGCCGGTCGAGAACCAACCGTGCGGACGGAGCGGGCCAAACGCGGCTGGAAATGCCCCGCCATGCAGGACGCCGAATGCAGTGAAGCGCCAGTCGTGGGTGGCCAGGTACGGCGCCGAGCTCGCTCCGCCCGAGTGACCCACCGCGAGCCAGCCTGACTGTGCGATGCGGCCGCGCGCGAGCGAAAGCACTTCGTCGATGGTGCGGTCGATGTGCTCACTATCGGGTGAAGGATCGTCGCGCTCGCGAGCCACGTACCAGGTGTAGGTTCCGGCTTCCGGAATGAAGCCGCAGTCCGGAGCGACGATGGCGAACTTCCGCCGAGCGGCGCTCGCCTTGAAGGCGGCCAAAATGCCTGCGCCGCTACCACCGCTGCCGTGGAGCGCCACCAGAAGGGGTAAGGCCGTGCCATCTGGAATGAAGAAGGAGCCGCTCCGCTCGGAGCGGTTCTTCGTGGATAGCGTTCCTTCGAGCGCTGCGCTCGGGGCGACGACGCGGTCGCTGGCTGGCGCTCGCTCACCGTCCGTCGCGCCTTCGGTCACAATTCGTGCCGAGGGTTCGAGGCGCGGCAGTAGCGCGCCGACTGCGCACAAGGCGAGGATCCCGAGCGCGAGCGCAGGGGCGATGCGCCGGAGCCGTCCGGTCGGCTCGTCCGGTGCTGGGAACGTGCGCTGCACCGAGGCGGGCAGTGACGACGTTCGCCGGCACAGCACGCAGCTGCCATCGGGCGCCAAGGCCAGATTGTGAATCGCGCAACGCTGCCCCAACGCTGCCCCCCCCTTTCCCGGTTAGAAGTCTTTGACGATGAAATACGCTCCGCCACCGATGCCGGCCAGGAATAGCCCCACGGCGCAAGTAACGAGCGCGATCGGGCGCTGACTCTGACCTGATTGAGCGCCGCCGGCGCGCGCCGTCAGGCCGAGCAAGAACCCAGCGAGGAGACCATAGGCGAGGGCCAGGGGGGCTCCGGTGACGAGGCCCCATAGAGCAGACCACATGAGGTCATTGCCTATCTCGGCAGTCACGGAGTTGGACAGTGCCGTGCCGACCCAAACGGGGATGCCGCAGGCAGCGAGCACGACGACCGAGGTCCAAAGCCAGGCTTGCGCGCTGCGGTACGGCAGCCACCACACCAAGCGCAGGAGCACGAGGCAAAGCACGAGCGCAACCGCGAATCCAATGAGCGCGCTCGAGCCGGTCCCGTTTCGCCCGGATACGACGTGAGCCAAGTAGCGGAGCAGGAACAAGCCGGGGATCCAAGCTCCGGCGCAAGCGGCAGTCAGCGACCAGCGGTCCCAAGGTGATGGCATTCTTCGCGCAGCTTACGCCCACTGCCTCGCCCGCTGCGAGGGCTTCATTCCCCGGGCTTGGGGCGTGAGCTTCGCGTGCGGTCGAGCAGCTCACGGACGCGCCGACTCAAGTGAGCGGTGACGAAGGGCTTTTGGATGAAGTCACCGCGGACCAAGAGCTCACCCTTCTGTGCTTCGTCCACGTAGCCCGACATGAACAGCACTTTCAGGGCTGGCCGGTCGACCAGCAGCTGCCGCGCGAGCTCGCTGCCGCGCATCTGCGGCATGACGACGTCGCTCAGTAGGAGATCGATGCGACCCTTGAACTTGCCGGCCAGATCGACGGCTTCGCTGCCGTTGTGCGCGACGAGGACCTGATAGCCATGCTCGCTGAGCACCTGCTCGACCAGCTTGCACAGCCGCACCTCGTCCTCCACGAGCAAGATGGTTTCATCGCCTCCCACGCTATAGGCCTCCTCTACCTTGGCCTGTGGCGGGGGCAGGCTCTCGATGGCTTTGGGTAGGCGAACCGTGAACCTGGTGCCCAGGTCCGGCTCGGAATCGACCTGCATGTGGCCGCCGGAATGGGTCACGATGCCGTACACCACCGCCAAGCCGAGGCCAGTGCCTTTGTCCACGTCTTTCGTGGTGAAAAATGGCTCGAAGATGCGGCGCTTGGTTTCCGCACCCATGCCCGTGCCCGTGTCGCTGACCGTGATCTGCACGTAGGCGCCGGGCTCGGCCGGGGGCAGTTTGGCTGCCTCTTCCGCGCTCAGGTCCATGACGGTGGCTTCGATGATGACTTTGCCGCCATTCGGCATCGCATCGCGCGCGTTGACTGCCAGGTTCATGACGACCTGCTCGAGCTCCGTGCGATCCGCCATCACCAGGGCCGTGTCATGACCGGAAATGGTGACGAGCTCGATGTCCGATCCGATGAGCCGCCGCAGCATCTGGTGCATGCTCGCCACCACCTCGGGCACGTCGAGCAACTCCTTCTTGGACGGCTTGCGCCGACTGAACGCGAGTAGCTGCCGCGTGAGCGCGGCAGCGCGGTCACCGGCCTGCAGGATTTGCCCCAGACTATCGTGCAAGGGCGTGCCTGGCTCGGTGCGCAGACGCGAAACTTCCGTGAAGCCGCTGATGACGGTGAGCAGGTTGTTGAAGTCGTGAGCGATCCCGCCTGCCAGCTGGCCGATGCCCTCCATCTTCTGGGCCTGTCGCAGCTGATCCTCGAGCTCCTTGTTCGCGCTGACGTCTCGAAAGGTACCGACGTAGATCCAGCCGTCGTGGACTTCGGCCTGAGTCAGGATCACTTCCACCGGAAACGTTTGGTCCGGGCGCTTGCCACGCAGCTCCGACGTGGCGCCGCGATGGCTCTCGCGCAAGATGTCGTCGAGCGAGATCTCTTTTCCGCGCGGCTCCACGAGGGACCAGAACGACTGACCCAAGAGGGCGTGAGAGGGCGACCCGAAGATGAGCTCGGCACTCGGATTGACGGACAGCACGGCCAGGGAGTCGCGTGCGAAGGTGACGATTCCGTCCTTCGCCGTGCGCACGATGGCCTGCATTTCCACGGCCGCAGCCTGCAGCGCCTCCATCACGCGGTTGTAGTGTTGGGCGATCTGACCGATCTCGGTGAACGGCTCCACCGGTGCGCGTAGCCCGAGGTCGTGCGTCATCGCGTGGGCCTCCATGACGCGCAGGAGGTCGAGGATCTCCGTCGTCTCCCGGTGTTCGGAGACGTTGAGCCCCTGATGCTCTTCGCTCGGGGTGACGCGCATCGGTGTGATGCGATTGAAGATGGAGAAGAGCAGGTAGCTCGTGCCGAAGGTCCAAGCGAAACACACCACGATGCCGAGGCACTGCATGCCCAGCTGATCCCAGAAGGACAGACCGGTACCGAGGATCTTCGGGTCACCGAACAAGGCCACGGCCAAAGTTCCCCACATGCCGCAGGCAAGGTGCACGGGGACGGCCCCCACCGCGTCGTCGATGCGAAGGCGTTCCAGCGCGTCCTGGGCGAGGATCATCACGACCGCGCCAATGGTGCCAATCAGTGCCGCTTCGCCCGATGACACCACGTGGCAGTTGGCCGTGATCGCCACGAGTCCGGCCAGCGAGCCATTGGCTGTGTGATCCACAGCCGGGTAGCCGTTTCTCCACCAGGAGTAGAGCAGCCCCGAGCACAGGCC
>Ga0164308_10000334_pt1 | contig 25657 bp, 24 predicted proteins | sample Whisoiple_246_MG_FD_109983 | JGI IMG/M metagenome (GOLD analysis project Ga0164308, IMG submission 109983) | Soil microbial communities amended with fresh organic matter from upstate New York, USA - Whitman soil sample_246_MG | ecosystem: Environmental > Terrestrial > Soil > Unclassified >... | reverse complement strand
TGCTGCAAGCGTGTGGCCCCGCTGCGGTCCCGAGATGCACGCAGCTTCCATCGGGACGCGTGGCGAAAGCAACGAGGCCGAAGTGTCCCGGTTGGATGGCTTCGGCGATGTCCGCTCGTCCGCCCTGCCGCCAGCGCACGAGGTCTTCCGGCGGGATCAGGATCCTGCCGTCGTGGCCGGTCCTGCAGCAAGCGCCGCAGGTCAGGCAGTCGAGGTCGGGCGGACTACGGTCGCCGTCGCTCACCTTCGCGGCACCTCGTAGTGAAGCTCCGCGAAGCCGGTGCCGACGGCGCGCACGGACCGAAGCACGAGCGGTGGGCTCGTGATCGCGCGCGGCAAGAGGGGCTTGCCCGCGCCGAGAGTGACCGAGCCGATTTGCACGAAAATCTCGTCCAAAAGACCCGCATCGTAGAACTGACCCGCCAGGTCCCCGCCGCCAACGACCCACACGTTCTTTCCCCCGGCCGCCACAGCCGCTGCCTGGTGAACGGACCTGACTTCGCCAGAAGCGAAATGCAGGTTGGCGCCTGGCACCTCCGGAAGCTTGCGCGAGCTCATGACCCAGGTCGGCTGCTCGTAGGGCCAGGGGGCGCCCGGTTTGTCCTGCGGGGAAACGACGTGGCGGAGCATCCACTCGTAGGTGGACGAGCCCATCACCAGTGCTCCGACGTCCTTGATGAACGTCGGGTAGCTCGTCATTTCCACATCGCCCAAAGGGAACAGCCACTTTAGCGAGTGGTCCTCTGTAGCGATGAAGCCGTCCAGGCTGGCAGCGGTGTAGTACTGCGTCTTCACGTCGGTCGTGGGCCTGTACCACTGGCGCGGGCAGGGCGAAGCGGGAGACTCACGGGGCCTCGTTGCCGTATTGCTTCAATTTTCCATGCCCAGGGGGAGATTTTGTCGCTTGCGGCCCTGTCCGGAGGCGTTCACCATCGTTTCCGTCTTTCGGCGGGGACGTACCTGCGCCGATGTAGGGAACGAACATACCATGAAGAAATCCTCCACACTTGCCTTGAGTCTCCTCCTTGGATGGGGCGCTGTGACCGCCGCCTGCCAGCCGACCTCGAACCCGCCCGCCGGCACCGGCGGCACGGCCAGCGGCGGAGTTCCCGGATCCGGCGGCGTGGTCGCCACGGGCGGCGTGGTCGCCACGGGTGGCGTGGTCAGCACCGGCGGCACGGGCGGTGCCACGGGCGGCGCAGGCTCGGGTGGCGAGATGGCCCTCGGCGGCACGTGCAGCATCGCTACCATCGCAGTCTTGGCCGCCTCCGCAACGGACGGCAACTGGGACGATCAAGACTTCTCCACCGGGGTAGCGCTCACGGGCACATGCCCCATCGTCGTGGACGTCGCTTGGCCGCATGATGACTCCTGGGAAGAGCCGGAGCTAGTCGACGCCAATTTCGAAGAGGTCCACTTCAACTTGGATTCCGATATGACGGCCGACTACACCGGAAAGCAGATCAACCTCACGATCAAGCTCTCCGCCGAGACACTCGGCACGGCCGATCCCGCGCCAACCGGAAGCGGCTACCACATCACGCTGATGTCGGTGTCGACCTACCAGGTTCCCGTCGAAGGCACCGGCGGAGCCGGCTCGGGTGGCACCGGTGGCAGCACTGGCGGCTCGGGCGGGACCGGCGGCGACGCCGGCACCGGAGGGGCAGCGACGACGACGTCCTACACGGAGACCAAGTCTCCGGTGGCAGACTTGCTCGTAGTCGGTGACGAGATCACGGTCAGCTACGCGCTGCCTGCCAAGGGCGCGGCCGAGAACTCCTACGACCCAGCGACCGCGATCAAGATGGGCATCCGCATCAGTCCGGCTTGGACGGACGTTGGGGCGCCGCCGCCCATGTTCAATTTCCAGACCGCACAGTTCGAGATCAGCGATTTCACGCTGACTGACGTCACGCCGTAAGCGCGGCGAAGCGGGCATGTCGAGCCGAGGGAGAGCAATCTCCTTCGGCTCGCGTCATTTTGCGTGCTGCGCTCGCTCTCGCCCTACGGCGGCCTGGCACAGCGGACGCCGAAGTTCTGGTCACGCGTGGTTGGCGCCCAGTGAGTCCGGTAGGCGGAAGCCGTCGAGTACGGATAGGACTCCCAGCTGCCGCTGCGCAGGGAGCGCTCGGTCGCCACCGTGACGTTGCCGCAATCCTCACAGGCGCCGGGGGCGAACGGCGCCACGTACCAATCGAGCGCCCACTCCCACATGTTGCCGCCGAGATCACTCTGCCCGTACAGGCCGTCGCCATCGGGCAAGCTGCCGACCTTCCGGATGTCCTCGAACGAGCAGTCGTCCTGCTCGCTGCCGTCGACCATGCACAGGTAAGACGCTCGATCGATCGTGGGCTCCGCGGTGCCCCACGGATAGAGGCGCTCCACCGCGCCACCGGCTGCGGCGTACTCCCATTCCGCCTCGGTCGGCAGAAATCCACCGTCCCAAATGCAGAAGGCCGCCGCTTGATACCAGTTCAGGCAATTGATGGGCCGCGTCTCGTTGAGATCGGCGGCGGGCGTCCAGGTCGCAAAGTCATCACACACCAGCGACGTGTCCCACTCATCTTCGGTGTCCGGTCCGGAGTACAGACGATAGTCGGTGCCGCCCACGGTCCACGCACTATCCCAGCCTGGTTCGTCCTCGCCGGTCGTGCCCACGACGCCGAGCCCGTCACGCAAATGGCTGTGCTTTCCGCTACCCGCTGGCGGCAGCCACCCGCCGACCATGGCCGCCACGAACTTGCGAAACCGACCCACGGTGACCTCGTATTTGTCGAGGCGAAAGTCGGAAACGGTGGCAGGAGCGGCGTTGTCCTCGCCGCGGTCGAATTCTCCGCCCAAGACCAGTGAGCTCGCACAACACGCGCCACTCTCCGTGACGCCGCAAGTCGTGGACACGCCGACGCAGCTGGGCGGCAGGATGCAGGCGCCGGCGCCGCAGTACCCCTCGCACGGCTCGACTTCGTCTTTGACCGCCAGACCTTCACCACACACGAACGACGAGCTGCCATCGGCAGCGCAGACCGTCGTGCCAACGCTCTGCCCCATGCACTCGGGCAAGATGGGCTGACAGCTCCCGGCCACGCAGCCTTGCTCACTCGTGCACGCAGGGACGCACTCGGCGCTCTGGGCACCGCCGGTGCCCGTGCCTCCGCTGCTCGTCGCGCCGCCCGTCGTCGCAGCGCCGCCGCTGGGTGTCGCCCCACCGGCTGACGGCGCGCCGCCGGTTCCACCAGGCGACGTCCCACCGCTCCCACTCGTGGTGCCGCCACTCCCCACCGCTCCCGGTGCGGAGTTGCCGAGGATTTGATTGCAGCCGGCTAGGCCCGCCAGAACGCCGCCCAAACCGAGGCTATGAATGGTTCGTCTGCTTGGAAGTCGCAGGAGCATGGGGGCGTCGCCAGCTTAGGCGGAGGAACCGCACGGCCGCTAGTCGGCGAACGGACGAACCCCGTGCGCGCCTTCCGACGGCTCCGCTGCCGCCGAACGCACCTCCCTCACGCGTACGGTCCGTGGACCGGATGGCTCGAGTCCGCCCTTTTGGCCGTTTGCGCCGAAGTCGGGGGCGCACCCGCCTCGGGCTCTTTGGCCGCTTTCGCGGCCAGCGCGCCGAGCCGTTGGAGCACGATCTCGGCCGCGTGTTGCAGCTTGGCTTTGACCCGCTCGGCCGCCTGCGCGACCTCGACGCGAGCCTGACCGAGCGCCTCCCGTCTCTCGCCAGACGCCTGCAAAGCTGGGGCGGCTGCCCACTTTCCAATGGCCTGCCTGGCCCTCCCCGTCAGCTGCTCGATCGTTCCTTTCACTTCCTGATTCATCGGACTCATCGTTGCACTTCCTTCCGGCGCCTTGGCGTGAAGCGGCAGGGCCAGCGTATTCGTGCAAGCCACGTGCCGCCCCTCCCGAGCTGCTCACGAACGCACTGGCACGCTCGTTGCTGAGAAGAGACCGACCGCCTCACCGGCGCGAACGACAAGGAACCGACCCATGCTCCGCTGGTCACTGACGTGCCTCATCCTGGCCCTCTCTGCCCTCTTCGTCGGGTGCGGCGACGGGACGGTCGTCCTCGGCGAGGTCGCGCGAATGCTGTTCATCGGACTCATGGTGGCGCTCGTTCTCACCCTGGTTCTCGACCTCGCTACTTCGCGCACGTCGCGATGGCCCCGAGGCAAATAGCCTCACCTGTGCCGCTGTCGCTCGCCCACGTAGGGCCTAATCCCACCATTCGAGCTGAAGTCAGCCGGAAACGTCCCCTGGCACGAGACTTGAAGAGCGTCGTGAGCGGGCACCTTGCCCAAAGCCACAAGAAGGAACCGAAAGAAATGCCCAACTCAACATCATGCCTCGCCCTCGGGCTGCTCGCGTGCAGCGCGCTGACGGCCTGCACGGGCACTCCAGTCCCGCAAACGCAGCTCACCGACGCGAAGGTCGCGACGAGCGCGGCCGCTGCAGTTGGTGCGCGGGACGAACCTCAAGCCGCCCTGCACCTGAAGATGGCGGAAGATGCAATCGCCGAAGCAGAACGATCGATCGCAGCCGGTGACAACGAGCCTGCGCTTTCGTTGCTCGTGCGGGCCCGTGCCGACGCAGACCTGGCCCTCGCGCTGACCAACATGAAAAAACATCAGGACGCTGCCGAGGCGGCCTTGAAAAGGGTCGACGCTCTCGAACGCGATCTCGGCCACGAGGGAGGCAAGTCATGAGGCCGCTCATGTGGACCGGTTCGGTCGTGCTGCTTTCGAGTCTCGCCGGCTGCGCAAGCAAGCAGCCGTCGCAACAGCTCGTCGACGCGCGCACCGTCGTGTCGCATGCCTCGGACGGTCGTGCCGCAAAGTACGCCCCGGACGACATGCTCAAGGCCAAGGCCCTCCTCGCCGAAGCTGAAAAGGCCTCCGATGGCTCGCCGGAAGAGATTCAATACGCGTACTTGGCGGATCGGGCCGCGCGACGCGCCAGCTCCAACGGGAGCTCGAGCTACTTCCTCGAGCAGGAGCAGGACGCCAATGCGAAGTACCACTCGCTCCAAGAGTCGGGGCGCCTGAGCGCTCAGGCGACGCTCGAAAAGACCCAACGAGACCTCGAAGAGATCGAGCGGCGCATGCAGGAGAAGGATGCGAACGTGGACGAGCTTCGAGCAAACAAGCAGGCGCTCGAAGCCCAGCAAGCTCGACTCCAGAGCTCACTGTCCTCGAGCTCGGAAGCCCTCGCCTCTTCGGAGAAGGCGCGCGTTGCAGCCGAGGCTCGCGCGGCTGCCGCCATCGCAAGCCTGACCGCACTCGGAAACGTGCGCGAAGAAGCGGATGCCACCGTCCTCACTCTTTCCGGGTCCGTGCTGTTCGAAACGGGCGCAGCGAAGCTCCTTCCCATCGCCGAGGACAGCCTGACGCGTGTGGCCGAGGCCATCAACGCGCTTCCCGAGGAGCGGAAGGTCGTCATCGAGGGACATACCGACTCGCAGGGCAGTGACGACGCGAATCAGAAGCTGTCGCAGGCTCGCGCAGAGGCCGTGCTGGCCTTTCTGTCGAGTCACGGGGTCAATCGCGGCCGCCTGTCCGCCGTCGGTCGCGGCGAATCCGAGCCAGTCGCCTCGAATGCCAATGCCGAAGGACGAGCCAACAACCGCCGGGTGGAGCTGGTCATCCAGAACCCGGCTCCTCAACCCCGGGCCTCACGCTGAGGCTCGGTTCGAGCGGGCCCCTCGATCGCCGGCGGATAACACCGTCCTTTCGGGGAACGCCCGCTTTGAGGGCTAGGGTACCGGCATGCTCGCCGTGAACCGTCTCGAACTTCAAGGTGGCAAGCGATGAATGCACGAATCCTCTTCGTCGACGACGACGCCGCCATGTGCGCACTCATGGCATCCCTGCTCGCCGAGGCCGGCGACCTGGCGACTTGCGCCGGAGATCTCGCCTCGGCGTCCGGGCTCCTGGAGAGTCAACCCTTCGACCTGGTGATCACGGACCTGAGTCTCGGTCAGTTCAGCGGCCTGGACGTGTGTGAGCGCGTTCGGGCCGTTCAGCCGAACGTTCCGGTCATCATCCTGACCGCCTACGGCACGCTATCGACGGCTATCGACGCCATGCGGGCCGGAGCCTACGACTTCGTCACCAAGCCCGTCGATCCGTCCACGCTGACGTTGGCGGTCGCTCGGGCGGTCGAGCACCGAAGGCTGCACGTCGAGCTGCACGAGTTGAAGCAGCGCATCAGCGAGTCGCACACGCCGGGCGAGCTCATCGGCACGAGTCCGGTCATGCGTCACGTGTACTCACTCATCGAGCGAGTTCGCGACACCTCGGCGTCGGTCTTGATTTCCGGAGAAAGTGGTACCGGAAAAGAGCTCGTGGCCCGGGCCCTGCATACCGGCAGCTCACGCGCAGGCGAACCCTTCGTGGCCATCAACTGCGCCGCGGTTCCAGCAAATTTACTCGAGAGCGAGCTGTTCGGGCACGTCAAGGGTGCATTCACGGACGCTCGCATGGCCCGAACGGGCCTTTTCCAACAGGCCTCCGGCGGCACGCTCTTCCTCGATGAAATCGGCGAAACCCCGCCCGAAATGCAGGTCAAGCTACTGCGGGCACTGCAAGAACGCGCTGCAAGGCCGGTCGGTGGCAACACCGAGCTCCCGTTCGACGTCCGCGTCATTGCTGCAACCAACCGGGATCTCGAGACCGCCGTGGAGCGTGGGCGGTTTCGCGACGATCTCTACTATCGCCTCAACGTGGTGCAGATCAACGTTCCGCCTCTTCGGGCGCGGGGCAACGACATCATGCTACTCACGAACCACTTCGTGCAGGCTACCGCCCAGCGAGCGCAGCGCGCGGTGAAGGGTGTCTCGGTCGAAACAGCGCGGCTGCTGCTCGACTACGACTGGCCCGGGAACGTGCGCCAGCTGCAGAACTGCATCGAACGCGCGGTGACACTTGCCCGGTTCGACGAGCTGTCGCCGATCGATCTTCCCGAGAAGATCCGTAAGGCCAAACCGTCCGTGCCCGGCGCCACGGTGACTGGACTCGAAGGCCTGCTGACGCTCGAGGCGATGGAGCGACGCTACGTCGAGCAAGTCGTACTCCTGGCTGCTGGCAACAAGAGCCATGCCGCGCGTCTGCTCGGGCTCGATCGGCGCACCCTGTACCGAAAGCTCGATCGAGCGAGTCATCCGAGCGGTGCCTCGCACAGCGAAGAACCCGTCGACGCGGCGAGCTAGACGCCTTGTCGAAGCATTCGAACTAGGAATGTGCGGCCGAGGCCGGCCAACGCGCGACGGCCTGCAAATGCTGCCCGATCCACTCGACCCTGACTTCACCTCCCGTGGCGCGCGCGAGGAGCGACGCCGAGACGAGATGAAATGGAATGTCCGACCCGGGGCCTCCCGGCCAGTGGCTCGGATCGGCGAACAAGGCTGCCTCGATCGCGGCTGACGGGGCCGAGTGGGAGGCACTGACAGTGAGCGAAAGGGCTTCGGGGGCGTCGCCCTGAAGCTTCAAATAAACGGCTTCCTGCGAGCCGGTCGTCCGGAGCGCAACCTCGAAGATGCCCCGCAACACCAAAAGCACATGTTCGGGAGAGAGCGTGCACTTCGGTCGCGAATCGAGGGCGAGCGAGATCGCGCGCCGTGGATGATCGAGCACGAGATCGGCCACTCTGCGGCCGATCACTGCGTGCCAGTTGGTCCCGGGCACGCGGGGCCAGGCGCGCTCCGGATCGAGACGGAGTGCCAGATGCGATTCGAGGTCGCTCACCCACCAGCCAATGCGACGACAAGCGTCGAGGGCACTGGCTGGGCTGCTGCTCGCAGCCAAGCCTTGGCCGGCCCTCTCGAGCAAGCGTGCCGACAGGTGGACGACTCCCACGATGCCGCGCAGATCGTGGACCAAGGGCCCCTCGACTGCGCTGATGAAGCTCTGTCTTGCGGTTCTTTCGGCGCAATAGCGCGCGGCTTGCACGAGCTGAAGACGAACGGCCGGCCCGCGGACGACCACGAATACGCCGGCCTGGACGCGCTCGAGCGCCGAATCGTCTTCTGCTTCCAAGAGAACGATGAGTGGGAAGTGGGCGCCCGCGAGGCTCTCCAGCTCCCGTTGTGCAGGTAGCCCCGAGGAAAGGACGAACTCGAAATGCTCGTCGCCTGCCAGCGCGCTCAGAGCGTCGCCCGGCTCGCAGACGACGTAATCATACGTCTCTCGCCAAGTTTCGCGAGCGAGCTGTGCGTCATTCGGGCTGCCGAGGAGCAGGACTTTGCGAGGAGTCGGCATGCCTACCAACCTCTTAGGCTCATCGGCCCAAGCAAGCGAGAGCTGGTTTCGACACTCGATTGGGAGTAACTCACTCGAGTGTTCAACGCCTCGAGCTTTTCGGCCGATGAGCGCTCTCGCGCGCGTATCGGAGGCGTATGTACCATCCGAGCGGCGTCGAAATAGGCGCCTCTAGCCTCGACCAGGACTGGCTCCTGCCTCTGGTGGCGCTCTTGGCGGCGCTCGCCGGCTTTCTGATTGCGTCGTTCGTTCACTCTCGGCGCGCACCGCGAGGCCTCGAGCAGGTCGCGCTCGAGGAGCGACCCGATACCCCACGTGAGCACGGCCTGCGCGCACAGCTCGGTCGGCTTCGCACGAAGGACGCGGCCAGCCAGGTGAGCCTGGCCAAGCTGGATCGTTTTCTCTCCACACTGGCCCATGAGCTCCGCGGCCCGCTCGCACCTCTGCTCGTCGCAACCGATCAGCTGCAGACGTTGAGTGATGCCAGCCGAGTCGCCCGCAAATTGGCCGGCATCGCGCACCGGCAGGTAGTGCAGCTGCATCGCTTGGTCGAGGACGTCTGCGACATGAATCGCGTCAATCACGGTCACCTGTCGATCCGCCTCGCGCCCGTAGAGCTCCAAGACGTGCTGCTCGAGGCGGCCGAGGCCGTCGAACCGCTCACCGAGCTCAAAGGACAGCATGTCGAGGTGCGCATCGACCCCGGACCATTTTTCGTCTTCGGCGACAGCGCCCGCTTGGTCCAAGTCATGTTCAACTTGCTCAGCAACGCCTCCCGCTATTCCCCCGAGGGCGCGAGCATTGGCCTTGGCCTCACTCGTAGCGGCGACCAAGCCGTATTGACGGTCCAAGATTCCGGCATCGGCGTCTCCGAGGACAACTTGCACCACATCTTCGAGCTGTTCAGTCAGGTGGCTCCTCTTTCGGAAGGCTCGCGAGACGGCTTTGGCATCGGACTCGCGCTGGTCCAGGAACTGGTCGGCCTCCACAGCGGTCGAGTCGAAGCCAGCAGCGACGGTCTAGGCCGGGGCTCCACGTTCCGGGTGTTCCTGGGCCTCGAGCCGGCGGCAGTACGGCGAGCGCCTCTCTCCAAGAGCTCGGCTCCGTCGATCGTGCCTGCCTCCTACCTTTCACCGGCCAACGCCCCGGCGCTGGTCCGCTCCGTCGTGGTCGATGACGAGGTCGACCAGGCTCGCGTCTTGGCTGCAGCCCTGGAAGCAGTGGGAGTCGACGTCCGCCTAGCGCACGACGGCATCGAGGCGCTCTCGACCATCGAAACCTTCAAGCCACACGTGGTGTTCATGGACTTGGCGCTGCCCCGCCTCTCCGGCCAGGAAGTGGCCCGCAGGATCCGCGCCGAGCGCTGGGGTCGCTCAGTGCGACTGGTGGCCGTGAGCGGCCGTGGACGCTTGGAGGATCAGGTGGCCGCACTGGCCGGCGGCTTCGATGCCCACCTGACCAAGCCGGTCGAGCTGGACGACCTGCAGCGACTCGTTGCCGCGGGCGCCAGAGCCTGAGAGCCCGAGCAAGCTAGTCGTCCCCGCCTGCCCCGAGGATGAAGGTCATGTGCCCGCCCAGCACCAAGAAGCCGAACGAGCCGACCGTGCCATCACCGAACAGGAAATTGTAGGCGCCGTGGGCGCCGAGCTCGAAGCCTGGCACGACCGAGAAGTCGAGCGCCGCGCCGACGTCGAGAGTCAGGTGCGTCAGGTCCGGGGTGGTGTCGAAGTTGGCGTGCCCCACGCCCAAGTGACCGTAGACGGAGGGGCGAATCAGAATCCCCAAGCCCAGGCGCGTCCCGATGACGCCGCGAAACACGGTGGGGCCGAGCGGGCCGGCGAAGTCGTGGACTCCCAGCCCGAGCTCGGTCGTCAGTCGTAGGATCGCGAGATCCATCATCGGTCCGAAGCGAAGTTGCCCACCGAAGCCTTCCTCGACGGGACCCGAGTCCACGGGCGCCGCATAGTCGATGTCGAGCGCCACGGGCACCTGAGCTGGGCTCGGAGTCGTGAGCAGAAAGGCGGACAGAAAGAGGGCGAGCGCCGCCCAGTGGAATTTCGTGAACATGGGCGCCTCTTACGCAAGGCCCATGCCGATTTGGTTTTCCGTGGTGGACAGCAGATTCAGCCCGTATTCCCTGGAAAATGCACTGAGGCACATCGCCTCAGCTGGGGCAGGGCTGGCTACTCCGAAAATTCGCGGACCGTGAGCTCCGCAACGCGAGCATGGATGGCTTCGAGGCGCGCCAGTTCGGCGCGCCCTTCGCTCAGGTACACGGCCAGAAGGATCGGCTTGCGTCCCGGTGGCCAGATGATGGCGACGTCGTTCGCGGTGCTCTCGTTGCAGGTCCCGGTCTTGTCGCCCGCTTTCCAAGCTGCGGGCAGGCCCGCGCGAATGCGACGCTTGCCCGTCGGACTCGCCATGAGCCAGCCGAGCAGGCGCTCGCGGCTGCTGGCCGAGAGCGCACTGCCCCAAAGCAGGGTGCGTCCGAGGCCCACCATGGCGCGCGGCGAGGTCGTGTCGCGCGGATCGCCCGGCAGGTTTTCGTTGAGACTCGGCTCGGTGCGATCGAGGCGCGTCGTGTCGTCGCCCAGCCGGCGCACGAAGGTCGTCAGGCCGGCTGGCCCGTCCACCTTCGCTAGCAGCAGGTTGGCGGCGCTATTGTCGCTCAGTACAATCGCGCCTTCGGCGAGCAGAGCGACGGACAGTGATGCCTCGCTCGCGTGCTCGCGAACGACCGGCGCGTACTCCAGGACGTCCGACGGAGCGAACGAAACCTGCTCATCCAGCGCCAGCTCTCCGCGATCGACCAACTCGAGCACCTGCGCGCCGAGCACCCACTTGAAGGTTGAACACAGCGCAAAACGTTCGTCAGCGCGGTAGCCGAGCTCGCGCTCCGTCTGGAGATCGAGAGCGAACACTCCCAGACGCCCGCCGACGCTTGCTTCGAGCTCGGCCAATGCAGCTCTCGAGGACTCGTCGTTTGCGGGCGGACTGGGATGCGGTCGACACGCTACGGTGGCCAGCGCGGCGATCAGGACCAGGCTGCGGATCATCACGGCGTGGCTTGGCTAGCACGAGCCGGGCCACGACCTGGGCTCGCCCGACAAATCCGCTACGAAGGGGCCATGGCCGAGGACGACCTGCCCACCGACGTGACGAACGGTGCTGCCCGCTTCGATGCGGCCAAAGCCAGGAAAGCGGCGCGGCACCCGAAGCGCCCGGGCGAAAAATGCAAGGCCGCACCCGGCGCGCTCGTGCCCGTCATCGATCGTAACCGCTGCGAAGGAAAGTCGGACTGCGTCGCCGTCTGCCCCTACGATGTGTTCGAGGTGCGCCGCATCGACGCGGAGGACAAGCGCGCCCTCTCCTTCTTCGGTCGCTTGAAGAACGCCGCGCACGGCGGCAAGACGGCGTACACGCCCAGGGGCGACGCGTGCCAAGCTTGCGGCTTGTGCGTGGTGGCCTGTCCGGAGAAGGCCATCACGCTCGCGCCGCGTTAAGCTTCACACGAACATGCCGCCGGAGGCCTCGATGCGCTGGGCGTTGAGCCAGCGCGCGTCGTCGGACAGAAGCGCCGCGAACAGTGCCCCGAGATCGTCGGGCTGGCCCACACGCCCGAGCGCGGTCACTGACGCCACGTAGCGGGCGACGTCCGCGTTGTCGCGCACGGCGCCGCCGCCGAAATCCGTCGCGACCCCGCCGGGGGCCACGGTGTTGACGGTGATGCGGCGCTCGCCGAGCTCCTTGGCCAGGTAATGGGTCAAGACCTCGATCGCGCCCTTCATGGCCGCGTAGGCGGAGTAGCCCGCCATCGAGAAGCGGGTGAGACCCGTCGACACGTTGATGATGCGGCCGCCGTCTTCGATCAAGGGAAGCATGCGTTGAGTGAGGAAGTAGACGCCTTTGAAGTGCACGTTGAGCAGAGCGTCGAACTGTGCCTCCGTCGTGTCGGCGAACGCCGCGTGGACCCCTTGGCCCGTGTTGTTGATGAGGTAGTCGAACGTTTTCCTGCCAAACTTCTCACCGAGCTCGCTCGATAGGCTCTTGGCGAAGGCGTCGAACGTGCTGACCTGCCCGACGTCGAGCTGGAGTGCGGCCGCCTGGCGACCGCTCGCCTGGACGCGACGGACCACGTCTTCGGCCTCCGACTTCTTCTCCCGGTAGGTCACGACGACGTCGATGCCATGCTGGGCAGCGTGCTCGGCCGCTGCGCGGCCTAGGCCTCGGCTTCCCCCCGTGATCAGTGCGATCTTGCTGGCTGATTTTGCCATTTTCCTAGTCCTTTCAGGCTCTTGTGCGTTCTTGCGCCAGGTCTGCCCCAGCCACTTCCGAACCATATTGACTAGCTCGCTACCGATAAAGCCGCCCATTCTGAGTATATTGTTCAAGTTTTTTGAACAATACTCACCTGCATGAATCAAGTGGAACGGATGCGGGTGTTCCTGCGCGTGGGGGAGCTGTCGAGCTTCACCCGAGCCGCCGAGACGCTGAGCTTGCCCAAGGCCAGCGTGTCGACGGCGGTGGCGGAGCTGGAAGCCGAGCTCGGCACTCGCTTGCTGCACCGCACCACGCGCCGCGTGCGGCTGACGCAGGACGGTCAGGTCTTCGCCGAGCGCGCACGAGACTTGGTGAGTGATTTGGATGAGCTGACCACCCACTTCCTCCCGAACGAGTCCGGCTTACGCGGACGAGTGCGCGTCGACATGAGCACAGGCATCGCTCAAAACGCCGTCTTGCCTCGTCTGGCCGAATTTCTCGACGCTCACCCCGAGATCGAGGTCGAGCTCAGCAGTACCGAGCGCTTCGTAGATCTCGCCGGCGAAGGCTTCGACTTCACCATTCGCAGCGGGGGCACCACGGATCCGAGCTTGATCGCACGCCATCTCGGTCATTTCCGTCTGCTCAACTGCGCCGGCCGGCGCTACGTGCAGCGCTATGGCCTACCCACGTCCCTCAGCGACCTCGCGCGTCACCGTATGGTGCACTACGCGTCGGTATTCGGGGCGCCGAAGGATGGTTTCGACTACCTGGACCCCGAAAGCGGCGAGGTGCGCACGATTCCGATGCAGGGGTCCGTCACCGTCAACAGCGCGGACGCCTACGTCGGCGCCAGCGTGGCTGGCCTTGGGCTCGTGCAGATGCCGAGCGTCGGGGTGAAGGACGAGGTCTCGCGCGGCGAGCTCGTGGAGTTCCTGCCCGAGTTTCGGGCGCCGCCCTTTCCGGTGTCCTTGGTTTACCTGAACCGGCGCCACCAGCCGCGCCGCGTGCGCGTGTTCATGGATTGGACGGCCCAGCTCGTCACGGCCTACCTGGCCGGCGGTTGAGCGCCTAGCCTAGAAGACCAATGCCGGACCCGAAGCTTTTCCGTCACCTCCCCCTGGCTTTCCTCCTCGTCGCCTGCACGCGGCCGGAGTCCGAACCGACGAGCCATCCCGCGGCCCAGCCGCTTGCATCAGCGACGAAGCCAGCGGCGGCGACCAAGGCGGCCGATGTCGTCTGGACCATGCCGTCGAGCTGGAAGGCGATGCCGGACCGACCGATGCGCAAAGCGACCTATCAGGTCCCCGGCGCCGCCGGCGCGGCCGAGGTCGCGGTGTTCTACTTCGGTGTCGGCCAGGGTGGTGACGTCGAAGCCAACATCACCCGCTGGCTGGGCCAGTTCAAGGACTTGGCCCCCGATCAGGCAGAGCGCGATCAACGCGAGGTGCATGGCTTTTCGATCTCGACCGTGCGCGTGAAGGAGGGAACGTTCTCTTCCGGCATGCCTGGAGGACCGACGGTGCCACAGGAGAAATACGGCCTGAACGCGGCGGTGGTCGAGACGCCAGCCGGTCCGTACTTCTTCAAGATGACCGGACCTTCAGCGACGGTCGACGCCGAGGAAGGCCATTTCTCGGAGCTATTGGGCTCGGTGGAGCTCGCGCCCTGAAGGACTGAGCTCAGGGTAGCGTTTGTGCCTTCAGGATGGGCCAGGCGATCGATGCGTCGCCTGGCGCGTGGTCATTCGCCGACGTGCACAAGGTAACGCTCGTGCCAGCGGCGCACGCGCTGTAGCCCGTGCAGCCGTTGCCCGTATCCATCGCTGCGCCGGTGCACTCGTTGAGCTCGGCCCACTGGTCCCGGGTTGCTTCGGCGCCCAGGAACGTGATCGCCATGCCGGGCACCACGTCCGAGTAGCCGCCAGCGTAGGGAACGACGGAATCGTTGGTCGAGCGAAAGGACACGATGGTGAGCGGGCGGGATGGCAAACAATCTTCGACGTTTTCCTCCAGTAGATCGAACGCAGCGGGCGCCACCGCTGCGAACAAATCCGCCGCGTGACAGGCGAGGTAGTGAGACATGCCGCCGCCCATCGAAAAGCCGACGGCGTAGATGCGCTGGGGGTCGATGCAGGCGACTCCTTGGACTTGCGCCACTAGGGCGCGCGCAAAGGCGACGTCGTCCACACCGGCGACGCAGCAAGGGCCGACGTTCCAGGCTGCACCCGACGGTCCGCTCGCGCCCGACGGAAACGCCATGATGACGCCATCGGCGTCCGTCACTGCCGGATAGGGCGAGCTCGTGCTCTCGCCCTGGCCGCTGCCGGTCAGCCCGTGGAAGTCCAAAATCAGCGGCACCGGCTCGCTGCCGTCGTACGAGGTCGGAACGTGAAGCACATAGCTGCGCTCGTCAGTGCCCACAGTCACGGTCTTGGTCGTGTTGCCGGCCGCCAGCACGGACGACGGGCACTCGACCGCGCTCCCTCCGCCGCTTGCCTGCCCGCCCGAAGCGGCGCCCCCGCTACTCGCGCCGCCGTCCGCGGTCAGGCTACCGCCCACGCCCACACTACCGCCTGTGCTGACACTGCCACCTACGGCCGGCAGACCTCCGCTCGCAGAAACCAGCCCACCTGCGCCGGTGGTGCCGCCAGTGACGGCCACGCCGCCCCCGCCCGCCGCGCTCTGACCGCCGCTGCCACCGGAGGCAGCGTCGCTGCTAGCGCCAGGACTGCAATGCAGAAGCAAGACAGAAAGCAGCGAACCGGCCAGGATTCTCGAGACCATACGAGAGGCTACCTTAGCGACTGTCCGCCCGTGAAACGGGGGGACAAGAATGCCCCCGCGAAAAAGCGCACTGGGGAGGCCGAAATTGACCCCGCCCGCGCCCGCCATCAAAGTGCAATATTCTTTTTGTACCTGCTTCCGCACCCATGACCGTCGAGCTCCTGATCCACGCCATCGTCCACCAGACGACGATCCTGATCGCGCAGCTGGCGACACGTGGTGGGGCTCGGGCCCCCTTGGCGCAGGTGGCCACCCAGGTTTTCCTGGAGCTCACACGCGAGCTCGAGCGCCAAGGCGTCAGCCGCAAGGTGAGCGCCGACATGTTCGGGCTAGGGCTTCGCACCTATCGGCGCAAGATCCAGCGCTTGAGCGAGAGCTCGACCGAGCGCGGGCGCTCCCTCTGGGAAGTCGTGCTCGAGTTCATCCGTGAGCGCGGATCGGTGACGCGTTCCGACGTCTTGGTGCGATTCTCCCTGGACGAAGAAGCGCAGGTGCGTTCCGTGTTGCGGGACCTGTGCGAAAGCCAGCTCGTGGTGGCCGAGGGAACGCGCAAGGTCGTCTATCGCGCGGCCTCGGCTGAAGAGCTCCAGGCTCTCCGGACTTCCGCGGCCAGCGAAGGGCAAGACGATCTACTCGTCGCGCTGATGTACCGCGAAGGGCCGCTCACCCTGGCCGAGATTGCGCAGCGAGCTCAGACGGACGAAGGCCTCATCGAAGCGCCCGTTTTGCGTCTGGCGGAGCAAGGACGGGTCCAGCGCGTCGTCGACGGCGACGTCATCCGCTACGAGGCGAGAGCCCTCGTGATTCCGATTGGCGCCGCCGCTGGCTGGGAAGGCGCCGTGTTCGACCATTTCAAGGCCGTCACCAAGACGATCCTGGCGCGCCTGGCCAGCCAGGGGACGACCACGCTGGAGGATTCCGCTGGTGGCAGCACCTACACCATCGACATCTGGGATGGGCACCCGCTCGCCGAGGAAGTTCGTGGCACACTCGGACAGATGCGATCGACCCTGAGCGACCTCCGGGAACGGGTGAACCAATACAATCAGGCGCACGCCCTGCCGGATGACCACGAGCGAGTCGTCATCTATGCAGGCCAGTCGATGGTCCAGGAAGGCTCCGAGGAGTGATCGCCCGCCCAGTGAAAGTGTGGGCGCTGCTTGGCGTCCTCCTCGCGCTCTGTGCGCCGCTCGGCTGCGAAGCAGAGTCAACCGATGCGACCGGCGGCGAGACCCATTTCTTGCGCCTGTGCTCGAACGACCCCGCTGCGTGCGGCACTGCGCTCAGTTGCCTGTGCGGCGTGTGCACGGTCGCCTGCCAGGTCGCTGACTCCTGCTCCTCGTTCGCGGGCTCCGAGTGCACGGCGCGCTCCGCCGAGACCTGCCCGGGTGCCGTCCAGGGCAACGTCTGCGACGTATCGTGCGCCTCCGATCCGGACTGCGCCGCGCTCTCGACCGAGCATCGCTGCATCGCCGGGAGCTGCCGTCTGCCCTCGGTGCCCCAGAGCACGGGCGAGGGCGGCAGCGGCAGCAGCTCGAGCGTCCCCCCAGAGGACTGCATGACGAGCACTACCACGGCCAACGAGGTGCTCATCCTCGGTGACAGCTTCTTCGCGACGAGTCACCGCATCACGGCGTACTTGGAGGACTTGGCGCGCAGCGCGGGCGTCATCGAGTCCGGTGAGCGCTACCGCGACGCGTCGCGCCTCACCGGCAACGCGCTCGCGCTGTTGAGCTACGGCATCTTGGACCAGTACCAAACAGCCGCAGCCGAGGCGGAGGTGAAGGTGGTGATCATGAACGGCGGTGGCGCGGATGTGCTGCTCGGCTCGTGTGACACCGTGGACGCGAGCTGCCCGCTCCTGTCCGCCGCCGCTGCCGCACTCGACGATCTCTTCGCCACCATGAGCGAGGACGGGGTCACCGGCGTGGTCTTCGCCGCCTACCCTGATCCGGGACCGGAGGCCGTGCACGCCAAGATGGATGTGCTCCGCCCGATGCTGGAAGCGAGCTGCGCTGCCAGCCCCGTGCCCTGTCATTTCCTCGACCTGCGCACGACTTTCGAGAACAACTACACCGACTACATTCTCGCGGACGGCATGAATCCGACTGCGCTCGGCTCCGAGGCCACCGCCAACGCCATCTGGGCCACGCTGCAGGCCAACTGCTTGGCCCAGTAGGGCAGCGCCCGCGTGGACCCAGCCACGCCGTCAGGTTAGAAGCCGCCCTTCATGGCCACGGCACTCTTTCCGCCCGGCGCAAAAGACGTCCTCTATTTGGTGGACCTGTCGAGCTATCTGCTGCGCGCCTACCACGCGGTGGCGCCCCTGAGCGCGCCCAATGGTGAGCCGACGCACGCCGTGCACGGCACGGTCACGATGCTCGAACGCCTGTATCGCGAGCAGAAGCCGCACCTGTTGGCGATTGCCATGGACGCTGGGCGCAGCACCTTCAGAAAGGAGATCTACCAGGACTACAAGGCGAACCGTCCCCCCGCGCCCGAGGACCTCCGCGTGCAGATCGGCCGCGCCGAAGAGATCATCCGCGCCTCCGGCCACACGGTGTGGAAGCAGGAAGGCGTGGAAGCCGACGACCTCATCGCCACCGCAGCAACCCAGGCTGCGAAAAATGGCCTCAAGGTCGTGGTCGTGGGCGCCGACAAAGACCTGATGCAGCTCTGCTCGGAGCGGGTCGTTCTGTGGGACACGCTGCGGAGCAAGGTGTTCGGACCACCCGAGGTCGTCGAGCGCTTCGGTGTCGGCCCCGAGCAGCTCGGGGATCTCTTGGCCTTGACCGGGGACAGCTCCGACAACATCCCTGGTGTGCCCAGCGTCGGCCCCAAGACGGCCGCCGAGCTCCTGCACCGTTTCGCGAGTCTCGACGGCATTTTTTCGCACCTCGGCGACATCGAACGCAAGAAATTGCGCGAGACCTTGACCGAGCACGAAGCCGCCGCCCGCCTCAGTCGAAAGCTCGTCGCGCTCAAGCTCGACTGTCCGCTCGACCTCTCGGAGCCTGCGCTCCGTTTCGATCAGGAAGACCGCCGCGACGTGCCCACGCTCAAGGCCCTGTACTCCACGCTCGGCTTTCGCAAGCAGCTGGCCGTCCTCGAGGCCGCCCCTCCCGCTGCCTCGCCCGCGCCGACCCAAGCAGCGCAGACCTCGCTCGCGCTGGCCGACCCGTCGCCCCCCGTTGGCGTGGGGAGCGTCACCCTCGTCACCGACGGCTCGACCCTGAGCGTTCTGCTCGAGCGCCTGCGCGCCGGCACCTGGGCGCTCGAGCTCTGCACCACGCATCCAAGCGCACACAGCGGGCCGCTCGTGGCCGCGTGCCTGGTGACCGACGGTGCCGCTTTCTATCTGCCTTTTGGCCATCGCAGGGTCGGGGCGCCGCCCCAGCTGCCAGCCGAAGAGACCACGCGGCGCGTGCTCGACGTGCTCTCCGGCGCAGCGACCAAGCTCTGCGTACACGGTCTCAAGCGCGCCATTCTACTGGCTCGCGGGGCGGGCGTTCGGCTCCCGTTGCCGGCGGCGCACGACGCGGAGCTCGCCTCCTACCTGCTCGATCCGGAGCAGAGCCACGCCGTCGAGGCACTCGGTCTAGCTCATGGCGTCGCCGTTCCCGAGTTCGACGAGCTGGCCAAGGAGGGCCGGCGCAAACTTCCCTTGGACGAGCTCGAAGTGGAGCGCTCGGCAGCCCTCTTCGCAGCGCGAGGTCAAGCGGTGCTCGCCGCCTTCGTGCGCCAAACGGAGCTACTCGCCGAACAGCAGCTGACCTCCCTGCTCGAAACGGTGGAGCTGCCGCTGGCGCGCCAGCTCGCGGATTTGCAGGAGCGCGGCGTCAAGGTCGACGTGGACGTGCTGCGAGGCCTCGGCCAAGCCTGCGAAACGGAGCTCGTACGGCTCGAGCAAGCCGCGCATGCGGCAGCCGGCAAGGCCTTCAACGTCGCTTCGCCGCGCCAGCTCGAGACGATTCTGTTCGATGACCTGGGACTCAAGGCACTGAAGCGCACCAAGACGTCGCGCTCCACCGACGCGCAGACTCTGGAGGCACTGGCGGAAGAACATCCCCTCCCCGCCCTCATCCTGGAGCACAGACAGATCGCCAAGCTCAAGGGCACGTACATCGACGCTCTGCCCACGCTCGTCGATGCGAAGACGGGCCGAGTGCATGGCTCCTGGGAGCAAGCGGTCGCGGCCACCGGACGCATCTCGTCGGTCGACCCCAACTTGCAGAACATCCCCATCCGGAGCGAGCTCGGCCGCTCAATCCGCGCCGCGTTCGTGGCCCCGCCCGGGCAGCTCTTGCTCAGCGCTGACTATTCGCAGATCGAGCTGCGCGTTCTGGCTCATTTGTCAGGGGACCAGCGCCTGGTCGAGGCATTCCGCACTGGCCAAGACGTGCACACGCGCACCGCGATGGAGATCTTCGAGGTACCGGAAGATCAGGTGACGCGCGAGATGCGCGCGCGCAGCAAGGCCGTGAACTTCGGCGTGATCTACGGGCAGGGCGAAGGAGGGCTGTCGCGGGCGCTCGGCATCGAGCGCAAGGTCGCAGCGAGCTTCATCGCTGCCTACTTTCGCCGCTACGAAGGCGTGCGGCGCTTCATGGAAGAGACGCTCGAGCGGGCGCGCCAGGGCGAAGCCGTGCAGAGCGTGCTGGGCCGCCGCCGCATCGTGCCCGACATCAAGAGCGGCAACCGCGCCCGGCGCTTGGCCGCCGAGCGCATCGCCATGAACATGCCGATTCAGGGCTCGGCTGCCGACATCTTGAAGCTGGCCATGTTGCGCTTGGCCGAGCCGCCCACACCCGGATGCCGAATGATCCTCACCGTCCACGACGAGCTCGTATTCGAGGTGCCGGAGGCCGAGGTCGAAGCAGCCGCACCGCTCGTGAAGCAGGCCATGGAAGGCGCTTACGAGTTGGCGGTACCGCTCACCGTCAGCGTCGGCTCAGGACCCAATTGGAACGCGGCACATTAGTCCAGTAGGGCGGCCACCTGACCTGTGATATGCGAGCCATCCATGATGGCACGGACTCTCCACCGCACTCGACTGGTTCATCGCACGGCCCTAGGTCTCTTGGCTGGATTCTCGCTTTCGCTGGCGAGCTGCGGCCCGAGCAAGGCCGACTACCAAGCGCAGCTCGACAAATACAACAAGCTGGCCAAGGAGCACGAAGCCACCGAAGACGAGCTCGCCAAGGAGAAGGCGCGGGCGGAGAAGCTGGAGGCCGAGCTCGAAGCCATGGGCTACAAGCTGAATGCCACCGGCGCCGAGAACGACAAGCTGCTCAAGGCACTCGACGAGTACAAGGAGCGCGCCGACGCTCTCGAGCGGATCAAGAAACGATTCGAGAAGCTGCGCAAGAAGCTCGAGGAGCTGACCAAGCTCGGTCTCAAGATCAGCATCCGCAAGAACCGCATGGTGATCTCCTTGCCCGGCGACGTGCTCTTCGCCAGCGGCAAAGACGAGCTCCAAGCCAAGGGCAAGGAGATCTTGGCCAAAGTCGCGCAGGTCGTCCGCGACGACAACGAGCTCGCCAAGCGCACCTATCAAGTGGCTGGCCACACCGACAACGAGAAGATCACCTCGGCCGTCGTCCTCAAGCAGTTCAAGGACAACTGGGGCCTGTCCCTCATGCGCGCCCGCACCGTGCTGCTCTACCTCATCGCACCGAGCAGCGATCCGAAGAGTCCCGGCGGCGGCCTCGACCCGAGCCTATGGAGCGCATCCGGCTACGGCGAGACCGATCCCATTGCCAGCAATGCGGGCAAGTACGGCAAGGAGAAGAACCGCCGCGTCGAGCTCATCATGATGCCGAACGTCGAAGAAATGCTCGACCTGAAGTCTTTGGCGGACGAAGGCACCGAGAAGGAAATCGACGAGGAATCGCAGAAGGAAGCCACACGGGCGGAAGTGCTCGCCGATGCCAAAGAGGCCGAAGGGTCCCCCAAGCCGGCCGCAGCGAAGCCCGCCGCCGCTACCAAGCCGGCAGAGAAGGAAGCGGCGAAGAAGGCCGCTCCGGCCAAGGAAGAGCCGGCCAAGCCGGCTGCCAAGCCCGATCCGAAGAAGTGACCTCTAAGACCGTGGGCGGCCGCAAACATCTCCTGCTCCTCGTCCTAGGCGCCCTCCTCTGTTTGGCTCGACCGAGCTGGGCCGAGGGGGCACGCTTCTCCGCGTACGGCTCACTGTCGGACGCGGAGCTCAGCTACGCCTACGAGCACACGTCGCTCACCGGGCCCATCGCCGTAACGGTGGTCGGTGGGTCCATCTCCGCGCTGGCCATCCCGATCTTTTTTGGCTTCGGAGCCGGCTCCTTGGTGTGCGCGGCCCAGGGCGTGCAGGACTGCACTCCGTTCGACACGGTCACCGTCGCCAGCGGTGTGACCACCGCGGTCTTCGGCACCCTGACGGTGGTGGGCGTGGTGTGGCTGAACGGCCGCGTCCAGGAGCGCAGCGCGATGAAGAACGAGATGTGGCGGCGTGAGGCCCAAGGCGCCACGCTCCGGCTCGGCCTCACCCCGATTCGCGGCGGATCCATGCTGGCGGTCGGTGGCACGTTCTAGCTTGCCGGGAGTCGCGGCCCTTCCCATCGACGAAGTCCTCGGCGACGTGCGGGCGGCTCTCGAAGTAGCGGCCGCCGTCGTGGTGGAGGCGCCGCCGGGCGCCGGCAAGACCACGCGCCTGCCCGCCATGCTGCTGGGCGAGCCCTGGTGCAGTGGGCAAGTCTTGGTCACCGAACCACGGCGCATCGCGGCCCGGCTGGCGGCCACGCGGGTCGCCGAGGAGCGCGGGGGCCGGGTCGGTGACGAGGTCGGCTACCGTGTCCGCCTGGACGACAAAACCCGACCGAACACACGCCTGGTGTTCGCGACGGAGGCACTCGTCCTGCGCCAGCTCCTCGAGGCCGCTGATCTGCCGGGGGTGTCGGCAGTCGTGCTCGACGAAATTCACGAGCGCAGCGCCGACCTCGACACACTGCTGGCGCTACTCGTGCGGCTACGGCAGCGGAGGCCCGATCTGCGTTTGGTGGCGATGAGTGCAACCCTCGATGCCCGCGCCGTGGCCCAATTCCTGGGCGACTGCCCCATCGTGACGAGCGAAGGTCGCGCCTATCCGGTCACCATCGAGCATCAACAGAAGCCCGACGAGCGACCACTCGAGCTTCAAGTGCGGAGCGCCGTGCGGAGCCGTGCCCAAGACCAGGGTGATCTCTTGGTGTTCCTGCCGGGTGCGGCCGAGATCCGTCGCTGCCAGGACGCACTGGCCGAGCTGCCGGAGCTCGAGGTGCTCGCCCTGCACGGCGAGATGCCGATCGAGGAGCAGGCACGTGCCGTGCGGGGTCGGCAAGGCCAAAGGCGCGTGATTCTCTCCACCAACGTGGCCGAATCCTCGGTCACCATCCCCGGGGTGACGACCGTGATCGATTCGGGCCTTGCCCGGGTGGCTCGGCACGATGCGTTCAGCGGAGCCTTGCGCCTCGAGCTCGAGGCAATCAGTCAGGCACGCTGCATCCAGCGCGCTGGACGAGCGGGGCGGACGGCTCCAGGGCACTGCTTGCGCCTCTACACCAAGGGCGCCTTCGAGGCCCGCCCCAAAGAGGATCTGCCCGAGCTCTCGCGCACGGATCTGGCCGATCTGGTGCTCCTACTCGCCGCCGCTGGCCTCGAGCCGACCGAGCTAGACTGGCTGGAATCGCCACCCAGCGGAGCGCTTTTGGCTGCACGCGAGCAGCTCGTCCTGCTCGGTGCGTTTGGCGCGGACGGGTCGCTCACCGACATCGGCCGGCAGATGGCCCGCCTCGGCACAGCGCCCCGCTTGGCCCGAGTGGTCGTGGAGAGCGCACGGCAAGGAGTCCTCGACGCCGGTTGCCGCGCTGCGGCGCTACTCGGCGAGCGTGACATCTTGCGCGCGGTGGGCTTTCGCGGTCAGGGGCAACACCAGCGTGGCCAGCACGTCGTCCTCGGGGACTCGGACGTGGCGGTTCGCCTGGAAGCCTTGGCGGAGGCCGAGCAGGCTCGTTTCGACCCTGGGCGCTTACGCGCGAGCGGAATCGATGCCCGCGGCGCGCGCGAAGCCGCATCCTTGGCCCAGCAATGGCAGCGTCAGATGGCGCGCTCGGCAGCCACAGGCGCCGGGGCGCTCGAGCCGCCCAGCAGCCTGGAGGAAAGCGAGCGACGCCTGGCACGAGCCCTGTGGTCTGGTTTCCCCGATCGCGTGGCGGCGCGTCGTGCTTCGGGCAGCCGGCTCGTGCTGTCGAGCGGCGCCCAAGCCGAGCTGGCGCCCGAAAGCTCGGTCCAGAAAGCGGCGCTGCTCTTGTGCGTGGCCGCTGACTTCCCGCGCGGGCAACGTTCGCATGCCGTCGTGCGCCAGGCGGTGCGCTTGGAAGGCGACTGGCTCTTGGATTGGGCGGCAGACGCGGTCGAGGCGCGCGAGGAGCTCGACTACGATCCCGAGCGGGACAAGATCGACGCGCGGAGCCTGCTTTCGTACGGCAAGGTCGTGCTCGATGAGACACGGTTTTTGGCAAGTGCCGGACCGCAGGCGGGCCAAGTGCTGCTGCGCGCCGCGCTGGCCAAGGGGGCCGCGGTCTACGATCCGGAAGGCCGGCTCGAGTCGCTCGCGGTGCGCCTCGGCCTCTTGCGCGAGCATTTCCCCGAGCTCGCAGCCGAAGCTTCACCCGACGTCGCGGCGCTCCTCGCCACCGCAGACGACGATGCGGCCTTCGCGACTCACGCGCTTTTGCCAGCCTGCGAGCTCGTCACCAGCTTGGGTGCACTCGCCACGCTCGACCTCGCGAGCATCGTGCTCGGCGGACTCCCGCCGAAGCTGCAGACGACCCTGGAGCGGGAGCTGCCCGAGACCTGGCGCTTGCCCGGTGGGCGCGACCTGCGCATCGTCTACGGACGGGGGCGGCCGCCGCTGGCTGCATCGAGGCTGCAAGATTTCTTCTCTGTCACACAAGCGCCCCGACTCTGTCGCGGCCGGCTCCCGCTGCAGATCCATCTGCTGGCCCCCAACAAGCGCGCCGTGCAGGTCACGACGGACCTCGGCAGCTTCTGGGTGAACCACTATCCGGAGCTCCGGGGCCAACTCCAGCGCCGCTACCCCAAGCACAGCTGGCCGGAAGACGGGGCCCGAGCCCAGCCGCCAACCCCTGGAAAATTACGCTGAAGAGCGGAGCTTGGCCCGAGCTGGCTGGTGCCGGGCCGACGTGGCATGCTCCCAGGGTCAGCGGGCCACCTCGCGGCAACCCGCTCACGCACAAGGAACGAAGGAAATCATGGGAAGCTTCAGCATCGCGCACTGGATCCTGGTGGTCGTAGTGATCGCGCTCGTTTTCGGACCGAAGAAGTTCGCCGACGCAGGCAAGGGCCTGGGTGAGGGTCTGAAAAATTTCAAGAAGGGTCTGCGGGATGATCCGGAGCCCGAGCCGCCGCATCAGCTCGACTCCGGGGACAAGAAGGCCTGAGTCAGCTCAGGCGGGCCCGCGTCGCCCGAACTGCTTCTGCCAATTGGCGAGAAGTTGCAGTGCTTCGAGTCCGGTCAACCGGTCGAGGTCGACGGCCCCGAGGGCCGCTTCGAGCTCGGCGAGCCCCGGATGCGCCGCGCGCGCAGCGAACAGGTCGAGCTGGGCCGATGGTGCCTCCAGTGCCAAGGAGCGCGCCGGGGCGCTGCCCTCGAACGTCGTCAAGAGCGCCCGCGCCCGGCTCAGCACGAGCTCGGGCACGCCAGCCAGGCGCGCGACTTCGATGCCGTACGATCGCGAGGCCGCTCCTGCCACCACGCGGTGCAGGAAGACCACCTCGCCCTGATGCTCACGCGCACTCACGCAGTGGTTCGTGGCCGTCGCGCTCGACCCGGCCAGCTCGGTGAGCTCGTGATAGTGCGTAGCGAACAGGGTTCTCGATCGGACCACCTGGTCCAGATGCTCGGCGACCGCCCAGGCGATCGCTAGCCCATCGTAGGTGGATGTGCCCCGTCCGACTTCGTCCAGGATGACGAGAGAACGGGAGGTCGCATTGCGCAGGATCGTCGCGGTTTCCCGCATTTCGACCATGAACGTGCTTTCCCCACCGGCCAGGTTGTCGCTGGCTCCGACGCGCGACAGCACGCGATCGACGATGCCGATGCGCGCCGCCGCTGCCGGCACGTACGCGCCCATCTGCGCCAGGATCACGATGAGGGCCACCTGGCGGAGGAAGGTGCTCTTGCCTGCCATGTTCGGACCGCTGATGATCCACAGGTGCTCGTGGCCTACGCGGAGCAGGACGTCGTTCGGCACGAAGCGTCCCAAGCCCGCCCGACGTTCGACCAGTGGATGTCGGCCATCCTGGATCACGAGCTCGGCCGAGTCGTCG
>Ga0164308_10000333_pt1 | contig 25716 bp, 23 predicted proteins | sample Whisoiple_246_MG_FD_109983 | JGI IMG/M metagenome (GOLD analysis project Ga0164308, IMG submission 109983) | Soil microbial communities amended with fresh organic matter from upstate New York, USA - Whitman soil sample_246_MG | ecosystem: Environmental > Terrestrial > Soil > Unclassified >... | reverse complement strand
GAGACGCCGGTGATGAGCGCCGTGTGCTGGGCGAGTGATGTCATGGTCGCCTCCTCAGAGGATTCCGCCGTCGACGGGCAGGAGATGGCCGGAGATGGCGCCGGAGAGCGGAGACGAGAGGAAGAGCACCGCATCGGCGATGTCCTGCGGGGTGGCGAGGCGCCCGAGCGCCGTCTGGTCGGCCGAGCGCGCCAGCGCCGTCTCGAGATCGAGACCCGTCATCGACGCACGGCTGTCGATGCGCGACCGCAGAGCCTCGGTCGCGACCGGGCCTGGTGCGACGGCGTTGACCCGGATATCGCGGCGACCCAGCGCCAGTGCCGTGCTGCGGATCACACCGAGCACCGCGTGCTTGCTGGCGACGTACGACAGGAGATTCGCGTCCCCCTTCCAGGAGTTGAGGGACCCGATCGCGACGATCGTCGAGCCTGCCGGCATCTGATCCGCGACGGCCTTGATCGAGACGACCGTTCCGCGCACGTTGACCGCCATCGTCCGGTCGAATTCGCCCAGGTCGATCGCCTCCGGCGAGTGCCATCCGGGTACCACTCCCGCTGCGGCGACGAGACCGTCGAAGGGTCCGTGCTCCGCGGCGTGCGATCGCGTCAGTGCGCGCATGCTGTCTTCGTCGGTGACGTCCGCGGCCTCGAAGGGCCAGGGGTGCGTGCCGGGGTCGGGCTGACGCAGGTCGACGATCAGTCCGGTCGCCCCATGGGCTGCGAGTGTCTCGACGACGGCGGCGCCGAGACCGCGAGCACCGCCGGTGACGAGGAAGCGCCGCCCCTGCAGCATCCGGGATCCCACATTCACGGGCGTGCTCACCCCGGGTGCGTTCGGACGGTCCTCTGCCACTGCCTCCCCCTTCCCTGTCGGATTGACAGCAATGTACGGTATGCGCACGGACTTCCGCAATCCGAACGGAAGTGTTCGTATTGCGGACAAGTGTGCGTTGTGCAAACATTCCCTACAACAACCCGACCGCTCGCGTATGTCCCGTGAAGCGCGACGGAGCCGACGGGGAAGGACCCGGACATGAACACAGCAGACTTCCGATTCGGAACCCTCTCGGGTCTCGACCACATCGGCATCGGCGTGTCCGACATGGACGCCTCGCTCCGCTTCTACGGGGAGCTCGGCTTCATCGATATCGCCTTCGACTACACCGGGCCCCTCACCGGCCTGCAGACGGTCACCGGTCACGACAGCACCGAGGCGCGAGTCGTCTACCTGCGCAGCTCACAGCCCACGGTGCTCGGCCGCTCGGCCATCAAGCTCGTGCAGATCACCAGCCGCGCCCAGCCGCCCCTCCCCGACGGGTTCGCCTACGGCGAGCCCGGCATCTGCGAGGTCTGCATCCACGTCCAGTCGTACGAGGCGTTCCACCAGTCGCTCGTCGCTGCGGGCCACAAGGTGCTCATGGAGCCCAACGACCAGATCCTCGAGCCGTACGACACCCACTGCGGGCTCTCATATGTAGAGGACCCCGACGGCGCCAAGATCGAGTTCATCGAGTGGCGCTCGCTGGAGTCCGGCTGGCCCTACCCCGACGGACCGCAGGGCGTGAACCACGTCGCGTTCGGCGTCGGCAGCTCCGACCGCACCGAGGCCTTCTATCGCCGGCTCGGCTTCACGGCGAAGCTCTTCGACATGGCCGGGGTCAACGAGCCGATGAACCAGTGGTTCCTCGACGTCGGCCGCCAGCCACCGAGCCAGCGGATGATGCTGCTGATGAGCCCCCATGGCGGGTCGCTCGAGCCCGTCGAGCAGACTCCCGCCGGCCCCGACATGCGTGGCGAATGGGGACACCTCGGCACCTTCGAGTTCTCCGTCGGCGCGCGCAACCTCGATCTCGCCGTCGACTACCTCGGCTCGATCGGCGTCGACCTGGTCGGCGAGCCTGCCGAGATCCGGATGGACGGCGGACAGAGCTGGCGCTACGCCTACTTCCGTGATCCCGACGGGCTGTACGTGAGCGTCTCGGAGGTGCGGGCATGAACGGGCGCGCCCCGGCGCTCGCGGGCGCAACGGCCGATGCTCGTTCCGGCCGGCCGATCATCGAGCTGCGCGGCATCAACAAGTCCTTCGGCAAGACGCAGGTGCTCTTCGACATCGATCTGGCTGTCGAGCGGGGGCAGCACGTCGTGCTGTTCGGGCCTTCGGGCTCGGGCAAGTCGACCGTGCTGCGCAGCATGAACATGCTGTCGGAGCCGGACTCCGGATCGCTCAAGGTCGACGGCGTCGAGTTCGGCCCCGGGCTCCCCGGCGACGTCGGCGTCAAGCGCGGCGGCCGCCTGGAGCTGCGGCGCCGCGTGGGGATGGTGTTCCAGCAGTTCAACCTCTTCCCCCATCTGTGCGCCCTCGACAACGTCGCACTTCCGCTGCGCAAGGTTCGGCGGATGAGCAAGGCCAAGGCCCGCGAGAAGGCGGCGATCGCCCTTCGCCGGGTGGGGCTCATCGACCGTGCCGCGAATTACCCCGCCGAGCTCAGCGGCGGTCAGCAGCAGCGCGTCGCGATCGCGCGTGCGCTGGCACTCGACCCCGAGGTGATGCTCTTCGACGAGCCCACCTCCGCACTCGACCCCGAGCTCGTCGGCGAGGTGCTCAAGACGATGCGCGAGGTCGCTGAGACCGGGATGACGATGGTCGTGGTCACCCACGAGCTCGGCTTCGCCAAAGAGATCGGGGACCTGAACGTGTTCATGGAAGACGGGCGAATCGTGGAGTCGGGACCCCGTGGCTTCTACGACAGCTGCAAGAGCGACCGTGCGCGCGAGTTCCTTCGGGCGGTGATGTGATGTCGATCTTCGACTACGACTGGGGCCTCTTCTGGGAGTATCGCGAAGCGCTCCTCGCGGGCCTGTGGACCGCGTGTGCGGTCGCGATCGTGGGCCTGCTGATCTCGCTCGTGTTCGGCCTGCTCCTGGCGGTCCTGCGCAAAGCGCCCAAGCCCTTCAACTGGATCGCCGTCGCCTACGTCAACATCTTCCGCGGCGTCCCGGCGCTCGTGAGCGTCATCTGGGTGTACTTCGGTCTGGCGCTGGTCCTCGGCATCCGGTTCACCGTGTTCCAGGCGGGCGTGATCGCGCTCTCGCTGCTGTACAGCGCGTTCTTCGCCGAGATCTTCCGGTCGGCGCTGCAAGCCGTGCCGCCCGGCCATACCGAGGCAGGACTCGCGCTGGGCATGCGCCCGTCGCAGATCTTCTTCTCGGTCACCCTCCCGCAGGCGGTGAAGATCGCTCTCCCGAACATCGGCAGCATGTTCATCGGCATGGTGAAGGACACCTCGACCTTCACGGTGATCGGGCTGCTCGAGGTCGTCCGCGTCACGCAGAACCTCGTCGCCACGACGTTCCAGCCCTTCGTGCTCTACACCGCCGCCGCCATCATCTACGTGCTCGCGGCGTTCGCCATCGACTTCGTGTTCCGCATGATCGAGAACGCCTACGTGCGCCCGCCGATGGGCGTCGTGGGGCGCGGGCTGCGCGCGCACCAGCGACGGGAGATCGTCGCCCTCGCGGCCCGCATCAAAGCCGTCACCCCCGCGACCGGAACGGTCTACACGGCGAAGTAGCCACGTCCACCGAGAGCTCAACACCACATCCGCACCATTTCCGCAGCACATCGATTGGAGAATCACGTGAACGCACGATTCAGCATGAGGGCGCTCCGCCTGCCCCTGGTCGCCGCCGCCGCGGCCGCAGCACTGGCGCTGACGGCCTGCGCCGGCACCGGCAGCTCGGCCGCCCCCGAGGAGTCCGGCGCAGGCTCGGAGGACATCGGCCTGATGACCCCCGGCACGCTCGTCGTCGGCATGAACCTGCAGTACAAGCCGCAGATGTTCCTCGACGGCGACACTCCCAGCGGCTACGACGTCGACCTTCTCAACGCGCTGGCCGACGACCTCGGCGTGAAGCTCGACATCAAGAACCTCGACTTCAACGGCCTCATCCCCGGACTCCAGGCCGCGCAGTTCGACATGGTGTCGGTGGGCCTCGGCGCCACCGACGAGCGCAAGAAGGTCATCGACTTCAGCCGCGGCTACGTGCCCTACGCCACCATCCTCGGCGTGGCGCCGGGCGCGGCGCGGGGCGAGACGATCGAGGACTACAACAAGGAGGGCGTGGTCATCACCGCCCTCCAGGGCTCGACGGGCGAGCAGCTGGTCCGCGACACCTTCCCGAACGCGACTGTGACCGGATTCCCGGACCAGAACGCGGCGCTCCTGGAAGTCGCGACAGGCCGCGCCGACGCGGTCGTCGTCGAGGACTACATTCTCGCCGAATTCGACCGCGCGAACCCCGGGCAGCTCGAGGCGCTCGACCTGGACGAGCCGCTCAGCCTGTACTACGGCGCGTGGGGCGTGCAGAAGGACAACGCCGCGCTCGTGAAGAAGCTCGACGAGTTCCTGTGCAAGGCGCAGAACGACGGGACGCTCGAACAGCTGTACACGAAGTGGATGGCTCCCACGATGCCCGCGATGCCGGAGGGCTGCTGAAAGATGCCCGCCGATGAGCACGTGTACGACGTCCTGATCGTCGGAGGTGGCCCGGCGGGAATGGCTGCGGCATCGACGGCGGCGGATGCGGGACTGGATACCGTGCTCATCGACGAGCGCCCCACTCTCGGGGGTCAGGTCTACAAGCAGCCCGGGCCCGGGATGCGCGTGACCGACCCCCGCGAGATGGGCAGGCAGTACCGTGCCGGCAGGGCGCTGATCGACGAGGTCGAAGCGTCCAGCGCGGCCGTGCGGCTGCGCACGAGCGTCGTCGACCTCGAGCCGGACGTGGACGGCTGGATCGCCATGGTGCACACCGAGGGCGATCCGGTCGAGTCTGTCCGCGCGCGGCGGGTGATCGTCGCCGCCGGGGCCCACGACCGTCCCGTCGTCTTCCCCGGCTGGACGCTTCCGGGTGTGATGACGGCGGGTGGTCTGCAGACGCTCGCCAAGACCCAGGCGTTCATCCCCGGGCAGCGGACCGTGTTCGCAGGCTCAGGACCTGTCGCGCTCGCCTTCCCGGCGCAGCTGGCAGGGTACGGGGCGAACATCGTCACAGCCCTGGAAGCCGGCCCCGCCCCCTCGCCGGTCGACCTCGCCAAGATCGCGCTGGCAGCTCCGGGCAATGTGGGACTGCTGATGGATGCCGCGAAGTACCAGTCGTCTTTGATCGCCCACCGCATCCCCCTGCGATACGGGCGGATGGTGGTGCGCGCCGAGGGCGACGGCCGCGTGGAGCGTGTCGTCCATGCCCGCGTCGACGCCAACTGGCGCGTCGTCCCCGGGACGGAGGAGACGGTCGAGGCCGACGTGCTGTGCCTCGGCTACGGATTCACGCCGAGCGCCGAGCTCCTGCGGCTGGCCGGCTGCGAGTTCGACACCGTCGAAGACCTCGGCGGTGCGGTGGTCCGCAAGGACGAGTGGTGTCGCACCGACGTGACCGGCGTCTACGCGGCCGGCGACGGCGCGGGCGTCGAGGGCTCGGCGGTCGCTGCCGACGAAGGGCGGATCGCCGCATTCGCCGTCGCGCAGGACGCAGGGCTGCGCGCTCCCGAGGCGACCGCCGCTGCGGCGCGCCCGCTCGTGCGGCGGGTGGCCCGCCGCCGGGCGCTCACGAAGGCGACCCAGCGCATGTACGGCGTCGGCGACGGAGTCTTCCGGCTCGCGGATGCCGAGACAACGGTGTGTCGCTGTGAAGGCGTCGCCCAGGCCGAGGTGCGCGCGGCGGTCGAGACGGCCCCCGACGTGAGCGCGGTCAAGGCCCTCACCCGTGCCGGGATGGGCCCGTGCCAAGGCCGCATGTGCGGTCGCCATATCGCCGCGATGATCGCCGAGCAGTCCGGGGTCTCCGTGGCTGATGTCGCACCGGCCACCCCGCGGATGCCGGTCCGCCCCGTCGGCATCGGGTCGATCGCCGACGCGGACGTCGTCGATCCGGGGCTCTTCCAGGCGAAGGACGATGCGCCCATCGAGCCGGAGCGCACCGACGTCGTGTCGTCCCAGGTCGTGGGCCGCACCCGCGGGCCGGTCACCGACACCGATGTGCTCGTCATCGGCGGAGGGATCGCGGGTACCGCCGTCGCCTATTACCTCGCCAAGGGCGGGGTCCAGGTCGAACTGCTCGACCGCGGCCAGCTCAACCGCGAGGCATCCGGTACCAATGCCGGCAGCTTCCACTTCCAGCTCGCGATCCACCAGCTCTCGGGCAAGGGGACCGCCGCCGACCGCTCCCGCCTGCTCAGCGATGCGCGGGCGAGCGTCGAGGCGTACGGGCTCTGGAAGACGCTGAGCGACGAGCTCGGCGCCGACGTCGGCCTGCACCAGACCGGCGGGTGGATGGTCGCCGAGACGCCGGAGCAGCTCACTCTCCTGCACGAGAAGCACGTGCTCGAAGAAGAGGCCGGCATCCACACCGAGGTGCTCACCGGCTCCGAGCTTCGCGACCGCGCACCCTACTTCTCCGACCGCGTGATCGGGGCGACGTACTGCGACCTCGAGGGGCACGCGAACCCGCTGATCGTGGCGCCGCTGTACGCGCGGCGCGCCGTCGAGCACGGCGCACGCGTGCGCACGCGCACCGAGGTCTTCTCGATCGACGTCGACGACTCCTCGGCGTCGCACCGGTTCAGGGTGCACACCGGTTCCGGCACGATCCGGGCTCGCCGCGTCGTGAACTGCGGCGGCGGCTGGGCGGGAGAGCTCGGCGACATGGTCGGGCTGCGATTCCCGATCCGCCGCGAGGGTCTGCACGTCAACGTGACCGAGGCCCGTGTCCCGCTGCTGCCGTCGATGGTGCAGCACATCGGCCGTCGTCTCACCCTCAAGCAGACCCACCACGGTTCGTTCATCATCGGGGGCGGGTGGCCGACTCCGTCGACCGGCTACCCCCGGCGCTACCCGACCACGTGGCGAAGCGCGGCCGGCAACCTGCGCGTCGCCCTCGACGTCGTGCCGCAGCTCGAGGATGTGCGGGTCCTGCGCACCTGGTCGGGCATCATCGCGTTCACCGACGACTATTCGCCGATCGTCGGCGAGTCGGTCCGCGTGCCCGGATACTTCGCCTGCGTCGCCTCGACGGGCTTCACCTTCTCACCTATCTACGCTCGGCGGATCGCCGAGATGATCCTCGACCCTGCCGGGGCCTCGCCGTTCGACGAGCGCTTCTCGCTCGACCGCACGGTGGAGCGCGCCCGCGCCTGAGCCAGACCCATGAACACGAACAGGAGCTGCTGCTGATGGACCGCAACGACGTCGACTGGGCGGGGTACTTCCCCGCCGTCGTCACCCCGTTCACCGAATCGGGCGACCTCGATACCGATACGCTCCATGCGCTCATCGAGCAGTACGCGCAGCGCGGGATGCACGGTGTCGTGGTGAACGGCACCTGCGGCGAGTGGTTCTCGCAGAGCGCCGACGAGCGCCGCGCGGTCGCCGAGACGGCGGTCGCGGCCGCAGCAGGCCGCATGCGCGTACTCGTCGGCTGCACGTCCAACACCGCAGCGAACGTCGAGGCGCTCGCCTCGCACGCTCTGGGCGCCGGTGCAGACGGAGTCCTGGCATCGCCCCCGCCGTACATCAAGCTGTTTCCGAACGAGGTCGTCGCCTGGTACGAAGACATCAGCGCCCGCGTCGACGCGCCGCTCGTGGTCTACAACTGGCCGCACGGCACGGGGATCGACATCGACAGCGACCTCGCCGACCGGCTCGCCGACATCGACTCCGTCGTGGCGATCAAGGACAGCACCCCCGACGCCGACCAGTTCTTCGAGACGTCGCGGCGCGTGCGCGACCGGGTGCGCGTCTTCGGCCCGTACATGTCGGCGCGCGGCGTCGAGGTGCTGCGCAGTGAAGGCGGCGACGGCTTCGTCGGCGGCGGTTCGCTCAACGGCCGGCCCGACCCGGAGTTCTGGGAGAACTACTGGGCCGGCGACTTCGCGCCCATGGCGGAGTACGCCGAGCGCGCCGACCGCCTGTTCCCGAAGCTGTGGCGCCCGGGCGGCTGGGCGGGCCTCTACGGCTCGTACCAGGCTCAGCTGAAGGCGCTCATGCACATGCTCGACCAGCCGGCCGGGCACGTGCGCCGCCCGCGCCTTCCGATCACGGATGCCGCGGACCTCGCCACCATGCGGGCGGTCCTGGTCGACGAGGGTCTGCTGCAGCCGGAGACGAGCCGGGCATGAGCACCGGACGCGTCGCCGGGCACGGCCTCGATCGCGGACGCCGCGTCGAGATCCTCATCGACGGCGAGCCGGCCGAAGCATACGAGGGGGAGAGCGTCGCGGCGGCCGTCATGGCCGGTCGCGGGCTCGCTCTGCGCACGACCGGAGAAGCCGACCCGCGCGGGTACTTCTGCGGCATGGGGGTCTGCTTCGATTGCGTCATGGTCGTCGACGGCGTGCCCCAGACCCGCACGTGCGTCACGTGGGTGCGGGACGGGATGACGGTGGAGCACCAGGTCGCGTCGGGCACCGCCGCCGACGCCGAGGCTGCGCACGGGCACTGACTCGTCGGCACCTGCCGCGAGTTCGCCGAACCGGTCCGGTTCTGCGAACCCGCGCGGCACCGCTCCCGTCAGGGGATGCTCTCGATGTACTTCGCGCGGTTGTACTGCCACGGCCACGCGAGCTCGCCGCCCAGTGCGGCGGCCGCGCGCAGCGGGAAGGTCGGCTCGCGCAAGAACTGGCGCGCCACGTAGACGACGTCGGAGTCGCCGGCACCGAGTGCCGCCTCGGCCTGCTCGGGGGTGGTGATCAGACCGGCGACCCCGACGGGCACGTCGATCGCCGCGCGCACCTCACGGGAGAGGGGCTGCTGGTACCCCGGCCCCGCGGGGATCTGCTGGTCGGGGCTGTTGCCTCCTGACGAGACGCTGACCAGATCGATGCCCTCGATTCTCCGGAGGGTCTCGACGGTGTCGGCGACCGTGACGCCGCCCGGCACCCACTCCGTCGCCGATACGCGCAGCACGAGCGGCATGTCTGCCGGGATGCGGCCGCGTACCGCAGCGATCACCTCGCGCAGGAGCCGGTCGCGTCCGTTCGCGTCGCCGCCGTACTCGTCGGTGCGCAGGTTCGAGGTCGGAGAGAGGAACTGACCCAGCAGATACCCGTGGGCCGCGTGGATCTCGACGAGGTCGAACCCGGCTTCCACCGCGCGCGCTGCGGCGTCGGCGTAATCCGAGACGACCTTGGCGATTCCTTCGGCGTCGAGCGCAATCGGCATCGTGAAGGTCCCGTAGGCGACGTCGGAGGGTCCGACCGTCGTCCAGCCGCCCTCGTCCTCGGGCACCGAGCCTCGGCCGCGCGTGGGCGGGTAGGTCGCCGCCTTGCGGCCGGCATGGGAGAGCTGGATGCCGATCAGACTGTCCATCCCGTGGACGAAGTCGACGACCCGGCGCCACGCGGCGGCCTGCTCATCGTTCCAGATCCCCACATCGTCGGGGCTGATCCGGCCCTCGGGCGAGACGGCCGCCGCCTCGGTCATGATGAGGCCGGCGCGGCCGATGGCGAACGAGCCCAGGTGCACGAGGTGCCAGTCGCTCGGCATGCCGTCGACCGACGAGTACTGGCACATGGGTGCCACCCACAGTCGGTGGGGGATGGTGAGCCCGTTCAGGGTGATGGGTTCGAACAGGCGGGGCTTCAGGCGGGGCACTCGGGTTCCTTCGATCGTGCGGTGGGGGGTCGACGGCTCACTCGTAGGTGCGCCGGCGACGGAGGAGGGAGAGGTCGCCGCTGATCATCGACGTCGACTCGAGCAGCTGAGGCAGGTAATCCTCGACGAGCTGCTCGACCGACATGCGCGACGTCGACACCGAGATGTTCACGGCGCTGACGTATCGTCCGTCCGGACCGACCACGGGGGCGGCGATGGATCGGGCGCCGAGGTCGACCTCCTGGTTGTTGAGGGACCAGCCCTGCGCGCGCACTTCGGCGATGCGGTCGCGGAGCTCGTGCTCGTCGACGATGGTCGCCGGCGAAAGCTTCTCGCGCGGGTAGGTGCGGAGGTACTCGTCGAGGCGGGCATCGTCGAACTCCGACAGCAGCACGCGGCCCGTCGACGTGCAGAACGCCGGCAGCCGTCTGCCGATCCCGAGGCGGATCGGCATGATCGTCTCGGCTGCCGCGCGGGCCACGTAGACGACGTCGCCGTCGTCGTACTCGCACGCCGACACCGACTCGCCGATCCGTGCCGAAAGCCGCCGCAAGTGGTCCTGAGTGATGTCGATGCTCGAAGACGACGACAGGAACGCGTAGCCGAGGTCGAGGACGCGCGGTCGCAGGTAGAAGCGGTTCTGACGGCTTCCGACGTAGCCGAGCGTCTCGAGCGTCAGCAGAGCACGGCGCACCGACGCCCTGCTCAGGCCGGTCGCCTTTGCGACATCGGCGAGCGAGAGCAGGTCGCGCTCATTCGAGAAGGCGCGGATGACAGCGAGCCCCCGGTCGAGCGACTGGATGAACTCGCCCGACTTGCGGTCGCTGTCGGTGTCGGACATGTCCATCGTCAGTCTGCAGCGGCCCGACCGGCCGTCACAGGACGCCTTCGATGCAGATGTACTTGAGCTCGGTGTACTCCTCGATCCCGTGGAGCGAGCCCTCACGGCCGATGCCGGACTGCTTGACGCCGCCGAACGGCGCGCCCTCATAGGAGATGAGACCGGTGTTCACGCCGACCACGCCCACCTCGAGTGCCTCGGCGACGCGGGTGATGCGCCCGATGTCGCGGCTGAAGAAGTAGCCGGCGAGACCGAACTCCGTGTCGTTCGCGAGGGCGATGGCCTCGTCCTCGGTCGAGAACTTGAACACCGGTGCGAGGGGGCCGAAAGTCTCCTCCTTCGCGACGACCATGTCGGGGGTCGCGCCGACCAGGAGGGTGGGCGCGAAGAACGTGCCGCCCAGCTCGCTGACGCTGCCGCCGTTGAGGATCTCGGCGCCCTTGGCCACGGCATCCGCGATGTGGGACTCGACCTTCTCGACTGCAGCCTTCGAGATCAGCGGCCCCTGCGTCGTGCCCGGATCGCGGCCGTCGCCGACGCGCAGCTTGGCCACCTCGCGCGAGAGCCGGGCGACGAACTCGTCGTGGATGCCCTCCTGCACGAAGATGCGGTTCGCGCAGACGCACGTCTGGCCGGCGTTGCGGAACTTGGAGTCCATCGCCCCCTTGACCGCGTTGTCGATGTCGGCGTCGTCGAACACGATGAGCGGGGCATTGCCACCCAGTTCGAGGGCGAGACGCTTGATGGTTCCCGCCGACTGCGCCATGAGGATGCGGCCGACCTCGGTCGACCCGGTGAAGCTGATCGTGCGGATCAGATCGTGGCTCGTGAAGACGCCGCCGATCAGCGAGCCGGAGCCGTTGACGACGCTGAGGACGCCGGGCGGGATGCCCGCCTCTTCGGCGAGCGCGACGAGGGCGAACGCCGAGAGCGGGGTCTCGCTCGCGGGCTTGATGATCATGCTGCACCCGGCGGCGAGGGCGGGGGAGGCCTTGCGGAGGATCATCGCGGCCGGGAAGTTCCAGGGAGTGATCGCCGCGGTCACGCCGACGGCGCTGCGCGTGGTCAGCATGCGGCGGTTGGGGTTGTTCGTGGGGATGACCTCGCCGTACAGGCGCTTGCCCTCCTCGGCGAACCACTCGATGAAGCCGGCGCCGTACAGCACTTCGGCCTTGGCCTCGGCGAGAGGCTTGCCCTGCTCCGCAGTGAGGATGGCCGCCAGGTCGTCGGCGCGCTCGACCACCAGGTCATACCAGCGGCGCAGGATCTTCGAGCGCTGGGGTGCCGGCACCTTCGACCAGGACTTGAAGGCCTCGTGCGCGGACTCGATCGCGGCCTCGACGTCTTCGACGGTGGCGACCGCGACCCGGGCGATCTCTTCGCCCGTCGCGGGGTCGGTGACAGGCTGGCGTTCACCCGTTGATCCCTCTCGCCACTGTCCGCCGTAATAGAGCTGAGTGCGCAGCAGTTCGCCCTCAAGGAGCTCGTGACGAGTTGTAGTCATAGGTCGCCCTCAACTTTCTGACGCGGATCCCGAGATGGGGTTTGAATCAGCTCCAGCATAGAGGGTAATGTGCGAAGTGCGACCATAAGTGCGTATTGCGAACGAACGAAGGTGTACGAATGCACGTCGAGGAGTTGGACCGCAACTACCTGTTCCACCCGATGACCAATCTGGCAGCCCACGCCCAGAACGGCCCTCACATGACGATCGTCGAAGGGCACGGCGCCACGGTCACCGACCGGACGGGACGTGAGTACCTCGACGCCATGGCGGGTCTGTGGTGCGTCAACGTCGGGTACTCCCATCCGGAGATGGCCGAGGCGCTGCGCGAGCAGGCGCTCAAGCTGCCGTACTTCCACGCGTTCTCCTCGATGGGCACCGACCTTCCCGCCCGTCTCTCGGAGCGGCTCATCCGGATGGCCCCCGTCCCCATGAGCAAGGTGTTCTACGGCAACTCCGGCTCCGACGCCAACGACACCCAGGCCAAGCTCGTCTGGTACTACAACAACGTCCTCGGGCGTCCGCAGAAGAAGAAGATCATCGCCCGCCGCCGCGGGTACCACGGTGTCACGGTGCTCTCGGGCGGACTCACCGGGCTGACCAACCTGCACGACGGCTTCGACCTGCCGCTGCCGATGATCCGCCACATCCGCCCGCCGCACCGCCTCTGGGAGCGCGAGCCGGGGCAGACCGACGACGAGTTCGCCACGGCGCTCGCGATCGAGCTCGACCGCTTCATCGTGAACGAAGGACCCGAGACCGTCGCGGCGCTCATCGCCGAGCCTGTCATGGCCGCCGGTGGCGTCATCGTTCCGCCCGACACCTACTTCCCGAAGATCCAGGAGGTCCTCGACAAGTACGACGTGCTCCTCATCGCCGACGAGGTCGTGAACGGCTTCGGACGTCTGGGCGTGTCGTTCGGAAGCCTGTCGGTCAACATGAAGCCCGACCTCATGACGGTCGCGAAGGGGATCACCTCGGCATACGTGCCGCTCTCAGCGGTGCTCGTCAACGAGAAGGTCTGGCAGGTGCTCCTCGACGGATCGGCGAAGTACGGCAGCTTCGGGCACGGCTACACCTACTCGGCCCACCCCCTCGCGGCGGCCGCGGCCATGACCAACCTCGACATCATCGAGCGTGACGGACTCATCGACCGGGTCGCCGAGAACGGCCGCCTGCTCCACGAGCTGCTGCACAACGCCTTCGCGGACCACCCGAACGTCGCAGAGATCCGCGGTCGGGGTCTCATGGCCGCCGTCGAGTTCGTCGAGTCGCGCGACCCACTCCGCCCCTTCGCCCCGCAGGGCGCGTTCGCGGCAGCCGTGACACGCGGAGCGCTCGAGGAGGGCGTGATCACCCGTGCCCTCCCCGCCGCCGACACGGTCTCGTTCTCTCCGCCGTTCGTCACCACGCCCGACGAGCTCGAGCGCATGGTCGCGGGCGTGCGGGCGGGTCTCGACCACGCCGTCGAAGCGCTGCGCGGCAAGTAGCGTCGTGGGGGTGCGCGTGGGTGTGCTGATGAACCCGATCTCGGGTTTCGGTGGCAAGCTCGCGCTCCACGGAACCGACGCGCTGCCTCCTGACCGGTTCGACGAGGCGGTCGCGGAGGGGCGCGCGGCGCGCCGGCTGATCCGGGCTCTGGGGAGCGCGAGGCTCGCCGAGGGCCATGTCGACCTCGTCGCGGCGCCCGGACTCCTCGGTGCGACCGCGCTCGTCGAGGCAGGTGTGAGGCATTCGGTGCTCTCCGGGCCGTTCCCCGATCCGCGCACCACGCGCGACGACACGATCGCCGCCGCGAGGCGGCTGCTCGCCGACGGCGTCGACGTCATCGTCTTCGCCGGAGGGGACGGCACCGCCGCCGACCTCGCCGAGGCGGTGGCCGACGCCGTCCCCTGCATCGGGGTGCCGTCCGGTGTGAAGATGCACTCCGAGGTCTTCGCGCGCTCGCCGGAAGCCGCCGGACGCCTCCTCGCCGAGTTCGCGGCAGGCCGCGCGCCCTCCTCGCCCGCAGAGGTGCTCGATGTCGGCGTCGGCGGAACCACCGGGGTCGTCGGCGTCCTGCGCGTGCCGCGCTCGCGCGAACCGCTCCAGGGTGCCAAGACGATCTCGCCGTCGAAAGCGCCGGACGCGGTCGGGCGCGCGATCGCGCACAACCTCGTGAGCGGCGAGGACCCTGCCTCGACATGGGTGATCGGCCCCGGCACCACCGCCGGCGCGGTCGGCGAGGTCCTCGGCTTCGTCCCCACGCTTCGCGGGGTCGACGTGCGGTACCCGGACGGCTCCGTCGAGCTCGACGTGAGGGAGGAGCGTCTGTACGAGGTCGTGGCCGCCGCGGCGCGGCCGCTCCTCGCCCTCGGGGTCATCGGCGGTCAGGGCTTCCTCCTCGGCAGAGGCAACCAGCAGCTCAGCACGCGCGTGATCGCCGCGATCGGAGCCGGGCGCATCCGCATCCTCGCGACCGAGGAGAAGGTGGGGGCGCTGCTCCCTCCCGTGCTCCTCATCGATGCGGATCCGCACGACGACGGGGCGCAGCATCCGCTCCTCGGATATCGCCGCGTGTACACCGGTCCGCGTCAGAGCACCGTACTGAAGGTCGTCGACGCCGCGGCGTGAACGACTCCATCGAGAAAGCAGAGCAGGAGAGGCACATGAGTCAGTCGCACCCGTACATGGCGAACTCGGCGGAGGGCAGCAGGCAGGCGCTCCTCGATGCGATCGGCATCGCGGACGCGGAGGAGCTCTTCGCGCAGATCCCCGCAGACCACCGCGCCGACCACAATGTGCGCCCGGTGCCCGGCATCGCCTCCGAATTCGAGTTGCGGCGCCTGATCGAGGGTCGGCTGCGTGGCGGGATCTCGACCGACTCGCACATCTCGTTCCTCGGCGGGGGCTACTGGAAGCACCACGTGCCGGCGCTGTGCGACGAGATCGTGAGCCGCCCCGAGATCTCGACGTCGGTGTGGGGCACCCCGAGCTCCGACCACGGCCGCAACCAGGCATGGTTCGAGTTCGCCTCCGAGCTCGGGGCGCTCCTCGACCTGGAGTTCGTCGGTCTCCCCGTCTACAGCTGGGGCTGCGCCGCGGGCCACGCCCTGCGAATGGCCGCCCGCATGACCGAGCGCTCGGTGGTCATCGTGCCGGCCAACGTCGATCGCGAGCGGCGCCTCGTCATCCAGACGTACGCCGGCTACCCCGAGCTGGCCGGATCGCTCGAGATCCGCGAGGTCGCGATCGATTCCGCATCGGGTACCGTCTCGCTCGCCTCGCTCGAAGAAGTCCTCCGCGACGACGTCGCCGCCGTCTACCTCGAGACCCCGAACTCCTGGGGCGTGATCGAGCACGACATCGCCCGCATCATCGAGGCCGCACACGCGGTGGGTGCGGAGGCGATCGTGGGGGTCGACCCGATCTCGCTCGGCGGCCTGGCGTCGCCTGCGGCTTTCGGCGCCGACATCCTCGTCGGCTCGATCCAGCCCCTCGGCATCCACCTCAACGCCGGCGGTGGAGTCGGCGGCTTCATCGCCACCCGCGACGAGGAGCGGTACGCGCGCCAGTTCCCCACCCTGCAGGTGAGCATCGCCCCGACCATCGTCGAGGGTGAGCGTGCTTTCGGCATGACCCTGTTCGGGCAGAGCTCGTACGGTTCGCGCGAGCTCGGCAACGACTGGACCGGCAACTCGGTGTATCTCTGGGCCGTGCGCGCAGCCATCTACCTCGCGCTCCTGGGTCCTGCCGGCATGCGTGAGCTGTCGGAGACGGTGGCAGCCAACGCCCGCCGCACGGCGGAGCTGGTCGCGGCGGTCCCGGGCGTGTCGGTGCGCTACGGCGACCGGATCTTCAAGGAGTTCGTGGTGGACTTCTCGGCTACCGGTCGCACCGTCGCCGACATCAACGCGGCGCTCCTCGAGCGCGGCATCCTCGGCGGCCACGATCTGACCGGCAGCCACGACGGCCTCGACCAGTGCGCCCTGTACTGCGTCACCGAGGTCATCTCCGAGGACGACGTCCGACAACTGATCTCCGCCCTCGAGGAGGTGGTGCAGCCATGAGCACCGTACGCAACTATCACGCCGCCTCATGGGACGAGGCCGTCGTCTATGAACTGGGCGCTCCGGGCCGCCGCGGGGTCGTCCCGCCGCGGTCTTGGGCTCCGGCGAGCCGCGACGCACTCTTCCCCGACTCGCTCCGCCGCCGGAGCGACGCCGATCTGCCTGAGCTCGCGGAGTACGAGGTGCGCCGCCACTTCACGCACCTCTCGCAGCAGACGATGGGCATGATGGGCATCAGCCTCTTCGGCACGTGCACGATGAAGCACAACCCCACGGTGAACGAGCAGATCACCGCTCGTTCCGAAGTCGCCGCGGTGCACCCTCGGCAGGACCCGTCGACGTATCAGGGGCTTCTGGGCATCGTGCACTCGCTCGAGGACGAGCTGCGCAACCTCTCGGGCATGGCGGCATTCAGCTTCCAGCCGGGGGGTGGGGCGGATGCCGCGTACCTCCACGCCGTCGTCACGAGGGCTTACCACGCCTCCCGTGGCGAGCTTGCGCAGCGAACGCAGGTCGTGACGACCGCGCAGGCGCACCCGTGCAACCCGGCGACCGCGAAGGCCGCCGGCTTCGAGGTCATCACGCTGCCGATCGAGGAGGACGGATATCCCTCGGTCGATGCGCTCAAGGCCGTCATCGGGCCGCACACGGCTGCGCTCATGCTGAACAACCCCGACGACATGGGCATCTACAACCCTCACGTGAAGGAGTGGGTGCGGATCGTCAGCGAGGCCGGCGGGCTCTGCTTCTACGACCACGCGAACTTCAACGGGGTGATGGGCCGGCTCAGGGCCGCCGAGCTGGGCTTCGACGCCTGCATGTACATGCTGCACAAGACGTTCGGCGTGCCCAAAGGTGGCAACGGCCCCTCGGTCGGGGCTTACGGGTGCTCGGAGGAGCTCGCCCGCTTCCTTCCCGGTCCGCGGGTGGTCAAGAACGGCGACGTCTACGACCTGATCGAGCCCGAAGACAGCGTGGGTCGAGTGCGTGAGTTCCTCGGCAACGTGCAGCAGCTCGTCAAGGCCTATTCGTGGACGCGCGCGATGGGGACCGACGGGCTGCGCGAGGCATCCGATCTCTCCGTTCTCGCCAACAACTACATGGAGAAGCAGCTGATGGCCCTTCCGGGCGTCACGATGTCGTTCGCCGGCAAGGCGCTCCCGCGCATGGAGATGACGCGGTACTCGCTCGAGGAGTACACCGCCGAGACCGGCCTCTCGACCGTCGATGTGCAGAACCGGATGACGGACTTCGGGATCGACGCCTACTGGCTCGCCCACGAGCCGTGGATCGTGCCCGAACCGTTCACCCCCGAGGCCGGTGAGATGTGGTCGAAGGAGGACCTCGACGAGTGGATCGCCGTGCTGGCCCACGTGCTGGAGGAGGGGCGACGCGACCCCGAGCTGGTGCGCACCGCGCCGCACAACCAGGTCGTCGCCCAGATCGACGGGTCAGGGCTCGACGACCCCGACACCTGGGCAGTCACCTGGGCCGCGTACCGGCGCAAGCACCTCGAGGGCTGACGGGGCCGTGAGCGAGATCGAAGATCTCCTCGATGAGCGAGCGATCAAGGACCTGTCGCATCGCTACGCGGTCGCGCTCGATCGTGATGACCGTGAGGCGTGGGCCGCGCTGTTCTCGCACGACATCGCGTTCGAGAGCGGCGCCACGGTTCGCGGGCTCGACGAGGTCCTGCGCATCCCGCGAGAGCAGCTCGCGCGCTATCAGAAGACGCTCCACTCGGTGACGACGCAGCTCATCACCCTGGCCGGCGACACCGCGACAGGGGTGGTCTACTGCGTCGCACACCACCTCTACGAGGACTTCCACCAGAACGGGCGTCTGCCGTTCCACCTGAGCCACAACCTCCTCATCCGCTACGAGGACGACTATGCGCGGATCGACGGCAGGTGGGTCTTCACCCGCCGCCGGGTGGTCACGGAGGCGCGATACGTGGACCAGATCATTCCCGCGGAGGGCTGACGGGCCGGCCGGCTGACCGCCGACGCTCAGGGGAAGTCGGCGACGACGCCGTTGCGGTGGTACTCGAAGATCAGGCTGGTACGCGTCGAGGCGACACTCGCGTGCGCCGACATCCGGTCGACCACGAACTGACGCACGGCCGAGGAGTCTGCGACGGCGATGTGCACCAGGAAGTCGTCGGCGCCGCCCACGAAGAAGACCTGCAGAACTTCGGGAAGGCGCCTGACGTGCTGCGTGAAGGCGCGGATGCTCTCGTGCCGGGCTCCCGGGCGCAGCGTCACGCCGATCATGGCCTGCAACCCCCGGCCCAGTGCGGTCTGATCGGCGGCGGCATGGAATCCGGTGATGACGCCGCGGTCGATCAGGGAGCGCATCCGCGCGTGGGCGGTGGAGGGGGCGACGCCGAGGGCATCGGCGAGGGCCGCGTTGGTCATCCGCCCGTCTTCCGACAAGAGGGCGAGGATGCGTTCATCTACCGGATCGAGCGGTTCAGCCATACCGAAGATTCTGCTCGAGATTGCCGCTGTGTCGAAGATTGTCCACGGTGATGATTGAGTTTACCACCATCGTGCTACTGAAGATTCGGTCGCTAGTGCTCTTTGCGGAAGAATCTGCAAACCTCTTTTCGACGTGACGGCGTCAGTGACCGTCATCCGACAGAGAGAGCGCGATCATGCACATCGGTGTGCCGAAAGAGATCAAGAACAGCGAGCGCCGAGTGGCGATGACCCCCGCCGCCGTCGACGCCCTGGTGCGTCGTGGCCACGCGGTGACGGTGCAGAGCGGCGCGGGACTCGGAAGCGCGTTCTCCGACGATGCCTATCGGCTCGCCGGTGCACGAATGGTCGAGACCGCGGAAGAAGCGTGGGGCGCCGCCGAGATGGTGGTGAAGGTGAAGGAGCCCATCGCTGCCGAGTACGGCTTCCTCCGCGACGACCTCACCCTGTTCACCTACCTGCACCTGGCCGCGGATCGCCCGCTGACCGACGCCCTGATGGCATCGGGAACGACCGCCGTCGCCTACGAGACGGTGCAGACTCCCGACCGCGCGCTTCCCCTGCTGGCTCCGATGAGCGAGGTCGCCGGGCGCCTCTCGATCGCCGTCGGCGCCAATGCCCTGCTGAGCCCGGCCGGCGGACGAGGCATGCTGCTGGGTGGCGTCGCGGGCGCGCCGAAGGCGAAGGTGGTCGTCATCGGCGGCGGCGTCGCCGGTGAGCACGCCGCCGCGAACGCGCTCGGGCTGGGCGCCGACGTCACCGTCATCGACATCTCGCTCCCGAAGCTGCGCGCACTCGAGGCCCGGTACCAGGGCGCCCTCCAGACCCGCTATTCGACGCGGTACGAGATCGCCGAGCAGCTCGCCGACGCCGACCTCGTCATCGGGTCGGTGCTCATTCCCGGTGCCGCGGCGCCGAAGCTCGTGACAGACGAGATGGTCGCCGGGATGAAGCCCGGATCGGTGCTCGTCGACATCGCGATCGACCAGGGCGGATGCTTCGAGGGCTCGCGCCCGACGACCCACGACGAACCCACGTTCCCCGTGCACGACTCGCTCTACTACTGCGTGGCGAACATGCCGGGCGCCGCCCCGCACACGTCGACGCGCGCCCTGGTGAATGCGACCCTGCCCTACATCACGGCGGTGGCCGATCGCGGGTGGGAGGCGGCAGCCGAGGCGGACGCCTCGCTCGCGCAGGGGCTCAACGTGCGCGCCGGCGAGGTCACGAATGCGGCCGTGCGGGCGGCGATCTCCCGCTAGCAGCGCGCGCGCACGCGTTCTGGCCGGTGCGGACCTGCCGATAGCAGCTCTCGCCCCCGTGCCTCCGAGCTGCGCGGTTCGGTCCGCGTCGCAGGCTTCTCGCTCACGGGGAGCGGCCAACCGCTACGGGCCCGCTCGAAGTCGCGTTCCCACGAGGAATCGCGGATGAAGACGAGATCGAGGGCCATCATCGCGAGGGAGAACGGCCAGAGGCCGAGGAGCAGGCCGATGCCAAGATGCATCGCCATGATCACCAGAAGCGCCGCGTAGCGCGTCGGCCGCCACAGGATCAGCACCGGGAACAGCAACTGAGCCCAGATCGAGATCCATGAACCGACGGCGACGAACGGCGTGATCTGCCAGGCGATGTCGCTGAGGACCGGGAAGACGCGGAACACGTCGAGGTTGAGCGCGTAGTACAAAGCGGACCCCTCGACCCACTCCTTGCCCATCAGCTTGAAGATCCCCGAGTTCACGTAGATCAGCACGACCTGGTATCCACACAGGATGACCGCGGTGTTGTGCGCGGTCGCGGTGAGCCAGTCGGGGATGCGTCGGGTGACGGCGATCGGGTATATCGACGCGACTCCGCGACGACGACACCACCACGCGTCGATCGACCAGTGTCTCGACAGGTTCGCGAAGATGCAGAACAGCAGTGCGAGGCGGATGACGACGTCCCCGCCGTTGGTGAGGAAGACGCTGTTCGTCGACAGCGCGATCCAGAACAGCAGCAGCAGGGGCGTGACGACGCGGCTCGCGAATCCCGCGAGGAACAGGAGGGCGAGCGCCACGAGGATGCCGTAGCTGACATCGAATGCCACGGCATCCGTCTTCGGAAACAGCAGTCGCAGGAACTGGGCGTAGCCGCGGCGCTCCACCGCGGGATCGACCCACGTCGAGCCGGCTCCCCACAGGTAGTGCCGGTCGCCGGCGCTCGCCATGAGAAACCAGAGGATGGCGATGCCGAGCAGGATCCGCAGGGCGGACATGCTGTAAGTGGCTCTCTCCGCAGCCGTGAACCAGTCGACGAGACGGGTTCTCGCGGAGCGTTTCGACCGGCGGGTCCGCAGCGCGGTGCTCACGAGCCGTCACCGTACCTGGCGATCAGTGATGCGAAGGTGGCGAGCGCATCGGCGCGGATGCGGTCATCTGCTTGCCGCCACCCGAAGCGCGTCGTGGACGGCGCGTACTGCGGGGCGTCGTCGAAGCGTCGGTCGAAATCGTTCGGTCGCTCGCGTGACACCTCCCACCGGATCCGCTCGATCTTCTCGCCGAAAGCCGCTGTGGCGAAGTACGTGGCGTACTCCTTGAGCATGTAGTCGTACCGGAGAAGGTCCTGGATGCCGGCGCGATTGTCGGCGAGAGCCGCAAGCCGATCGACGAGCGTGTGCGGCGGTGTTCCTCGATAGCCACCCTCGAAGCGCTCGATGAACGTGTCCTGCACGGCGGCACGCTGTTCACCGGTCAGCTGCCGGAAGCGAGTGAGGTAGGCCGTGAGCGCGTTCCAGGAGAGCTTCTGCACCCGAGACGGCAGGGCGCTCCCGGTCACGGAAGCGAATTCGACCTGGGTGATGTTCAGCCACCTGCTCTTGACGAGGTGGCCGCCGCTGTCGCGCCATTGCGCCTGGACGAGGAACTCGGGGTTGGACTTCGAGATATTGGGCGCGAAGACATTCCACTTCTGGGCGAAGTAGGGACTGGCGGCCCCGGTGACTGCCGCGAACGCCGTCTTCACGGGATTGGGAGGGGAGACGAACAAGAGCGTCACGAACACGTAGGTGACGATGACGAGGATCGAGACCGCCGTGGCGATGTTCCGGCCGCGCGTGTCAGAGGCCATGCCGTCAGCTCTCTTCCTTCGGCCAGGAGGCAAGCGTGTGGGGCCGCCCGCTCTGCGGGACGGCCACACTCGCTCGCGATCAGCGCTCAGCGCGTTTGCGCCGGGCAATGAGGAGGACGGCTCCACCCACGAGGAGCATCGAGCCCACCGGTACCAGCCACATGCCGTCGAAGCCGGTGGTGGCCAGCGTGGAGGCGTCGTTCGCGGCGGGGACGGGCGTGACGTTCACGGTGGCGTCGGTGGCGCCGCCGGTGGCGCCGCCGGTGTCGACGTCGCTGCTTGCATCCACGTCCACGTCAACGGCCGCATCGGCGTCGGCCGCGGCATCGGTGTCGGCGTCGACGGAGGCATCCTGATCCGCATCGACCGTCGCGTCGAGGTCGGCGTCGACCGCCGCGTCTGCGTCTGCGTCCGCAGCATCGAGGTCGGCATCCACCGCACCGTCGACGGCCGCGTCCGTATCGACCGCACCGTCGACGTCGGCGTCGACCGTCGCGTCCGCGTCTGCATCGACCGTCGCGTCGAGGTCGGCATCGACCGATGCGTCGAGGTCCGCATCGACCGATGCGTCTGCATCGACGTCGACGCCGGCATCGGTGTCGGTGTCGGCCGCGCACGACGCGTCCCGGAAGACATTGTCATCGAGCGTCACCGATCCGTTGCGGGCCAGCGCGCGGCCCTCGACGGTGGTGCCCGTAACAAGACTGATAGAGGTGAGCGCCATGATCGTGCCCACGAATGTCGTATTCGTCCCCAGCGTCGCGGAGCTCCCGACCTGCCAGAACACGTTGCAGGCCTGCGCGCCGTTGATCAGGTCGACGGCGCTGCCGGTGGCGGTGATCAGGGTGGAGCCGATCTGGAAGACCCAGACGGCTGCGGGGTCGCCCTGCCCGTCCAGCGTGACGGTGCCGGTCAGACCGGCGGAAGAGGCCGCCGTGTACACGCCCTGCACGAGTGTGAGGCCGCCGAGCTCGCCGCCGTTCGGAATCGCCCCGTCGGATGCCTGCCCCGCTGCGGTGTCGTACGCGATGGTGAGGTCGCTCTGAGCCTGCAGCGCCTCGGCATCCGCTGCATGCGTGGTGCCGCCGACGACGATCCCGGGAGGGAACCCCGAGATGCTGGTGCCCGGCGAGACGCCCAGGTCACCGTTCAGGATGCTCGGGCCGGTGTTCGTCACCGACGCCCCTCCGAGGACGACGTAGGTCTCGGCCGTACCGAGGTCCACGGCGGTGACGGCATTCGCGGGAGCGGCGATGGCGAAGCTCGCCAGGGTAAGGCCGACCGCTGCGAGCGCGGCTGCGCCCGAACTATAGCGGCGACGGCGTGAGACGCCGTGGGGCAGAGCTGACGTAGGGGATCCCATGGGGGCTGCCTCTTCATCCCCCGAGATGCGGAGGAACACAGCCCGAAGTGAGCCACCCCCACCCTAGGCGGCGGAACTCCCGCCGTATACGGCCTATCAATCGGTCGCTGCGACCGTTACGGTTGCTGCGGCCCTTGGGCGGCATCTGATATCTGAACATGTTCAGAAATGCAGTAGTGTTGCCGCATGGGCGACGGCATTGCGCGGATCGCGGTCATGGCGGGCGGTAGCGGATTCATCGGGAGGGCCGTGGCGGAGGCCCTCGCCGCGGATGGATATGCGCTGCGCTTCATCGGTCGTGGGGCCGGAACGCGGTGGGACGACGCTGCGGCGATCGGCCGCGCCGTCGACGGTGCCGATGTCGTGGTGAACCTCGCCGGCCGGTCTGTGAACTGCCGCTATACCGACGCCAACCGTGACGAGATCCTCGAGTCGAGGCTGGCCACCACCCGAGCACTGCGAGAGGCGATCGAGCGGGCTGAGCGGCCGCCCCGGATCTGGCTCAACGCGTCTACGGCCACCATCTACCGGCACACCATGGATCACCCCCACACGGAGGCGGACGGACAGATCGGCTCGGGATTCTCTGTGGATGTCGCGACCGCCTGGGAGCGCGAGCTGTTCGACGGATCCCTCCCCGGCACGCGAAGAGTCGCGCTGCGCATGGCGATCGTGATCGGCGACGGGCCGGCGACGCGGATGCTGCTGACCCTCGCCCGCTGCGGGCTCGGCGGTACTCAGTTCGACGGGTGGTGCCCGCCCCACCGCCGCTATCGGGGAATCGGCATGCACCCCACCGGCCCCGACACCGCGCCCTGGTACCGCACCGAGGGTCGACAGAAGTTCAGCTGGGTGCACATCGACGATGTCGTCGCGGCGATCCGGTTCATCCGCGACGACGAGACGCTCGCCGGGCCGATCAACATCGCCTCGCCGCGTCCGTCGGACAACCGCACCCTGATGCGGACGCTCCGGCGCATCGTCGGGGCACCGTTGGGCCTGCCGGTACGGCGCTGGATGCTCGAGCTCGGAATGTGGGTACTCCGCACCGAGCCCGAGCTCATCGTGAAGAGCCGGTGGGTGCTTCCCGGTGTCCTCACCGACGCCGGCTTCAACTTCCGGTACGTCGATCTGGGGGAAGCGCTCACCGACGTGCATCTCCACCGCGGGGCGCGAGCGGCCGGCGCGTCCGGCACCACCTCGAGGCGCGGCATCCATGTCGTCTGAAGACCGGGCGAGCAAGGGCGAACGCACCCGCCTGCGCATCCGCACCGCCGCGCTCACCTCGTTCCGCGAGAACGGCTATGACGCGACCACGATCCGAAAGCTCGCCGACGAACTCGGGTTGTCGGTGGGCGCGACCAACTACCACTTCCCGTCGAAGAACCACCTGATCCAGGAGCTCTACCTCGACGTGCAGCACGCGCACCGCGCCGCCGCCGAGCCGCTCCTGGAGGGCCAGACGCGCCTGATCGAACGCCTCCGTGTCGTCTACGCGACCGGACTCGACCAGCTCGAGCCGTACCACCCGCACGCGGGCGAGTTCCTCTCGGCCGCGGTTTCGCCTCGTTCGCCGATCAACCCGCTGTCCACCGAGTCGGCGGCGGCTCTGGCCATCGTGCAGGACCTCTTCGCGCACGCCGTGGACGGCGCGAGCGCCACGGGCCTGCCCGACGACATCCGTGTGCTCCTGCCTCGCGCGCTCGTCCTCGCGCACCTGCTGCTCGCCCTGTTCTGGGTCTACGACACGTCGGAGGGCCGGCGTCGAACGCGACAGCTCCTGGACGGCGGGCTGAAGCTGCTCGGCACCGTCCTCCCTCTCACGCGGTTGCCCGTTCTCCGCGGTGCGGTGCGCGACATGCTCACGCTCGTCGGCGCCGTCCACGCGTGACCGCGGCGCCCCTGACGACGATCGCGGTCCGGTCGCCGATGCGCGGCGGAGGGCCGCGAGCGTGCAGGCTCCCGCCGGGCGCCATCGCTGGAGCGTCCCGGAAGCGCACCCGTCAGGACCTTCGGCCCTGGCGGATCCTGCTCGAGTCGCGGATGATCGAGCGCATGGTGGCGAGAGCTGAGCGCGCGCGGCGCCGAGAGCCCGTGTACGTCGGGGCGATCGTCGTCGGCCGGATCCTGTTCAGCGGACTCCTCCGTCTGAAGCCCGTGGTCTCGGGGATCGACGCCATCCCCGCGTCGGGTGCGGCGGTCCTGGCGGCCACGCATTTCGGATACCTCGACTTCGCGCTCCTGGAATGGGTGACCTGGCTGCGCACGAGGCGCCGCATCCGGTACCTGGTGACCAAGGGTGCATACGACAGGCCGGTGGTCGGACGGCTCCTGCGCGCCATGGGCCACATCCGCGTGGACAAGTCGGCCGGCGCCGACGCCTACGCGCGGGCCGTCGAGGCGCTGCAGGCCGGAGAGCTGGTCGGTATCTTCCCCGAAGCCGGAGTGAGCGCCTCCTTCACCGTGCGCGAGCTGAAGACCGGCGCAGCCCGGATGGCGGCCGCCGCCGGCGCACCGCTCATTCCCGTCGTGATCTGGGGTGGTCAGCTGCTGAAGACGAAGAACCACCGGACCAGCATCCGGGAAGCGTTCGGCGCGCCGATCCGGGTCGTCGTGGGCACCCCCTCGACCCTCGGTCCCACGGACGATCCGATCGAGGCCACGCTCCGCCTGCGCTCGCAGCTGCAGGCGCTGCTCGATGAGGCGCAGGTGAGCTATCCGCGCT
>Ga0164308_10000332_pt1 | contig 25727 bp, 25 predicted proteins | sample Whisoiple_246_MG_FD_109983 | JGI IMG/M metagenome (GOLD analysis project Ga0164308, IMG submission 109983) | Soil microbial communities amended with fresh organic matter from upstate New York, USA - Whitman soil sample_246_MG | ecosystem: Environmental > Terrestrial > Soil > Unclassified >... | reverse complement strand
TCGGCCTCTTCTTCTTTGATTCGATTCTCTTCCAGGCTCATCAATTCTTTGAGCGAGAAGAGAACCGAGCTTTCCTTCTGTTCGGCCATTTTTCGAGTGTCCTCAATCCGTCGCGCAGAAACGGCGCTTCACTTTACACGATGCGCATACCAATCCAGTAAGAGCTTCGTCAAGCATTCCGCGGCTTCCGCAGCGGCTGTCAAATCTAAAACAATTGCTCCCTTTCGCCCAGGTATTCTCACGAGAAACGTAGGCCGGGGGTGGATTGTGGATTTGGACTCTATTCGCCCCCGAGTCCTTTGGCGAATCAGCCAAAATCTCGATGTGAGTGAGTGTGGGTTAGGCGGCGGGGAAGTGCGTGTTGGACGCAGGAGACGACACGGTCAAGTCGTCAGCAGCGCTGTCAGGGCCGAAGCGAACGAGCTTCGGGTTGCCGTTCACCTTCGTGCGCGAGCGGGTAGAGTGGGGTGATGGCGGAACGGGTTTTGGCCCACATTACGGGCACGGTTTGGAAGGTGTTGGTGCAGGTCGGAGACACGGTCGCGGCCGATCAAGAGCTCCTCATCCTGGAGTCGATGAAGATGGAGATGCCGGTCGAGTCGCCGAGTGCGGGTCGAGTTGCGAGTATCGTCGCGAGCCCGGGACAGGCGGTCGAAGAGGGCGATCTGCTGCTCGAGTTGGAGTGAATGTGGGTGGTTCGTTGACTTGACCGAAAGGGAGAATTCGATACCGTCGATTAGGTATGTCTCGCGTTGGAAGTCGAGGGCTGCCGGTCTTGCGTGCGCTGTTTCTGTTGGGGGTGGGGGGCGTCTGGGCCGTGGCTTGTGGCGGCCCTCAGCCGCTCGGGAGCGCGGGCACCGTCTGCTTCCGCGCTGACGAGTGCCAGGCGGGCCTGGCCTGTGTGCCCGAGACACAGGGCGCCGCGAAGCACGTGTGCAGCGGCGATTTGAGTGGCATCGTTTCGATGGTCGATGGTGCCGCACCTGAAACGGGAGACACGCCCGACGGAATGGGAGGGGCGCCGGCCCAGGCAGGTGCTCCCGCGACGGCCGGGGCGCCAGCCAACCCTGGAACCGCTGGAAAACCGGGCGCCGGCGGCGCGCCCGGGGTGGCCGGGAGCGCTGCGGTCGCCGGCGCACCGGCGGGCGGCAGCCCTGCTGGCGGCGCGCCAGCGGGTGGAGCTCCGTCAGCCGGTGCGCCCGCTGCCGGCGCGCCCGCGGGCGGGAGTAACGCCGCGGGGAGCGCGACTGGCGGCGCTGAAAACGGTGGTGCTTCAGCCGGAACGGGTGGCTGAGCGAAGCTTGGCAGCCGTCACTGCTTCCAAAAAAACTTCCAAGGATTGTGCTTCAGGTCGCGCAGCATCTCCTGCAAATCGTCGTACAGCGCTTCGTCCATGAGTAGGGCGCCGACTGTGCCTTTGCCTGATTTGACGCGATCCACCAACGCTTGGGCGTCACTCGCGATGACCTTTGCTTGGCCGGTTGCGTCGTTGAGGTTGGAAGTGATGCGCTGATAGCGTTGCACCTGCTCGTCACTGGCGAGGGCGTGGGTGAGCTTCTTGGCGTCGGCGAGGGTCGCGCGCCCATCGGTCAGGAGCGGCTCGAGGTTTTGGTCGAGGGTCGCGGTCGTGCGCTCGACATTGTTGAAAATGCGGGCGATTTGCGGGTTATCCACGTAGCGTTCGCGAGCAGCCTTGAGCGTGTCGTTCGCGGTGCTCGACAGCGAATCGACGTTGTCGACGATGTGATCGAGCTTGCCCTGATTGTGCTCGAAGAACTGGCCGCTGGCCTGGAGGGTGCGGTGCAGACCGTCGAACGTTTCGCTGATCTTCTGTTCGTTGTTGGTGATGCCGAGGTATGCCTTGTGCAAAAGCTCGTAGCTCTCGCTGAGCAGCAAATCGAGGCGCGGTGGGCTGATGCCGGTCACGGTCGCGCCGTCGTTGAGCAGCGGGCGATCACTCGAGCCAGGCTCGATCGCCAAGAACATCTCGCCCAGCACGCCTTGGCTAGTCACGAACCAGCGCGAATTATCGTGGATGGCCGTCCCGTAGCGACGCTCGATCTTGGCCACGGCGCGGATCGTCGGTTCCGGTTGATGAGTCACGGGGTCGACCATGCCGCCGCGAAATTCCAGCTCGCTCACGCGGCCGACCTTGACCCCGGCGATTCGGATCGGGGCGCCCGACTGGAGCCCGCCCGGGTTTTGGAAGCTGACGTACACCGTGAACGTGGGCTGCAAGCTGAGCCCGCCCATCACCACTACGAAGCCCGCGAGTAGCCCGAGCGCTACGAGGATCAAGAAACCCACTTTGACTTCGATCGACCGCTGGCTCATTTCCGGCTCATGCTTCCATCGGCCCTTCGGCGCGGCCGTTGATGAATTGCTGGATCACGCCGTCGTCGCTTGCCCGAAAATCCGCCGGCGTACCCACTAATTTCACCTTCCCTTTGTACAGCATGACGATGCGGTCGGCGATGCTGAAGATTGAGGTCAAATCATGGGAAACGACGATGCTGGTGACGCCCAGCGTGTCGGATAGCTCGCGGATTAGCTGGTCTACACGGCGTGCGCTGACCGGATCCAAGCTGGTCGTTGGCTCGTCGAACAGCACGTAGCGCGGGGAGAGCGTGAGGGCGCGGGCGATGGCCACGCGCTTCTTCATTCCGTCACCGAGCTCGTTCGGAAAACGGTTGGCAAAGTCGCGCATTTTCACCTTCTCGAGCAGGCGATGCGCTTCAGAAAGCGCGTCCGACATGGTCAGCGCTTGGTGCTTGCGCAACGGAAGAGCGACATTTTCTGCGCAGGTCATCGAATCGAACAGCGTCGAGTGTTGAAACACCATCGCGCACTTCTTACGCACCGGATACATCCGGGCTTCGTCGAAACGGCTGACTTCTTCATCTTCCAGCCAAATTTCGCCGGAGTCCGGGCGAAGCAGGCCGATCAAGTGCTTGATCAGCACGCTCTTGCCCACGCCCGAGGCGCCGATGATGAAGAAAACTTCGCCCGCCTTCACGTCGAAGCTGACCTCGCGCAGCACGTGCTTGTCCCCGAAAGACTTCGAAACGGCGCGAAAGGAGATCATCGAGCGTTGCGTAGCCTAGCGCTTGTCTTTTGAGATCGCGCCATCAAGATAGTGGGGATGAGGCTGCCGGTCGCATTGACTTCGGGCGGAAAACGGGGGTACGGACAGTGAAAATGGCTCGGTTTGGCCTAGTGGCGCTGCGATTTCGGGGTGCGGCGTGGTTCACGGTGGGTTTGGGACTGCTCTCGGCTTGTCACGGGGCGGAAGCGAGCTCGGCCACGGCCAGCGCGCGCGTGCAGGATCCGAGCTTACCGTGCGCGGAGGACGAGGTGCGGGAGTACTTCTGTGACGACCTGCTGCCCTTGTCGTCGTCGCGTCCGGCGCCCGCGCCGTACGACAATTGTCCGGCCACGACCGACATCCGCCATGGGTCGTTCAAAGCGGTCGGTCGTGTCGCGGCATTCGACCAAAGTTTTACGGACTATACGCGGAAGCGCGTGCAACCGGGTCACAGCTGCTGTTACGGCTGGTGCGCAAAAGTCAAAGTGGCGGACCCGAGCCAGGCGTCGGCCGCCGCATGCCGCGACATCAATGGCATGCACGAAAGCTTCTGCATGCGGGAGCTGGAGGGCGGCACCTCGCTGCCCGCACAGACCCCGTTCGATCGCTGCCCCGCGGCCTTGAAGCCTCCGGAAGTGGTCGCCTTTTCCGCACCCAATTCGGCACTGTTCGACGTTTCGCAGACGGCTCAGCGGCGTCGCGATTTGCAGCTCGCTGATTGCTGCTACGGCTGGTGCTCGATCACCCCCGCCGGCACCGTGCTGAAAACGAGCCCGACGAAAGGCAGTCAGCCGAAGGCCAAGTAGCCTGCGCCGCTGATCACGAAATTCAAGATGATCACCGCCAAAGAAGAGTTGACCACGGCGCGCGTGGTGGCTGCGCCCACGCCTTCGGAGCCGCCGAATGCGGTCAACCCACAGTAACCGCTGATCACGGGGATGGCCGCGCCATAGGCCACGCACTTGGTCAAGCCGATCGTCAGATCGCCGACACTGACCATGCTGACGTTCGCGAAAGTCCGCGGATTGATGCCGAAAAATGCATGTGCCGTCCACATCCCGGCAAGGAAGGCCACGCCCGCCGCGAGCACGACCAAGGCCGCAAACATCGACAGACAAGCCAAGAAGCGTGGCCGGATCAGGTAATCGATCGGGTCGGTGGCACACATGCGCAGCGCGTCTACCTGCTCGGTGACTACCATCGAGCCGATTTCCGCTGCGATGCCCGCGCCCACCCGGGTCGCCAGCATCAGCGCGCAAATGCTCGCGGCCAAGTCGCGCACCAAGAGCTGGAGGAAAGTCGCGCCCAAGAGCGAAAGATCCGGCACCACGCGTTGGGTTTGTAACCCTCCTTGGTAGACCAAGATCATGCCGATGAAGCCCATCACGATCGACAGAAAGCCGAGCGAGCGGTTGCCGATCTCGTACATTTGCCGGAAAAAGGCGGGTCGATTGCCTTCCCCGCGCACCGAATAATAGAGCGTGAGCACGAACACGCGGTACAGATCGCGTGCGGTCTCGAGCAGATCTAAAAATAGCCTGCCCAGCGCGCCCGCGAGTGCGGACCGGCTCCGTTGCAAATCCCTGACGGTCGGCTCGGTCGATACGGTCATGACAGCGCGAAGGAGAGCAGGTAGTCGAGCACGAAGATCCCTGCCGCGCTGGCGACCACCGTCGAGTTCACGGAACGGCCCACCCCAGGCGCGCCGCCTTTGGTCGACAGCCCGAAGTGGCAGCTTGAAAGACCGATGACCACGCCGAACACGACACTCTTTTCCAAGCCGTGCGCGACGTCCCCGAAGCCCAAAAGGCCTGTGGTGAGCCCGCGGTAGAACACCGCAGGTTCGACGCCGAGAAACCCCAAACCGGCGTAGGCCGCGCCCACGAGCGCCAGCGCGTCGGAGAAGATCGTGGATAAGAAGAGAGTGGTGACGATGGCGAGGAAGCGGGGGGCGACTAAGAAGCCGATGGGATCGATGGCCAACGCGCGTAGGGCATCGATCTGCTCGGTCACGGCCATGGTGCCCAGTTCAGCGGTGTTGTTGGCGCCTACGCGGCCGTTGATCATCAACGCGGTGAGCAGCGGTGCGATTTCACGCAATGTTCCGAAGCCCGCACCCCAACCCAGAAGCCCGTAGGCGCCATAGCGCTGCACGATGGGCGCCGCCTGAATGACCATGATGCCACCGGTAAAGAGCGCGGTGACGGTGACGATGGGCATCGACTTGATGCCCATCCGATACAAATTGCGCAGAAATTCGCTGCGATCGAAGTCGCGCCGAAACGTGCGCCGCAGGATCTCGACGAGCAGCACGCCGAACCCGCCGACCACGCCCAGCCATTCGTTCGCCCTTTGAGCCAAGCCCGCGAACGCGGGGCTCGACGCGGAGCTGGTCTCGGCGGACATGCGGCAGGTAGTCTACAGCGGGCCGTCGACGTTGCCGTGGACGAATTGGTAAACGCGAGGATCGGCCGCATTTCGAGCTTCATCAGTCGTGCCGACGAAAATCAGCCGGCCGTCGAGCATCATGCCCACACGATCGGTGACGGTCAGCAATCGATCGAGGTCGCTGGAGACCATGATCACCGTCGCATTGGCTGCCCGTTGCTCGGCGCGGAGCAGGTCGAAGATCTTCTGACTGGTGACCGGGTCGAGCCCTGCAGCCGGTTCGTCGTATAGGACAATCGGCGCGCGTGTGACGGTCGCGCGCGCGACGCCGACGCGCTTCTTTTGGCCGCCGCTGAGGCCCGCCGGCAATCGACTCTCGAAGCCAGGCAAATCCACGCGCGATAACCGCTCAGCCACGCGCTCGGCGATCTCGGATTCTGGCAAATGGAACAAGCGGCGCAGCGGGAAGGCGATGTTCTCGGCCACGGTCATGAAGTCGAACAGCGCATTGTTCTGAAACAACATGCCGATGCCCTTGCGATATTCGTGCAGCTGCATGTCGCCCATCGCCAGGACATCGTTGCCAGCAACCGTCACTTTGCCGCTATCCGGGCGCATCAGCCCGGTAATCATGCGCAGCAGCAGGCTTTTCCCGGACGCGCCGGGACCGATCAAGCCAAACAGGCAGCTTTCCGGGACCACCAGATCGACGTCGCTGAGCACGGGGCGATCGAAGGTTTTGCACACGCCTTCCAGGCGAATCAACGCGCGCCCTGTGTCCCTTCCGCGCGGTGCTCGGCGAGGTTCGACTCGGCTTTGCGGGCGCGCGTCCAAACCAGAAACAGCGCAGCAAGCAGACCCAAATTCACGAGCACGGCTCCGCCCACGATCGTTCGCAATGGAAAGACCGAGGCGCGTGTCACCGTGACCGGGCCGAAGCGTGAGAGCTCGCGCTCGGCGAGGCGAGGGGGCACTGGAACCGGCAAAGCGACGACCGACACCTGAGCTGGCGCCAGACCTGGGACCGCGCCCGCGACCAGCCTTTGAATGTCGTTGATCGCAATGGGTGGTGCCGAGCCGCGGTGGCGTAACAAGACCGAGGCCGAGGCCGGCGCGGGCGTTTCGTCCGGCGCGAGCGCGTCCTTCTCGGGAACGGCCAGGTGAACACGCACGGAAACAACCCCGTCCAAACTGCGCAGGGAGCGCTCGAGCTCACCTGACGTCCCAGCCACGAATTTGGCCTGCTCCGAGGCCCGGCTGGGCACGAGCGAGCCTTGCCCGAGCGTCTCGAGCAAGCCGGGACTCGCCGCAGGGGGGAGGCTTTCGGAGCTCAGGATGATGGCCGCGCTCGAGGCGTCGTCACGGGCAACGCTGATCCGCCAGCGACCCTCGCTGTCTGGATCGCGGTCCTTATCCGCGGCGACGCCGCTCTTCTCCAGCGCGACCACGGCGTGGTTGGCATCTGTTTCATCCAAACCTGCCGCAATCGGCACGTTGCAGCCCACGAGTAGCGTGCCCGCGCACAGCAAGGCTTGCGCCGCCCGTCCCCCAATGATCCCTCGCTGGTTCATTTTGTCGCTCCGCCGCCCCGTTCGGCCTGCCTCAGAAGTTCGTGTGGGTCACGTCGAGCTTCGGGTTGCTGGGGAAACTCAAGCCCCGCACACCCGCGGCGATACAGGACGAAGCGCCGGGATTGCGGGGGGTGACGACCACCGTGACTCCAACGGCGCGTCCGTTTTGGACCGCCGCGCAGATGCTGATTTTCGCGCTGTCCGGCACGTTACAGTGGGCGAAATAGCTGCCACGATTCAAGATCGCCGCATACTGGCCGCCGGTGATGTCCGCTTGGCCACGCGGGCCGCCGACGCTCATCTCTTCCACGTACGAAGCCTGCGCGGCCTCGCAGCTCTGGCCGCCACCGAGGATCGGGAAGCCTCCGCTTCGCCCGACGACACGGCCACCGCCGCCACCCTTCTTCTTGGTCGAATTCAGGCCGGCATCGAGCTCGACGTTGGACTGCGACTCGACCTGAACCGCGACCTCGTCGTTGCGGTTGGCGCGCGCCTTCAAAAACCAAAGCCCGGCCACGACCAGCAGCGCGCCGACGCCCAGGACACCGATCAGGGTCTTGCCGCGGGTGCTGCGCGATTCCTGCACGACGACTCGCTCGATTGCCGCTTTTTCTGCGGTGATGTCGCGAGCGAGCCGGGCGTTTTCTGCGAAAGGCGCAAACTCTTCCCAGTCCTTGATCGCGCGTTCGTCCTTGCTGAGTGAATCGCGCACCACGTCGCCGTCGAGAAAGGTGTGAGTAGCGATTTGCTGCAGCAGCTCGACCGCGCTGAACGGGCCGTGATCCATCCCGTCTTTCACGACGACGTAACGCGGGCGAGGATCGCTCTCCAGACGCGCTTTCAAGGTCGCAAGCTCGCTCGTGGCATCGCCGGGGACTCGCGCGCGCTGCTCGACAACACCGAGATTGTAGGGGCTATTCGCGACCGGTGCCGGGGGCGGGAGCATCGACATCGACACGTCCACGTCGAATCCCACGTCGTGATCCAGATGCGACGTGTCCGCGGGCGGGGGTGGAACCACGCTACCCGGAGGGGCGAATTGGTGCAGCGCCTGCGCCAGGGCGTTGAGATCGTCCGGGCGATGCGCGGGGTCCGAGACGAGCGCTTTGGCCAGCATCCCCTCGAAATCAGGGCCCAATCCTGGCACGACCTCGCTCGGACGGCGCATCCCGGGGCCGACTGCGAGGTTGGTCAGCAGCTCGTAGAGGATCGCGCCGAGCGCGAAGACACTCGCGCGCGCGGTGCCCGGGGCGCCAGCGCGTTCTTCGGGCGCCATGCACGCTTTGTCACGCGGGAGGATGGGTGCCTTGCTCGCGTGGGGCAGCGAAATTTGGTAAAAACCGTACTCATCTTCCACCAGGCTGGAAGGGTGCAGGTACAAACGGTGACCGGCGCGATGGAGTTCCGCGGCCTGCACGCACAGCGGGACGATGATGCCGACGGCTTGTTTGAGGTTCAGCTGAGCGCCGCGCGCTCGCAGCTCCTCGAGCCGTGCGCGAAGGGTGCCAGGGGCAACAGAAGCACCAACGGGCAGGGGCGTGATCAAATGTTGAACGCTCGTCATTCAGGGCCGCAGATAGTATCAAAAATCCGCGGTGCGCGATCAGGACCCGTCTCACAGCGGCGTTTCGTCGCCACGGCGCGGCCCGTGCCACGGATCACGGCGCTTCACGTACCCGCCGTGCGCGAATTTTCCTAGTATCGGCGCGATGTTGGCGGCAATGTCGGCGTCCCACTCACCACCGTGAATGAAGTCGCGCGCGTGCCCGCGTGCATCGAGCAGGGCGAAGCCGGGGATTTTTTCAGTGGGGATGCCCAACCGCTCGAGCTCGGGCTGGAAGTCGTTGCTGTCGACTCGGACGAATCGCACCTTTGCCAGCAATTTTTGCGCCTCCTTATGAGGGAGGGCAGCAGCGACGCCGTTGCAGGGTTTGCAGTTTGGCTCGACCAACCACAAGACGAGCGTCTCGCCGGCCGTGGTCGCCAACGCGCGCTGATTGCGTAGCTCGAGCTCGAAATCACCCGAGAGATCCGCGACGGTGATGTCGCCGATGGTGGTGACCTGCGTACCGGTTTCGTGCGACGCGCGTGCTGGCGGCGCCGTCCTTACGCTGGGTTTGGCTGGCCGCGGCGCGGTGCTGGGCGCGCTGCGCGTTGGGCCGGTCGTCGCGGGCGCGCTCCACGATGCAGCCGCCGTCGGACGGGCGAGGTAGGTGATCCCAATCGCGACGGCGATGACCGTCGCACACACGTTGAATGCCCCGAGCGCGATCGCCGCGGTGGCAAGTCCGCGCCCGGTTTCGCGCCCTTCTGCGCGCGAGATCTCGGCGCGTGCGATGAGCCCGAGGACCACGCCGAGCGCGCCTCCCACGCCCAAGAAGCAGACGAAGCCCGACAGGCTCGCGACGAAAGCAAAGACCGAGGTGCCGTTGGTCTTTGCGCCGTCCTGCCAGGGCGAAACGAGCGGCGGCGGTGGCATGCGTCGAAGTATAGCCCGCCGCGCGCGGGCCGACTTGCGCTATGCTGCCGCCGATATGCGTTTGAGCCTGTTTCTAGCCGTGTGCGCACTGGCCGTTGCGCCACGAGCCCAGGCTCAGAGCGCGGCCCCGGTCGCTCCGGTGAGTCTCGCCCCAGCGAGCCTTGCCCCAGCTGCGCCGGTCAGCCCTTCGCCAGCAAGCCCACGGGTCTTGACCGACGGCCGTGCTGCTCCAGCGCTGGCGGCCGAGCATTTCGAACGCGCGCTCGCCTGGTACCGAGCGGGCAAATACGGAAAGGCCGTGGAGGAGCTGAGATCGGCGCTCGAGCGCGATCCCGGAGGCAAGGACTTGGTTTTCAACCTGGCTTTGGTTCAGGAAAAGCTGGGCGACCTCACGGGGGCGATCGCCTCACTCGAGCGGTTTCAGACCATGGAGAAGGATCCAAAAGAGCTCGAACGTGCGAGTCAGACCATCGAACGATTGAAAGGCGCGCAAGCAGAACTGCTCGCGGTCGTCCCGCGGGAAGCCGCGAGCGCACCGGTCTACACGGCCAATTGCCCTCCACCGCGCGTGCGCGGCAAATTCGACGGCTGGGTGATCGGCAGCGGCAGCGTGGCACTCGCGTCGCTATTGGTCGGTGCCGCGTTCGGCGTGCGGGCGCTGACGCTCGATGCGGACAGCGAGGAATCTCGAGCGCGCGATGCGGCGATCGTCGCCGATGTCGCGCTGGCGACGAGCCTGCTTGCAGGGGCCGGAAGTGTGACGCTTTATTGGGGGCGATTTGCTGATTCGTCAGCGGAGTCCGCGACGCTGCCCGCTGCCCGACGCGCGCTTGCCGCGCCGCTCGCACATCTCCAACTCAAGTTCTGATGTCGGTGCATCGCGTACCCGTCGGTTCTCGCCGGGTGCAAACAAAGGTAAGCGAGCTTGCCAGACGCGCGCGCTTGAGCGATGTAAGATAGCGCGCGCTTTTCGAAAGCCGCGAGACCCCCAATGCCCGCCGTGGCCGCTGACGCGACGATCCCGCCATCGAGCCGCTCGACCGAGCGGTTGTGTCCGCGCTGTCGCCGGCCGCAGTCTGCATTTCCTGGGCTGGTCACGAACGGCAACGAGTTGCCGCGCTGCCCAGAGCATTCGCTGCCCTTCGTCGATTTGCGTGACGGATCCGATCCGCTCCTCGGTACTACCATTGCAGGTCGCTTCACGATCCTCGGCCGGCTCGGCAAGGGCTCGATGGGCGCCGTGTACCGAGCTCGTCAGGAGGCGATGGGGCGCGACGTCGCGCTCAAATTGGTGCGCCAAGATCGCGCGCACGATCCAGAAACGAAAGGCCGTTTCGAACGTGAAGCGCGTGCGATCAGCGCGCTGGTCAGCCCGCACACCGTGACCGCGTTCGACTTCGGCGAGGCTGAAGATGGCTCGTGGTTTTTGGCGATGGAGATGCTGGAAGGCGAGACGGTGGGCGACCGTTTGCGCCGCGTCGGCCGCTTCGATTGGTTCGATGCCCTGCGCTTCACTCGTGACGCCCTCCAATCGCTGGCAGAGGCACACGAGAAGGGCATCATTCACCGCGACCTGAAGCCGGATAACCTGTTCTTGTCCCGGTTGCCTGGCGGCATGGCGCAAGAAGTGTGTAAAGTCCTGGATTTTGGCATTGCCAAGTGGTCCCGGGGCGAAGACTCCAGCAAGATCGACCAGCTCGAAACCCAGGCCGGTACGGTGTTCGGCACCCCTCGCTATATGTCGCCCGAGCAGGCACAAGGCTCGCCACTCGACGCTCGCAGCGATCTCTATTCCCTAGGGGTGCTCCTCTATCAAATGCTGAGTGGGCGCGCGCCTTTCGTGGACGATGACGCGGTCGTGGTGATGGCGCGACACATCAAAGATCCGCCGCCTCGCTTCGAGACGATGACACCAGAGGTGAGGGTCCCCGAGAGCATCGAGGCGCTTTTGTGGCGCGTGCTCGCGAAGTCGCCCGCCGAACGGCCAGCCACCGCCGAGCAAATGATCGCCGAGATCGATGCTGCCGAAATCAGCGTGCGGGCGCTCGAGAGCGGCCCCCGACTCACGCTCGCGGGCCGCAAAAAGACGCTGGTTCGCCGTTATGGCAAGTGGCTCTTGTCGGTTGCGGTCGTGCTCTTCGCGCTCGGCGTGCTGGTCGCGATTGCCCATCGCAATCCGGGTCCAAGGGCGGAGGGGAGTGGCGCAAGCAACGCACCCGTCACAGCCGGAGCCGAGCTGCAAAGCCGCGCTGCGCCAGAGCTCGACCCGCTGCCGCCGATCAGTCTCAACACAGCGGAAAATTCCGCGGTGGAAGCCGTGCCCGAGCCGTCGCCAAGTGCTTCGATCACGCCGCCGGCAAAGAAGGTCAACCATTCGCACAATTCGTCGAAAGCACCCCTCCAGAAGAAGGGAAACGAACGTTACGGGCGCTTCGAATAGTTCGTGTGCCGACGCTGGATTGCGCGTTGCGGGGCGTTCTTTCCGCGTGTTAGCGTCATCTGAATAGATATGGACCCTCGTGAAATGGAGACGCTCGTCCAGCGTCTGGTCCAAAACCCGCACGACCAAGAAACAATCACCTTTGCTCACCAAGCGGGGCAAAGTGATCCGAAGTCGTATGCGATGTTACTGGAAAAAGTTGGGACCGCGACCAGTGAACCCGCAGTGGCGTGTCACTGGTTGACTGAAGCCGCAAATGTTTGGTCGACCACGCTCGGTGATGCACATCGCGCAGCGCGCGCGTTGATGATCGCGATCGATCGCGATCCGACGCAAGCCACCCCTGCCGATCGACTCGCTGAATTGTATCGCGAGAAGGGCGATACAAAAGCGCTCGTGGCGTTACTCGAACGTCGCGCGAAGGCGCTCGCGCTGCTCGCTCTGCAAGAGCCTGAGCTGCGCGGACAACTAGCGATCTTGCACGAGGAACTGGGTCAGCTTTGGCAAAATCCGCCGCTCGAGCAGCCCAAAAAGGCGATCGAAAACTACAAGCGCGCGATCGAGTTCGATCCCGGGAGCCAGTTTTCGATCTACTCGATCCGTGAGCTTCACAAGGGCGCCGGGCAGTGGAACGAAGCCGTTCCTTACTTCGCCTTGGAGCAAGCGCTGGTCAGCGATCCCGAGCGAAAGATCGCGCTCTACCAAGACGAAGGTGACGTGCGCAAGAGCGCGCTCGACTTCGCGGGTTCGATCGCCGCGTATCGTCGCGCTCGTGAGCTCGAAGGCGGTCAAGACGCGACGCTCAAGCAACAGCTCGCTGCGGTGTTGCTCGAGCGCGCGCAAGCCGGTCAGAACGTCCCCGCGCAAGATCGGCAAGAAGGCGCTGCGTTGTTCGTCGAACTCGCCGAAGAGTATGCGGGCGAACATGGGCTGTCGTATTCGTTGTGTGCCCTCGAGCTTGCGCCGGAGCACGACCGCGCGATCCAACTGGCCATCTTCTATGGGCAACAGCTGAACCGAACTGCGGAGGTCGCGCCACGCGCGGCGGCCTATCTCAAGGCCAATCCGAGCGGAGTGCTCGCGGGTGAAGCGCGCAAGTTGATCAGTGACTCGATGGCGGCGGGCGGCGACGACGCGCTACTCGACGCGCTTGCGCCTCCCCCCAACGCGGACAACGAGGCGCGTGTGGCCGCGCTGCTCGAGCACGCCCAAGCCTTGGCGCGCAAGGTGAAGAAGAACGAGGCGGCCGCCAAGTTTCGTGAAGTCCTGGCGCTCGACCCCGCCAACCTCGACGCCATCGGCTATTTGGAGCCGTTCTTCCGACAAACGCGCAAATACGTCGATCTGCGCGATATTTTGTTGGCGGCCGGCTCCGACGTGAACGCCGACACCGACCAACGGCAAGGTTGGCTGCGCGAGGTCGCCGCGCTGTGCGACACCCAGCTGAAAGACACCGATGGCGCGGTCACCGCGCTCAAAGAGTTGCTCGCGATCGACGCTGACGACGAACCTGCGCGCAGCCAACTCAAGCGCATGTTCGAAAAGCAGTCGCGCTGGGACGAGCTCGCGAACTTGCTGGGTGAAGAGGCCGAGCAGACGCTCGACATCGAGGCGCGCATCTCGCTCGAGAAGGCGCTGGCCAAGCTGCACGAGCAGAAGCGAAAAGATCCGGTTGCGACGGGCGAAGCCTGGGCGCGCATCGCCGCCTTGGCCACTGGCGACGAGGAGGCCATCGTCAGCGCGGTCGGCTTCTTCGAACAGGGCTCGCGCGTCGACTTGGCGATTCAGGTGATCGCCGAGAACGTGGAAGCGATCACGGACGATCCGCAGCGCGGTGCACTACTGCAAAAATTGGGGGAATTGCGCGAGGCGGATGCGCAGGCACTGCTTGCCGGTGAGGCCTTTTCGGAGGCCGCGAAGTTGCTCAAGAACAGTGAGCATTGGGCAGCGGCCGAGCGCTGTTTTGCCGCGGCGCAGGCTTGGGACCGCGCTGCCTCGGCGGCGAACGAGCGCGCGCAAGCGGCGGGCGGCGACGCTGACAAGGCAGCGCTGTTCGCGACCGAAGCCGACTACCTGTCCCGTGCAGGTGACGAGGCGACGGCCGTGCTGCGTTTGGAACAAGCGACCGAGCTCGATCCGAGCAGCGATCGCTACGCAGCCGACCTGGAGGCGCGCTACGTCGCCGCCGAACGCAACGAAGATCTGGTCTCGTTCTTGCTGCGTCGCGCGGAAAGGCTGCCCGAGCGTCGGCAGCGCGCCGAACTGCGCAAGCGCGCCGCGCTGCTGCAGCGCGACACGCTGGGCAAGCCGGACGCCGCGCGTCAGACCCTGCAAGACCTGCTGCAAGACGGCGATGACCTCGAGGCGCTCAACATATTGGCGGACGATGCCGAGCAGCGCGCCGAGTTCGCCGAAGTCGTCTCGCTGCTCGATCGCTTGGAGAAGGCCTCCGAAGGACCTGACCAACAGATCCCGGTGTTGCTGCGCCGCGCGCAGATCGTCGCGGACGGCCTGTCCGATCCGAAGACGGCCATCGAGGTCTACGAGCGCCTGCTGAATGATTTCGACGCCACGAACGACGGCGCGCTGTCCAAGATCGCCGAGCTGTATCAGCGCCTCGACGATCCAAAAGGCGTGGCGGCTGCGCTGGAGCGGCGGCTGAAGGTGCTGGAAGATCCGGCGGAAAAACTCAAAGTCGCGGACGATTTGGCGCGTCTGTACGAGGGCCCGCTCGATGACGCGGTCTCGGCCGTGGTCGCGCTCGACTTGGTGCGCGAGCTGGAGCCGGAAAACTTCGACGCCGTGAGCCGGCTCGCCATCTTGTGCGAAAAGCTGGAAGATTGGCCGCGCTTCGCCAAGCACTTGGCCGAGCTGATCGAGGTCGAGGGCGACGAAGCCGAGGTCAGCCGCATGACGCGGCGGTTGGCCGAGGTCTTGCACGAAAAGGTCAAAAAGAGCGACGAAGCGCTCGCCGTGCTCATGCAAGTCGCCGATACCGGGGACGAGCCGTGCCGTGAAGAGTACGTGCGTTTGGGCGACTCGCTCGGCTGGAAGGGCGTCGTCGCGAGCAAGCTGGTCGAGTGGTACTTGGAGACCGCGCCGAGCCCCGCTCGCAATGGTGCGCTGCGTGGCGCGTTCGAGCGCTTCGTCGAGGTGGGGCGCGACGCGGACGCCGCGAGTGTGGCCAAGGAACTGGCTCGGACTCGCAGCACCGATCCGGAGATCGCCCAAGAACTCGAGCGAATTGCGGTCAAACTCAAGGACCTCGATGCGTTGAGCATCGCGCACGAGCTGATCATCCTCGCCCTCAGCGGACCTGCGCGTGCGGAAGAAATGGTGCGTCAGGCGGAGGTGCTCGCGGGCCTGGGTGTGGAGTCCGCCGAAGCGATCAGCCACGGGGAACAGGCTCTCACCAGCGTGGCCCCGGCAGAGGTCGAACCGCTCTTGGCCCGCCTCGCCAAACTGACCAGCGAGACGCCCAAGGTCATCGAAATCTACGAGCGACAGGTGACACGCTGTAAGGCGCCGAGTGACAAGCTCGCCGCCTTGGGTCGCGCCGCGAGCGTGGCCGCAACCCTCGGGGCTTATGACAAAGCGCGCGCCTTCTTCGACTTGGCGCTCGGTGGCGCACTGCAAGAAGACACGCTCAATACGCTGGTGGTCGTGGCTCGCGCCACGGACGCCGAACAAAAGACCGATCAACTGCGGCGCACGCTCGCCGAAGCGCTGGCCAACGGTGGCCAGGGTTCGCGTGATGGCGGGCGCACGCGCGGCATGCTGCTCGGTCGAGCCGCGGAGCTGGCGCACGCCGAACTGAAGGACACGGAACAAGCCTTTACTTGGCTCGGTGACGCGATCGTCAGCCACGTTGACGACGAGCCGCTCGCCGCGCTGGAGCGCCTGGCCGACCAAGTCGGCGAACCGCGCCGCGCCGAGCTGGTGCTGAGCCGAGCGCTCGAAGAAGTGTTCGACGGTCCCTTGGTTCGCAAGCTGCTTGCTCGCCGCGCCGCGGTCCGACGCGAGAAGCTCTCGGATGCGCCGGGGGCGGCAGCTGACTTGAAGCGCTTGCACGATCTTTCACCGGCCGACACGGTGGTGATGGATCAACTGTCGCTGCTGTACGTCGAACTCGAAGACTATCGGGGCATGGTCCAACTGTACGAGGACCAGATCTTGCGCGGCAAGGAGCCGGCGGCGCGCGCGGAGCTCGCTCGCAGCGTGGCTCGTCTTTGGCAAGAAAAGCTCGACGATCCTCGGGAGGCCGCCGATGCCTGGCGCCGCGTGTTGCGGATGAAGGCGGGGGACGCCGAAGCCGTGGCTGGCCTCGAGCTGGCCAAGGCGAACATGCTGAAGCGTACGGCCGAGCCGCCCGTGGAAGCGCCGGCTCCGGAACCTGCGCGTGAAGCAGACACCGCCCAACCCAGTACTGCCCAGCCAACGTCCTCCGCGACAGAGACCCAGGCAGAGGCGAGTGCATCAGAGAGCTCGGAGGCAGAACCTGGGGTGGCGGAGCCTGGAGCGCCGACCACCGAGAGCGCGCTGGGTCCACGCGAGCTGGGGTCGCCGAAGAGTGAGGTCGCCGCGCCGACGACCCCCGACACCACCGAAGATGCGGAAGCGTCCTCCGGAGTAGCGACTGAAGAACCTCCGTCGGAGCCGGCTGCTGCGCCGAGCACTACGGCAGCGCTAGCCGAGGCGGTTGAAACACCGGCAGCGGCAACACCTGAGGCGGTCACATCGTCTCTGGTTGATGAGGCTCCGGCTCCGCCACAAGCTTCGCTCGAAGCATCGGTGAGCGAAGACGTCGAGAGAGCCTCGACGGCCGAAGCCGAGGCCGCTGAATCAACCAGCGCCGCGGCCGAGGAACCGTCCGCGCCAATTTCGGAGCCGCTACAGGCCGAGGCCGAGGAGTCGCGGGTTCCGCCACCGTTGTCCCGTCCGCGTCCGACGCCGCCGCCGCTGCCACCGAGCTCCGTGCCGTCCGCGTCCGAAGCAGCCCTCAGCAATGGGGCCGGTAAGAGCGCTCCGGTCGATGAACCCCCGGCTCCGGCGCTCCACAAGGGGCCGCCTCCAAAGCCTGGAAAGCGTCCACCGCCACCGCCCTCGTCATCGACACGGCCACCGCCCGCACGTTCGGGCGCGCCAAGCGCCGGCAATCGCCCACCACCGCCGCCGCCCATGTCGAGCGTGTCGCGCCCAGCACCACCACCGCCGCCCACCGCGCGAACGTCGGCCAAGCCACCGCCGCCCTTGCCGCAACCTGCCTTGCCGAGCTTGCTCGACGCCGATGAGCAGGACGAATTGACGGTGACGGTCGACGAGGCCGAACTGTTCGACGATAAGAGTCGCTAATCTGCGCCGAGCTCGAGGCGACCGGCAGTCGCGTCGAGCTCGGCGAGCACGCCAAGCGGCACGAACTCGTTGTAGCGCTCGTGGCCAAAGCGCAGCCCGCTCAGCACGGGCACGCCGAGACCAGAGAGACGCTCCGCGAGGACGCTGTGCACGGAGACCCCGTGCGAATTGGGACAATCCGTGAAGTCGCCGACGGCAACACCACTGATTCCGTCGAGTGCACCGCCGGCCAAGAGCGCGCTCAGCATGCGATCGACTCGGTAGGCTGATTCGGTCACGTCCTCGATGAGAAGGATAGCTCTGGGCGGCAAATGCAGTCGCCCAGTCGCCTGACACGCCAAGAGGAGGCTCAAATTGCCGCCGGCCAATGGTCCGTGAGCCAGGCCTGGGCGCAGCGTCCGCCGACCCTCGAAGCGCGTTTTCGCGCAGGGCGCCTCGAGCGCGCGCAGAAAGCGCCGCTGAGTCCAGTCGTCACTTCTGCCCAGCGCGGCGGCATTGGGGCCGTGCATGGAAGCAACGCCAAGCGCCGTCGCTTCCACGTGCAGCGCCGTGACGTCCGAGAAGCCGACGATCCACTTCGGATGACGGAGGAGCGGCGCGTACTCGGCGAGGTGCGCAATGCGTGTCAGGCCATAGCCCCCGCGGGCCGCAATGATCGCGGAAAGGCCTGGATCGGCTAAGGCTTGATTCAGTTCGGCGAGCCGGCGCGCGTCGCTGCCGGCGAGAAACCCTTGGCGTTCGAAGATCGACCAATCGAATTCAACGCGGTAGCGCCGCCCGAGCCAACCCATGCCGCGCAGCACCAAAGTCCGATCGAACGGCCCAGAGGGTGCGATCACGCGGATGCGCGAGCCGGGCTCTAGCGGTGCTGGAATCACGCTGGACGCTGGCATTCGCGGGCAAGGTAACGCGTTTTCGGCAATTCGGCCGAGAATCGGTAGAGCAAGAAAAGCCGAAAGCGATTGCAGTGGCGACGGGAGGCGGCAAGACTCGGCACGGAGATGGAGTCTCGGAACGCACTAGCGCGGCTGGCGGACGTGGCGGGCGGCGCAGTGCCGCTCTTGGAGCGCCTACGCGCGGTGGCACGCCACGCCGGTGACGAATTGAAAACGCGCTTGCTCGGGCGCGATTTCGAAGAGCGCGTGGAGGTGTTGAAGACCCGTTACCTCGACCTCGGAGGTGATCCGTTCGGCTTCGATGTGAACACCGCGCGCAACGCATCGGTGTTGTTGGCGTTTTTTCATCGGATGTATTTCCGGACCGAGGTGTTCGGGATCGAGCATGTGCCTGCCGGTCGCGTGCTGTTGATCGCCAATCATTCCGGACAAGTGCCGATCGACGCGGCGATCGTTGGTTCGTCGCTGTTCTTCGACGCGAACCCACCGCGCGTGGTCCGCGCGATGGTCGAGAAGTGGACCGCCACGTTGCCGTTCGTGTCGGCGTTCTTCAATCGAGTGGGGCAGGTGGTCGGTGTGCCGGAAAACGCGCGCCGTTTGCTCGAGATGGGGGAGGTCCTACTGGCGTTTCCCGAGGGCATTCGCGGCGTGTCGAAGCCATTCGAACGTCGCTATCAGCTGGAACCCTTCGGACTCGGCTTCATGCGCTTGGCGATTGAGACCAATACTCCAATCGTGCCAGTAGCGGTGATCGGCGCTGAGGAGCAATACGTGAGCCTCGGCAATTTGAGTTGGGCGGCGCGCCTGCTCGATATCCCTGTTTTCCCGCTGATCCCTCAAATGCTCGTGCCGGGCGCGCAAATGCCGCTGCCAACCAAATATCGAATCCACTTCGGTGAGCCGATGCGCTTCGAGGGCGGCGTCGACGACGACGACGCGGTGGTCAGCGAAAAGGTGTGGCTGGTCCGTCAGACGATCTCGGACATGCTCCGTCGAGGCCTGTCCAGTCGGCGGAGCGTCTTTCTTTGACGGACCAAGTGAGGCCCGATGGGGCGACGTGCGCGGCCGCCCGTCGCGACGACCGAGCCGTCGTCGTCACCGGCATTTGTGGTCGTCTAGGGCGGCGCTTGACGCGCGTGCTGCATCGCGAAGTCAAGGTGATCGGCTTGGATCGACGTCCGTTCCCCGATCGCCCGAGTGACATCGAGCATCACGAGATCGACGTTCGCAGCAAGCGTACGAAAGAGATCTTTCGCTCGGGCAACGTGCGAGCGCTGGTGCATCTGGGAGTCATGCACAATCCCCGAGACAGCGCGGAGGATCACCATTCCTGGAACGTGATCGCGTTCCAGCACCTGCTCGAATACGCCGAGCGCTACAAAGTTCCCAAGGTGGTGCTGCTCTCGAGTGCCAACGTGTACGGCCCGAGACCGGATAATCCGGTATTTCTCAACGAGGACGCGCCGTTGCTCGGCGCAGGTCCATTCAGCGAGATCCGTGATTTGGTCGGGCTCGATATGGGTGCGCAGTCGTATTTGTGGCGTTATCCGCAGACTGAGGCCGTCATATTGCGGCCCTCGCACATCTTGGGCACCGTGCACAACGCGCCCAGCAATTATCTACGTCTGAAAGTGGTGCCGACGTTGCTCGGCTTCGATCCGATGATGCAAGTCGTGCATCAAGACGACGTGGTTTGGGCGTTGCGTGCAGCGCTCGAGCCCGGCGTACGCGGGATCTTCAACATCGCCGGACCGCCGCCAGTATCGTTGTCGCGTGCGCTCACACTGCTCGAGCGCAGCGCGGTCGCGGTGCCGCACAATGTGGCTCGCGCTGCGGTCGATCGCTTGTTTCGCTGGCGCGTGACCTCATTTCCCGCTCCCGAGCTCGACTTCATTCGCTATGTGTGCATGGTCGATGACAGCCGTGCGCGCTCGGTGCTGGGCTATCGACCGCGCCACGACCTGCTCCAAACGCTGAGGGCCGTCGACGAAGAACGCTGGCTATGACGCTGCAAACGTTTCACTCATCATTCGGTCTCCTGCTCGCCTTGCTGTCGCCGCTGTTCGCCGCATGCCGCTCTCCTGCGCCCGATCCGGCGCCGCCGCCGGCGAGCTACGAAATCGCGGTGGCACCGCCCGGCGCGCGCGGGGCACGCGCCGCGGGCACGGACGCCGCGCCACCGCCGCCGAGCGAGGGCGAGCTCGGCGAACCGGGGGAGGATGAAGAGGAGGAGAGTGAGGCCGACGCCGGCGCCGACACCGACGCTGGAAGCGCGCCCGACGCCGCAGGTGGAGTCGCACTGTGAAGATTTCATTGGGGCTTGGGTTGATGGCGCTGATTTTCGCGGCCTGCTCGGGTCGCCGCTTGCCTCCAGGCACCCCGCCGCCCGAATACGAGCCACCGGTGGTCGCGCCCTGGCCACCAGCAAGCGTGGACGCGGGCACGGAGACCACCGCGCACGACAGCGCGGACGCCGCGAGCCCGGTGACGGGACCCTCCGAGCTTTCCCTGGATGCCGGCCCGAGGTGAGGTAGAATGAGCAGCGGCTTGCCGGCGATCAGCGCAGGGCAGGCGCATTCTTTCGCGGTGCCCGAGGTTTTATCTCTGTGACGAAAAAGGCGACGACCAAAGTTTTCAAAAAGCCCGTTCGGGCAACTCCCTCACGCGCCGCCACCCGCACTCCGGGCCCGTCGACGGACTCGCAAAAAATGGCGCTGGCCGCCGCCGCCGCTGGTCTCGACAAGAAAGCCATCGATGTCGAGATCATCGACGTGACGGGCAAGGTCGACTACGCGGACTACTTGGTGCTCATGACCGGTCAGAGTGACCGCCATGTCGCGAGTATCGCGGACGGTGTCGATGCTGCGTTGTCGAAGGTCGGCTGGAATGCGATCTCGGTCGAAGGCCTTCCGAAAGGTCACTGGGTGCTGCTCGATTTCGTAGACATCGTCGTGCACGTATTCTCGGCCGAGACACGCTCGCTGTACGACATCGACGGCCTGTGGATGGACGCGCGCCGCTTGCAAGTGCCGGACGCCGCGCCTGACGCCGGGTGAAGCTGTTCGTCATTGCCGAAGGGCGCATCAAGGAGCGCGAAATGCGCGCCGTCGCCAGCGACTACCTGAGTCGCCTGACCCGTTACGTCAAATGCGAGGAAATCGAGACCAAGGACGCTGCGGGTCTCGCCAAAGCCATCCCCGAGGGTGCGTTCGTGGTCGCGCTCGAAGTGAACGGCGAGCGCATCAGCAGCACTGAGCTCTCGACGCGCCTCGAGCGCTGGGGCGCGCGCGGAAAAGGGCTCATCGCATTCGTGATCGGCGGCGCCGAGGGCATCCCGAGCGGGCTCTCCGCCAAAGCCGACGCCCGCCTCAGCCTCTCGACCTTCACCTTCCCGCACCGCCTCGCCCGCGTGATGCTGTTCGAGCAACTCTACCGCGCGATGACATTGCTGCGCGGCGAGCCGTACGCGCGCGAAGACTGACGCGAACGTTCGCTAGGGGCGAGGCGATCGCCTGCGCATTCATCGCGTTTCGCTGCAAAAAAAACTGCTCCTGCGCTTCATGGCGGAACAACGCCAGCGTGCAAAGAAAAGGCACTGTGTTTGCACAGTATCATTGCGTTTCGCCGCAAAAAAAACTGCTCCTGCGCTTCGTGGCGGAACAACGCCAGCGCGCAAAGAACAGGCACTGTGTTTGCACAGTATCATCGCGTTTCGCTGCAAAAGAACGTCGTCCGCGCTTCGTCGCGGAATAGCGCCAGCGCGCGAAGAACAGGTACTGTGTTTGCAGAGTATCGTTGCATTTCGCTGCAAAAGAACGTCGTCCGCGCTTCGTCGCGGAATAGCGCCAGCGCGCGAAGAACAGGTACTGTGTTTGCAGAGTATCATTGCGTTTCGCCGCAAAAGAACGTCGTCCGCGCTTCGTGGCGAAACACCGCCAGCGCGCAAAGAACAGGTATTGTGTTTGCACAGTATCATTGCGTTTCGCTGCAAAAGAACGTCGTCCGCGCTTCGTCGCGGAATAGCGCCAGCGCGCAAAGAACAGGTACTGTGTTTGCAGAGTATCGTTGCGTTTCGCTGCAAAAGAACAGCGTCCGCGCTTCGTCGCGGAATAGCGCCAGCGCGCAAAGAACAGGTACTGTGTTTGCACAGTATCTTTCGAACGAAGAAGACCCTCGTTCAGTAGGGGGCCGCGAATGGGCTACGTCGGTCGATGATCGCGGTGGAGGGGTCAGGCTGGCGAGGCGCGGCGAAGGCGCAAGGAGCCAAATTGCCGGCGGATCGCAGCCACAGAGCTGTGCTGCTATGTAATTGAGGCGCAACGAAGCCAGCCCGGGGATGCGTCGGCCGCGAGAGCGATCGACTTAGCCATTCGCGGCCCAGACGTCCCCAGCGAATCGAAGCCCGGGCTTGTCCGTGGAGGAGCACCCTGTATCCAGCACATTGGGTCGAGTTCAGGAGAGAGCGCCTCGAGGATTCGCCACGAGAGCTACGCGCCGCCGTGCGGCTTTCCGCGCCCGCTTACCCAAAAGTCAGCGGGCGATCGCGCTCCAGCATCGCACCTCGAAGCCACACGCTGTTCCGCCCGCGGGACGGCTCGCCGCAGTCGTGCTCGGAGCTCACGAAGACGAGCACCGTATCGGCTGCTGCTTGGTCTCGTTCGAGTCGAAGACATCAGGAAGCGTGGTGGTCGATGAGCGACCGCTCCGCGAGCCCGCGCTACGGATCTTTTGGCGGATCGTTCGGCGGATCTTCCGGCGGCGGTTTGCGGCCGAAGAAATACGCGACCAGGATCGAAACGCCGTATAGCCCGCACAGGGGGATTGCGAGCAGGAGTTGGCTCAGCGGATCGGGCGGCGTGAGCACAGCGGAAATCACGAAGGCGACGACGATGAAGTAGCGGAAAAATTTGATCAGCTGCTTGTAGTCGACGAGTCCCGCGATGGAGAGGAAGAACGCGAGGACGGGCAGCTCGAACGCGACACCGAATGCGACCAACATGTGAGTCACGAACTCGATGTAGTCTTTGAGCGTTACGGTCGCTTGGATGTTGACGCCGCCGTCGGGAAGCTGCCCGATGTAGCTGAGCAAGAACCCGAACGCTTTCGGGAACGCGAACTTCCAACCGAAGTAGCCGCCACCCGCGAACAGGCCACACGACGAGACCACGAACGGAATCGCGAAGCGCTTCTCGCGTGAATACAGCCCTGGTGCGATGAAGGCCCAGATTTGGTACAGCACGATCGGCAAGGCGAAGATGGCTCCGCTCAAAGCCGAGAGCTTCACGTACGCCATGAACGCGTCGGCCGGTGCCATGAAGCCGAGACTCGGTAGCCCCGGGAGTTTTCCCTCTTCCCAGGCCTTCTGATAGGGCCGGGTGAGGAGGGCCAGCACGTCCCTCTTGTAGTACCAAGCCAGGCCGCCACCCGCCAGGAACGCGAGGATCATCCGGACCATGCGTGCCCGGAGCTCTTCGAGATGCTCCCAGAACGTCATCACGTGTTCTTCTGGATTGTCGCTCATGCGCTCGGCGTCGTCGTTTCGGCAGTCGCTTCGGTCGTTGCTTCGGCGGTAGATGCGTCAGGTCCTGCAGCCTCGACTGGCTTCGCGGGCGCGCTGGGCTCGTACGGGAGCAGATCGTCAGGCAGGGCGCCGTATGCGTCGGCGCCTTCCGGCGGATACTCGCGCGTGCTGTCGATCTCGATGTGCGCATATGGATCGTCGATGGGCGTCTGCGCGATCGGCGCCGAGACGTTCGGCTCGGCCATGACGATGGGCTCGGTCGTAGTCGACGTGCTGGGCACGTGTGGGGCGTCGAAAGAGAGTCCGTGATTGACGCGAAGCAACCCCCGGAGCTCGTTCAAGCCCCCGTGCAGACCCTCGGCGCGCAGCAGCTGGTCAATGCCAGTCTGGTTGCGGACGTCATTGGTCATGTTGCGCATCTTGCGGATGAACTGCCCGAGGGTGTGCAGCATTCCCGGGAGCTTCTTCGGGCCCACGAAGATCAGCGCGACCACGCAGATCATGAGCAGTTCGCTGAAGGAGAATCCGAACACGCGCGCAACTTAGCGCATCGCGCCCAAAGCTCAACCTTTGCCTAGGCTTCCGCGCCCGACACGCATCGGCTAGGCTCGCGGCGTGGTCTTCCTCTGGTTCTTGGCGTTCCTGGTCATTGCGCCGACCGTGTTCGTCTACTTTCTGATCATCAAGGGGATGGATCGATATGAGCCAGAGCCGATTTGGCTTCTGACAGCGGTATTTTTCTGGGGCGCTGTTGTAGCGACCCTGATCTCGATCGTCATGAACGGCGTCGGGGAGGGCGTGCTCAGCGCGGCGCTCAGCGCACCGGCAAATAGTCAGCTCGTGCAATCTTCCACGGCTTCCTTTGTGGCGCCTTTCGTGGAAGAGACCGCCAAGGGGTCGGGCTTGCTCGCGCTGTGGCTGCTGTCCTCCGTTTGGCTACACGAGCTAGACGGGCCGCTCGATGGCGCGATCTATGGTGGCGTGATCGGCCTTGGCTTCACCCTGACCGAGGACGTGTTGTACGTGGGGTCTGCCGCCGCGCAGGGAGGCACTCAAGCGTTCGCGCTCTATCTGGTGCGTACGGTGGCTGCCGGGCTGAGTCACGCCTCGTTCACGGCGATGACCGGGTTGGGTGTTGGAGTGGCGTCAGAAACGCGCAGCGCCGCGCTCAAGTTCCTAGCGCCCATCGGGGGGTGGGCGTCGGCCGTCGGCCTGCATTTCCTGCACAATTTCTTGGTCACGTTCCTGTACGACGACGGTGTCGGCCTGCTGCTGAAGTTCCTGCTGTTCTGGACCTTCGACCTGCTGTTCTTCACGTTGATCGTGACGCTCGCGGTGCGCGATCGCTCGATCGTGTTGCGTGGCCTGATCGATGAGGTCGGCAAGCTCCTGCACCCGAAAGAGCTCGCACGCACGGCCAGCTATTGGATGCTCGTGCCGCTGTGGAACCTGACGAACTTGATGGGCAGCCCGGGGGGTTACAGGGCGAGCCGGAAGAAGCAGCTGGCCCTGATCGAACTGGCGTTTTTGAAGCGGCGCCGCGCGCGCGGCGACAAAGGCGCGGAGATCGAGCAGAGTGAAGGAGAGCTGCGCGCCCGAGTCGCCCGCGCGAACAACGCGGGCGTCTTCATCGGCGCGCGTTGAGGCCTCGCTACTTCACTAGTGCGCGAGCGATGACCAGCCGCTGGATCTGGCTCGTGCCTTCGTAGATCTGTAGCACCTTTGCGTCGCGCATCAGTTTCTCCGGCGGGTAGTCCTTCACGTAGCCGTTGCCGCCGAAGACCTGCACCGCGTCGATGGCCGATTGCATCGCCGTGTCCGCTCCGTACGCTTTCGCGTAGCTCGACACGATTGGATCACGAACGCCATTGTCCAGGTTCCACGCGGCCTTCTGGTACAAGAGCCGAGTGGCCTCGGCCCCGATGGCCATCTCCGCGAGCATGGCTTGGACCAGCTGGTGCTCGGAAATCGGCACACCGAACGTCCGCCGTTCCT